>WNFQ01002335.1_pt1 | contig 14117 bp, 12 predicted proteins | sample 5400171 | NCBI WGS metagenome assembly WNFQ01 (sample SAMN13153356, study PRJNA577476) | soil metagenome | isolation source: 20 cm soil under Madrone tree | place: USA:California | collected 2016-06-14
CTACGCCATCACCGTGTCATTGTGCGCATGTGCCGACGCGCATTGGAGATCGACGCCGACTACGCGCGCGCGTGGGCGCTGCTCGCCATCGGGCTATCGATCCAACGCTTCGGCGGCGAATCGGTTGAGGGCGGCATGGACGCGGCAGAGCGCGCGCTCGCACTGGACCCGAGTCTTCCGGATGCCCATGCCGCCAAAGGCCGTGTCTTAACGGGCCTGGGGCGCTATGACGAAGCCGTACGCGAGCTGAACATTGCGCTCGGTCTCGATCCGGACTCCTATGAAGCTAATGCCGCTGCAGCTCGCTGCGCTGTCGCTACGCATCGTCACGACGACGCGATTGAGTATCTCGAAAAAGCCGCCCAAGTGTATCCAACCGATTTCTGGGCGCTTGGCATGGCTGTTCAAGCGTACGAGGCAGTAGGTGACGAAGCTGGTGCCAAAAGCGCCGCACGTCGCGCGCTTGATCGTATCGAAAAAATCATCGCGACCGAGCCTGACCATGGCACAGCCACGAGTTTCGGCGTCACAGCCTTGGTGACCCTAGGCGAAACCGACCGAGCGATGGAATGGGCAGAGCGCGCGCTGTTGCTCGACCCCGACAATTTTAACCTGCACTACAACCTTGCTTGCTCCATGGTGAAGGCGAGGCGTACCGACCGCGCACTTGAGCTTCTCTCGGGCGTACTCGAACGAGCCCATCCTGACGGACTGCGCTGGCTCAAAGTAGACACCGATCTCGATCCCATCCGCGATGATCCCCGTTTCAAGGCCATGCTCGCCGCGGCCGAGGCTCGGCTGGCGGCGGCGAATAAGACAGGCTCGTCACCGGCGTCGTAGCTACGGCACAACCTTTCCGCGCAACATGCGGGCTCGACGGCGCGCGGAAAGTTGGGCTGCCCGAATAGTTCTGCGAGTAACAGCTGTTGGAGCCGGGAAGTGGCCCGGCACGATCGGCAACAGAACCGTTCAATGGCTTGGCACGAAGGACAGATTCATAGGCCATCGCGGCCTGCTTGAGTGACCGCCTCGAACATCTACGGGGCGCGCAAGTTGGAGTCGGCTTCTGATGCTGTGGACGGCTCTCCCGCGGGCACGTAAGTGCCACGGAAGTGGTCGCCGATGGGGTGACCACGATTTGGAGGAAGCAGGCATGCAAGCGATCACGACAATCGGTCTCGACATCGCCAAGTGGGTTTTTCAGGCCCAGGGCATCGGCGCGGAAGGCAATGTGATGATCCGCCGTCAGCTGAAGCGCCGGCATGTGCTGGCGTTCTCCCAGAAGCAGGCGCCGTGCCTCGTTGGTATTGAGGCCTGCGCAACGTCGCATCATTGGTCGCGCGAGCTCAAGGCGCTGGGCCATACCGTACGACTGATACCGCCGGCCTGGGTGAAGCCCTACGTCAAGCGGCAGAAGAACGATGCCGCCGATGCGGAGGCCATCTGCGAAGCGGTCACCAGGGCCGACATGCGGTTCGTGACTAGCAAGACGCCCGAGCAGCAGAGCTGCCTGATGCTCCATCGCCCGGGCCCTCTCTTCATCCGGTAGCAGACCGCGGTGATTAATGCGATCCGTGCCCATCTTGCCGAATTCGGGAATCGTCGAACGGGTTGGACGCAACGGTGTCGACCATCGACCATCGAGCATGAGCATCGCCGGATTCACCCCCGCTCGCCAACCGGATCGCGCTTCCGACAGGGACACGGAGCGCCGGCATGCGGCTCGAAGCCTCGGAAGCGCAATGCCCATTGGGCTGTGGGCACGACGCGTGTAGGACATTCCAACGCGGGATGAATCAAGGTTGGTGGCATCGCCGGTTTCCCCGATCAGACCTTCAAGCTGGAGATAAATCATGTTGCTCCGACCTGTGCTCATCATCACAACGCTGATTGTCGGGATCGCTGGAACGGCGGGAGCCAAGGATTTTTGGGGACACAAGCTGCTCGGTCAGCCGACCCAGTTCATTTTCGGCTATGGCTCGCTGATCGACAGCGCGTCCCGTAATTCTACCGCCGCCAAGCCGATCCCCGCCATTCCAGTGCGGGTCTCCGCGGTCTTCGGCTATATCCGGACCTGGAACGACCGCTCTCCGTCCGGCTTCACTGCGTTGGGATTGCGTCGACCTAGGCCGCACGAGAATGCGATGTCCATCAACGGAGTATTGTACCCGGTTGAGGGCAATGACATGTCTGCCTTCGATGCCCGAGAGAAGGGGTACGTCCGTATTGAGGTGCCCCGCCGGGACATGGAGCCCGTCTCCTGGCAAGGTCTGCCGTCTCAAGGGGAAATCTGGATCTATATCCCCGATCGCCCGGGGAGAGAACCCGGGGTCGATCTGCCGCCACCCGATGCCGAGTATCCTCTGCTTCAATCATACATCGACGTAGTGATTGAAGGCGGCCTGGAATATGGTCCTGACTTCGCGCGGGAGATCATCGAAACCACCACAGGTTGGAGCAAATATTGGTTGAATGATCGCCGACAGGCACGCCGCCCCTGGGTCTTCGACACGCACTATGCCGTTGTCGATGATCTGCTTTCTTTATATGCACCGCACTTCACCGATCGGCAATTCTCAGAAGACTATGTCTCCAAGGTCCTGCTGTTGAGGAAGGTTCAAGCGCCAGCATCTGAAAAATAATGCCGTCGTTCGGGTTTGATGGTCTGTACACCCAGACGAACACCAACCGATCGGGACTTGACAGCCGAGTACGCCTTGGAGCCCACCGACGCAGAATGTTTACCTGATGACTGAGAACTAGGTTCTCTGCCTGGAGCCGCTGTCGCGATTTCAGCAGCGACGACAGCCAACCCAACAGCAGTTCAACCATCCCCACCATGCAGCGGGATCATGACACGATTCGGCAATTCTCAAGCCATCTCGTCCCGCTCGAGGTTTTCGGTAGCCACAACGGGCTGACAGCAGAAAAAACATTGCTGTGAGGTCTACGATTGGGCATGGCGATACATCCGCTTATTCGACTCGGTGCATGCCAGCTGTCTGATGACTATAAGCGGCTGATTTCATCAGTTGCTAGGGGTCGTCGAATCGATGGGGGCACAGTTGGTGCGGCCTGACATCACGCAATCTTGAAGCTGTGATACGCCCCGCAGCTCGCGCGCCAGGAGCAATCCACCCAAGACCAGCAACAGGATGAAGATCAGCCCAGCCAGAGCGGCCCGACGCCTATTAGGGCCCCGGGGGTTCTCCGGTTGTTGTTCGGTCATCAGCGCATTACCGAATCTTAACTCGTCCGGTTCGTATCGCGACCATATCGTATACCATCTCTATCACAATCCGAGCTCGCGGCGTCAGCCCAGTGTCTAAAAGGGCGCGCGAGGTCGGCAGGAAGCTTTGCATGTTCGGGCGAACAGTAATCGTCGTGGTCGCCCTGGTCCTCGGAGTGAGTGGCCTACTTTGGTGGCTTGGGAGCGGCCACGCCGCCGTAGGGAATGGCCAGGAACAGGTCTCCAATCCTCCGGCGGTCCCGATCACCATTGGCGTAGCCCAGTCGGCCGGTGTGCCGGTCTACCTCCAGGGCCTCGGCACGGTGCAGGCTTACAATTCCGTGACAGTCAAAAGCCGTGTTGACGGCCAAATTATGGAAGCATTCTTCACTGAAGGCCAGGAGGTCAAAGCCGGCGACCGGCTGTTCCAGATCGACCCGCGACAGTTCCAAGCCACGCTCGAGCAGGCAGGGGCCACCAAGCAGAAGGATGAGGCCCAACTCGTTAGTGCCCAGGCCGATCTCGCTCGCTTCAGCCGCTTGGTAAACAGCGGCTTCCAGACCCAGCAGGCCTTTGACAATCAGAAGGCCCTGGTGGGAGAGATACAGGCCTCGATCAAGGCAGACGAAGCGCAGATCGATACCGCCAAGCTCAACCTCGGCTATGCCGACATCCGCGCGCCCATCGATGGTCGCACGGGCGCCCGCCTGGTCGATCCAGGAAACTTAGTGCATGCCACCGACAATACGGCGCTCGTCACCATCACTCAGGTGCGGCCGATCTTCGTTGACTTCACGATTGCGCAGGATCAGCTCGGCCAGATTCGACGCTACCAGAGTGAGGCGCCGCTTACAGTGGAGGCCCTCGACAGCGCGGACAAAGACGTTCTCGCCCAAGGCAAGCTCTCGCTGATCGACAACCAGATCGACCAGACGACCGGCACCATTCATCTCAAGGCCACTTTCGACAACGCCGAGGAGAAGCTTTGGCCGGGGCAATTCCTGAATGCCAGGCTCATTCTCACGATGGCCAAGGGCGTGATCGCCGTGCCCGCGACCGCCGTACAGGAGGGGGCCGATGGCTACTATGCCTATGTCCTCAAGCCCGACATGACGGTGGAGCGGCGGGTCGTGGACGTCGCCCACTTCCAAGCGGGCGAGGCGATCCTGGCGAAGGGAATCGCCGCCGGCGAGAAGATCGTCACCGACGGACAATACCGTCTCAGCCCCGGCGTGCGCGTCTATATCTTTCCGGGCGCGGGCTGAGCGGCGGCGAGACCTCCAGACATGAACGTTTCCGAAACCTACATCCGCCGGCCGATCGCGACGGCCCTCATGATGCTGGCGGTGCTCGTCTTCGGCGGGGCTGCCTATTTCCTGTTGCCGGTGGCGGCTCTGCCGAACGTCGATTTTCCCACCATCACGGTTTCCGCCCAGCTGCCAGGCGCGAGCCCGGACACCATGGCATCCTCCGTAGCCACGCCACTGGAGCAACAGTTCGCCGCGATCCCCGACCTCGATGCCATGAGTTCGACCAGCGGTCTCGGCTCAACCCTGATCACGCTTCAGTTTGCCCTCGACCGGAACATCGACGGTGCGGCCCAGGACGTGCAGACCGCCATCAATGCCGCCGGCGGGTTACTGCCGACGGACCTACCCAATCCGCCCACCTATCGCAAGACCAATCCCGCCGACCGGCCGGTGCTGATCTATGCCGTTCATTCCGATGACATGCCGATCTACAGGGTTAACGACTATGCCAGCACCATCCTGGCGCAGAAGCTGTCCACGATCTCCGGCGTCTCCCAGGTCATCGTCGCCGGTCAGGCGATCTATGCGGCCCATGTGCAGGTCAATCCGATCGCTCTCGCCGCCAAAGGCATCCGGCTGGAAGACGTGCGTACCGCCATCATCAACGCCAATCTCGATCAGGCCAAGGGCACGCTCGAGGGCTCCCAGCAGACCTACACGCTCGACGCCAACGACCAGCTGTTCGACGCCGGCGCCTATCGGCGCGTCATTATCGCATACCGCAACGGCGCCCCAGTCCGACTTGCCGACGTCGGCGATGTCGTCAACTCGGTCGAGCAGAATCGAATCGGCGCCTGGTACGGCACCAAGCGCTCGGAACTGCTGCTGATCCAGCGCCAGGCGGGAGCCAACACCATTGCCATCGTCGACGCCGTCAAGGCGATGGTCCAGCGCCTCAAGGCCTCGATCCCGCCGGCGGTCAAGGTCGAGCTGGTCTCCGACCGCTCGCTCACCATCCGCGCCTCGGTGAACGACGTGGAGGTGACCCTGCTGATCACCATAGCTCTAGTGGTGATGGTGATCTTCATCTTCCTGCGCCATATCTGGGCGACGGTCATACCCAGCGTGACGGTCCCGCTCGCCATCGTCGGCACCTTCGCCGTCATGTACGTGCTGGGCTACAGCCTCGACAATCTGTCGCTGATGGCGCTCACCATCTCTGTCGGGTTCGTCGTCGATGACGCCATCGTCATGATCGAGAACATCGTGCGTTATATCGAGAAGGGACTCACACCCTTCGAGGCCGCCCTCAAGGGTGCCGGGCAGATCGGCTTCACCATCATATCCATCACCTTCTCACTGACCGCGGTGTTCATTCCGCTGCTTTTCATGGGGGGCATCGTGGGGCGCCTTTTCCATGAGTTCGCGGTCACCGTGACCGTCGCCGTCATGGTGTCGGCCTTTGTCTCGCTGACTCTGACGCCCGTCATGTGCTCGCTGTTTCTGGAGCAGGGGGGCACCCATGCCTCGGGCCGCATTGGTCGGGCGGCCGAACGCGCTTTCGATGCCGTATTGGCGGGGTATGATCGTAGTCTACGCTGGGTGCTGAGGCACCAACCGCTGATGCTGGTTCTGACTTTGGGCCTGATGGTTCTCACCGGCTATCTCTACGTCATGATCCCAAAGGGCTTCTTTCCGCAGCAGGATACGGGTTTCATCTTCGGGCAGGCCGAGGCGCGCCAGGACATCTCTTTCGCCGGCATGTCCAAGATCCAGCATCGACTCGCTGACATCATCGGCAAAGACCCGGACGTCTCGGGCGTCGTCAGCTTCGCCGGCGCCACCGGCGGCAACGCGGCCGAGAACACGGCGCGCATGTTCATCCAGTTGAAGCCATTCGATCAGCGTCACGCCTCGGCCGACGAGATCATCCACCGCCTGCGCCCAAAGGTCGCAGCTCTGCCTGGCGTTCTCTATTTCATGCAGGCCGGCCAGGACGTCAATGTCGGTGGCAGGCTTGCCAAGACGCAATACCAGTTCACCCTCACCGACACGAACAGCGAAGAACTGAACCACTGGGCGCCCATCGTGGAAAAGGCGATGGAGAAGCTGCCGGAACTCCAGGACGTGGCCTCCGACCAGCAGATCGCGGCACCCCATCTGGCGGTGGAGGTCGATCGGGACCGCGCTTCGCGTCTCGGCCTGTCGCTGTCGGATATCGATCAGACTCTCTATGATGCCTTTGGCCAGCGCCAGGTGGCGACGATCTACGGCTCGGCCAACCAGTACAAGGTCATTCTCGAAGTCCAGCCGAAGTTCCAGAGCGACTCCACGGCGCTGGACCGGATCTTTGTCCCGGGCACAGGCGGTGCCCAGGTGCCACTCAGCGCCATTGCCCGTTTCGTGCCGAAGGTGGAGGCCCTGTCGATCAATCACCAGGGGCAGTTCCCCTCGGTGACGCTGTCATTCAACCTGGCTCCCGGTGTGGCCCTGGGCCAGGCGGTGGATCGGATTAGAGGACTGGAGGCCGATCTTAAGACGCCACAGACGTTGGAAGGCGATTTCCAGGGCACCGCCCAGGCCTTCCAATCATCCCTCTCCTCGACACCCCTGCTGGTCGCGGCGGCGATATTCGCGGTCTACGTCGTCCTGGGCATGCTCTACGAGAGCTTCATCCACCCGATCACCATCCTCTCGGCCCTGCCGCCGGCCGGCGTGGGGGCCCTGCTGATGCTGATGGCCTGCGGCTACGATCTCAGCGTGATCGCCCTCATCGGCATCATCCTGCTGATCGGCATCGTCAAGAAGAACGCCATCATGATGATCGACTTCGCCCTGTCGGCGGAGCGCCTGGAAGGCAAGAGCCCAGTCGATGCGATCCATGAAGCCTGTCTGCTGCGCTTCCGGCCGATCATGATGACTACCATGGCGGCCCTGTTCGGCAGCCTGCCCATAGCGCTCGGCCACGGCGCCGGCTCGGAGTTGCGCCGGCCGCTCGGCATCGCCATTGTCGGCGGGCTTCTGGTTTCCCAGTGGTTGACGCTCTATACGACGCCCGTGATCTATCTCTATCTGGATCGGCTCAACAATTGGCTCGGCCGTCCTTCCGTGCCGAAGCCGCGGACCGGCCCGGCGCTCAGTGGCATCAAGGCAGGGGAATAAGAAACGATGAACGAAAGCACTATCTCGGCAAGGACGGCCACCGTTCGCGGCAATCGCGACGTGCCTGTGCAGCTGGAGCCCGAGTTCGGCGCTTTGGTTCGAGAGATCGCTCGACTCATGCAGCGAAACTTCGAACGTCTGGCGCGGGAGACCAAGCTGCCGCTTACCCGTCTGCAGGCTTCTGCTTTGCTGCGCATTGCACGCCAGCAAGGGATCAGCCAGGTACATTTGGCCGTTGTCCTCGACGTTCAGCCGATCGCCGTCGTTGAGATTGTCGACAAACTGCAGGAGATGCACCTCATCGAACGCCGCAAAGCGCGAGACGACCGCCGGGTGCACGAGCTGTGGCTGAAGCCCATGGCCAAGCCGATGCTGGAGCAGGTCCTGGTGGTGGTTCGGGGCATCCGCAAAGTGGCCTTTGCTAGCTTCTCACCCAGACAGCGCGACGCGTTCTACGAGGGACTCGGCCGCGTCAGGCACAATCTTTCGTCGCAAGCCGAGGACGAAGACGGGGAGAAAGCTGCCGTGGGGCAGTCCCGTACCCGGACGACGCCCAAGGTTGCTACGGACCGCCGGCGATGAACGTCCTTCGGCAAACAGCAGAAGCATACGAGCTCCTGCTCATGCTGGTCGGCTTGACGCCTCGCGCATTACTCGGGCCGCTGCGATATCTGACCATCGTGATCCCGCTAGCGTACACGGCGGTCGGAGTCGAGTCATGACTTGAAGGATAAGGCCATGGACAAGCGCTAAGACACGCTTTGTCAGTTTGGAATCATGAAATCTCGAGTATCAAGCGGTTGTGCATCGACAAACCTTCAATGATCACCGGTTCAGACACTACACCGTTGCAGTCGGGCTTTGCCACCATGCGCAACCCTCGCTTGCGCTTGATAATTCCGGTTGTTGTCGCCATCGCGTTCCTGATGGAACAGCTCGATTCAACGGTCATCACGACCGCTATTCCAGATATGGCGCGAAACCTCGGCACGACGGCGCTGCGAATGAACTTGGCGGTGACCACCTATGTCCTGACGTTGGCAGTCTTCATCCCGGTGAGTGGCTGGTTCGCCGACCGCTTTGGAGCCCGCAAGATCTTCACCCTGGCATTGCTGACTTTCACCGTAGGTTCGTGCCTTTGTGGAATAGCGGACAGTTTCGCGATGCTCGTGTTTACCCGGGCGCTGCAAGGCCTTGGTGGCGCGATGATGACCCCTGTGGGCCGGCTAATTTTGCTGCGCAGCTTTCCAAGGAACCAATTTTTCGCTGCAATGATCTATATGAGCCTGCCCGCGCTCATTGGTCCGGTTGTTGGTCCTTTGCTCGGCGGATTTCTCACGACCTATGCATCGTGGCGCTGGATTTTCTATATTAATGTTCCCTTCGGCGTTCTGGGCATTCTGCTTGCCCTGCGGTTCGTGGACGAAATCCGTGGCGACAGCACGATCAAATTCGATTTCCGCGGATTCTTGATGGTCGGTTTCGGTCTGGCCTTGCTGCAATTCGGTATCGAGAATATCGGCCGGCCGACCATTCCGCTGCTTGCCGTCGGGGTAGCATTGATTGGCGCCGTTCTGCTGCTGACGGGTTTCGCGAGATACGCGCGCGGGGTGACGGCTCCCGCCGTGGACCTGACATTGTTCCACATACGCTCATTCAAGGTCGGCACGCTAGCGGGAGGCCTGTGCCGCATTGGCATGAACGGCATACCTTACTTGCTGCCGCTCATGTTGCAGATTGGCTTCGGCTTGACTCCGATCGAGTCCGGCTTACTCACCTTCGTCAGCACTTTCGGCGCGCTGATCATGCGCCCAATCTCATCTGGCCTGCTACGCACACTGGGATTCAAACGGGTGCTGTTCTGGGGTGCTATTCTGTCTGCCGCCGTGATCGCCGGCTTCTCCTTGATTCAACCTGATACACCGCACTGGGCTATCGCTGCGTACATCGCCTTCTTTGGATTTGTGCGATCCATGCAGTTCATGACTTCAAATACGCTCTCGTACGCCGATATGCCGGTCGACAAGCTCAGCCGAGCCACCAGCCTGGGGGGCGTGCTGCAGCAGCTCAGCGTCAGTTTCGGCGTCTCGGTCAGCGCTATGCTGCTAGGCTTAGTCACGTGGCAGAACCAACCGCTGACGCCGGCGCGCTTCCATGAAGTATTCCTGCTGATGGCTGTGATCTCGCTGCTTTCCCTTCCCGGCTTCATAATTTTGCGGCCGGAGGACGGAAGGGAAGTCAGCGGTCACCGCCGTGATAGAAATGACGGCAATCTGACCTCGCTCCGGATTGGGTGCCGCCCGTCTTTCCCTGACGCTCGTGACCGCCAACGCCGATAGGCTGTCCGGCCCTTTCGGTGCGAAACCGGAGCCGGTTCAGGCTCCACGATGAAAAGCGACCCTTCGCCAACCCGAGAACCAACGGCCATCCAGAATCCAGAACCGCCAATCGGCATCCCTCAGCCGTGGCGAGTGCGCCGACGCCGAAAGACCAGCAGTTGCTGCCGCAGGTAAAGGTTCTCCACAGGGTTTTGATCCAGCCGGACGCCCCGGTAGCCATAGCGAATCGGAGCGGGCGCCCACCGGCGGACCAGCCAAAATGTCTGCGGTTGGCACTAAGCGGCAGTGATGACGCACTTGCTCTCGCGTCCGCTGTCAGCTCTAGACCGGACCTCGGACTCCAGGGTTGTAGTCCAACCGACGGCGTAACCGCAGAAGAACTTCGCGATTTCAACCCATCTCTCGCAGGGCAGGGGAGGGATGCGCGTAGAGAATAGGCCGTTCCACAACCATCATCCGAACCTATTTTGGTGCCCGTCTGAGCGTTGTTCGGTATAGGTGGTATCGCTCTCCCGCTACCAATGATTTTGGTAGCTAGAACAACACCTAAGAGCGCCGCGGCGATCTTCCCCGGCGCTTTTTCATGTTGCACGTGTTGCAAATGGCAACCTAGCACTTCCAACGGTTTGCAGACATGCGCGGCTAGTCCGTGCAACATGAACGCGACATGCTGGCGACGGATGTTCCGCTGACGTTCGCCGCCCCGTGGTACGCTGTCCGGTGGCAATTCGGGTGGCAGTGAAGCGGCGCTATGGCCAGCATCATCCCCCATCAAGTGTTTGGCGAAATCATGGAGATCGCCCGCTCGGATGATCCGCTACAAAGCCGATGTCAGAGGACAGAGAGGCGGATCGCTCAATTCAAGGCTGACCTTAAAGGACCCTTCGTGAGCCCGACCCGCGGGAGGCTCGCAAAAACCCGTCTCGCCCGTGATTTGCGGCAGGCTTTCAACAGTCAAAATCGGCCGCCGGACCACCGGGTAGTCTTCTTGGCGGCCAGTGACGCCCTGGCGGAATCCGAAGATTGAGCCCCCGAAAGCGTTGCCCGGAGGGCTAGGTTCACCTGATCATCGGCGCCGTGCTACGCTGCCCGGGGCAATTCGAGTGGCAGGAAGTGCGGCCCTCAATTCAGCCGCTCACCCTCTCGCCGCCCACGCGTCAACTCGTCGATCGCCTCGAGGAGCCGGCGCCACGCCCCAGCGCCATCCGCATCGCCCTCATCCGCCAGCTCGTCGGCCCGCTGCGCTGCCATGTTCACATTCTCGTGGCTTCGCCTTGCAGCGGGAAGACGGTCGGCCCAAATCTTCCGCATCGAGGACGTACTCACCACACCGGAAGCTGGACCCTGACCGATGAAAATTTTGACGCTTGGTGCGATCGCACTGATGGGCGCTGCTCTGACCAGTGGTCAAGCGTTCGCTTTCAATTTCGGCTCTGTGACTCTCAAGCCCGGCGAGACACGAACTGTCGATTTCAGCACGAGTGCCCGCAGAATGCGTGTCTGCAACGACTTTTTCAGCTCCGGCGCGGTAGTTGCGACGATTGGTGGCGCCCTCCCCCATCGTCTATCGCCAGGCGTATGCGCGGAGGAATACGGCGACCGGATGACGGTCCAGAGCCTTGCCAGCGGCCTCGCCACAGTCGAATTCCGATCGCTCAGTGATGTACCGCGTAGGACGCTGGGCGACTGAGAATTGATCGTCAGGCTATGACTCGCTAACGGGATCAAACCGCCTAGTTTAGGGCTTCTCCGTTCCGCCGGCCGCGGGTCAGCTCCTCGATGGCTTCAAGAATCCGGCGCCAAACACGACAGCGCTCTATGTCGCCGTCGGCTGCAAGTGCGTCGCGCGATCGGTGGTTGTGTCAAGGTGCGGGCGGGGTCGGGCGTGCTGTCATAAGTACCCCCGAATTGGTATAACTAGGGCGATCAGATGGCGGAATAGGAGAACCGCTATGAAGGTTGCCGAAATTCTGAAAAGCAAGGGGACCAAGGTCGTCACCATGCGGCCCGGTTCCACCATCGATACGGTGGTCCACCGCATGCGGCTGGAACGCATCGGCGCCGTCATCATCAGCCCCGACGGTAAGTCCATTCTCGGCGTCCTGTCGGAGCGCGACATTCTGCATGCCCTGGCCGAACACGGCGCCGACCTGCTGAGGGTCAAGGCCGAAGACCTGATGACTCACGAGGTCGTCACATGTAGCCGGGAAGACGCACTCCAAAGCGTCATGGTCAAGATGACCCAACGTCGGATTCGGCATCTGCCGGTCGTCGAGCAAGGCCAGCTGGTAGGAATCGTCAGCATCGGTGATGCGGTCAAGAGTCGGCTGGAGGAGGTCGAACTGGAGGCAAGCGTCCTTCGCGACTCCTATCTCGCTACCCACTAAGCCAGATAAGGCCTGATCGAGATCGACGCTATCGCGCTGACGCGAGACTAGGGCTGGGGTGCTCAGGTTCAAATGGCGGTGGACTGCTATAACACTACCCTTCTGCACGTCCACGTTCGTGACCCAAAGACAGGCCACATCTCGAAGAAGTTCAAGGAGTGCGGCGACGTCATCGGGCGCCTGCCGTAAGCCCCAAGCAGCACAATCCGTCCGCCCGGCATCGCCTCAGCTGTCCGGGATTGGAGGCGGGTTTGCCGCCGCCGCTGCGGCTGAAGCAGCGCCAGCAGCAATATCCGCTGAAGGGCCGCCGATGGCCTGAACGGCAACCGTGGCGCTTGCGAAGTCGATCCCGGCTTCCTTGAATGCCGCGATGAGCCGCTTGATGGCTTCGCGCTGTATGTAGGACGGCCTGACCGGTCGCACCGTGGTCTTGAAGCGCATCACGGTCGCATTATCCACGATATCGGCAACGCCCTGCAACTTGAGTGGCTCCAGAAAATCGTCCTTCATTTCGGGATCCTCGAGCATCGCCAGGCCGACCTTCTTGGTTACCTTTCGCAGCTTTTCGAGATCGGTATCGCGGGTCATGCGGAGATTGAATTTCAGAGTCGACCAGTCGCGGCTGAAATTGGTGATCTGCCCGAGCTGTCCGAATGGAATCGTGTGAATCTGGCCGTTCTGGTGCCTGAGGCGGATCGAGCGCAGGGTGAAGCCTTCCACGGTGCCCTTCGCCTTGCCGCAGTCGATGTATTCGCCGACACGAAACGCGTCATCGGCTAAATAGAAGAGTCCGGACACGATGTCGCGGACAAGGGTCTGGCTGCCGAACGAGATTGCAAGGCCGAACACCGAGGCGCCGGCGATGAAGGGCGTGATGCTGACGCCAAGGCTCGTCAGTATCATCAAGACAGCCGTCAGGATGATGACGGTGCCGCCCGCGATGCGCAGGATCGGCGCGAGAGTCTCGAGGCGCGTGCCGCTGACGGTCGTCTCACCCGTTTCAGCGTCCTCTCCGGACGGCCCCGGCTTCGGCCGGTCGCCGCGCCGCTCGGTCGCAAAACGGACACCCTCCCAGGCAAAATAGGCCAGCAGAGCCGTTAGCACTGTCGTGGTCCAGGCACGGCGGAACTCGCTCCAGGTCTGCTCGTCGAGAAGGCTCAACACATCCACGGCCCAGGTCCGAACCAGCACCGCGGCCGCGCCAACCCAAATCGTGGCGCGAATCGCCCGGACAATGAACGGCAGCAATCTACCGGACTCCGGATGGCCGGAATGGGCGAGGATGGCAGTGCGATAACTCCTGACGATAAAGGACGACAGCGTCTCGGCGAGCAGCAGGCCGACAATAATATTGAGCATTGGCAGAGCGATCCAGTGCCAGTGCCGGGCGAGTGCCGCCGTGACGCCCTTCTTGCGGGCATCCTCATCGAGGAGCCCGAGGAACCAGCTGCTGATATCGCGCCGCGTTCGAAGGACGACGAATATCATGACGATGAACACGGCCAGGCTATTGGTAAGGATCGCGACGGAAATAGCGCCTGGCGAGATCAGAATGCCGACCCAGGCCCGCAGGAGAATAAGGACCAGAACGGCAAGCCCGTATAGCCGATAGAGGCGATGGGCGCTCTCGTTGCTGACCGGCGCGATCCGCACAGGAGCCAGTTCGGGCCGCAGATACAATCGGAAGAACAGCAAGAACAATCGCCAGGCCACGAGGCCCCTAAGCACAATCGCCGCGAACTGGGTCTGT
>WNFQ01011531.1_pt1 | contig 14115 bp, 14 predicted proteins | sample 5400171 | NCBI WGS metagenome assembly WNFQ01 (sample SAMN13153356, study PRJNA577476) | soil metagenome | isolation source: 20 cm soil under Madrone tree | place: USA:California | collected 2016-06-14
CCAATGCCGTTCTTGATTTCCCGGTAATTTCATCCTTGCGAGCTTTCACTCGCTTCATATCCGTAGATATTGGCCCCGCCAATTGGATACCGAATTCGCCCGCGCGGCGGCTCATGTGCGCAGCATACGCGGACGCTACCAGCGTCTTGGTCGGGATACAGCCGGTATTGACACACGTTCCCCCGAAGCGGCCGCGCTCGATCATGGCGACCCGTTGGTCGGAAGCCGACGAGTCGGTGTGCACGCCGGGGGGGGGATCGGTCGGCAAACGTGGCCAACTCGACCCGCAACACGGTCGGAGCTTCAAGCTTTGGTGTTTATTCGCGAATCCCTGTAGACGAATTCGGCAACATAGCGCGCCAACCACACCACGTTCGTGGAAGCCGTCACGAGCGATTGTCAGAGCGTTGCGGTGCATCGCGCCGTCGATGACAAATGAGGCATGCGTCTTGATGGCTTTGGGGTACTCGATGCGAACTCGTAGAGGCGTTAACTGCTCCACGACGAGGCCATGTGATTCGAGCGCTAGGCGCAATTCCTCAGCGCTGCGCCTACACTTGCCCCGCCAGCGACAACAGCAGATACGGACAAACCGAAGGGCGCTTTTTCAATACTTGGCTCTACGCCGGAGCCATCATTCTGCCCGCTTGGCCGCGCCGAGTTCACATGGTCGGTCGCGACCGCCGACGCAGGTTCCCGAATTCGTTGTTCCGGCCTCGGCACGCAAGTAACTCCTCGGCCGGAGATTGTGATGCACGGACTAGCGTCGCTTGGGACTGCTTGCCTTGGTCTGGACTTGATTACTGTCCCACGGAGCGCCGTTTTGAAACGCGGCCACGAGCATGTCGATGATCGCTCGCACGCCGCGGCTGACGTAACGGGTTTGCGGGTACACGGCATAGATCGTGTCCGGTGTCGGCGGCGTCTGCGCAAGCACTTCGATCAGACGTCCTTCGCGCAGTGCTTGCGCGGCGATGAAGCGCGGAAGCGCTGCCAGACCCAGGCCCGCGATCGCCGCATCACGCATGCTCTCTCCGTTGTTCAAATGAACGCGTCCGCGCACGACGATTTGCTGCTGCCCGGATCCCTCGGTCTCGAATTGCCAATAGGGCGCAATACTCGCACTGCCGTAGCAGATGCAGTCATGCGCAGCAATGTCGTCCACCGAGATTGGAATCCCATGCTCCTCAGCGTACACGGGACTGCAGCACAGAACCCGGCGGCTTGGGGCGATGCTTCTTGCCATCAGCGAGGAATCGTTGAGTCGACCGATGCGCACGCCGAGGTCGAACCCGCCAGTGAGCATGTCAACGTAACGATCGTCCAGATCGAGCGTGAGCTCGAGCGCCGGGTGCTTGCGCATGAAGGCGAAGAAGAGTGGTCCCAGATATTCGGTTCCGAAAGTCATCGGCGCCGCGATTCGCAGGCTGGCGCTGATCGTATCAGCGCTTTCGCCGCCCACTTCGTCCACCGCTTGTTGCAGTCTAGCCATGACGTCGCGCATGCGTTCGTAGAAGCGCCGGCCGGCATCGGTGAGCATGACGCCGCGGGGCGACCGATGCAGCAGCTCGACACGCAGATCGCGTTCGAGCCGGGTAAGGCGCGCGCTGAGTACCGATTTGGCAATGCTCATCCGCGTGGCTGCGGCGCTGATTCCGCCATTCTCCACGACCTGGACGAACGCCTTGATGTTTCCGAAATCGTGGTCCATGACTCTCCACTCGTCCGTGCGCGGAAGGGTGATGATCGGAATATCCGCCGAACGAAGCAAATCGGCGCATTGTCAGCGGACGTTCGCCATCCGCGAACGCGGTGTTCGCTCATCGAGGGCTAGGCGCTGTCTCGGATGCGGCCTAAAGTTCGGATCGCTGATTTAAAGGGATCATACCATGTTCACCACTCGACACTCGCAAGATCGCGGCGTCGCGGATTTCGGATGGCTGAAAAGCCGCCACACGTTTTCGTTCGGCGACTACCACGACTCCAACCATATGGGGTTTGGCCCATTGCGGGTGATCAACGAGGACCGCGTCGCGCCGGGTGCGGGTTTCGGCAAACATCCGCATCAGGACATGGAAATTCTGTCATGGGTGCTCTCGGGGACGCTCGAACACAAGGACAGTCTCGGCACCGGCGCCCAGATCCATCCAGGTGAACTGCAGCGAATGACCGCGGGTACCGGCGTGACGCACTCTGAGTTCAACGCATCGAACAGCGAGCCGGTTCACTTCCTGCAGATCTGGATTCTGCCGGACCGCAAGGGACTCAAGGCCGGCTATGAACAGCGCTCGTTCGAGCCGACACAATTGGCCGACCAGTGGCGCCTCATCGCGTCCGGGAACCCGCGCGAGGGGGCCGTCAAGATCCACCAGGATGTCGACCTGTACGCAGCGCGGTTGAGTGCAGGCCGCGAACTCGCTCACGATGCCGCGAGCAGCCGCAAGCTGTGGCTGCAGGTAGTACACGGGGATCTCGAAACCGAAGGTGCAGTGCTCAGCAGCGGTGATGGTGTGGCATGGACCGACACCACATCGGTGCGAGTACGTGCCAATTCAGACGCCGAAATCCTGCTGTTCGATATGACTTCGTAGCCGAATCGCTCTCCAACCCGACCTCACCAACGGAGTATTTCCATGTCGCAAAACAATCGTCTCGCCACACGCAGCGAAAAGGGCCTACTGACTCCGGACAACTGCGCCGTCGTTGTCATAGACATTCAGCCGCAAATGATTTTCGGGGTCGGCAGTCACGATCGCCAATCGATCATCAACAATAACCTCGTACTGGCGAAGGCCGCGAAGATTTTCGGCGTCCCGCTCGTTTTGTCCACCGTGGAATCGAAGGCGTTCAGCGGCAACATCATCCCGCAACTGCAGGCGGTATATCCGGATCAGACGCCGATCGAGCGATCGACGATGAACTCATGGGACGACAAGAACTTCGTTGCCGCGGTCGAGAAATCCGGGCGCAAGAAAATAGTCCTCACTGGCCTTTGGACGGAGACCTGCGTCGCGCTGCCGACGATCCAGATGATTCACGACGGTTACGAAGTCTATGTCGCTGAGGATTGTTGTGGCGACGTGAGCGCTCTGGCACACGACAATTCGATGAAGCGCGTCGTCCAGGCCGGCGCCAAGCCCGTGACCGCGCTTTCCGTGATGCTCGAATGGCAGCGCGATTGGGCACACAAGGACACCTACAACGCGGTAATGGATCTGGTGAAGACGCATTGCGGAGCGTACGGAGTCGGTGTCGAGTATGCCTACACGATGGTGCATGGCGCGCCGCCGACCAAGGTGCCGGAATACGTGGTGCCTTCGAGCAGCCGACAGAGGGACGACGGCTAAGCTCAACGCCGAATGACTTAAAGGTGTCGCAATGAAGATCTATCTGATTTCACTCGCTGTCGGCATCCTGGTCGGAGTGATTTACGGGTTGCTCAACGTTCGCTCGCCCGCTCCGCCGGTGATCGCGCTGGTTGGCCTGGCAGGAATCCTGATCGGCGAGCAAGCGATTCCCTTGGCCAAGAAATGGATCGCCAACGAGTCGCTTAGTGTAAGTGTCGTGTTAGCCCATTTGCGCTCGCACAGTTTCGGCAAGCTGCCAACCCAGACTTCGGACATTGTCGAATCGGCAAATACCGAGGCTCCGCGGGATCAACACTAAGCGAAGGGATCATCGTCATGACACGACAACCGGTCGAATTGATTGTTCACAACGCGCGCATCGCAACGGTCGATCGCGCACAGCCACAGGCAAAAGCGCTCGCGATTGGCGGCGGCAAGTTTGTCGCTGTGGGTGACGAGGCCGATGTGATGGTTTACTCGGCGCCGCAGACCCGCGTGCTCGATGCCGGCGGAAGGCGCGTTGTTCCGGGCCTGATCGATTCGCATCTGCATGTGATTCGCGGCGGGCTCAACTACAACCTCGAACTGCGCTGGGACGGCGTGCCGTCGCTCGCCGATGCGATGCGCATGCTGCGCGAGCAGGTCGCGCGCACTCCAGCGCCGCAATGGGTGCGCGTCATCGGCGGCTTTACGGAATTGCAGTTTGTCGAAAAACGGTTGCCGACGCTCGATGAACTCAACGCCGTCGCTCCGAGCACCCCGGTTTTCATTTTGCATCTGTACGACCGCGCACTGCTCAATGCCGCTGCGCTGCGCGCAGCCGGATACACGCGCGACACACCGAATCCGCCCGGCGGCGAAATCGTCAAGGATGCGCGCGGCGAGCCGAACGGTCTGCTGCTGGCAAAACCCAATGCGCTGTTGTTGTATTCGGCGTTGGCGAAGGGCCCGAAGCTGCCGTATGACTACCAGCTCAATTCGACCCGGCATTTCCTGCGCGAGTTGAACCGCCTTGGCGTCACGAGTGTGATCGATGCAGGTGGCGGGTTCCAAAATTATCCCGACGACTATCAGGTGATTGCGGATCTACACAAAGCAGGACAGTTGACGCTGCGCATTGCCTACAACCTGTTTACGCAGAAGCCCAAGGAAGAGGTCGCCGATTTCATGCGTTGGACCGGGAACAACAGCTACCAGCAAGGCGACGATTTCTACAAACTCAACGGCGCCGGCGAGATGCTGGTGTTCTCGGCCGCGGATTTCGAAGACTTCCGCCAGCCGCGGCCCGACATGCCCGGGCAAATGGAAGCTGAACTCGAATCCGTCGTGCGCGTGCTCGCGGCAAAGCGCTGGCCCTGGCGATTGCATGCGACCTACGACGAGACGATCTGCCGCGCACTCGATGTGTTCGACAAAGTTCACAAAGACATCCCGCTCGATGGCGTGCACTGGTTCTTCGATCACGCCGAGACCATCTCCGATCGCAACATCGAGCGCATCGCCAGGCTTGGCGGCGGAATCGCGGTTCAGCATCGCATGGCTTACCAGGGCGAATACTTCGTCGAACGTTACGGCGCACAAGCCGCGGAGAGCACGCCGCCGTTCAAACGCATGCTCGCGATGGGCGTACGCGTCGGTGCAGGAACGGATGCCACCCGCGTGGCGAGTTACGACCCCTGGAATGCTCTTTACTGGCTCGTGACGGGCAAAACGCTTGGCGGTCTCGGCCTATATCCGCAACGTAACCGGGTCGATCGGGCCGAAGCGCTGGATTTGTATACCCGCGCCAATACCTGGTTCTCGAACGAGGAAGGTCTCAAGGGACAAATCAAGGTAGGACAACTGGCGGACTTTGCCGTGTTGTCTGATGACTACTTCAACGTGCCCGAAGACGACATCCGTCGCATCGCCTCTGTGCTGACTGTTGTCGATGGCAAGATCGTATTTGCCGATGGCGACTTCAGATCGTTTGATCCAGAGATCCCGCCGCCGATGCCGGATTGGTCCCCTGCGAATTTCGGCAGTCGCTATTTGAAAGGTGCGGTACACGCTATGGCGCCCGGCGTCGCCATAAATCCTTGCGGCGTGCACGGGCACGCTCTTGCGCCCGAGACAAATCTTGCCGACCCGCACGGATTCTGGGGCGCGCTCGGCTGTTCGTGCTGGGCATTTTGATATGACCATATCAACTTCATCCGGAACACCCGCCTGGGTTGCAGCGATTCTCGACAATCGCATGGCGTGGTGGCTAGCGCGCGTCGCACTGACACTGCCGTACTGGTGGAGCGGGATCGACAAGGTAGCGCACCCGCAGGCCGCGCTCGCCGAGATCGCCGGGATGGTGGTCTGCTCGTGATCTTCAACCGCTGGGCATGGCTCGGCGCCGGAGCTCTCGGCATGTTCACGCTGATCGTCACGATCCTGGCACACACGTTCTGGAATCTCGACGGTCCGGCGCGCTTTGCCGAAATGAATACCTTTCTGGAACACATGGCGCTGATTGCAGGCTTCGTATTTGCCGCCATGATGGCGCGCCACACTCCAAACAATCCGATTCGATGAACCCAATTCGAAGGAGCACCCACCATGTCGACCGTCGCATCCTTGTTTCAACGCAGCGTACTCGTCGCGCTGTTGCTCGGCGGCGCCGACGCCTATGCGAAAGCGCCGAACGCGGCGGCCATCACTGATGTCTCCGTCGGCCCGCAGTACGATACGACGCACGTCTACATCGACGATGCGGCCCACTACGACGACTTCGTCAACGCATTCACTGCAACGTTTGGCGGAAAGCCATCGCCGCGCGGCACCACCAACGTCTTGCCGGTGGAGTCCCGTACACAATTGCAGTACGTGTGGTCGCCGGTGGGCACCTTGTCGACGTTTTCGTTCCTCACCCCGATTCCGTACCCGTACGGGCAGGAGCGCACGGGTTGGCTCGTCACCGACATGGACAAGGCCGTTGCGGCGGCGCGCGCGGCCGGCGCTGAAGTCATTGTCGATAAGTTCAAGGATCCGCTCGGTTACGACGTCGTGATCCAATTCCCCGGTGGCGTGAAAATGCAGCTCTACTGGCATTTCACCGCGCCTTCGTACGGGGCGCTCGCGACGGTGCCGGACACTCGCGTCTATGTTTCGTCCGACACGGTGGACGTCTTCGTGAAGGACTTCCTCGCGTTCTCGCACGGCAAGCTCGTCGCCGACGACAAGAAAGCCGACGCCGCGGAAATTGGTAGGCCCGGCGAAACCATCCGTCGCATTCGCCTCGAATCGAATTTCGGCAAGATGCTGATCTTCGTCACCGACGGGCACCTGCCGTATCCATTCGGACACGAGATCACCGGCTACGAGGTCACGGACCTCGCGGCGACGATTGACAAGGCCACGAAAGCTGGCGCCAAGGTACTCTCACCTCGTTTGGAAGTAGCAGACCGCAGCACCGCGATCATTCAGTTCCCGGGCGGGTACATTGCCGAAGTACACGCTCCTAAAACGCAATGATCGCCGGGCTTGGTGTCATCCGCGCGCGCATGGCTCCGAAATTCGCCGGCTCGTCAACGCTGGCTGTTGTTGCCGGTGTTGCCTCGTGCCTGTGCATCGGCTCCAATGTCTTCGGGCAGCAAGTTTCGGACTCTACGAGAGTGGATGAGCCGAGTCGACCGCCGATCGCCTTCTATCGATGGCAGGAAGACTGGTCGATGCTTGCCGACCCCGCGCTGCGCGATATGCCCGGCGACGAGTTCAAGTACATTTCGCTGTCCGACGAGGATCCCAAGCGCTACTTGTCCTTTGGCGTTACGCTACGTGAGCGCTATGAATACAACGATGCGCCCCGATTTGGGACGACTTCGAGCGGGCAGGTCAACTATCTGATTCATCGTCTCGAACTCCACGCCGATGCGCACGTCACCGATCGGACGCGTGTATTCATTCAAGTCGAGAACGCGCTGGCACCGGGCCTCTCGAACCCCGGTCCAGCCGACGCCAATAAACTCGACCTGCGCCTGGCGTTCGTGGATGGAAGCTTCGATGCCGACAATGGCCTCGTCAAATGGCGTGTGGGCCGACAAGAGATTGCCTTCGACCTGCAACGCTTTATTTCTGTGCGCGACGGACCCAACGTGCGGCAGGCGTACGACGCGATCTGGAGCGACTATGAACGCGGCGACTGGCGAATCAGCGGCTTTGCGAGCCAGCCGGTGCAGTACCGCAACGAATCCGCGTTCGACGATTTCAGCGATCGTCATTTGATGTACGGCGGTGTCCGTGCGGAGCGCCGTAACGTTGCCGGTGGCGAGGTCAGCGCGACGTTTTCCGAGTATCGCAACGACAACGCACATTTCCCGTCCGGGTCGGGTGAAGAACATCGACACAACATCGACGTTCGTTATGTCGGCGCGGCGCACGGCGTGGATTGGGATGTCGAAAGCATGGAACAGCAAGGCAGCATCGGCGGCAAAACGATCAGCGCATGGGCTGTCGGCTCGCTCGCCGGCCATACGTTCATGGACATTCGATGGAAGCCACGCATCGGACTGCAATTCGATGCGGCATCGGGTGATCACAATCTTTCCGATGAACGCGTCGGTACCTTCAATCCGTTGTTCCCGAACGGCTACTACGAGACAATGTCAGGCGACACCGGCTATACGAACTTCATTCACTTGAAGCCGTCGATTACCGTGACGCCAACGCAGGAAGTCAAAGTGCTCGCTGCGGTCGGCGGGTTGTGGCGGCAAACGACCCACGACGCCGTATATGTGCAACCCGACATCCCGGTGCCAGGCACGGCCGGCGAACCAGGGCGCCTAAGCAGCACCTATGGGGAGCTGCGTATCGACTGGACCGTGTCGCGCAATTTTTCACTTGCTCTAGAGAGTGAGCACTATAATGTCGCGTCCGTGATCCGCCGTGCGGGCGGGCACGATTCGGACTATGTTGGCATCGAAGCGCGCTGGGGCTGGTGATGCAATTCGAAAAGCCGAAAGCTGATGCCATGGACACGGCGGTCAAAGGCTCAGTGATTAGCGTGTTGATGGCCTTCATGGCGGGGTTCGTCGACACCTGCGGATTCATCGCCTTGTTCGGCCTATTTACCGCGCATGTGACCGGTAACTTTGTGTTGATCGGCGCGAGCCTGGCGGAAAATCGTCCGGGAATCTACGGCAAGCTGCTGGCCTTTCCTGCTTTCGTGCTCGCCGTTGCCGCAACTCGTTTGTATCTGCTGCGGTGCGAGCGCCTGAAACGTGACGCCGTGCTGCCGATTCTGTCCGGCCAGATGATGTTTCTCGTGTTGTTCCTCGCTGCGGGAGTTTACGCCTCGCCGATACGCGAGGCAGACGCTCCGCTGACAATGCTCACAGGCATTCTCGGCGTAACGGCGATGGCGATACAGAACGCCGCTTCGCGCACAGTCTTCGTCGGGCTGGCGCCTACCACGGTAATGACCGGCAACGTGACGCAAGTGGTCATGGATTTGGTCGAGCTTACGGTTGACGCCGAGCCTGCGCCCATAAAGTCGCGCCTGCGCAAGATGGTGCCCCCGGTGATCGGATTTGCGGCTGGCGCGATCGCTAGCGGGCTCGGATTTGCGTGGGCAGGATTCTGGTGCCTCGTCTGTCCGTTGGCAGCCTTGTTGCTTGTATGTGTGACCTACCGGCGATCTGTTGTTAAATAACACAGGGATTTCGCGGCGCTATCACCTGCTACTGGACGAACAAGCCGATCAGCTTTACGCGATGACCGATCCGATCACCGAACGCATCCGCAAAGTCGGCGGTTCGACATTGCGTTCGATCGGCCATATCGCACGCAGCGGAATGCGGTTTGGCACCAGATCCAAGGTCACTGCATCTAGCTTTGTCTATCTCCAAAAACGATGGAACAGGCGCACTACTTCGCCGGTGTTCGGATCGATCCCCGTCAAATTCGGGCCTTTACGCAGATTGCAGTCAGGACAGGCGAGAGCGAGATTCTTGGCGTCGTCATCGCCACCATGTTGGCGCGGAGTGACGTGCTCTATGCGGAAACGGAGTTCGGAAAATTCTTGCGGGAGCCCACAGTACTCGCAGTGCTGGCCCGCCCGCGTGCGCAACTGGCGCAACTTGGCATCCATTGAGCTACGCGGCGGTGGGATGCTGCAGAAAAGCGCTGGCCTCGGCCTTCAACACACTTAAGTGATATGGACGGCGCGTCGGGCATTACCGGCGGACCCAGCGCCCCGGGGCCATGCGCCACCCTCCGCCATAGCGTACCCAGGCGTGCGGCGCCCAGTAATAGCCAGGCCGTCCAGGACCCCAATATCCGCCCACCCAGACATGGGCGCCCCCGTTCCAATTCCAGTAGCCGGGGAACCAGACGTAGCCCGGTGTTGGAGCGATGCCGATGATTTCCACATGCGGTGCGGGTGGGGCGACTGTCACAATCCCGGCCCGGTAATAACCTGGCGCGGGAGCCACAACGCAGCCGCAAAGCACGCTGGCCGACAAAACCGCCGTCGCAGCAAGAATCTTGATTCCGTCAAACCCCTTCATACGATCTCCATGCTCTCCACCACTAACTAGGACAACGCACGCGAAAGCAAATGGATGACGTGACCACCGAGCATTCGGCGGTTGGCTGAAGTGACTTTCATGGTTGCCGCGTTATTCCGGAGGTCTCACTCGAAGTCATACCCTGCAATATCCGCCTGCGCAGCTTCGCGATCTGTATGGCCAAGTGTAGATCGCGATTCGCGGGCGGTACGAAATGCCTGTGACATATCGCGTCGGGGACTGCGACGTACGACGCGCCCGTGCAAATTCAGCGTAGCCGTAATTCGGCGATCCACCCCAATATCGTCCAACCCGGCGATGCAGAAAATTAGGGGAGTGGCCGTGCGAACTTGAAAACCGCACTCGCCTTTGATCTGCGCGCCGGGACCATCTCCCGGCCGAAACGGCGAGAAGGACTGCGGTGTCGTATCGTTCGGATCGCGCTCCGTCAACGTCAGCAAGCGGCGTTCAGTCTCAGGGCACACAAATGCTCAACGAATTAATGACTCACTGCACTAGCGAATCTTGAAAACCAGCAGCGTTCCGGCCTTCGGGACCACCGTTTTGGTCCCTCGTATCTTGTCTATTCCGTTTTGGACGCCTTCGGCATCAAGTCCCCAACCGGCCGTTACGGCAATGTACTGCTCGCCATCGACTTCAAAGGACGTGGGAACACCGATCACGCCGGCGGGTGCCGGGAAGCTCCAAAGCTGATCCCCCGTGCGCGCATCGAACGCCCTGAACTCCCGGTCCGGGGTTCCGCCCGCGAATACGATGTCTCCGCCTGTCACCAAGAGCGGCGCCCAAAGAATGGTCTTGAAGTTGTGCTGCCACACGCGCTTGCCGGTGTTCAAATCCCACGCTTGGAGCTCGCCCAGATGATCGGCAGCACCCGTGGAGATGCGGACGGACCCGAAGATGTCTGCCACTCCATATCCGACATAGAATCCGGTGCTGTCCGTTTTCGGCACCTCACCCTTGGGGAGAAAGGCGCAGATATTGTTGTTCGCCGGGACATAGAGAAGTTTCGTTTGAGGGCTCCATGCCTCAGGTGGCCAGTCCTTGCCACCGCCGACGCTCGGGCAGAATTCGCCGCCCTGTTTGGCGCCAGGACGCTTGGACTCATCGACGACGGGCCTTCCCGTCTTGGAGTCGATCGATTTGAACACGTTGTTATTCGAGAACGGAAAGGCGTGGAGAAACTTAAGCTGGCCCTGATTGCGATCGAGAATCCAGAGATATCCGTTACGCCCGGCATGTGTCGCTGTCTTGACTACTTTGCCGTCGATCTCAGTGTCGATCAGCAACGGTGCCGAAACTTCATCCCAGTCCCATGAATCATGCGGCGTGTATTGGTGATAGCTCTTCAATTCACCGGTGTCGATGTCGATCGCCAATGTAGAGTCCGTATACAGGTTGTCGCCCGGACGATTGTCGGCAACCCACGGAGACGGATTCCCGGTACCCCAGTAGGTAATGTTCGATGCAGGATCAAACACGCCGGTGAGCCAGATAGAGCCGCCTCCGCGCTTGTATCCATCGCCTTTCCAAGTCGCCCCCCCTCGCTCACCCGGCGCGGGCACCGTGTAGGTACGCCAGATTCGCTTGCCGGTCTCCGCGTCGAAGGCGCTCAGCGAGCCGCGGACGCCAAATTCTCCACCGGAGTAACCCACGAGGATCTTGCCTCGCGCAGCGAGCGGCGCCAGCGTGGAGTAACAGCCAGTCTTGTAGTCATCGATCTGGACCGTCCAGACCTCTCGGCCCGTGACTGCATCCAGGGCCACGAGCTCGCAATCGGTCGTTGCCATGTACACCCGGTCACCATACAAGGCGACGCCGCGATTCGTCGGGTGTAGTTGAAAGAGACCTTCCGGATACTTCTTCACATACCGCCAAAGCTCGACGCCGGTCTTGGCATCGATTGCAATGACGTTGTTTTGAGGTGTGGTCACGAACATCCGCCCATGATTCACGATCGGTGTTGTTTCATGGGCCTGCACCAGGTCCGTGTTCATCGACCAAGCGAGTGATAGTTTCCCGATGTTGGCTGCGGTGATCTGTCTCAAGGGACTGAAGCCTGAGCCATCATAGGTCCGCCGGTACATCAGCCAATCTCCCGCTTCCGGATGCTGGAGCCGCTCGTCCGTCACCGTTGCGTACGTTGAGATATGACAAGGTCGGTTTCCTTTTCGAAAATCGGTACGCTATTACGAGAATCAGTGCAGTCGACGCATGGTTTCAAATTCAGTCCTGCGAGAAGGCCCTCCAAGCTGCGACGGATGTCGAGGGCCTCTCTAATCCTGCCGTTTTCGGCGATCAGCACGCCGGCGTAGGTGGAAATGCTCGGCGATGACTGCAGGATTCGTTTGCGGCAACTTGCGCACTTCAACCATTTGCATCGAGCCAACTCACGTCCGCGTGTGCGCCGGGTTGCCCCGCCTGATCGAAGTGGTCCTGTCTCGCCAGGGCCTCAGGAACGAGCAAATGCTAGTCGCCCCCCCGGGGCGCGTGCTTGTGCCTTTTTGACGCGAGTTGTGCGAATGATGCGTAGGCTGGGAATCGCCGGCTGACGTCAGCTTCGATAAGCTGCGAAATCCCGATCCTGAAAGCCCTCGGAGGGGATGGCAGCGAGCGCTCGACTCGATGCCATCGCGCATCATTGGCACAACTCGCGTCAAAAGAGCACAAGCACACGCCTCGGGGGGCGACTAGCATTTGAGGCAGGAGATAACGCATTGCAGCATTGCACATCCCCTGCCCTCGACCCGATACGGCCATCTCGTTCCCGCGCATGGAAGATTCATGGTGAATGACCGACACGTCGGGGAACGTAACGGCATCGCAATTGCGGGCGAAGCCGGAGTCGCCATCACGGCAATCGAGCCCGCTGCAATCATACTTGTGGATACGGCCTGACATTCAAAGTGACTTGCTGGAGTGACCATGGACAAACAGACTAGTGATATCCCACTGAACGACACGGACGAGAAGGCGGGAGCATCGCTGCCCCTCAGTTCGCGCCGCGAGTTCCTGCGTGCGGCTGCGGCATCCGGTGGTGCCGCGATGTTGTGCGCCGAGGTTGTCCCGGAAACTGCCCGTGCAAGCACCGTGAAGGCCGCGGAACTCGTGCTCCCCCCCGCGACGCCAGCCGTGACCCCGTTCAAGGTGTCGGTGCCGCAAAGCGCGCTCGACGATCTCAAGCGTCGACTGGCGTCCACGCGGTGGCCGGAGCGGGAAACCGTCGGCGACTGGACGCAGGGCGTCCCTCTCCAGAAGGCTCAGGCGCTCGTGGCCTACTGGCGCGACAAGTATGACTGGCGCCGCTTTGAGGCTCGCCTCAACGCCTTCCCGCAATACCGGACCCAGATCGACGGGATTGGCATTCACTTCATCCACGTGCGCTCCCCTCACCAGAACGCGCTGCCGATCATTCTCACGCACGGATGGCCGGGATCGGTCGTGGAGTTCATGGAGATCATCGGCCCGCTCAGCGATCCGACCCGCTACGGGGGAAAGGCGGAGGACGCCTTCCATGTCGTCCTGCCCTCGCTCCCAGGCTTTGCCTTCTCCGACAAGCCGGCCGAGACGGGCTGGGACGTGAAACGGATCGCCCGCGCCTGGGCGACGCTGATGCCACGCCTGGGCTACGAGCGCTGGGTGGCGCAGGGCGGCGATTGGGGCGCGGGCGTCACGCACGCCCTGGCGCATCTGCAGCCCCCGGGCCTGATCGCGGCCCATGTGAACTGGCAGTTCGTCTTTCCCGAGAAGCTGCCGGAGAATCCCACGCCGGCCGAGCGCAAAGCCATCGACCGCGCGGCGTCGTTCGCCAATGACCAGAGCGGCTATTTCCGCGAACAGGGGACGCGCCCGCAGACCGTGGGCTATCCCCTGACAGACTCCGCCGCGGGCCAGGCGCTGTGGATCTACGAGAAGTTCCAGGCGTGGACCGATAACCACGGCAATCCTGAAGAGGCGCTCTCCGTCGATGCGATGCTCGACGATATCAGTCTCTACTGGTTCACCGGCACCGCCGCCTCCTCGGCCCGCATCTACTGGGAGAACACCCGCACCGGCAAGGCGAGCCTGTCCGGCGGACGCATCGAACTGCCCATGGCGGCGTCGGTCTTTCCGCACGAGATATTCTGCCCGCCAAAGGCCTGGGCCGAGGCGCTCTGGCCCAACCTGTTCTACTGGAATGAGCTCGACAGGGGCGGACACTTCGCCGCGTTCGAGCA
>WNFQ01002181.1_pt1 | contig 14112 bp, 12 predicted proteins | sample 5400171 | NCBI WGS metagenome assembly WNFQ01 (sample SAMN13153356, study PRJNA577476) | soil metagenome | isolation source: 20 cm soil under Madrone tree | place: USA:California | collected 2016-06-14
CTATGACAGCATCCGGATTGCTAGTCGTTTGGTGACGACCAGAGGATAACTGCGAGTTTCCGCGCTTCCAAGAAAGTTTGACGATACCTTCACCTTGACCCTTGTCCGTGTCCCTACGTGATGCTGCTGAGCCTATGCCAGCACCCTTCTGAAGCTTTTCCAAACTTTCCATTCGTGCTGCTTCGTGTGCTTTCTTCTGCGCCTCGACTTTAGAGCCTGCATCTGATTCGACCGCGGACCCATGTGTTTGCTTGTAGTCCTTTCCTGATCTAACGGCGGTTGAAGTGGACGACTCGATGACCTCCGGCTCGCTCGACTCTGAAAGGTCAGCATCCAGGTCATCTGGATCGAGATCGGGATCCACGGGTGCGAACGTCATGGCAGTAGGCACGTCAGGATGAATCTTGTCACCAGGGACTACGGGAGGTTGAGAGATTGTGATGACAGAGGACATTGAGAGTGGGCGTCCTGTCTCTGCCCAGTTCCCGCTCAGTGCAGCCTGGAAGAACGGAGAGGCGAACCAAAGGACTTCCTTGTGTGCCCTAAGCAATCACACCACTGGTGAGTCCACTCGATGGTGAGTTTAGATGGGCGAGGCCACACGCACCAGAATGTCGTGCTCTCGACAACAATATTGACAGTCCCAGGGAACTTGGAGCCTTTGGTGAACGCCTCGTCGATGTCGATGGGCTCCCGCGAGTCGCTGACGCTGACATCTGAGACTGCATCCTCTGTGTCCACCCCCTCGAGAAACCATGGAGGTGATCCGGCCGAGGAACGGAAGATCCCCGCTGCTGCTGCGTGGGTCTCCGTGGGAGAGCTCAGAGACGCAGAAGTAATATTTGACTGGCCCCGGGAGTTGCGTGCGATGAGGATGTGTGATGGGTTGGTCGTCATTGTCCCGGAGTAAATGGATACAGTAGTTCCCTAGTGGATACTGGTCAGACCGTCCATATAGTAGCTCGGACGGATTGGCTGTGCTAGTCTACGAAACGAGGGCGATCGCGCATCTCGGCCCGCTGTGGGTGTTGGTATTTACATGGTTACGACACCCTGACACCGAAGAGCAAATTATCTCGTTTTAACAACGGTGCTATGCAGCAGACAGGATACAACTTGAAGGTGGATGACTCGAATACTCCATTGTCCGTCGTGACCTATCCTGGCACTATAGTGTAGTGGCTATCACAATGGATTCTGATCTCGTGCTGGATATTCCATTAACCCAGGTTCGAACCCTGGTAGTGCCTTTTTGGAGTCACTGTATATCAGGAACAAAGACGAACAGTACGAGTAAGTTACTACACTGTACTCGGAACTAGAAACCGTTTCTGTCGACTCGAGTGAAATGTACAAGAAGATCACCAGGGGTCAGTTCGATAAGATCATCGAGTTTCAAGACTTGGATCCATGACAACCCACCTGCTGCCAGAGATATCAGCTCGTTGAAGACATACCAACGATGTGATTGGCCCAGCAGTGAGTGAACTGTAATTCATATATTGCACGTATCTCACTCCCTCACTACCTTTGTCCAAATCTCGCTATCCCTGCCGGCTCGAGCAAATATCCATGGGTTCCAGTAAATACGCGAACAAGTGCTAAGCGGGCCGCCTTGGCGTTGTTAGTAGGCCACCATACCTACGCTGTGATTGTGATAAAAACGTGGTGTCATTGGTCTTTGATTGCCTTGGCTGGAGAGTTGTACAACTTGAGTAATTGCCCAAGGAACCGTATGTAAGATCAAAGATCAAATTCCATTGCTTCCGTAGGTACGAGAAGCTGTTAGACCATATGAAACTAAAACACCCGCCCGCACTAAATCCGAGCGGTGAGGCAGTTTTCCACTAAACATCGAACTGGTGGTCAATGGTGTCAAGAGTAAGTGATGCAGTGAGTGGCGCACTAGTGCCGGCTACAGGCGTAACCACATAAAGAATGTGCCGGTTAGACCATGAGGAACCAACTTTAGTATGTAAAGAGACAGCCAAAATCGGACAAAGCGTGGGCGTATGAAAACAATTAATCAGGCGCTTATTATGAGGGAGTTTGTCAGGGAATGTCGGGAGCTCTGGCAAAAAACATGCAAAACATGCGAGTTGGGATGAGCAGGCCAGTCGGCGGATTCGGCAGCCTTCTTCAAGTGTCCCAGCTGTTGCAAAAGGGGATGCATGTTAAATTTAGAGAGTGCACGTAGAAACCAAAAGTAATGAAATGATGCTGTAGTGTGTGAGACCACGTGCGTCCATTGCCATCATTTCAAGTTATAACCAGAATCCTATCCCGCCTTGTCCCCCACTCGTCCTCCCTTGAAACAGCCATGTCCTTCGCTCGGCATCTCATTTCTCCCTTGAACAACGCACAGCCCAACTCGGGTGCCAGTGTCTCCAATGTCGAGGCCATGTTTACCCAAATCATGGAAGTCGTTCTCAAATCTGTTAGTGCTCCGCGTCGCTGAGCGTTTTTTCAATGACGCGACTTTAACTCCTTTTTTTTCTCCACAGCGCGGCGAGATTGCTGAGCTCCGTCAGGAATGCACCGAATTGCGCCAGGCCAATTTGAGTCTTGAGCGTCAGGTTCGGGAGAGCATCATTTCTACCGTCTGTCCTCCCTCTTAGAATATCGCTACGCGACACTTAATGATAGACAGCAGATGCGTAGCCCCCACATAGGGACTCCTGGTTTCACTACCCCGGCCCCTAGCTCTCCCCAGCTTCGTGCAAAGTCTCCTTTCCTCAACTCGACCTCAATTCCCACTCTGGGCTTCGCGCCCACCGTACACATAGCATCCCCACTGGGCGACAACAGCGTAATTGGTTATCCTTATGGGCCAATTCGTGAAATCCCCGGTTTCTATGTTGTCATCCCTGCTGGAGGCGCCGGCACGCGCCTATGGCCCCTGTCCCGGGAAAACCATCCCAAGTTCCTTCTTGATGTGACCTTACAGGGCCGTAGCCTGATCCAAGCAACATGGGATCGTTTGCTGCCACTCACTGGTGCTGATCGTCTCACCGTCGTCGCAGGCCCCTCCCACGTTAAGAGCATTCACGAACAGCTTCCGGATTTATTGCCGCACAACCTCTTCTGTGAACCTGGCCCGAAGGATTCTATGGCCGCAATCGGGCTCGCTGCCGCGATCCTCGCACAACGTGACCCTGATGCCGTCATTGGCTCGTTTGCAGCCGACCATATGATCTCAGGCACCGACGCTTTCCTTAGCGCCGTCGCCGAGGCTGTCCAGGTCGCCCAGAAGGGCTACCTCGTCACCATCGGCATCGCCCCCTCTCACCCATCGACTGGTTTCGGTTATGTGCGGCTGGGTGACAAGCTCGGCATTCCTGAGGCACCGAACGCGCGCCTCGTTTCGAGTTTCAAAGAAAAGCCCGATGCGCGTACGGCCGCAGCGTACATCGCTACTGGTTCTTATCGTTGGAATGCGGGCATGTTCGTCACGAAGGCCTCGTTCTTGATGGAACTACTCAAGGAATATAAACCTGATCTTGCGGAGGGTCTAGAAAAAATTGCTGCAGTCTGGGATGATGAGGCTGAGCACGGTAAGGTGCTAGAAGAGGTATGGTCTGGCCTCGAAAAGATTGCTATTGATCATGCTGTAGCGGAACCGGCAGCGTTGGAGGGCCGCGTTGCTGTCGTACCAGCTACGTTCGGTACGTATGTCGTTATGGCAAGTTGGGCAAGCTTATCACTGGTGGCGCCACAGGTTGGGATGATGTGGGGGACTTTTCGTCACTTGCGGAACTTCTGCCTGCGGAAGCAAACCAGCCCCGTATTCTTGGCGATGCCGGACTAGGTACGTTCGCTGTTTCATTTTGGGAGTACCTGTCAAATACGGGCTTTACAGTGCTCACGGAGCAAGTCGCTGGTGGCATCGTCGTGCCTGGTTCTGGCCGGCTTGTCGCGGCCTTGGGTGTGGACGATCTCGTCATCGTCGATATGCCCGACACGTTACTTGTCACGACGCGTGCCCGTTCGCAGGAAGTGAAAAGGCTCGTCAAAAAGGCCAAAGAAACTGGTTGGCGCAAGCTGCTATGAGCAACCCGATTTTACTCGTTGCTCTAATGCATCTACCGTAACTATGATCTACATAGGGAACCTTTTCTGTCTGGGTTTCTGAACCGTTTTACCGTAATCATTTTCTTCCTCCATGGACTATTTGGTTCTCTGGAACTCGAACTGACTTGAAGTACAGTAGTAGCTACCTTGCCTCGTCTCTGCTCTGGATAGTTGTGAACTTAGGACATGTTACATGGACTTTACCAATAATAACCACTGGTTGCTCACGTGTTATACTGTAGCATCGGCCAAGACCGACGGTGATGACGCCCCGTTCCGCTTTGCCGTATCATGTGCGGCTTTTGAGCGCCTTTAAGCTCTCTGTCACGCACTACGCCATGTCTCTTTTCTATCGATATCGACAACTCGCAGCTCGGCGTGCTCTCTTTTCATCGCACAAGTTTGCCCTTAGTACATCCCTTCGGTTCATGTCCGCCTTCACCAAAACCTACGAGAACATACTCACATCGCGCCCTGAGCCAGGCGTTGCACTCGTGACGCTCAACCGCCCAAAGGCGCTCAACGCGCTCAACACCGCCCTGTTCGCAGAACTGAATGATGCGCTACGTTTGATTGACGCAGACAGGGGGATCGGCGCCATTGTCATCACTGGCTCGGAGAGAGCTTTTGCCGGTGCGTGCTACGAGCACGCCTACTCGGACTTGGAACGCTGATTTTGATGCGGGTGCCGTACCGCACGGGAGTATAGCTGGCGCCGACATTAAAGAGATGAAGGACAAGACCTGTGAGTAACAGAAAAAGGTTGAATAAAGTGCTATAGGAGCAGTTCATCCTTGACTATTTTGGGGCGGATTCGAATCCCAGTCGCGGACGTGTACCAGAATAGGTTTTTGGAAAACTGGCAGGAAATCACCACGATACGCAAGCCGATCATCGCTGCTGTCAGCGGCTACGCGGTAAATACTGGTCCTTTTTCCACCCTTCAAATCCCTCAGCATTGACACCGCAACGTCATGGATTACCCCTTTCAGCTCGGTGGAGGTTGCGAGCTCGCCTTGATGGCCGATATACTCCTGGCAGCACCAAACGCGCAATTCGGGCAGCCGGAAGTGAACATCGGTACGATCACTGGCGGGGGCGGATCGCAGCGGCTCGCGAGGGTAGTGGGTAAGTCGCGGGCGATGGAGCTCACGCTTACGGGACGTATGTGGGACGCGCGCGAAGCTGCCGAATGGGGCATGGCCAGTCGGGTCGTTGGTGAGGGCGAAGGCGTCGTCATACGCGAGGCCGTTGCGCTCGCTGTGGAGATTGCGGGGAAGAGCCAGATTGCCGTGCAGGCGCAGAAGGAGGCCGTCAATGCTGGTACGTCCTCTAGTCTTTTTTTGCCCTTTTTGCCCTTTTACAGTGCTTTGATTTGATGCGTGCTTGTGTGTGTGCGTGTATGGTGGTTTAGCGTATGAGCAAAATTTGTCCGAGGGGTTAAGGACTGAACGTCGGCTGTTCCACATGACGTTCGGAACGGCGGACCAAACGGAGGGTGCGTAGAATTATCTTGTTCTGTGTGGTCATTCTCCCTTCTGACGCTGGCGAACTAGGGATGACGGCCTTTGCGGAAAAGAGAAAGCCAAACTTCACAAACTCGTAAACTTCCAATGGTATTAGTATTTTTTCTCTTGCAATTTATGCACAAGGATGTGCTAGGTGATGAAACACCTTGACAAGTATATCGACCAGCCTACGACATTTACCGAACTGAAAGTCGACAATTTGAAAAGGGCGGCAACTTTCCCTCAGTTGAGACCTACTAGATCTAGGGTATCAAATCACAAAAGATCCGTGCCCCACTCTTCATGCTCACACCCGACAAATAGAAGGGTCTACCTCCCAGGCGTTATCATTTACGCTGATGGTTGCCAAGCTGGAGAGCAACCCGTAATGCATTTGTCCTCTTTCGACCATGTAAGCATGTTGTTCGCTTGCGATTAAACGCTAAACCCGAAGGCTGGAACGGACGCAATAATGTGATTGGTTTTAGAGTGATAAGCTGCTCGCCGTAACATATTGATAAAGATATTCTCCTGTCAGGAATGGCATTGCTAGGGGAACTCTTGGGATGGTAACAGGGACGCGGCCTGGTCTCAGGAAGTGCGGGGATTGTTTCCTACTGAAGAGTCGCCTCGTCGCAGCAGCAATTTGGCGTCACAGCAATCAGTGATGCAGTCTCGCTTACAATATTTTTGTTCGGTAAGGATGCAACTCTATGAATGAAGAATCTCAAGGCACAAAACTTTGTCTATTGACGGTGGATTGATAACAATGGTCTCGGAAATTGTCGGGCGCATGTTGCACAGCTAAGCCCTGTTAATCGCACTCCCGAAATTGACTCGTGCGAGGTTTTCTGGGGATTACTGGGGTAACATTTCCCCACGGGGGCACCTCATTGTGAAGCAGAGTATTTAAAGTCCTTCCGTTTGTCACTTCCTCTAAATCGAATCCATCTCTCGCTCTACAAATTCACTTTAAAGTCTTCTCTACACACAATGCGATTCACCTCTTCGAACGCTTTTATCGCCTCCACAGTTGCCCTACTGTCACTGATGACTCCAGTCGTCAGCGCCGCGACGGCCAATATCATTTCACCCGGATCTGGCACAGTAGTCCAGGTCCCCAGTTCCATACAGGTCACATGGTATGTGGTATAAAGGGAAAATCCGAGCCCAGTGTGCTGTCATAAGTCTTTAACGGCGGGTATTACTGCAGGACCGTCGACGGCAACGCCGCCCAAGCGATGACTGGCGTCCTCTGCAATATAACACTAACACAGACGAATGGTAGCTCTTCAGATCCTGGTGCGTGCCGCTACGACATTTGAGTCAAGGTACATTTGAAGGCTAATCCCGAGTAGGCGCACAGGTCATTGTGCAGAGCAGTGTGTCCATCATGAGTCAACAATCGAACGTGACCTTAGCTACTCAGAACATAATAGGTTCGAGTAGCTCTTTCTTCCAGTGTGAGTATCAGAGTTACTTGTCTTGAACTCCATTCCTGTTTCGTCTTACGTTATTGGGCACAGTGGTATCTTTGGATGGACAGACCGTCTTTGGCCAGAGCAGTATGTTTACGATCGCTTAATTTTAATCTTAAACGTACTAGAATGTGGGTGGTGAGAGTAAGGGGTTAAAGGCGTACCTTCTTACCCCGGGCCATTACATGTCACTGTATTTCTGTATTTACGAGAGGTGGCCCGTGCAAGGCACGGGCACAGCTCGATAGCATCGGACATTAAATTGACGATTGTGGTTTCATCTGGGCTTTACATCCCATGTCATTTGAATTGCTCTCAGTTGTATATACTGCAGATGTCGATGGAAAAAGCATCTCCTCATGTCAATTCTGCTCGTTTGACAGATTTCATAGGCATGTCTGACTGTGTGAGAGTGATGGGAAAACTGTTCTACATGCGTCGGACTCTATCTAACATTACATCTCACACTGATCCCCTCTGTCCTCTCCACATGTCTATCCGAACTGTGTATAGATGGGCGAAGATCAGACGTATATTAAGATTGAAGCTGCTGATGGAGGGTGTGTGAAAGTATTGCTCCCCCCGGTATGGTTTTCGTTTGCTCATTTCTGGTCTAAAGCTTTGTAACAGATGATGTTGAGAAGCATGTCTTGAAGAGATTGCATGGTGTCCTGGTTAAGATCGTGGTTTCGCTTCATTCGATAACGCAATGCGTCATCAACGGCTCCACATACGGCATTCATGCGGGAGGAGACTGTGGAGGAGGTTGACACACACGCGAGGCAATGGGTGCACCATTGAGTTCGATGTGGTCTGTGCAGGTGGCACGTTCCCTTGCGCGTCGCCTACGTTGAGCGACGGCTCGTGTGGAGAGGGAAGGGTAAACAGGCAGCGTGAGATCGAGTTCGACATTATCAGCGGCGTGGCCACGTTCGGTGGTGCGTTGTGTGCACTGAGTAACGGTGCGATTGGACAGAGTTGGCGAAAGTGCTCGAGGTAATGCCCGGTGGGCACATTCGGTGGCGCGTCGTCTACGCAGAGCAACGGACCGTTTGGAGAGAGTGGAAGGAAGAGCAGGAGGTGAAGGGGGTGAAGGGGAAAAGAGTGGTGTATGGGGCTGTGAGGGAGCAGCCCCCATAATGTTGGGTGGCAAGGAAGAGAACTGTATTCACGAAAAGCGCAGAACAGACGGCCGGCGTCGGGGACAGGAGTGAAAGAAACATTATAATCATGCGTTCGAGGTCTGTTTCGCGAGTGAGACATCATGATCATGGTGCAAGGTTAGCGAACACATAGACAGTTAGCGTAGTGGCCAACGCCGGAAGACAGTGAAACATTGTAATTATTGCCCAATGACATAGACTGTTACCGTTACGTCCGATTAGCGTTTGGCCGAGACGGAGTAGCAGACATGATGTTTCGTGTTCAGGCCGAAATGGACGGTGAGCGATCACATAGAGTGTTACCATTCAGTCCGAATAGCGTTCAGGCATGACAGTGAAATAGCCATGGTGAAGCAGCCTTGTGTTTGCGTGGCAAGCAGGTTGGAGAATGATTGACGGAGCTCAGGTTAGGGAAGACTTAGACAGTTAGCGTTCTGGCCACAAACCCACACGAGTGAAACATTCTAACTGTGTATGTGTTGGCCATACATATACGGTTAGCGTTCGCACCGATCGTCGGAAAAACAACGATAGTAGAGGAGAGAGGAGATGCGCAATTGTTGTAGTCATCGCGCATGAGTCACACACCAACATTGGTGTCAGCTTATGTATGTCAGCTTATGTGTCAGCGTTCGTCTTTATTAGAGTAGATTTCATACGAGGTGATAGTAATTTTGCAACCACCTTTTATTTTTGGTCACATGGTCAGTTTCAGTGGGATGCCCCGCTTAAACCTGACTCTGAATTTTTGATGAAAATAGTCTTTTAAGGCAGTTGCAAATACACTCTATTCATCAGCAAATTAGTCCGAAATTTTTAGGGATTTTCCGGGCTACAGTAGCCGAAACCAAGCTTTCAGGCCAAGCCGGGCCGGGAAACCCTAACCTTGCCTCGTCTCTGTTGTGAACTTAGGACTCGTTTCACGGACCTTACCAATTATAACTACTGTACTGGATGCTCTCGTGTTATACTGTAGCATCGGCCAAGACCGAATCAAGACCCATGGTGACGCCCCGTTCCGCTCCGCTTTGCCATATCGTGTGCGACATTTGAGCGCCTTCAGGCTCTGTCACACACACCATGTCTCTTTTCTATCGATATCGACAACTCACAGCCCGGCGTGCTCTCCTCTCATCGCACAAGTTCGCCCTTAGTACATCCATCCGGTTCATGTCCGCCTTCACCAAAGCCTATGAGAACAATACTCACGTCGCGCCCGGAGCCACACTCGTGACACTCAACCTCCCTGTTCGCCGAACTGTATAATGCGCCGCGTTTTATTGATGCAGACAGGGGGATCGGCGCCATTGCCATCACTAGCTCGGAGAGGGGCCTTTGCCGGTGCGTGCCACGAGGACACCGCTCTGTTTCCTACTCGGACTTGTAACGAGAATCGAATGCTGGTTTTGATGCGGGTGCCGTACCGCGGGGGTGTATAGCTGGTGCCAACATTAAAGAGATGAAGGACAAGACCTGTGAGTAACACAAACTGGTCGAATAAAGTGCTATAGGAGCAGTTCATCCTTGACTATTTTTGCATGGTTTCGCATCCCAGCCGTGGACGTGTACCAGAATAGGTTTTTGGAAAACTGGCAGCAAGTTAGCATGATACGCAAGCCGGTCATCGCTGCTGTTAGTGGCTACGCGGTAAATGCCGGTCGTTTCCACCTATCAAATCCCTCAGCATTGACATTGCAACGTTATAGATTTCCCCTTATAGCTCGGTGGTGGCTGCGAGCTCGCCCTGATGGCAGATATATTCCTGGCAGCACCAAACGCGCAATTCGGGCAGCCGGAAGTGAACATCGGTACGACCGCGGGCGGGGGCGGATCGCGAGGGCAGTGGGAAAGTCGTGGGCGATGGAGCTCACGCTTACGGGACGTATGTGGGACGCGCGCGAAGCTGCCGAGTGGGACATGGCCAGTCGGGTCGTTGGCGAGGGCGAAGGGGTCGTCGTACGCGAGGCCGTTGCGCTCGCCGTGGAGATGACGCCGAAGAGCCAGATTGCCGTGCAGGCGCAGAAGGAAGCCGTCAATGTTGGTACGTCCTCTGTTCTTTTTTTGCCTTTTTGGCCCTGGTTTTACAGTGCTTTGATTTGACGCGTGCTTGTGTGTGTGCGTGCATGGTGGTTTAGCGTATGAGCAATGTTTGTCCGAGGGGTTGAGGACCGAACGTCGGCTGTTCCACATGACGTTCGGGACGGCGGACCAAACGGAGGGTGCGTGGAATAAACTCGTTCTGTGTGGTCATTCTCCCTTGTGACACTGGCGAACTAGGGATGACGGCCTTTGCGGAAAAGAGAAAGCCAAACTTCACAAACTCGTAAACTTCCAATGATATTAGTATCTTTTTCTTGCAATTTATGCACGAGGATGTGCTAGAAGATGAAACACCTTGACAAGAATATCGACTAGCCTACGACTTCTTCCGAACTGAAAGTCGACAACTTGAGAAGGGTGGCGACTTTCCCTCACTTGAGACCTACCAGTAGATCTAGGGCATCAAATCACAGAAGGTCCATGTTCCACTCTCCATGCTCACATTCGACAAATGGCAGGGTCTACGTCCCAGGGATTATCATTTACACTGACGGTTGCCAAGTTGGAGAGCCGCAACCTATCATGCGTGTTGTTCGCTGGCAATTGGACGCTTTACCCGAAGGCTGGAACAGACGCAATAATTTGATTGGTTTCAATGTAATGAGCGACTCAGCCTACAGTAACATATGGATAAAGGTATTCTCCTGTCAAGAGTAGCATTGCTAAGGAAACTCTTGGGATGGTAACCGGGACGCGGCCTGGTCTCAGGCAGCGAGGGGATAGTTTCCTACTGAAGAGTTGTCTCCTCGCAGCATCGCAGCTCTTTGACAATCAGTGATACGGCCTCACTTGCAATGATTTTTGTTCGGTAAGGATGCAACTCTATGGATGAAGAATCTCACGCACAAATATTTGTCTATTGATGGTGCATTGATAATAATAATAATAGGCTCGGAAATCGTTGGCGCAGGTTGCACAGCTAAGCCCTGTTAATCGCACTCCCGAAATTGTTGCCGCGGACCCGCGCGAGGATTTCTGGGCATTACTAGGGTAACATTTCCCCTCAGAGCCACCTCATTGTGTGAAGCAGGAGTATTTAAAGTCCCTCCATTTGCCACTTCCTCCAAATCCAATCCATCTCTCGCTCTACAAATTCACTTCAAAGTCTTCTCTACACACAATGCGATTCACCTCGTCGAATGCCTTTATCGCCTCCACAGTCCTACTGTCACTGATTACTCCAGTCGTCAGGGCCGCGACGGCCACAATCACTTCACCTGCTGCTGGACAGACACTCCAGGCCTTCGGGTCCGTACAGGTCCAATGGTATGTGGTATAAAGGGAGAATCCGAGCGCACTGTGCCATCATAGGTCTTTAACGGCGGGTGTTACTGCAGGACCATCGCTACCAACCAGGACATGACTGGCGTCCTCTGTAACATAGGACTATTGCATGTGGATGAGAACCCTTCAATTCCTCGTGCGTGCAGCCACGACATTTGAGTCAAGGTGCATTTGAAGGCTAATCCTGAGTAGCCTCACCGGGCATTTTGCAGAGCAATGTGCCCATTCTGAATGGACAATCGAGTGGGCCCGTAACCATTCCGGACCTGGTAGCTGCAAGTAACTATTTCTTGCAGTGTGAGTACCAGAGTAACTTGTCTTGAACTCCATTCGTGTTTCGTCTAACGCTATTGGGCACAGTGCTATCTTTGGATGGGAACATCGTCCTTGGCCAGAGCGATATATTTACGATTATTTAACTTTTATCTTAAATGTACTAGAACGTGGGTGGTGAGAGTAAGGGGATAGAGGCGTACCTCCTCGCCCCGGGCCATTACATGTCACTGTATTTCACCTCGTATGATAGTCAATGTGATAGGGCAGACGAATGTATTTCAGCACATCGACTAAGACTGCAGTGAATCAAGACCCATTATGACGGCCCGTTCTGCTCCGCTTTGCCATAGTGCCGCCTACGACTCGGAGGCGTTCCATGAACATCGTGTCCAAATTGTCACAGTGAAGCAAATAGTCAGGCGACGAGAGTCAAGGATCAGTAGTTTGCGCGCAAGTCGGCGAGTGGGTTTGAATAGACAACAAGCATGCGAAATTTGCGGGATTGTTGGGAGCCTGCTCTTGGAAGGCCATAGCCGACATCGCGATACAAGGTCATGTCATTCAGGGTGCTTTTCTTAGGGAGGAGCATTGGCAGGACGAGGAAAAGAGGGGAAAGGAGGATAAAGTGAATGACATTGTGCGAGAGCGAGTGAAAACGCAATGAGAATCGGGCTAATGCTGCATACTGATGTGAAGGTGCGAGCATCATTGTCCCATTGCCCATTGCCCCGCCTTTTCAATGAATGGCATCGATAACTTACGACTCCTATTGTTACTGATGTTTGTTGATTGCCACAGTACTTTGTGTGGGAACTTGTTTTGCTTGCACCAGGCAGGGCGAGGCAGAAAAAGGCAGAATAAGTCTAAAAAGGCAAAAAGCAACAAGTGCGACAAAGTTGGGGGTCCTTCTATGAACAAGTCACAAATGGACCACCACTAACAAGTCAAAAAAGTCAAACAGTCAACTAGTACTAGCACTAATGATCATCATGCATATAGTTTTTTATCCACCTAAATGTATTTACGAAATCATGGCTAATGTTTATTCACTTGACTTGTTGACTTGTGACTTTTTTGACTTGCAGGCTAGTCAAAAAGTTGAAAAAAGTCACAAGTTCCGGTAGGTGCGTTATTTCTAGCGATTAGTTCTGACGTTACAGGTGACACCACTTTAGCCTGAGGAGGTCATCTCTGTCAGATACAAGGATGTTCTCGAACGCGTTGGAAAACTAGGGGCAGATTTTTCACAATTCGCTGAAGAATTAGAGCACTCTGGTGACATTTTGAGACCCGTTCCGAGGCGCGGGTGTGCATGAGATCCACCAGTAAAAGAGTCTATGCTCGTAGGAAAAGGCTCGGTGCAGAGGTCATTGGTCACTTGGGGGGTGAAGACGACCGAAGAGGATTGAAGACTCGACTGCGGAGGTGTTCGCAGGCAAGAAAAATAGAAAAACATGTCAACTCTCAAATTGAGTCTTTCTCTATTCGATACCAAATGTGGTCATACAAGATCAATCACGGGTAATGTCAACAAATTAGCATACTGATGTCCCGAAGCAAGAGAACAAGTGGAAAGGAAAATAGCATGGGGTACATGAAACGATGGGACGGAACTTGGAGAACAGAGACACCTATCAATCATCGACCTCCTACGACCTGCATCATTTCCGTCCATTCCAGACAGAAATGGCGATAGGGTGACCGGAGAGCTGTCGCGCAGCAACGAACTGCCCAATGTTTTCCTGGAAAGGTCCCGATGGCTCAAGCCCATGCACGAAAACATTCTGCAGGCTGGGCAACACTTCTGTCCCAACGATTTCTTGCAGGGCGGCCATGATACCCGGCGCAAAGTCCTTGGATAGATAGAGATTCTTTATTGCAGGAAATGGGAGTATGAGTTCCAACCACAGGGTGTTCTCGATGGCATCATCCTTCCAAACTAGACGCGAATATCGATGCTCGATGTAGAGGTCCTCTATCATGGAACGGGGAGGCAAACAGGAGTTACAGACCTGCGCGACGGACGAAAGTTGCCAATCTGGTTCTCTGCATGAGATTTCTATCGCAGAACGGGAAGGGAGTTTGACGCTGGCGGTGCTATCATTGAATTCCACATGTGCCTCGTAATCCCCGAGCGCTGGTGTACGACTGATGAATTGGGCGAGTCGTGGGCCGTCAAAATCGATTTGATTGAAGAACGCTATATGGATGCCATGAAGTCGAGGGGCATCG
>WNFQ01002183.1_pt1 | contig 14110 bp, 22 predicted proteins | sample 5400171 | NCBI WGS metagenome assembly WNFQ01 (sample SAMN13153356, study PRJNA577476) | soil metagenome | isolation source: 20 cm soil under Madrone tree | place: USA:California | collected 2016-06-14
TCTGCAGCAAGGCAAATGCGATCTTACACTCACGCACACTACACGGACCCGTGGACAACAACTACCGAGCAATCCCTACAAGGCCATCCTCAAACATATATAACGGAATACGCCCACCGAAAAATGGAGCAAAGCGGAACAGGTTAGTACATACAAACATGAGCTGATGCCACAAAAATAAGTCCTAGCAGATAAAAATTAATACGGAATCGTGTCGAGATACTCGTCACGATGCCAATGAAGAACGCCAAAGCTGGAGATCGATCTTGTTTCCCGCCTCACGCTCCTCTTTGATCTAACACCGCGGAACGAGGATGAGTACAACTCCCAACGAGGCATTAGGGGGGGATCACGTACCTCTTGGAGTCGCTGCTTGCGTTCTACCCACTCCGGGTTAAGGCGATATAACTCCTGCACCATAGCCTCGACCAGAGCTTCGTATTCTTGTGGGTGCGAATATGGCGGTGTAGGTAGGTCAGTGAACGCGCCGGTGACAGTTGCCATTGATATACGATTTGAGTAGTTGCTCACAGTCTTCGATCGCGTGGATACTGAAGTGAGCGCAGTCGCGTTGGAGTTGGATCTGACAATTGACGATGTCTCGTGAATAGACATGGCAGTGACAGCAGCGATAGATTTGGGTCGCGATGCGGCCGGCGGGAGGTTGGTCGCAGTAGAATTGGATCTCGACACAGATTGGCTGGGATGGATCGATTTAGAAGCAGAGGCAGATGAACGGACGGTAGCAGCAGAATTTGAGCGGGAAATGGAAGGTGGTAGGGGAGGTTCCTGACTACTCGAAGTGGAAGGAACCCTCGACAATGGCGATGGCAATTGATGGTCGGATGAAATAGAGCCATTTCTGAATACCGAGGTTGGTGCATCTCGAACAGGGGCAGACAAGTTGGAGCGTGGTATCGAGGTTGGCGCATCTCGAACAGTGGCAGACGAATTGGCGCGTGATACCCTGCCCTGTGCTTGTCGTGCGCCAGCCATAGAGTTTGCTCTGGAAACAGGTGATGCTATGCCGCTAGCACTGTCAGACGGAAAGATTGTCGATGCTCCGGCCACTGACTGGGGCGTAGTAACAACAGTGTTAGTCCTAGACAAGGCCTTTGCGGAAGGGGTGGTGGTATGGACGCTAGTCATGGAACTCGTCCGACTTCGAGTTATAAATGAGGACGAGTCATTGTATTTTGAGGCTGATCTAGTGGGCGCAGAGGAAGCCATGGAAGGAGTTCTAGCCACGTTCGCAGGCCGAGATCCCGCAGTGCGAACAGTGGAGACAGAGTCGGATCTGGACATCGAGACGGTCGATGATTTAGGGCTGGAGGCGGAATTAATACTTGGTGCGGGAAGTTCCCGATAGTGGATGTCGTATTCCTAGATGAGAATCTGTAAGGGAGATACATAATTGAACAGAGGATAGTCGCACTCTACGCCGCTCAGGATCTCCCAAAATCTCTGAGGCCTCATGCACCTAGAGGCTGTCAGCTCAGGAGGGGACCGGGGATAATTTCCTAACAGCGTACCTTGCTAAACTGTTCACGTGCGGCTTTCTTCTCCTCTTCAGTCGAGTCGGGGGGAAGTTTATCAGGATGGGTTTCTAACACCTTCTGCTTGTATGAGCGCCGCACTGTCCAGAGTTTAACATGAGAAATCGGAATAAGACATATATGCACGCACCGTCTTCAGAGGATGCATCTTTTGTGAGGCCAAGGATTCTGTAATAGTCAAAAGCCGGGACACTCATAGACGTATGAGTTGAACCATCTCGAATCGTACCTGCGGCGATGTGAACAAGCGAGCACGTGATCGCGCGTCAATTTAACCCGGGCCGGTTATGGTCCGAGAATATTGATGATTAGCAATCGATTGAAATCTGTTCTGCTCCCAAACGACGATGTTGGCCGTGCAACAGCCACCAGCAAGCATTCCAGACCCGAGATCTCTCCCAGAGAATGCTCCAGAACATTGTCCAGTAAGTATGCAATGCATACTGTCCTGCTATTATCACTCATACTACTCTCGACAGGGAACTGAATCGGAACTCGCAGGCAAGTCTGCAGCCTGTGAAGGTTGTCCCAACCAGAACGTATGCGCGTCGGGTACAGCTAAAGGCCCTGACCCCGCATTACCGTTTGTGCGAGAGCGCATGACACAAGTGAACCGGAAAATTCTTGTCCTATCGGGTAAAGGGGGCGTTGGCAAGTCGACATTCGCAGCACAACTTGGGTGGGCATTCGCCTCTGATCCGGATGTGCAGGTACAGTGCCCTTCAAGTTATATAAACCCAGTACTGAGCAAAGTCATTACTGTAGACCGGAATCATGGATGTGGATATATGTGGACCTTCGATACCCACCATCCTCGGCATCGCATCTGAGCAAGTCCACACCTCAGCAGCTGGCTGGTCTCCCGTCTATGTGCAGGACAATTTAGGAGCTATGTCCGTCGGCTTCATGCTCCCCTCTTCAAAGGATGCTATCATGTGGCGTGGGCCGAAGAAGAACGGACTGATAGCGCAGTTCCTCAAAGACGTAGACTGGGGCGCGCTCGACTATCTCGTCGTCGACACCCCGCCAGGGACATCAGACGAGCATCTCAGCGTTGTACAGCTCCTGAAGGAAAGCGGAATCGACGGCGCAGTGCTCATCACCACTCCTCAGGAGGTGGCGCTCCAGGATGTCGCGCGCGAGATCGACTTCTGTCGCAAGGTTGGCGTACGCGTACTCGGACTCGTCGAAAATATGGCCGGATTCGTCTGCCCGAATTGCAAGACAGAGTCCCAGATTTTCCGTCCCTCGACTGGCGGAGCTGCTCGTCTTGCCAAGGAAACGGGCGTCGAGCTTCTTGGTTCGGTCCCACTTGACCCCCGAATAGGTAAAAGCGCGGATTACGGTGTGAGCTTTCTGGATGAGTACCCTGATAGCCCTGCAACTTCAGCATATCTTAATATTATACAGCGTACGTGTCTGCAAGTTCCGTATGCGATCGATAACTGATTTTGCCGTAGGGTTGAAAAATATCCTCGGAGACTCTTAGACATACTCCGTCGCTACTACCCATTCATCTGTACAGTATCACATCATATGCTTGCATTTTCTATATCTATATATCACTGGTTGGAAGTCTATGCGGATGTGGTTGTACAGTATATTCTAGCCGCAACCCGTACCTTCAACTGCTATCCTTCCCTGCTGACTCAAATCTCTCGCCTCCAATCTCTCTGGGCATCTCGCTTGGAGGGGCATCCGCAGCAGTTTCCTTCGCCCGATTTAATCTTGAAACTTCCGCGGCTATGCTTGCATCGGCAGTCTCATGGATCGACACTGTCGATAACGTACGCAGCAGTCGGGACCCCGCGCCAGCTGGACCAGCAGCCGCACTAGTTGTGCGTTGACGTGCTGGCACGACGTAGCCTTCCGGTGGGCCAGTACTCGGGAAGGGGTAAGCATTCACACCGGGGCCGGTAGGTGGTAACCCTGCATCTTCCGCCGCGATCGTGGGTGAACGTGTGATGGAAGCGGGGAGATAATCTGGTTCCACCAACACGGCAGAATCTCGGTCACGTGCCGAGTATGTGCTCGTTCGGCGTGCGTACGAGACAACAGGATCGCGCGTAGTACGCATGCGCGGACGTGCACGCTCATCCATGCTGGTTCGACGCTCGTTTACGGGGCTATTGCTCACAGATTGTTGCCTTGACCTCGCAGTCAGTGGGCTTTGGTCCACTTGTGGTGACAACGGCGCCTCCGAAGGTACGCTCAGGCTGCGCAGGGACATCTCAGAAGGGAGAGGAGACGGTTGCTCATCCGCTTCAGCCCCGACAGCACGTACTTCGCCACGGAAGTCATTGATTTCATCCCAGAGCGCCACGCGGAACTCCTCAACTGTATGTAGCGCTTCAATTTGGCGCCAACGATCAAATTTTTGAGGACAGGTGGGTTCGTCATGCACGTCATGGTAAGCCGCGAGCCATGGATGTGCGAGCGCCTGCGCGACGCTAATACGTGTTGTAGAATCGAAGCTGAGCATTTTCTCGAGGAGGTCAAGGGCTGCGTAGGTATTCCTATGTTTAGAACACAGTGTTGGAAGAGATAAAAGATGTTACCTTGAGGATCGGCATGAGGAATGAGTTTTTTGAAAGATACTTTCTTCCGGATGGGTAGCGAGCGGACGTAGGCTTGAGCCTGTTCCTACTCTTGTAGCTAGCTTACCTACAGAAACAAACACCTACCCTTTCACTCGCAACGCGTTTTAGAACTTCGTTACTGGGAGTGCCTGTTTTCATCAGATATCATCCGGAAATTAATCTCGGCATAGACGCACCCAGTATCTCTAGGATTTTGTTTAGTTGATCAACTGATGCTTACATTAAGTAACCGTCTGGCGAATCCGGAGAATACCCACCATAACTAGATGTCAAAAGACAATATTAGCGTGAATGCAGTTCTGTAGAGGGACTGTGCTCACTCCTTGCCCTTGAACAAAGGACGTCCGAGGAGAAGTTCCGCAAGTATGCAGCCTATTGACCAAACGTCGACTAGGACAGATAGATAAACTCGGCTCCAACGTGTCGGACTTTTACATACTTGCCGTGCCATACCGCCTGCAAACGATGTCAAGCTGTCATATCTAAACATAAGCGATCGATTGAAAAAAAACCTGAGAGCCAGCATAATCTCCGGTGCACGATACCACCGGGTTGCGACATATTCGGTCATCTGAGTCGCACCATCTTCTGGACTCGAGTCGAACCCACGACTCAAACCAAAGTCACATATTTTGAGCTCGCAGTCTGAGTTGACGAGCAGATTACCGGGCTTGAGGTCCCGGTGGATCACTGAAGCAGAGTGCACATACTTCATACCTACAGAAAAGTATGGGATGAATAAGGAGAACACGAGGAGCCGAGGCGTGTCTATATACCTCGTAATATTTGATAGGTAAAATACTGGACGTGCTCGTTTGTCAAGGTCTGCCCAGATTTTATGATTTGGTGCAAGTCCGCTTTTGTGGCGAAATCGAAGAACTGAGCGCGACGTGAGAAATAAGTTATGGGAAAGCATACCTTCCATGGGCTACACCATAAGTTCAAAACAATATGGGCTGGATCAACACAAATTAAAGAAAACAAACCTACCTCCATGAAAAGATACCTAGTCATCAAAGAAACCAGCGTTCAGGACAACCTAGCGAGTGAGAACATGATGGTGCTCACATTTCGTTAAATGTTTCCGCGATGCCATCGACGTCAATAAGCCCAGTGATGTTCTCGTGATTATTGAAGTGTCGAAGGAGAGTCAGCTCGCGCAAAGCGCGTTTCGCGAGCGTAGTCTTCGCGAATATACGCGTGACCATCTTTACAGCGACAGTCTCTCCTGAGATCTCGTCTGCAGCTGAGCTGACGATAATCGGGTGTTGATTAATATGGAAAATTATTTAAAATCGAATTTTTCTAATAAAAAAGAAAAAGTTCCGCCTCACGCGGGAAGAGAAGGGGGGCGGGAGGGGGGGAGAAAAGACAAAGAAATGGGATGCGTGCTGACATTACGACACCATAAGCTCCTGTGCCCATCTCGCGTACTAGCTTCCATCGCTTTTGGAGATGGAAAGTTTGGTCGAACGATTTGAGACTGTGGTAGCCACTGCGTGAAAAATGCGGCTTTGTTCGAATCATCTATACTTTGGAGGGGAAATAAAAGCATGGTCCCCCGATACGCACCGCTTGTGCAAATTTTCCTCCGAAAAGGGGTCCGCATCACTAGAGATCCTTCTAACTCTCGATCTACCGCGTGCCATGATGAGCGAAGATGGTGAACCCTCGGACGTGCGAGAAGATGAAATGGGGCCTTGTGCTTTTGAGAGTGACGCTCCATCCTCGTCAGTAGGGTCTGTTGGCATGGCTGGGTGGTAGATTGTTCGTTAGCCTATGCCCGCAGTGGGTAGACCAAGTTGAAAGAAAGGACTCGGCTGTCTCTGTCTCGGTTCGAGCAACTCGCCCTCATTGCACAGTCAGGACCCGGACGCTTGGCGCAGCCAAAAAGGACGCCGTTGTGTTCAACAAAAAATTGAAAAAGACACATGATTACTGGTACATCTAATCGTCTCGTAGCTATGCAAAGATCACATCCCAAAAAGTTACTATGGTGGCATCGGCTCCGCCATGGCGGGTGTGGCAGACGGTATACTCGGCGGAGGCGTCCCAGGTGCAGAGGCAGGGGTCGAACTGCCAGCCTGCGGCTCAACCTCGCCGATGATCTCCAAGTAAGCAGCTGCACGTGCAGGATTGCCGCTCTTTTTCTGCTGGACAAACTCCCGCAGTGACCCTCGCAAGCGTGGCTGCTTGGTCACTAGATCCCGCAGCTGCTCTTTGGGGAGTTGTAACAGAACTTGGAGACTCTGGGGCGAAACGAGCTCCGCACAACGCATGAAACCCTCCCAGAGCCGCGGTATTGTCCATATCTTTTTCGTGATCAGTCGTGAGAGTAATGTCGTTGAGACGAAACCTTTAAGCGAGTTGTATGTCTTGACGGCTTGAATCACCTTTGAGTGCATGTGTGAACGATTTTTACAGGATGATGGATACAGTGGAACCGAACCGAACTCACAGTGCGCATGAACAAAGTTGGAAGGACCGGCTCATCGAGTATCTGTTGCATGACCACGGCAAGAATCTCAGAGCGGAAGACGTCTGTCATCGAGAAACAGATTCCGATAGCTACCGGAATGCGTTACAGACGCCATTCACAATTACGACAACAAACACACGTACCCTCAATTGCGCTTTTGATACCGATCTCCTTCTCCGCATCGTGAAGCAGCACCATCAATTCCGCGGGAGTAAGCAACTCGCTTTGCCTCACCCGTGGCAGGTTGCTAGTCACACTTCCGAACGTCTGTGGTGGTGTCGTAACGACGGCCCCGAAAACGCTCCGCACCAGCTCCTTAGTCTCTTGCGTTCCATTTAAGATCGAGACGATGCGGGGGAGATATTTCATAATATCCGGTTTATCCATCTCGGCGATAATGGGAATGAGGAAACGAGCATCGAGATCCCGCTCGGCAAGGAGCCCCCGGACGAGGGCTACGAGCTGTGAATTTGGCCGCCCTTGCTCTGTGAAGATGTTTAGGATACGAAGAGCCAACGTCTCTGCACCAGGTGGGAATGTGCGCATTAGTGTCAGGAGCTTCCCGTGTCCTGGGCCAAGGGATCGAATAAGGGCAGTTATTAGGTCTTGGATCGTCTCTTGAACGCTAACGTCCATTTCACCGTACGCTGCGAAGATCCTGTCAAAACAGTTAGCATCTTTAGTGGTCCCGCGGCAGCGCCCAAAGCACGCACTCGTCTAAGAAGTCCGGGGCCTTTGAGGACAGTGCAAATAATAACTCGACGTGTTGCACCACTTGTGACTTTTGGGAAGGAAGCTCCAGACGTTCCGGTAGGTACGGTGTTTGCAGTAGATCCTCTGGCGGAAGTTGTCCATCTTCCATACTGTCGGCACCCGCAATCGCCGCAGCATCTCCTGGAGGTTTGTCCACTGGACGTGGCGTCTGAAGTCGGCGGAGCAGTTGCAAGGCAAAATCACGTATCATGCCGTCTGCAATTTGGAATTCGCCCATACATCGTTTCACCGTCAAAATTGCCGCGTTTCGCGTTACCTTTTCTAGAAATCGATGTCGACGGTGTCAGCTGCATTATTACGAACTTGGTTCATGCTGTAGTACCTGGGTGTGTTGTTAACTCCAAAAGGATGGTCATAGCTTCCCCGCGGAGCGTTGGCCGCTGCGTAACGAAGTCGCGTAAGGTTTGGAAACCAATCTGCATCCTAATACACATAGATCATATACCGATAACGATAAGTCAGTCAATGACAATCGCGCATACCTGTCTGGTTCCGTACACAAATCGCGAAGCAATGTGAACACGTCCGAGGGAACAGAGGGCAAATCGAGGAGGAAGCGCGCGAACATTCTGTCCTTTCTATCGAGGCGTGATTGATACTCGGCCACAACCTGATTTAGCCAAACGTCGTAGTTTGGACGCTGTCGTACCATTAGCGCCGGCGGTAAAAATCAGAGGGAGTACTTACCCAGTCATTGTCTGACAGGAGCCTTACTTGATCGTTGTACCACTCCTCGTTCATCCAAGCCGTCGCAAGTCGTATCCTAGAGCATTTGTATGGTCAGTTATCGTTGAATCCAGTCGAGATCAGTTCTCACCGTCCGGAGAAGTCTGCCATGATGTAGTCACATAGAACCCTCCTTAACCGGTCCTGCCGCTCATACAGCTCGACCATCGCTTCATCCATCTCCGCATCTCCATCTGAATCGGTGCCTTTTTTGATTGCTCCCTCTGCCTTAGCCTTACCTTTACTATCCTCTGGATCGACCACACGTGTGATCATTCGCACCAGGAACAACATCCACATATCCTGTCCACCACTCTGTGGACCAACAGCGAGGTCGCCTGAGCTTTGCCATATCCGCGTGGCTGCAAACTTGACCGTTTCTGCGCGCTCCGCCTCTCCAAGAACTGCTGGTGATGGGACTTGGAATTCTAGCGGAAGCAGTTCACTGGTAGGAAGCTCAGCCGCAGCTAGCGTCTCGTCGTCCTCTTGCATCGGCTCCAGCTGCCGTGGACAGATTGATGAGAAGTACATCGGGTGAGGATCAGCGGAAGGCATACCTCGAGATTTAGCCTATCGGGTTCGTACTCAATATCCTCATCCATGTCCATCTGCAGCGGGTCCACAGGCTCTTCCTTGACCCTACTGGAGGAGCTCGGCTCGTCCACCTGCGCTGATGGCGCCTGCACCAAAGCCCGCTCCCTCGCCCGATCCGCTGCTGGCATTGTCGGCGGCATCTTCACTGGCATCGCGTTCTCCGATGCCGCCGCCGTCTCAAGAACCGCAGTAGACACCGGAGCAACGGCAGCGGGCACGGGAGCAGGAGCGGCAACACCCGTGGATGTGGAACGGCGGTACGCATTGATGCGTGTTTGAAAGGTCTCTTCTGAGAATGCTTGTAAGTTCGCGAAAATGAGCTCTGCGATAAGCGCGACGGGAAGTGTTGTGAAGTCAAATGCGGCCAGGAGCGCAGTGGCGTCCGCATTAGGGTCTCCCTCGACCTTCTGGCGCTTCGCCTCTTCCTCGCCCTGGGCTGCAGTGGATGGTGGACGTTTGCGGGCGTCCACCTGAGCCTGTGTTGCCATCGCCCGACGTGTTCTCTCGTCTGCGGCAGCTTGTTCCATGCGTTGGGACTGCTTTGTGAGAGCATCATTAATCTCACGCGTAAAATTTGCGCCAACTTGTGAACTATGAAGAGAGAATCATATGAGGGACAGTAGATATAAACGGCATTGACAGAAGCACGCACCGTGATATGTGTGTTAAAAGAATGCGAACGGATTTTTCGACACTTCTGATACTAGTGAAAGGGAGGCCCTGGAGAGGGGCGGGAGTCCATAATGTGAGGGAAGATACTACAATCTGGACGAATCCAGGTCGCAGTTTGACAAGATTTGACCAACTGTTCAGGATGGCAGATATAAGGTCGGGGTTTCTGAAAAAAGCAAGGCATAAGCTATGTAGCAACCCGAAACTCAACAGGCCCAACGTACTGGTTTGTGTACAAATCGGTGATCAGACGTTGCAGGAGAGTAACGCCTTCAGTTTCGAGAACAGCGGCATTGATAAATGGGTGGTCTCCGGGGACATTCGAAATGTTCGGGTCATTTTTGTTTTGTAGCTTTAAAACCATCTTTAGCATGCATAATACGTTCAAACCAGAAATAAAAAAGTTGTCACTCACCCTTGGGTCTGCAACGCCACGCGACTGCACTAGTATAACTCCCTGCAGAAACTTGCCAGCGGCAAGCTGCACGCCAGCCTGCGCATCCGGCGCCCACATGAGCTCGATGATCCGGCTCTTCACGCGCGTGAGCGTGTCCCACTGCGCCCGTTCATTCTTATTCGTACTCCTACATTCGAGTAAAATGGGAGATTGAAACATCAGCTCCCGCCGGATCTAAGCCCCGTGTGTGTGACGCACATTCGACGAAAGAGAAGCGGGTAGGTTCCCGCAAAGGTCTGCACCGCGACTTTGAGTGTCCAGGTATTCCCATCGTTCAATAAACCCGCCAGCACATCCAAAGACTGCAGCGCAACTAGGGAATTCAAAAATCAAGGGAGGAGTGAGAGGTGCACCCGCCCACCACGAAATTAAACAATCAGCATATACGAGCAACCAAAGACCGGAAGAAAAAAAAAAGGTAGCACGCACGGTTTGTACGCGCCTCAACCGACACCGGCGCGCGCGCGATCCCAAAATGCAGTAATTCCAGCACCCAGCGTCTGAGCAACGAGTCGTTAGAGCCGGCGGCGGTCTTGAGCAGCGTATTGCAGAGGATGGGAATCGGGTGCGGCTGGGCCTCCAATGTTTCGCGAAGGGCCGCTAGCAAGTCCGCTTGCTCTTTCGAGTCTGCGGGGACGCTGAGCGCGGCTGTGAGTGCCTGCAGTGGGTCCATTGACGCCGTGCTACTGCTGTGGTGGTAGAGGTGACGGTGTGCGCTCTGAAATGAAATGATCCGCTAGTGCTGAGGACGATGCTCAAGAACGGATGGAAGACGTCGTCTTCTCGTCTTCTCTCTTCTCTTTCGATTTCCCGTAGGGGATGTGGTGGTCGCAATGCGGTTCAGGTCCAAAATGCAAGGGAGGACGTGCTACTGGCTCTAACGCTTACGGGGCCGGTGCCGGGCTAACAGTTACAAGTAGGCTGTGTTGTGTGCGTTGACTCTCAATACTATCCCGGGCCGCCCGGAGTTTGAATCTCACCCCCACACTTCCATCAAGACATCATATCATTATGGTACGAGACCTCTTCCACAGCTTTGTTTTACTCTTGTCCTGACACGTGGACAGGCCGCACAACATTCACAAGGTATCCAGACCCTCCTTGAGGCCGAGAAAGATGCGGCCAAGGTCGTGCAGGAAGCTCGCCAATGTGCGTATGAAGGACACCCCCGGCGCCATATCCTCTTGGGTTTTCATTTCACATCTCACAGATCGAGTCAAACGGCTGAAAGACGCACGCACGGAGGCTGATGGGGAAATTGAGGCGTACCGCAAGGCGAAGGAGCAGGAATTTTCTGCCTTCCAGAGTTCTGTATGTTCCCTTCAGATCCCCTCCGCTCAGTTACTCACTGCACCCTTCTAGCATGCTGGGTCAACACAGGACGCACAGTCCGTTATCGATAAGGAGACAGAGAAGAAGTTGGACCAGATCACAGATACATATAACACACATAAGGATGATGTGCTCGGGAAACTTCTCGACCGCGTCGTCTTAGTCCAACCGGAGCTCCATCGTAATTTACGGAAGCAGCAATGACCATTTGTACTCGGAATAGCTGAACAGTTGCAGACGCAATGTAATAATGTACAAATCACAGGTGTGCACAAATGCGACACCCATCGAACGAACGAAACATGATAGATAGTACCCAATAACCCATGCCAAAATATAATACCATACCAAGTTCCAGAAAGATCGTCAAGAAAACACTACATGCAAATCAAGATACTATACCCACGATGTTGGCAACAATGATACGAACCAAAAAAAGAGATAAGAGTCGGGGAGAATGCAAGCACGTCCAACAACCTCACAGCTCGTTCGCAAGCCAATCCAGCCCCACTGGCATCGTTGATTTTGAACCACGAGACAGCGCGGATGGTGACGCTGTAGCCTCAGACGGGCCTGCGACTGGCTCTTTGGGGACATTCGCCATTCGTAATGCCATATACGGAGGGGTAGGTGAGGTTGGGCGTTCCGATGTCCCAGCTTCTGAGAGCAGCTGTGACGGGGGTCGAGGCTGAGGTGCCCATGACTCGAGCAGCCCAGATGCTTTCAACGATGGGAGGGACGGTGCTGATCCCGAGGCAGCTGGCTCAGCAGCGGTAGTGGTGATACGGAGTTTATTGTATGAACTCCTTAACGAGCTGAAGTATGCCCCGGATGAGCTTGATGAATCGCTGCGGTCTTCGGCACGATCCACGTTTGTCGTGGAAACACTTGTTGGAGGAAGACGTGGTAGTGTTGGACGCATCGTAGAAGCCAACAACGCCTCTGCCAATGGCATCCGAGACCCCCCTGAGGATTTTGTCGGGGCATCCATTCCACAAGCTTCCTTGTGTGCTCTTGCCCACGCAAGAACCTGCGGGTGTTTGCTCATGCCAAATCTACTCAGTGCCTGGATTAAACGTGATCGTCAATTCAAACGCCGAGACAAGCTGCGGACGAGTCCGCTCACTAAGATGATTGCCACTACTGATTCAAATTAGTATTGCGATACCCAGGTGAAATCAGGGGTACATACGCAAGACACTATTCTTTGTCCTATTCCCAAGTTTTATTCCGATCAACATGAGGCGGTCACGAGCCCACTCGCGGCGACTGTTCACCACAGCACTTGATTCACGTACTTTTGTCTTCGAAGCCGTGTGCATCAGCAAGACGTACACGAAGGGAACGTGCCCTGGGCGTACCTCGGAGAGCGTGAGGACGCACCACGCATACAGCGTGTGCATCATGAAATAGCACCATGCCCCAGCATTCGAGCTTGTCTCGAACATTGCTAGGTGGTGTGTTGTACTCTCGTCGCTGAAGGAGACATGATCGGCCAGGGACGACTCCCACGCCTGCCAGCATGTCAAGGAGACAAAAATTGCACCCAAAAGAGAAATGATTAATTTTTACTGCAATTCGACCTCCGATACGGAAGGCGCACCGAAAGTTCTTGTTCGGCCTCTTCTATGACCACATTTGATACATCATGTGCGATAGGCCGAACTGTGGTAATAATGTGACGAAGATGAGAACGGGGCATATATGACAAAAAGGGACACTACCTGCGGGGTTTAGGGCGCCTTCGACGCGACCATGAACTGAAGCGATACGGAGAAGATGGCCATATTCGGACACATATTGCGTACGTGGCGCGGGCAGGCGCAAATACTCTACCGGTAGGCGCCCAACCAATTAATCTCAAGCACGGCGAACAAAAGCGTGGATATTAAACGAACCTGATTGACTGTTGTGCGCACCAAATTCAAAGCTTGTCTCATCTACAGGAAGACGCAAATCCAAGTCCATGGGAATAGGGGGCGCCGGTATTTGAAAGTATGCGAAGGCGGTGAGATGCATCAATCTGATGTACCAGAACGCGCGCCGGGCGCACTCGCGGCCAATTGCGTCAAGTTCAAAACTCGTCGTGGGAGCCGAAGCCAGACTGCCGTGATATTCATCCTGGACATGGAGGTCCTCTTTCAAGATGGTCAGTGCAAGTTCTACGAGACAACACGAGTAAGTGGCGACGTCATTGCAGCCGAGACCGCAGTAAATAGAGGCACTCACGATGATGAGTACTAGGCGAAGGCCAAGGGCACGATAGGAGAGATTGATGAGATTCGAGCAAACAAAGCGCCTGGACAGTCATGAGATTCCGGTCCACTCGTAGCCGACCATGCGAATCGAAAATGAGTTCTTCGGTTGTTTTTGCGTATGGCAAGCCGGCAGAGCGATGGGGATCGGTCCGTACAGCAGGGTGATTAGAAAGGGGGGCCGCAAGAGCACATAATGCGTATAATAAATAAGAAGGAATGCGTCCGAGGCTGACGTCGGCCATGAAGGTGGGTTGGTGAATGAAAAGACGGTGAGGATGACAGTGCGCAAAGAATACTAGGTTCAACGAGGTGAGTGAAGCGGAGGAAAAGAAGAGGAGCGAAACACGTACAGTTCACAAGCTCGCGAACGACAGGGACCTCGAAGAGAGCCACTGCAGGGGCGGAGCGCGACGGGAGGAGGGCAGGTGTCTGGGAATCTGAGGCTTGGAATGAGGATATCGATCCCACTCGTGGTCGTTTCGAAGATTCAGCGCCGTCATCTCGGGCATCTGAAGGTGCTTGTGATGACGTCAAAGATTCTCGTGTAGATGACCGACTGCCCGTGGGAGTCGTGAGTGACGATTCTAAGTAAGAATCCTTTTGTAGACGGCCTCGCCGGGAGTGAAGGGGCGCAGCCCGCGAGGGCTTGTCGGATTTTGACG
>WNFQ01002187.1_pt1 | contig 14098 bp, 8 predicted proteins | sample 5400171 | NCBI WGS metagenome assembly WNFQ01 (sample SAMN13153356, study PRJNA577476) | soil metagenome | isolation source: 20 cm soil under Madrone tree | place: USA:California | collected 2016-06-14
GCGGGCCGTGAGGATGAGGACGGGGACCGCGCTCTCGCGGCCGCGCAGGGCGCGGAGCAAGGTCAGGCCATCCATGCCCGGGAGTCCGACGTCGAGCACGACGAGGTCATAGGGGTTCACGCGCAGCTGGTCCAAGGCGCGTTCGGCGCTCGGCGCGCGGTCCACCGCGAAGCCGCTCGCGGCGAGCCCGTCGCCCAGCGCCGTGAGGAGGGCACGATCGTCTTCGATCACGAGCAGTCGCATCGCTCTGGCGGACGAACATCCCCTATAGCCGAGCGGGACTCGGCCCGAAAAGCGGCTCCCTCGAGGGCTGCCGCCTTCACAATGGCTTCATGGACACTGCGCTAGCCTCGTGGCAGCGCAGCTATGTGTGGCATCGTCGGAATTCTCGAGCTCGATGGCGCTACGTCGCCGTCCCGGCACGTCCTCGAGTCCATGACCGCCGCCATCGCGCACCGCGGACCGGACGAGCACGGCATCTGGGTGGACGGGTGCGTCGGGCTCGCGGCGCGACGCCTCCGCGTCGTCGATCTGGTGACGGGCCAGCAGCCGCTGGCGAACGAGGACGGCTCCGTGCGGCTGGTCGCGAACGGCGAGATCTACAACGCCGGCGAGCTGCGGGAGGACCTGCGGAGAAAGGGACACCTCTTCACGACGCGGACGGACACCGAGGTGATCCTGCACGCCTACGAGGACGAGGGGCCGGCGTGCCTCGAGCGCCTCGAGGGCATGTTCGCCTTTGCGCTGTGGGACGACCGCCGGCAGCGGCTCGTGCTCGCCCGCGACCGCTTCGGGGAGAAGCCGCTCTACTACGCGCGCCTGTCGCGGACGTTGCTCTTCGCCTCCGAGCCGAAGGCGCTCTTGATGCACCCTCGCGTCTCGCGCGAGCTCGACTGGACGGCGCTCGCTCGCTACCTGACCTACGAGTACGTGCCCGCCCCGCACGCGATCTTCCGCGCGGTGCGAAAGCTGCCGCCGGCGCACTGGATGGCCGTGGGCGTCGACGGCGCGGAGACCGGCGGGCGGTACTGGACGCCGCCCGCGCCCGGGGCCATCCGCCCGGCGAGGCGGCAGGCTGCCGAGAGCGTCCTCGACCTCCTGCGCCAGTCGGTACGCCGCCGGTTGGTCTGCGACGTCGCGTGGGGGACCTTCCTCTCCGGAGGGCTCGACTCGAGCCTCATCACGGCCCTGGCCGTGGCCGAGTCGCCGCGGCCCGTGAAGACGTTCGCCATCGGCTTCGCCGAGCCGACCTATGACGAGCGGACTGCGGCCGCCGACGTCGCGGCACGGCTCGGCACCGAGCATCACGAGGTCGTCCTGACGCCGAGCGGGGCGCGCGAGCTGCTGCCCGAGGTGGCACGCATCTTCGACGAGCCCTTCGCCGACGCCACCGCGCTTCCCGCCGTGCTCCTCGCCCGCCTGGCGCGCGCACACGTCACCGTCGCGCTCTCGGGCGACGGCGGCGACGAGCTGTTCTGCGGCTACCCCACGCAGACCGCCCATGGCGCGGCCGATCTGTACGCGCGTGTTCCAGCCGCGCTCCATCGCGCGGTCGCCGCCGCCGCCGAGCGCCTGCCGACCTCCCATCGCTACCTGAGCTTCGATTTCGCGCTGCGCCGCTTCCTGCGCGAGGTGCGACGGCCCGCCCTCGAGCGACACCTGCGCTGGATGGGGAGCTTCGCGCCCGAGACGCTGAGCAGCCTGCTCGTCCCGCAGGTCCAGCACGAGATCCTGGACCCGGAGCCGTACACCGAGGCGTACGATGGCATCGCGCCGCTCCGACCACGATCCGCCCGGGAGATCGCGACCGCGCTCGACTTGATCTTCTACCTCTCCGAGGACAACCTCGTGCAGGCTGACCGCTCGTCGATGTCGACCGCTCTCGAGGTACGCGCGCCCTTTCTCGACCGCCGACTCGCGGAGTACGCTCTCGGGCTTCCGATCGACGTCCGCGCCGGGCTGTGGCGCACGAAGCCGCTCCTGCGGCGTGCGGCACGGGCCGTCCTGCCGGCGCACGTGACTCGCCGGCGCAAGCACGGGTTCGGGGTTCCGACCGGCACCTGGCTCCGCGGTGAGCTGCGCGGCATGTTGACCGACATGCTCGCGCCCGACCGCCTGCGCCGTCAGGGCATCTTCGACGCGCGTCAGGTGCCCGCGCTGCTGGACCGGCACCTGCGCGGCACGGCGAACCATCGTAAGGAGCTCTGGACGCTGTTCATGTTCCAGCTCTGGGCGGCCGCCTACTGCGGAGCATGAGCCGGCGGCTGCTCGCCGTCCTGGTCGTCGCTTCTCCGCTCTTCTTCTGGCGGCTCGGGCAGCCCGGCTTCTCGGACACGGAAGGGATGTTCGCCGAGCCGGCGCGCGAGATGGTCGCCACCGGGGACTGGGTGACGCCCCGCATGAACGGCGAGCCGTTCCTCACCAAGCCCCCCCTCATGTACTGGCTCTCCGCGGCGCTGTTCACCGTCACTGGACCGACCGAGCACGCTCGCCTCTGGCCGGCGCTCGCCGGGCTCGGAACGGTCGCGGCGACCGGCGCCCTCGGCGCGCTCTTGTTCGGCGAAGCCGCGGGGATCGCCGCGGCGCTGATCCTCGCCACCAGCGTCGGCTTCTTCGTCGAGTCGCGGCTGCTCCGCGCGGACATGGTGCTCGTGCTCGCGGTCACGCTCGCGCTCTACTGCTACGCTCGGCTGCGACGAGGCGGCGGGGCCCTCGCGGCCGTCGGCTTCTGGGCGAGCATCGGGTTGGGGGCGCTCGACAAGGGGCTCCTCGCCCTCGCGCTTCCGGGGGGAATCATCGTCGCGACGGAGGCCGCGGAAGGCATCCTCCGTCCGCGCACCCTGGCCGCCCGCCTGCGGGCGCTCCACGCGCCGCTCGGAATCGCCGTACTGATCGTCCTCGCGGGCCCCTGGCACGCGCTGGCGGCGCTTCACAACCCCGGCTTCCTCTGGGACTACACGGTGAACCAGCACGTGCTCTTCTTCTTCGACGAGAAGCTTCCACGCGATTCCATCCCGGACTCGCTCGGCTTCTTCCTGGCCATGTTCCTGGTGCGGGGGTTGCCCTGGAGCCTCTTTTTCCCTGCCGCGGGCTTGTGGGCCTATCGTACCGCGCGCGACGACCCGGCGCGCACACCCGCGGTCGGCCTGATCGCGGCCTGGGTCGCGGTGGTGCTCGGCTTCTTCGCTCTGGCGCCGTCTCGGCTCGAGCACTACTCGCTGCCCGCACTCCCTGCAACGGCGCTCGTGGTCGGAGCCCTGCTCACGGACGCTCACTCCCGCGTCCGCCTCGGCTGGCTGGTCGGTCCCCTGGCAGCGGCGGCGGCGCTCACCCTCGGCGTGATGCTTCTCCCACCCGGTCGGCTCATCGCCTGGATCGAGCCGACGCTCACGGGCCTCGGCCTCGACACGCTGGCCCGGCCGACCGGGCTCCTGCTCGCCGGCACGATGGGCGGCATGGCGCTCCTGCTGGCCAGGCACCGAAGCCGCCTCGCGATCGGGATCGGCGTCGCGGGGACGGCGGTGCTCCTCGTCGTAGTGCAGGTCGCCCACGAACGCGTCGAGGCGCTCTTCTCATGGCGTCCGTTCGCGGAGATGATCAACGCGCGCGCCCCCAATGGAGCGCGCGTCTTCTTTCGCGCCTCGGACGAGTACCAGCTGTGCGGAGGGCTCGAGTACTACCTCCGGCAACCGCTCGATCTTCTGGCCCCGCCAGGGTGGGTCCCTCCGACGTTCCTCGCCGGGCACACGGAGCGGCTGTTCACGTCTCCGGCCGAGCTCGCGCGGGTCTGGCGCGAGGGCGGCACCTTCTGGGTGAGCGACGACGTGGCGCCGCCCGGGGCGGAGGGGAAGCTCGCTCCGGCTCCCCACACGCTGCTGGCGCGCGCCGGAAGCCGCGTGCTCTTGCAAGCCCAGTAAACACGCAGCCGATCGTCGGAAGCGACGCTACGAAGCGAGCGCCGCCGATGCGACCGCGCGCGTGACGCGCGCCGCGACCGACTTGAAGGCGGGCGTCTTCGAGCGGCCGTCGAGCCGCCGGGGCACGAGCGCGTTCGCCTCGGGGTAGTACATCGCCAGATTGCCAGGGCGGATGTCGACCACGGCCACCGTCGCCTCGAGCCGTCCCGCGTCGGTCTCCACCAGGACACGCTCGCCCTCCACCACTCCCAGCCGCGCCGCGTCCGCGGCCGCCATCATGACCACGTCGCGCCGGCGGTTGCCGCGGTAGAGGTCCTCCTCCTCGTAGACGACGGTGTTGAACTGGCCCTCGGAACGGAGCGTCATCAGGCGGAGCTCGCCCGGCGCGGGCGCGAAGTCGGGGAGCGGCGTCGGGTGGAAGCGGGCCCGCCCGTCCGGGGTCGCGAAGCGCGCCTCGTGGAAGGTGCGGCCGGCGATCGTGAACTCGCGCCGGGTCTCGTCGATGCGCGCGAGCGCGCCGAAGCCGGGCACGACCTTCGCCATCTCCTCCCGCAGGCGCCCGTGGCTGCGGAGCGCCGACCAGTCGAAGCGGCCGGGCGGCAGCATCAGCTCGGCGAGCGCGGCGATCACCTCGACCTCGGAGCGCAGCTCGCCCGCGACCGCCGGCGTGCCGCCCTCTGAGAGGCGCACGAAGTTGAACATCGACTCCTGCGTCGTCGCCTGCGTCTCCTCGTCGCGCGCGAGGACGGGGAGGATGACCGCGGTCCGGCCGCGGCCGTGGAGGTGGCCCTCGTTCAGCTTGGTGGTGATCGAGATGCTGGTCGGGATCTTGCGCAGCGCCGCGGCGGTCCAGGCGCGGTCGGGGTTGCTCGCGAAGAGGTTCCCCCCGAGGAGCACGCAGGCCTGGATGCGTCCCTCGGCGGCGGCGACCACCGAGGAGTAGGTGTCCTGCCCGACGCCGGGCGCCACCCTGATGCCGTAGAGCTCCTCCAGCTTGGCCGCGAACGCCTGCTTCAGGCCGGGCGTCATGCCGCACGAGCCCACCCCCTGCACGTTCGAGTGCCCGCGGATGGGCACGAGGCCGCACCCCGGCCGCCCGAGCCAGCCGCGCGCCAGCGCGAGGTTGGCGAGCGCGAGGACGTTGTCGACGCCGTGCGCGTGGTGCGTGAGCCCCATCGCCCAGCAGAAGACGCCCCGCCGCGCCTCGCCCAGCATCGTGACCGCCCGGTCGATCTCCGCACGCGCCACGCCCGAGCGCCGGGCGAGCTCGTCCCACGACGACGCCGCCAGGTCCGCCGCGACCGCCTCCCAGCCGCTCGCGTGCTCGGCGACGAAGGCGCGGTCGACCGCACCCGCCTCGACCACGCCCTTGAGCAGCGCCTTGAAGAGCGCGACGTCGGCGCCCACGTGCGGCTGGAGGTAGAGGTCCGAGACCGTCGAGCCGAAGAGCATGCTGCGCCAGTCGGAGGGCACGCGGAAGCGGACGAGCCCCAGCTCGCGCAGCGGGTTCACCATGACGACCTTGCCGCCGCGGCGGCGGAGCTGCACCAGCTGGCCGACGAGGCGCGGGTGGTTGCTCGCCGGGTTGGCCCCGGCGACCAGCACCAGATCCGCCTGCGCCAGGTCCTCGAGCGTGACCGACGCCGTGCCCGAACCGTAGACCTGAGTGAGCGCGACGCTCGAGGCGTTGTGGCAGTAGAAGGAACAGTTGTGGATGTTGGCCGTGCCGTAGGCGCGCGCCACGAGCTGCATCAGGAAGGCCGCCTCGTTGCTCGAGCGGCCCGAGGAGTAGAAGAAGACCTCCTCGGGAGGCGCCGCGCGCAGCGCGGCGCCCGCGCGATCGAGCGCCTCCGCCCACGAGACCCGGCGGAAGTGCGTGTCGCCGTCGGCGGCGACGAGCGGGAAGGCGAGCCGTCCCAGGCGCTCGAGCTCGGCCGAGCCGAGCCGCTCCAGGGCCGCGATGGGTTTGGCGCGGAAGTACCGCTCCGCGATCGGCGCGGCCATGTCGCCCGCCTGCGCCTGCACCGACTTCTTGCACACCTCGGGGAAGCGGCCCGCCTCGTCCACCATCCCGCCCTGCTGGCCGCCCATGCCGAGCGCGCACGTCTTGCAGGCGTTGCGCGAGCGGAGCCGGCGGTAGAGGCGGAGGAGACCGCCCGCCTCGCGGCCCTTGCGCAGCACGTAGGCGACGGCCGCGAGGCCGCCGCCCGCAGCGACCCGCGGACGCGCCATGCGGCCGGAGGCTAGGAGACCGGCGCCCGGACTGCAAGGCGAGCGCGCGCGAGTCCGCTCTAGGAGCGTGACCCGAAACGGCGGTGCGGGGAGGCGGGGGCGCCGTCTCCGCTTCGATTCGGCGCCGCCGAGCCGGGTGCCTCCATCGACCGCCGCCCGCGGCGCCTCATAGGCGCTCCGACGGCGCCCCCGCCTCCCCGCTGCGCTATTCGGCCCCGCGCGCCTGCCGCACGTCTTTCGCCGGCACGCCGAGAGCAAGCAGGCGATGGGCCTTCGTCGCTTCATGTTCCGCGGCGTGACGAAGGTGCGCGACGAATGGGACCTCGCCTGCGCCGGCTGCGGGCGCTGGGCGTAGCGGCGGCCTGGCCCGCGGGCCGCCCGCGCGAAGAACCCGCGGTCCGTGACGGCGCAGCACGGGAGCGGGGGCGCCGTCGGAGCGCCTATGAGGCGCCGTACGGGTCGGCCGCTCCCGGACCCGTGCCCAGCGGCGCCGAATCGAAGCGGAGACGGTGGCCCCGCTCCCGTGCACGGCAGTCTCGGGTCACGCTCCTAGCCCTTCGCCGACGTGCGGCTCGCCGGCGCCCCGCAGCGGGGCGCGATGCGGTCGAGGGTCTGCTGCCGCTCGCGCCACTCGCGGAGCTGGCTCGTCGCCCAGCGGTACTCGCCCATGTTCTCGTGCGCGAGCTCCTGCGTGACCCGGAACCAGTCCGAGGCTTCGCGGTAGCGCCCCTCGCAGAGGCGTCGCAGCCCCACCGCGTACGCGCCCTCGGCGCGCGTGCGGGCATCGATGGCGCGCTGCCAGACGTCCTGCTCCGACGCCTTCCCGAGCAGGAAGTTGCCGAGCACCTCGGCCTGGCCGGGCCGGGGCGTCCCGAAGTGATCCGCGAGCATCGCACGGCGCGCGCCATCGCCGCGCCCCCGGCGCACCTCGGCCAAGGCGCGCACCAGCCACACCCACTCCGGCGCCGGGGGGTCGATCGCGTCCCAGAGAAGGCTGTCCTCGCCGCGATCGAAGAAGACCGCGCTGGCCCGACTGCGGAGCGCCTTCGGCAGGCGGCCGCGGATCCAGTCGAGCGCCTGCGCCTCGCCCTTGAGCTGCTTCAGCATCTGGTAGCTCGCGGTCAGGAACTCGACGCCCGCCATGCTTTGCGCGCTCGTCAGGCCGGAGCTCATGCGGAAGGCGAGCTCGTGGCGTCCCTCGAGCTCGAAGGGGTACCAGAGATGGCTGAGACCCCGCGCCGGCAGGCCGCTTCGCTCGAGCGCCTCGAACGCCTGCAGCACCTCCTCGTCGGGCATCTTCTTGAAGGCCTCGTAGAAGCGCGCGCGGATGTCGTCGAGCCAGGCCTGCGGCCCGAGCGGGCCCTTCCAGGCGCGCAGCGCGTCGGCCGCGTCCTTGTAGCGCCCGTGCTCCCAGAGGAGCTGCACGTAGTACGTCCGCACCCACAGCAGGTCCGGGTAGCGGTCCATGTCGAGCAGGAACAAGGCCTCGGCGTGCTGGGGGTCCGCGAGCCGATCGCGAATCAGCGCCGCGCGCGCCAGGGCGCCGGCGTCCCAGCTCGCGAGCGCCGGCTTGATGGCCTCCCACGCCTCCGCGTACCTCTTCTCCCCGCAGTACGTGCGCGCGATCGCCGTCCGCGCGGAGACCCCTTCCAGGCCGGCCTGCGGGACGCCGCGCGCGAGCCACGCCTCGGCGGCCGCGCGCGCCGTCGCGTACTCGCCCTTCCACTCGAGGTGTGTCACCAGGTCCCCCGTCAGCCGCCAGCTGTCGGGGAAGTCGCGCAGCAGCCTGCGGTAGAGCCGCTCGATCGACGGGTCCCTGGCCGGGCGCAGCGACGCGAGGTAGCCGATCGCCCGCCGCCGGCTGTCGAGCGACAGGGTCCGGTCGTCGACGTAGCGCTCGAGGCGGGGCGTGTCGCCGAAGAGATAGGCCGACCAGACGGCGTCGTCCGGCAGGCGCCGCTCGGCGACGCGCAGGAGATGGCGGTAGAGCCGCTCGGCGAGGTTCAGGTCGTCGAGGTGGCGCTCGGCCGTGCGCGCGAGCCACGCGGCGTGGAGCGGGCGCGAGTCCATCGCGCTCACCATCCGGCGCACGGCCTCGAAGCGCCCCGGCCCGCCGACGAGGTAGGGATCGAGCGCCTCGAAGGTGTGGAAGCGCGGCCGCGCCCCGAACGGAGCGGAGGCGGAGAGGTCGGCCAGGAGGAGCGGGACGTCGGCCTTCCCCGCACGCGCGTCGATCCGGTGACGGTACCAGCGCGCGAACGCCGCCGGCCGCGGCATGTCGTCTCCGGGCAGCGTGTGAGCAAACTCCTCGGCGGCGGGGACCGAGGCCAGCTGATCGAGCCGGAACTGCGCGCTCGCCCACAGCGCGGAGTAGAAGTAGCCGGCGTAGAACGCGGCGTACGTGTCGGCGTCGAGCACGGGGCCCTGGTAGTGCTCGCCGGCCAGGTCGAGCTCGCCCTCGAAGCGCAGCACCAGGTCGCCGGCCTGTACGCGCAGCGCGCGGCCGATGAGCGCGGCGATCACGCCCACCGCGTCGTCGCTGCCCGCGTAGAGGTCGAGCTCGCGCACCTGGCGCGTCCAGCTCGTGTCGGCGGTCTCGCGGAAGAGGTAAGTGAGGACCAGGTACGGCATGACCTCGGAGAAGACCCGGTTGGGCAGGAAGGCGTTCAGCTCGAGCGCCGACTTGAGCACCGGGAGCGCGAAGGGGCGTCCGATGTAATGCGCCTGCACCCACGCGAGCCAGCCCGGGTAGTCGTGCTCCTCCGCTCGGCGCAGGAGCACGAGCAGCGCGCCCAGCTCGTCGCGCGACGCCTCCGCCAGCGTCGTGAGCCCGCGGTCGTCGTGCAGGACGAAGGCGCGCACCGGGTCGGCGCCCGGCAGCGCCGCGGCCAGGCGCCGCGCGCTCTCCGAGTAGTCGAGCAGGTAGGCGAGCAGCGCCGTCTCCCGCCGCAGGTCGGCGCCGCCGAGCGCGGCCGACATGGCGAGGAAGGCCCACGCCTTGGCGCGCAGTCGGTCCGTCACGTCGAGCAGGTCGAGCGACTGGAGGGTCAGGTAGACGAGGTCGCGGCTCACGCGGGGCAGCTCGCTCGGGTCGGCGCCGTGCGAGTCGGCGGCGCGCAGGTCGGCGAGCAGATCGACGGGGTTGAGACGCGGCGGGCCCGGCGCGGGCGCGCCGCGCCCGCCGTGCGCCGCCCCCTTCCCCTTCCCGACCACCGCCGCCCACTTTTCGAGCGCCTTCATACAATCGTCGAAGTCGGGCAGCTCGGGCAGCGTGCCGACCCGCTCACCGGCGATCTCGATCCGCCACGCGTCCTGGGCGAAGGTGGCCGACACCGGGAGCGGGTCGTGCCCGCCGAGCCAGGCCTGCACCTCGGCGAAGGCCGTGAGGCAGCGCCGGTCGGGCTGGAGCCGGTACGCGGCGTGCAGCGCGTCACGCATCTGCTCGGGCGGGAGCGCGAGCAGCGGCGAGGGGGGACTCGCGGGCGCTAGGGCGAGTGCGGCGGCCGGTACGGGCACCGGCGCGGGCAACTCCGGGGGGACGGCCCGGGCCCACCAGAAGTAGGCGGCCGTGCCGAGGAGCGCGGTCAGGAGGAGGAGCCTACCGGCTCCCCCCGGCCGACGCACGGTCACCATACGATCCACCACCCCGCTGAGCGCCGCCGGAGGGCGGGCCCCTTCGAGTAGAGAGGGAGCTGCGGCGAGTGTCAACCCGCCGGCACCGCCTCACTGCAGGGTCCAGTGCGGACCGCTCGCCAACAGGGCGTCCACCACCCCGATTCGGTAGACGAGGAAGAGCCCGAAGCCGATGCTCGCCACCCCGGAGGCGAGCACGAGGTGGCGGTTCACCGCGGCGAAGCGGTTCACCGTGTACGCGAAGGGGAGCGCGCCCGCCGCGGTGACGAGCATCATCCCCGCGATCGTCCCCGCCCCGAACACGACCAGGTACGCGATCCCCCACAGCGGATCGGGGATGGTGGCGAGGACGAGCAACGCCACCGCCGCCGAGCCCGCGAGCCCGTGCACCACGCCCACCACCAGCGGGCGCAGCACCTGGTAGAGCCCGAGGTCGCCGAGGCGCAGATCGAGGCGCGCGAGCGGCGTGTCCTCCGAGGCGTGCCCGTGGGCCGCAGACGTCTCGCCGTGGGCGTGGCCGCGCACGGACTCGCCGTGCCGGTGCGGATGGACGTGCACGGGCGTCACGGTCCCGGTGATCCAGCGCATGATCCCCGCCACGTTGAGCAGGCCGAGCAGGATCAGCATGAGCGCCACCGACAGCTCCATGGTGAGGCCGAGCCGGGGCGGGATCACCACGCCGAAGACGATGATCGCGCCGCCCACGGCGACGATGGTCAAGGTGTGGCCGATGCCCCAGAGCACGCCGATGAGCGCGGCGGCGCCGACCCGTCGCTGCCGGGCGACGATGGTGGTGACGGCAATCACGTGGTCGGGATCGGTCGCGTGCCGCATGCCGAGGAAGAAGCCGAGGAGAACGATCGACACCGGGGTGGCCACGCCCATTCTCCTCCTCAGGTCCCCGCGCCGAGGAGCCCCGTCTGCGACAGGGCGTTGGCGACGATCAGGAGCCCGGCGACCGAGATGACGAGCGCGCTCGCGACCGGCACGTAGCGTGCGTAGCGGCCGTCCACCGGCAGCCGGGCGAACCAAGTCGTGCTGACCAGCTCGGTCATCCGGTCGCCGAACCGCTTCGCGCCGACCAGGGCTCCGGCCGGCGTAGCCGCGGCCAGGGGGGCCACGCTGCCGCTCGTGATCCGCAAGCGGGCCTCGCTCACCTGCGGCGGGCTCTGGAGGAGGTCGGCGGGATACGCACGCAGCGCCTGGCTCCGGTCCACGCGCGGCACGCTCGAGTCGGCGAGTGCCAGGCCCTCGCCCGCGTCGGCGACCACCTCCCGCCAGCCAGCCCGCCCGGCGAAGTTCCGGTCGCGGAACTCGAGCGCGCCGGGATGCTCGGGCAGCGGGGCGGTCAAGAAGACCTCGAGGCGGAGCGTCGGCAGCCCGCCCGCCACGGCCGGCAGCTCGAGGCTCTGCGCGCGCGGAACGAGCGTGACCACCGTGCCGTCGACGGTGAGCGCGAGGTTTCGCGCCAGCTCCCCGGGCTCGCGCCCGAGATACACGTCCCGCTCGTCGGGGTCGAGCGCGCCGTTTCGGTTGCGGTCGAGGGCGGCGATCTCCTGATAGGCGGGGATCTCCGCCATGTCGACGACGTAGCGGACGGAGAGCATGCCCGCCTCGACGCGGAGCGCGGCGTAGCGGTTCACGGTGAAGTTGCCGAGCGGATGCGCGGCGGCGACCGCAGGGAGGGCAAGGGCGAGCGCGGCGAGCCCGGCCCTCATCGTACCCCGTCGCGCGCGGCGAGCACGGGCCGCTCGAGCACGGCCAGCGCCGCGCGCGCCCGCGGCGCCTGGCGAAGATCGAAGTGCGGGTTCAGGCCGAGCGCGCGGCGCAGGTGGCGCGCCGCGATCCGCTCGTGGCCGAGCGCGGCGGCGATGGCGCCGGCGTGGTAGTGGAGCATCGCGTCCTCGGTGCCGAGCCGGAGCGCGCGGTGGGCGGCCCGCGCCGCCTCGGCCAGGCGGCCGTTCTTGTAGCAAGCCCAGGCGAGCGTGTCGTCGGTGTAGATGTCGCCCCGGCCGGCGGCCTCGAGCCGCGCGTGCCGCAGCGCCTCCTCCGGGCGGCGGTCGTGGTCGGCGTAGAAGAGGGCGAGCTGGCGTCCGTAGGTCGTCCCGACGGCCTCGGCGACCTTCCCGACGTACTCGACGAGCGCGTACTGGCGCTCCGCCTCGTCGGCGTCGCCCGCGGCCGCGTACACGTCGCCCAGCGCCGCGATCAAGTCGGGCGCCGGCACGCGCGCCACCGCCCGGCAGTAGAGGTCGCCCGCCGCGGCGAGCTGCCCTTCGGCGCCGCGTACGCGTCCGAGGCCGCCGAGCGCCAGGTAGTATTCCGGAAAGACGTCGAGCGCCCGGGCGTAGGCGCGCCCCGCCGCCGCGAGGTCCCCCGTGGCGAAGTACTCGTGGCCGAGGTGGACGAGCGCCCAGGCGCGGCCCTCGGGCTCGCGGGCGCTTCCGGCTGCGACCGCGAGCCGGAGGAGCTCGATCGCGCCCGCCCGGTCGCCGAAGAGCGCGCGCAGGAACGCGGCCCGGGCGTACGAGGGCAGGCCGGGGCGCCGTGCAGCGAGCCGCACCCAGGGCGCGGCGCGCAGCGCACCGTAGTGGTTCGAGTCGAGCACGAGCGCGCGCTCGACCGCCGCGTTGGCGCGCGCGTAGCTACCTTACGGACGCACGCGCCGGAGCGGATCTCGGCAGCCCCTCCCGGCCCCTTTGCCCCGCTCCCGGCCCATCAATATCTTCCCGGCAGCGACGACCGGGGGAGGTGCTCGGTGAAGAGAACGGCGATCATCCTCGCCGCCGCGCTGGCGGTGACGACCGCGGGTTGCGGGCGGGGCGACCAGGAGACGGCGCCCGCGCCCTCCGAGCGCCCGGCGATCCGCTCGGTGCGCATCACGATGGCGGCGCTCCATCAGGCGGGCGGCGTCCCACCCGGCTGGCGCTTCACCGTGCCCCCGGGCGACGTCGGGGCGGGACGGCGGACCTTCGCCGACGCCGGCTGCCCCTCCTGCCACCGCGTCGCGCGCGAGGCGTTTCCGCCGCCGACCGGCCCGGGCCCGGAGCTGACCGGCATGGGCAGCCATCACCCCGCCGAGTACTTCGTCGAGTCGATCCTCACCCCCGACGCCGTCCTGGTCGACGGGCCGGGCTACATCGGGCCGGACGGGCGCTCCGTCATGCCGAGCTATCCGGATCTGACGCTCCGCCAGCTCGCCGACCTGGTCGCGTACTTGAAGAGCCTCACTGCCGGCGGCGCCGCCGAGATGCTGACCGCCGCGCCGCCCGCGCCCGTGAAGGATCTGCCCGCGCCGCCCGCCGAGCCCACCACCTATTACTATGTCCAGGCCTACGACGTGCTCCCGGGCCGCCTCGACGAGTTCGAGGCGTGGTTCCGCGACGAGGGCGCGCGCGCGTTCCTCGCGCACGATGGCCTCGTGCGCGTCGACACCTGGGTGGACACGACCCGCGACGGCCCGTCGCTCGTCACCGTGCTCGGCTTTCGGGACGAGGACGCCCTGGAGCGCTTCCTCGACGATCCCGCCACCGATCTACTCGGGCAGAAGTTCGATGATTTCATCGGCCCGCACGCGCACCTGGTCTTCCGCCGCCCCCCGGTGTACCACGCGACGGCGCTGTCCGCGCCCTAGAGTAGGAGCGTGTCCCGAGACTGCCGTGCACGGGAGCGGGGGCACCGTCTCCGCTTCGATTCGGCGCCGCCGGACACGGGTCCGGGAGCGACCGACCCGTGCGGCGCCTCATAGGCGCTCCGACGGCGCCCCCGCTCCCGTGCTGCGCCGTGACGGACCATTCGTCGTGCACTTCGTCACGCCGCGGAGCATGAAGCGACGAAAGCACATCGTCGGCTTGCTCTCGGCGTGCCGGCGAAAGACGTGCGGGAGCGCGCGAGGCCGAATAGCGCAGCGGGGAGGCGGGGGCGCCGTCGGAGCGCCTATGAGGCGCCGCGCGCGGCGGGCGATCGAGGCACCCGACTCGGCGGCGCCGAATCGAAGCGGAGACGGCGCCCCCGCCTCCCCGCACCGCCGTCTCGGGTCACGCTCCTAGTCTTAGTCTAGGCCTCGACCGCGTACACCTCGACCGGCGCCGCCACGCCCTTGAGCGGCACCGCACCGCACGGGCGGAGGACCAGGCCGTTCGTCTCCCCGAGCGCCGCGCGCGTCGACTCGGTCAGCAGGATCGAGGCGCCCAGGTCGCGCGTCTTCACCTGCAGGCGTGCCGCCTGGTTCACGGCGTCGCCGACGATGGTGTAGGTGACGCGGCCGCCCGCGCCCACGTTGCCGGCGATCATGTCGCCGGTGCAGATGCCGATGC
>WNFQ01003451.1_pt1 | contig 14094 bp, 11 predicted proteins | sample 5400171 | NCBI WGS metagenome assembly WNFQ01 (sample SAMN13153356, study PRJNA577476) | soil metagenome | isolation source: 20 cm soil under Madrone tree | place: USA:California | collected 2016-06-14
GTTCCGCGGCCGCCGCCATCGCGCCGGCGCCCTTGCCGGCGGCGAGCAGAATCACCCGACCTTTCGGGATCGGGCGCAGATGAGCCGACAGCACCACGTCGGGATGGGCGGCGGCGACGGCGGCGTCGAAGATCGCGCGCAAGAGAGGGCGTTTGTCGGTCATCGTGTCACAAGGCTGGAAAAGGAAACATGCGGATGCCGGTTATCTATCCTAATCCGGCAAAAGAAAACCCCCGCGAGGCGCCGCGGGGGATTCTTCGTGTCCCGGACGCGGTGCAGCGTTCTTCACGCTGCGCCGCAGAGCCGGGATCCACATGAATAACGTGCAACGATGGACCCCGGATCAGCAGCGCATCACGCCCCGAGCGGGGCGCGCTGCGCAGCATCCGGGGAACGCAGCCCTCAGCCTCCGACGTCGCCGCTGATGATGTCGCCGAACAGCTCCCACCGCTCGCCCTTGAATTTCATCAGCTGAAGCTGGCCGATCGGAGCGAAATTGCTCGGGCTGGTGTTGATGGCGATGCCGGGGAGCAAAACTTCGGTCCGGAAACTCTTGAGGTTTGCGGCCTGCTTCATGATGTTTTCGCGGGTGAGATTGTCGCCGCACATCTTGAGCACCTCGACCATCGTCTGGGCCACGCCGTAACCGACCACGACCGAGGCGTCGAGCTTGTTGCCCTCGGGAAAATCTTTCGCGAGAAAATCGATGAACTGCTTCATCCCGGGATCGTTGTCCCATTGCGGATCGGAAGCGTCCTTCAGATAGGCGGCCGAGATAATGCCTTGCGCATTCTCAAAGCCGGCCGGCTTGATCACGCTGCCGACCGATATGGAGACGTTGTTGAGAATATGAAGCGGCTTCCATTCGATCTCCGCGACCTTCTTGATCGCCTGGGCCGCGAATTTCGGCGTCGCGATGTCGACGAAGATATCGGCGCCGGTCGATTTCAGCTTGACGATGTGGTTGTCGACCGTGGGTTCGGTGGTCTCGAAACTTTCCTCCGCGATGATCATCGAGGCGGCCTTGGCACCGAGCCCGTCCTTCAAGCCCTTGAGATAATCCTTGCCGTAGTCGTCGTTCTGATACAGCACCGCGATCTTGGCGTTCGGCTTCTCTTTCAGAATATATTTGGCGTAGATACGGGCCTCGTTCTGGTAGTTGGGCTGCCAGCCCATGGTCCAGGGGAAGTCCTTGGGGTCGTTCCACTTGGTGGCGCCGGTGGCCACGAACAGCTGCGGCACCTTCTTTGCATTCATGTATTTGTGAATCGCCGAATTCGGCGGCGTGCCGAGCGAATTGAAAACCAACAGAACTTCGTCGCTCTCCACGAGCTTGCGCGCCTGCTCGACGGTCTTCGGCGGGCTATAACCGTCGTCATAGCTGATGAAATTGATCTTGCGGCCGTTGATGCCGCCCTCGGCATTGATCTTCTTGAAATAAGCGGCTTCGGTCTTGCCGATGACGCCATAAGCGGACGCCGGGCCGCTATAAGGCATGATGTTGCCGATCTTGATTTCGGTGTCGGTGGCGCCGGTATCGTATTTCTTTTGCGCCACCGCGCCGCTGTTCGATGCGGCGAACAGGGCGAACGCGACGGACGCGATCGCGAGTTTGCGTGTGACAATAGGCATTCCAGATCTCCCTCTTTATGTCTGCGCTTATCAGATGTTTGTGCGCGCGTCCGTTCCCTTGTTGATTTGAAATTTCTTGTGTGACGCAAAGGGAATTGAATACCATTTAGCGTCGGCCAGCAAGAAAAAGTCTCTACGACAAGGCCGCAGAGGCTGCTTCTTTAGTAGACGGACAGCCCGAAAGGCGGGCGGATATGTTGCCGTCATTGCGAGGAGCAAAGCGACGACGCAATCCATTTTTCACCGGATAAAGCCCATGGATTGCTTCGTCGCTTTGCTCCTCGCAATGACGAGCCAAATCCTGATTGCTTCAAATGCTCTAATTACTCAACTCGCCGCTGATGATGTCGCCGAACAAATCCCATTTCTCGCCCTTGAACCGCATCATCTGAAGCTGCTCGATCGGGGCGTAGTCCGCCGCGCCGGTGTCGATCTTGACGCCGGGGAGCAACGTGTCGGGCGTGAAGTCCTTCAGGTTTGCGGCCTGCTTCATGACGTTTTCGCGGGTCAGGTCGTCGCCGCACATTTCCAGCACCTTCGCCATGGTCTGGGCGACGCCATAGCCGTACACCACCGAGGCATCGAGCTTGTTGCCTTCGGGATAATATTTTCCCAGGAATGCGACGAATTTCCTCATCCCGGGATCGGTGTCCCACTGCGTATCCGCGCCATCCTTGGCGTAGGCGGCCGAGAGGATGCCTTGCGCGTTCTCGAAGCCCGCCGGTTTGATCACCCCGCCGACGGAGGCCGAGACGTTGGTGAGGATATGCAATGGCTTCCATTCAAGCTCGACAAGCTTCTTGATCGCCTGTGCTGCGAATTTCGGCGTGGCGACGTCGAGGAAGATGTCGGCGCCGGTCGCCTTGAGCTTGACGATATGATTGTCGATCGTGGGCTCGGAGGTCTCATAGCTTTCCGCGGCGAGGATCATCGACGCCTTGGCGCCGAGGCCTTCCTTGAGGCCCTTGAGGTAGTCCTTGCCGAAATCGTCGTTCTGATACAAGACGCCGATCTTGCCGTCCGGTCGCTCCTTCAAGAGATATTTCGCGTAGATCCGCGCTTCGTTCTGGTAACTCGGTTGCCAGCCCATGGTCCACGGAAAGTCTTTGGGATCGCTCCATTTGGCGGCGCCGGTCGCGACGAACAGCTGCGGGACTTTCTTGACGTTCATATATTTCTGGATCGCCGAATTCGACGGTGTTCCCAGCGGATTGAAGATCAACAGGACCTCGTCGTTCTCCACGAGCTTGCGCGCCTGTTCGACGGCCTTCGGCGGGCTGTAGCCGTCGTCATAGCTGATGAATTTGATTGTGCGGCCGTTGATGCCGCCCTCGGCGTTGATCTTGCGGAAATATGCTTCTTCGGTCTTGCCGATCACCCCATAACCGGAGGCGGGGCCGCTATAGGGCATGATGTTACCGATTTTGATTTCGGTGTCGGTGGCGCCGGGATCGTATTTCTTTTGGGCAGTTGCGCTACCAAAGCTGGCAACGAAAGCGATGACCGCCGTCGAGAACGCGGCGATACGTCGTTGTTTAGAAAGCATCTTGTCTCCTCAGTTTTTCTTGATCTTTCCTACCAGTTGTTGGGCCACCATTGCCACCTGCCTGGCGCCGTGCGGCACCAGGAAAATCACCAGAAACAAAAGAACGCCGAATACGGCGCCGGAGAGGCCTTTTGAAATTCCTTCCGCGATGTTCGGCACGAAAATGATGAAAGCCGACCCCACGATCGAGCCGGGCAGCCACCCGACGCCGCCGACCACCATGCCGAGAAACAGCGAAATCGAGAGCGTGATGGTGTAGCTGTCCGGAGCGACGAACTGCACGGCGATCGCGCCCAGGCCGCCGGCCACGCCGGTGATGCCGGCGCTGACGCCGAACGCCAGCGTCTTGTACAGTGCGACGTCGATGCCCATGGCGGAAGCCGCGATTTCATTGTCGCGGATCGCCATGAAGGCGCGCCCCGAACGCGACTTCAGGAGATTGACGGAGAAAATATATATGGCGACGGTGATCGCGAGCGTGAAGTAATAAAGCCACATGTCTTGCGACACCGGCAAACCAAAGGGCGCGTCGGGTTTGGTCACGACAAGCCCCTGCACGCCGCCGGTCCAGTGCTCGAACACCCCGAGCTTCAATAGCTGCGGCATCGCGGTCGCTAGTGCGAAGGTTGCGAGCGCCAGATAGACGCCGCTCAAACGCAGCGCCGGCTGGCCGAACAGAAACCCGAAGGCAAAGCAGATGACGCCGGCGACGGGCAAGGTCAACGCGTAGTTGACGTTGAAATGCTCCATCAGGATCGCCGAAGTGTAGGCGCCGACCGCGAAAAAGGCGCTTTGGCCGAGCGAAAACTGCCCGCTGCCGCCGGTCAGAATATTGAGCGCCAGTACGGCGAGCCCGTAAACCAGCAGCATCGTCATCTGGAAGATGATGAAGTTCTTCACGAACAACGGCACGGCGATCAGCAATGCGAGCATGACCAACGACGAACCGTAGCCGAGCGTCATTGCTTTTTTGGGAACGGCGTCGATCGCCGGGGCTTCGGTGGCGACTTCCTGCACTGCGCTCATGATCAAACTCGTTTGACGATAGGCCGGCCAAACAGGCCGGCGGGTTTGACGACCAGGACGGTGATGATCAGTGCCAGCGCGATCGGCAGCTTCAGTTCGTTGCCGACGCCGGGGATGTAGGTTCCGGCCAGATTTTCGAAAACGCCGACCAGAAAGCCGCCGATCACCGCGCCGAACGGACTGGTCAATCCGCCGAGCACGGCGGCGGCGAATCCGTAGATCAACACGCCGCCCATCATGTTCGGCTCGAGAAACACCACCGGCGCGATCAAAATGCCGGCGATCGAGCCGATCGCGGCCGCCATGCCCCAGCCCAGCGCGATCATCCAGCTGGTGTTGATGCCGACCAGCCGTGCCGATTCAGGCACCGAGGCCGCCGCGCGCATGGCGAGCCCTACCCGCGTGTATTGAAAGAACAGATAGAGCAGGGTCAAAAGCACCACGGTGACCCCGATCATGCCGGCTTGGTGGGTGGAGATCAGCTGGCTGCCGAGGAACGGCGAAGACCCGAACGGGGTCGGATATTGCTTGATGGTGAAGTCCCAGATCAGGCCCGCGACGCTGTTGAGGATCGCAAACAAGGCAATGAAGCCGGCGACGTTGGTCAGGATCGGCGCTTTCGCCAAGGGTTTGAACAGCACGCGTTCGATGACGATGCCGCCGACGAAAGACAAGGCCAGCGTGAGCAGGAAGGCCCACCAATAGGGAATGCCCCATTGCATCAATTGCCAGGAGATGAAGGTCGAGAACATCGCCATTTCGCCTTGCGCGAAATTCAGATGGTCGATCGCCTGGTAAATCATCACCACGGCGAGCGCCATGCAGGCATAGATCGCGCCGGTGGCGATGCCGGCCAGGACTTGATTGACGAAAAGCTCCATGGCCGCGCTCCGTTAGTAGCCCAGATAAGATTTTCGAACGTCTTCGTTGTTCGCGATCTCGGCGGCGTTTCCCGACATCACGATGCGTCCGGTCTCGATCACATAGGCCTTGTCGGCGATCTCGAGCGCGAGCTGCGCGTTCTGTTCCACCACCAGGATCGTGACCTTGTCCTCGCGGTTGATCTTGCCGAGAATCTTGAAAAGGTCGCGCACGATCAGCGGCGCCAGGCCGAACGACGGCTCGTCCAGCAGCATCAGTCTTGGACGCAGCATCAAAGCGCGGGCGACCGCGAGCATCTGCTGTTCGCCGCCCGAAAGCGTGCCCGCTTGTTGGGTATGCCGTGCCTTGAGAACCGGAAAGTGACCGTACATGCGCTCGATGTCGGAAACGACGCCGGCCTTGTCGCTTCGCGTGATGGCGCCAAGGTGAAGGTTTTCCTCCACCGTCATGGTCGTGAAGGTGCCGCGGCCTTGCGGCACATGGGCGATGCCGAGGCGGACGATGTTTTCGGTCGAGCGGCCAACGAGGGTGGCGCCGTCGAATTCGATAGCCCCGGTCGAGCGCACCATGTTGCAGATGGCACGCAACGTCGTGGTCTTGCCGGCGCCGTTGGCGCCGAGCAACGTGGTCACGCTTCCTTCGTGGAGAGAAAATTCGAGGCCATGGAGCGCCTGGACCTGGCCGTAATAGGCCCGGAGGTCCCGGACGTTGAGCATCGCCGTCATTGGTCTTTGTTCCCCAGATAGGCCTTGATGACATCCGGGTCGGCCTGCACCGTGGCCGGCGTTCCCTCGGCGAGCTTGCGGCCGAAATTCAACGCGACCACATGGTCGGCGATCGACATCACCAGGCCCATATGATGTTCGACCAGCAGGACGGTGAGATTGCGCTCGTCGCGAAGCCGGCGGATCAGCTCGCCGAGCACGTGGACTTCCTCGTGGTTGAGGCCGCCGGCGGGCTCGTCGAGCAGCAAGATCTTCGGCTCGGCGGCGAGCGCGCGCGCCAGCTCGATGCGTTTCTGGGTGCCGAACGGCAGGCCGGAAACGGCGACATCGGCGACGCCGTCGAGGTCGAGATAAAGAAGGATTTCCTTGACGCGCTTGTTGAGGGCGGTCTCGCCGCGGCGAACCCAGGCCAGCCTCAGCGAGTCGCTGATGATGTCGCTATTGGTGCGGGCATGGGTGCCGATCCGCACATTGTCGAGCACCGAAAGGTTGGGAAACAGCGCGACGTTCTGAAACGTGCGGCCGATGCCGATTTCGGCGATCCGGTGCGGCGCCCGCTTCAGGATGCTCTCGCCTTCCAGGAGAATGTCGCCGGCGCTCGGCTGGTAAAGCCGGCTCAGGCAATTGAAGAGGGTGGTTTTGCCGGCGCCGTTCGGTCCGATCAGGCCGAGGATTTGACCCCGCTGCATGTCGAAGGACACGCCGTTCAACGCGACGATGCCGCCAAACACGACGCTGACCTCGCGAACCGCAAGCAGGGGCGAGCTTCCCCGCGCGAGTTGTGGTTGCGTCATCTTGTTTCGCCCGCGTGACCCGTCGGGCCGAGATGACACGTCGGACTGGCGCGACCATGCGAACGCTTTCGCCGATCACACCGATAAAGGCTACCTGATCCCCTCGACCACACGCGCAACTTTCCCTCCTGCTCTCAATTTTTTGCTTTCTTCTTTTTTTGATTGATTTGATTGTGTCGACTGCGGTGCCGTTCCGCCGAGCGCCGCTTCGATGTTCCTTACCATCGCCACGAGGCGAGGTCCAATATCGTTGCGCAGCCGCTCTTCGGTGAAGCGAAATGCCGGCGCGCCGCAATTGAACGCGTAAGGCCCGGTTCCGTCGTTGAGCTTCAATGCGACGCCGACCGCGTGTACGTCGTTTTGCCACTCACCGGCCGAGATCGCGAAGCCGAGTTGCTCGACCGTTTCGCCGGCGCGTTCGATGCCGTCGCGCAGCCGCGGCCAACGGCTGCCATAATGCTCGCGGAGTTCGCGCAACAATTGGGCACGCTCTTCGCTCGGCAGCGCCCAGATATAGGCCCGCCCCATCGCGGTGGTGGCGATCGGGATGCGCGAACCGACGTCCAGTTGAACGTTGAGCGTCAGGCCGTTGCGGCTTTGGCCGAAGTAAATCATGCTGTGACGGTCGCGGCCGCCGACCGCAACCGCGCCGCCGGTCTGGCGCATCAGCTCCTCGCGGTAGGGTTCGGACAGGTGCCGAACGCCGAGATTTGCCAGCGCGGTATAGCCGAGCGCCATGGCCGAGGGCGCCAGTTGATATTTCTCGAACCGCGGAACGGGTGTAAGGTAGCCGAGCTTGATCAACGTATAGGTCAGCCGGGAAACGGTCGGCTTTGGCAAGTTCGTGCGGGCCGCGATTTCTTGATTGCCGAGAAGCCCGTCGTTGGGACGGAACGCGCGCAACACTTCAAGACCTCGTGAAAGCGCGATGACGAAATTGCGATCTGTCGCGACTTTCTTGGCTGGACGCTTCATCGCCTGCTGCTGCCGCCGTGCCGACCTCGTTGACAAGGGACGTGCTTCAAAATAACCCTCCGTGTCAAGATGTGGAATTAAATTCCGCAGTGCGAAATTCATCAAGAACAAGTTACCCCAAGAACAAAGATACCCAGGGAGAGTCTTCGTGAACGAAGTGGTCAAACTCGAGCGTCATGACGTCGTCGCCATCGTCACGGTCAACAATCCTCCGGTGAATGCGCTGAGCGCCGCCGTGCGCGGCGGCATCCTTGAATGCGTCAAGGCCGCCATCGCCGATCCCGAAGTGAAGGCGATCGTCTTGACCTGCGCCGGCCGCACCTTCATCGCCGGCGCCGACATCACCGAATTCGGCAAGCCGCCGAAGCCGCCGGGTTTTCCGGAAGTTTTGGCCGAGATCGAGAACTCGCCGAAGCCGATCGTTGCAGCGATTCACGGTACCGCCTTGGGCGGCGGTCTCGAGACCGCGCTCGCCTGTCATTTCCGCGTCGCGACCAAGGACGCCAAACTCGGCCTGCCCGAGGTGAAACTCGGCCTGTTGCCAGGCGCCGGCGGCACGCAGCGCCTGCCGCGCGCGGTCGGGCCCGAGCTTGCGGTCAAGATGATCGTCGGCGGCGACCCGATCGGCGCTTCCGAAGCGCTCAAGCACGGTCTGATCGAGGAAATCGTCGAAGGTCCGGCCGCCGGCGGCGAGGCCTTTGCCCGCAAGGTGCTCGCCGAAAAGCGCCCGCTTCGCAGATTGCGCGACGACGACAGCAAGCTTGCCGCGGCCAAGGCCGACCGCTCGATCTTCACCAACGCGGTCGCGGCGCTCACCAAGAAGGCGCGCGGGTTGGAAGCGCCGTTTGCGGCCGCCGACGCGATCGGGGCCGCGATCGATCTGCCGTTCGACGAAGGCTTGAAGAAGGAGCGCGAGGGTTTCCTTAAATTGGTCGCGAGCGATCAGTCGAAGGCGCAGCGCTACGCTTTCTTCTCCGAACGCGAGGCGGCCAAGGTCGCCGGCGTTCCCGAAGGCACCAAGCCGCGCAATGTCGAGCGCGTCGCCATCATCGGCGCCGGCACCATGGGCGGCGGCATCGCGATGTCGTTCGCCAATGCCGGCATTCCGGTGACCTTGATCGAAACCGGCGAGGAACAGCTCAAGCGCGGCATGGGCGTGATGCAAAAGAATTATGAGGCGACCGCGGCGCGCGGCGGCATCCCGGCGGATGCGCCCGCCAAGCGCATGGCCCTGATCACCGGCGTGGTTGGGCTCGAGAACGCAAGGGATGCTGACCTGGTGATCGAAGCCGTGTTCGAGACCATGGCGGTCAAGAAGGAAGTGTTCACCGCGCTCGACAAGTTCGCCAAGCCGGGCGCGGTGCTGGCCTCCAACACCTCCTATCTGAACATCGACGAGATCGCGAAGGTCACCAACCGTCCGCAGGACGTGCTCGGCATGCACTTCTTCTCGCCGGCGAACGTGATGAAGCTGTGCGAGATCGTGCGCGCCGCCAAGACCGCGCCCGACGCGCTGGCGACCGCGGTTTCGATCGCGCGCAAGATTGCAAAAGTTCCGGCCGTGGTCGGCGTTTGCGACGGCTTCGTCGGCAACCGCATGCTGGCGCAGCGTATTCAGGAATCGGACAAACTTCTGTTCGAGGGCGCGCTGCCGCAGCAGGTCGACGCCGTCGTCACGAAGTTCGGTATGCCGATGGGGCCGTTCGCGATGGGCGATCTCGCCGGCCTTGATATCGGCTGGCGCTCGCGTAAGGACCGCGGCATCAAATCGGAGATTGAAGACGCGCTGTGCGAGGCCGGGCGCTTCGGCCAGAAGACCGGCAAGGGTTACTACAAATATGAGGGCGGATCGCGCGCGCCGATACCCGATCCGGAAGTGGAAAAGCTGATCGACGAGACACTGACCCGGCTTGGCCGCAAGCGGCGCGCGATAAGCGACGAGGAAATTCTCGAGCGCATGATGTATCCGATGATCAACGAGGGCGCCCGGATCCTCCAGGAGGGAATCGCGACGCGTCCGGGCGACATCGACGTGATCTGGCTCTATGGCTATGGCTGGCCGATCTATCGCGGCGGACCGATGTTCTACGCCGACCAAGTCGGTTTGAAGCATATCGCCGACCGGTTGGCGTATTACGCCAAGGAGACTGGCGATCCGAGCCTCGAGCCAGCACCTCTGCTGGGGCGGCTGGCGGCGGAAGGGGGTAGTTTTGCGTCGCTAACGCGGCCCGTGAAAGCGGTTTGATGAGGCGTTGCTCTTACATCGCGTTCCGGGATTCGCCGTGCGCATATTCGCGTGAGTTTACTCGCCTCGCGCGAGTGCCTCGGAATGTTGTCCGTTCTGCTCGTGAAAGATGCTCATGACCCATCCCGGCGAGCAGTTTTATCCGGAAGGCGTGCATTGGGGCGACCCGATCGCGCGCGGCACACTGCCGGACCTGTTGTCGACCGCGGCGACGGAACACGGTGCGCGCACCGTGATCGAGTTCCGCGACCGTCCGATCAGCTATGCGGAGCTGGAGGCTCTGGTCGAGACCGCGGCGTCCGCGTTTCTCCGCGCCGGCTATGGCAAAGGCAGCACGGTGGCGTTGTTCCTCGGCAACACGCCGGACCATCCGATCAATTTCTTCGGCGCGCTGAAGGCGGGCGCCCGCCTCGTGCATCTGTCGCCGGTCGACGGCGAGATCGCATTGTCCCACAAGCTCTCCGATTCGGGAGCGCGTGTGCTCGTTACCAGCAATCTGTCAGCGCTGCTGCCGACCGCGTTGAAGCTTCTGGAGAAGGGCCTGCTCGATCGGCTGATCGTTTGCGAGGATGATAACTGGGGCAAGGTCCAAATACCGCAAGGCTCTATCCCAAATGATCCCGCCGTCGTCACCTTCCGCCAATTTGTCGATGGCGTGATCAAGCCATCCCAATGGCCTCTGGTTTCCCACGATGAAATCGCGCTGTTGCAATTTACCGGTGGTACAACCGGCTTGGCGAAGGGAGCGATGCTCAGCCATGGCAACCTGACTTCGGCCGTCTCCATCTACGAAATCTGGGACAAGAAGGTGCGCGCCGATCGCAGCAACCCGATCGAGCGCGTGATCTGCGTGTTGCCGTTGTTCCACATCTTCGCGCTCACCGTAGTGCTCCTGGGCTCGATCCGGCGAGGCCATCTGATCTCGCTGCATCAGCGTTTCGATGTCGAGGCCGTAGTGCACGACATCGAAGTGAAGCACGCCACGACTTTTCCCGGAGTGCCGACGATGTGGATCGCGATCGCGGCGTTCCCGGACCTCGACAAGCGCGATCTCTCCTCTCTGGTAAGTGTTACTTCCGGCGGCGCGCCGCTGCCGGTCGAGGTGGGAAAGATGCTCGAGCGCAAGGCCGGCATAAAGCTGAAGAGCGGCTGGGGCATGACCGAGACCTGCTCGCCCGGCACCTCACACCCGCAGGAAGGGCCTGATAAGCCGGGTTCGATCGGATTGATGCTGCCTGGCATCGAATTGGATGTAGTGTCGCTGGACGATCCGATGAAAGTCCTGCCTGCCGGCGAAGTCGGCGAGATCCGCATCCGCGGGCCGAACGTCACAAAGGGTTACTGGAACCGGCCGAAGGAAACGGCGGAAGCCTTCGTTGGCGACCGTTTTCTGACCGGCGATATTGGCTACATGGACGCGGACGGCTATTTCTACCTGTCCGACCGCAAGAAAAACATGATCATTTCCGCCGGCTTCAACGTCTATCCGCAGATGATCGAGCAGGCGATTTACACCAATTCCGCGGTGCAAGAGGTGCTCGTGATCGGCATTCCCGACGAATACCGCGGCGAAGCCGCCAAGGCGTTCATCAAGCTGCGCGCGGATGCCAAGCGGTTCACGATCGAGGAGCTACGTGACTTCCTCACCGGCAAGCTCGGCAAGCATGAACTCCCAGCTGCGCTGGAGTTCGTCGAAGAGCTATGACAAAAGCGCGAACCGAGTAGCCCAAACCACAAATCGCAACAAGGCGTTCAAGCCCGATGTCGTTATCGTTTCCCCGCGCGCGCCCTCGGCAAAGCCTGTCGTGTCTCGCCGCGAAAGGTGCCATCTGGGATTTTGCAGGTTATGAATGCAAGCGTCTCCTGCCTCGAATCCGTCATTGCGGTGGTGAACTAGCTCGCCACGAGTACAGGCAGCGGGGCTCAGGCCAAGTGCGAGCCGTCCGAATCGAGCTTTCTGACTGAGCAGGCAATGCCTCGCAGATGTGGTATTCCCTGTTCGCGATCGAGATAGTCCGGGTCATCCGGACAAATTTGGGCGTCGGCGTGCAGCCAAGCGGAACTCAGGTGTTCCGCGCCTTGGGTTGTTTCGGGCTTCCACCAGCCGTGCGGAAAGCGCACCAAACCCATCGGCAGGTCCGGCCTGACTGTCGCTTTCCCGATACTGCGGCCTTGCGGTGTCTTGACTTCGACCAAGTCCCCGTCTTTCACGCCGCTCTTGAGCGCGTCACCCGGATTTAGAAACACACGTGGTTCGGGATTTCGGGAGCGCAGCGACGGGATGTGTCGATGACCAGTCTGAAAATATTCCGGCTCCCGAATGCCGGTGAAGACCATCAGTGGATACTCATCCGTTGGGGGTCCCGCTTCTCGATAATAGGGCAGGGGGTCGAAGCCGAGAGTGTCGAGAATGCTGGAATAGAGCTCTACTTTTCCCGAGGGCGTAGCGAAGCCGGTTTCTTCGTACTTCCGGTACCGTATGTTTTCCATATGCAGCGAGTGTTTGCTCGCAAATTCTTCGAACGAGCGGCCGTGCCGGTCTAGACGATAATCCAGCAGCCCCTCGACATTCGGCCAAGGGAAATGCCCGCCCAAGTCCATTCGGTCAGCCAATCCCTTCCAAAGATCGTAGACGTTGCGACACTCGCCCTGGGGTTTGGTTACCTGTTGCGAGGTCCGCATGATCGCAGTCCAGCCGAACCCGTCCGACAACGCGGGGCGTTCGAGCCAGCTGTCTCCGGGAAGCACGTAGTCCGCAAGCTGCGCGGTCGGGGTCATAATGTGCTCAAGTGCTACAATGAGCTCCTGGTTCATAAGAGCGCGGAAGATGAGCTGCATGTTGGCGAAGCTCATAATCGTGTTGTTTCCGAGACTGAAGAACGCCTTGACGGGGTACGGTGTCCCATCCGCCATGGCTCGGAAAGTGGCAGAGGGGTTTGCCATATAGCTGCCCCCGATCAGATTAGCGTATTCTTGGCCCCAAACCCGCTTTGTCGGTTCAGCCAACGCGGCGGCGCCGCGATATGTAAAGGCTGGGTAGGAATCAGCGCCGAGCTGCTTCGCCTTCTGCTCCTCGGAAAGAACATCGTGCAGCTCAAGTTCAGACTCGCTGACGATCGATGGGTGGAATCCGTGCAATATCTCCCCTCCGGGAACGTCGAGATTGCCGGTGAGGGCGCGCAACGTGGCTTGGAGACGGATGGCGGACGTGCTGTTACGTTGCTGGTCCGTGATCGGTGACCACGGAATCACGGCCGGTCCCGATGTGGCGTATAGACGGGCGGCCGCAGCGATCGTTTCCGCATCCACGCCGGTAATTTCTGCTACTCGCTCAAGCGGATATTCCTCAACACGCTTGCGAAGGGCATCGAAGCCCACTGTCCACTTCTCTACGAATTCACGGTCGTAGAGTCCTTCGTTGATAATCACATTGAGCCAGCCAAGACACATGGCGGCGTCCGTGCCCACCCGCAGCGGCACCCAAATATCCGCCAGCTCGGCGTTTTCGCTGCGACGCGGATCGAGGACGATTAACTTGGCGCCGCGTGCCTGCGCCTGGCGGATGGCGTTGTAGACGGGAGTCCAGCTATGCTTCCAGGGATTGTGACCGAACAGTACAACGCAGTTGGTTTTGGTGTAGTCCGGGTAAGGAAACCAGCCGTACACCATCCGGTTGATGGCCGCCGTGTTGCCGGCGCAAAGCGCCACACCGCTCAGCCAGTTAGGCGATCCGACGAGATTCATGAAACGACGCGTCATGCCGTTGTCCGTCTGGATATTCCATGGGCTTTCGGAAACGGCCAACGACTCGGGCCCGTACTTCGAAATGATATTTTTGAGGCGAGCGGCTATATCATCCAGCGCATCGTTCCAAGATACCGGCTGCCAAGTGCTCGAGCCTCGAGGTCCCACACGTTTCAAGGGATATCGAATTCTGTCAGGATGATCGAATCCCTCAGGAGCGTGAACGCCTTTCATGCATATGTTCGCACGACCGGGCCGTGGATCTTGGGCTTTGATATGTATCGATCCGGTGTCGTCTTTCTCCGCAACGACCTGGCAATAGATGTCGCAGCTGGAACAAAGGACTTTCTTCTGGCTCATGCTGCGTCCTTCCATAGCTACTAAAACGCCCCGATGCCGGTGATCGCGCGGCCAAGGATCAGGGCGTGAACGTCGTGGGTGCCCTCATAGGTGTTTACGGTTTCCAAGTTCGCCGCGTGACGCATCACGTGATACTCGATCTGGATGCCGTTGCCGCCATGCATG
>WNFQ01010341.1_pt1 | contig 14094 bp, 17 predicted proteins | sample 5400171 | NCBI WGS metagenome assembly WNFQ01 (sample SAMN13153356, study PRJNA577476) | soil metagenome | isolation source: 20 cm soil under Madrone tree | place: USA:California | collected 2016-06-14
GGAATCGCTCGAGCGCGCTGCGCCACCCATCGCGCGATCGTACGGCGAACTCCGAAGGTCGCGGTAGGACGGCCCCAGACCCGGGGTTAGAGGATTCCTCAACCGCAGCGGCGCCAAGGCGTCGTTGAAGGTCCTGCTGCACACCACGCAGTGGTGCAAGGCGCAGTCGCAAGAGGCGGTGCTTTTCGTTGAGTGGGGGAGGGGAAGTGTCGAAGGGGGAGGTGTTCGCGAGGGCGTCGCCGAGGAGGTCCAAGAGGGTGACGATGGTGCGGATGAGGTTGAGTTGAACGATAGCTCGCCATGAGGAGCGCTCTTCAAGCCAGGTCTCACGCGCGTACTGCAGTTGGAAGTCTGTGGAAGCGCGAAGGGGAATACATGTACGTCAGGAAGGAACATGGAGAGCACCAGGAGGGAGTGCTAGTGAGCAAGGCAAGAATAAACTGGGGAGGCGAATAGTAATCTCTTCAAAAGTCATGGCGTAAAGTTGTCGGCAACGGGACATCATAAGCGGCGATGCACAATCACCAGCCACCGGAAATTAAAGCAGCAAGCCCAAATGGAGAACCAGGGAAAGAGTGGGGGGAAATGGAGAGAGACTCACTTTTGAGCGTAGTCGACTTCCCTAAGCGCGTGACGATGGATGAGAAATAAAGTCCCACGGTAGGAAGAAACATACCGCTTTCACTCTGACCGAGGAGCAGCACCTTTACGCAGGGGCGCTGTCTGCGACGAGCAACGCGATCTTGCTTGAGCTGCTCGTCAATCTCATCGCTGATACGTCTGGCCTCTGCTTCTGCGCGAAGGCGGGCAACGCGTGCAGCGGGGGACTCGTTTTTTGGAGGAGCGATAGCAGCGGTGAGTGGGTCGTTGTCTGAGGAACGGAACATGGTGGAGAGGAGGGATGGCGAGGAGGTGCAGTCGATTAGCCCCTCTTTGAGGCCGCGGTTATTTTGACATCGAAACCCCCAATCTCGATGTCGTCCATTTGAGGTTATCAAATTCCATATGTGGCGGTCTCACCAAGCCACGCCCCGACCTCGGCGCCTCGGCCAGAACGCCAGAACGCCATCGTGCGATAGGCACGGCTCATTTACATTTTACCGGCTCCTTGGCGCTCGAGGGACAATCAAACGCGGCAAAATGCGAGAATTTTAGGCAAGAAAACTTCGACCGATCTCACCAGCGGAATCCATTTCATATAATTTTCGCGGCTCTCTATTTTCGAAAAGCGGAAGATAGACATCAGTCAGCATGGATAACTATCCACCTTATCCGTCTCTTCCTTCCATCCGTCGTAACTCCGAAGTTGGCTGTGCCATAATAACACAATTTTCTTCAGTCGAGTCGCTTCCTTGTTTGAGCCCCGTTCCCCTAATCCGGGTATTCATACTACTCCTGTGTGAATGCCTCGGGTTGAACGATTGAATACCGCAGTAGAGTGAACAAAGACCGTTCTTTCCGTTACAGTACCATACCGTGCTGTCGACGACTTTCGCGGTTCCATTCTTTGCGATGGTCGGCGGGGCCCTGGTGGTGATTATGCGTTCGTTATATGACATGCATGACATTCGACGAATCCTAATCTGACGTGACGTGCGACGAGTTATCGGTTTTATACGAGCTTGTAATGGAAATAGTAACGCCCATGGCGCACGAAGAGCACGTCGTTCTGTCCGCCGTGCCCGTGTTAGGCAACGGCGCAACCACCGAATGCCGCATCCAGGTAGTAGAGGTCTCGAAAGGCGATAGAGTATCGCAGAGTACCGTACTTTGTACCCAAACTCGGGAAGCGCGCGCGGGCACGGCATCATCTTCTTTGCCCATGTGTATGTGTTCAAGTTTGCGCCATCACGAAGCACCATGCCGAAAGCACAAAAATGATAACAAAATACCCAAAATGGGTGACCTTGGCAGCCCCACCGTCTGGACCGAACGGTAATGGTGATCAGTACGTTACACAGTGCGGTAGCTCTGCGTGATTTGCGCCATCATCTCTGAGACACTCGTTACATTACATGCTGTTAGACAGGACTTTACCAATCCAACTCAGTCAAATGCGGGCGCTCGCCATCGCTGCATTAGCATTATATTAGCTCAATTAGCCTGAGAGAATAAGAAGGGCGTCGCACACCTTCCCTTCCCTTGAAAAGAAGTCCCTCCTGATCCTATTCTGTCTGTCCTCCTGACCCCATCACTCCAAATCCGGCCTATCACCTCACGCGCCAGTGGGAGGGAGGAGCACCTCCTCTCTGACCAACCGGCCCGCGGTGATACACGCTGTTGTGCTGTTCAGTACAGTGGAATGCATGTCAAAGACCTTTCCCGACATGTGGTGGAGGGAGGTGCAGGAAGATTCAGATAAGGGGGGATGAAGGAAGCCTTCGGGCCGGTAAGGTCAGGGCAGCCCATGCACAAAATTAAATGGCAGAACAAGTACTAGCTGCAAGGCGCTAACAACAGGCGCTGACTCGTTCAGCTTTCAAATTTCAAGGAAAGTAAAATTTACAATAACATAACATGATCGATGGCATCACGACCGACGACGACATTCTCTGCGCTCGTTCCTGGCAAATCTTCAAAATTTCTTTCTCAATACAACCCTTTTTGCCCTGAATGGGTGCTGTAACCCCATGCATTAAACTGTTACAGTATCTTTAGCTTGCGCCGCAAGCACGGCCCTGGCGAGAGAAAAAAAAACTTTGACAGACATAAGTTACCTGTACTGTACCAACTCCACTTACATTAAACGTGCCGTGCCGTGAGGGCGCCAGTACATTACAGTATCTGTCCGTGTCTACCTTTCTCTAAGTACTGTCCCACTAAAGAAAAAAATAGTTACTGTACATGCATAGCACATGTACTCGGTACTGTAAGTCATGGTGACTTGCTCAGCGCAGGGTCGCTCTCCCTCCGCAATATCGGACTCGACAATCCACGCTCGACACGACTCTCATCCACTCCCATCCCAAGCCCCTGGACAGACGACGACGCGTTCCGACCGCCAAGGTCCAACTCTGGTCCTTCCTCTTCCTCCTCTTCTCCAGGCTCCACCTCCGTCCCCGGCGCGCGCCGCATCCGTTTCGCATAGAAAGTTCGACTTGCCGTCGCGTTCGAGAATAGCGGTAGTAAGTATCGCTCGTCGATTGCTTGGAACCACTTGCCGTCTTCGCTGCGCTCACCCGCGGCCCCAACAGCTGGTGAAGAGGGACCATCAGGACCAGGTTCAACTCCCCCACCATCACCGGCGCTAGCCCCGCGCCTATGAGCGCCCGACGAAGTCGAAACAAGCGGGAGCACCTCGCCACCGTCCGAGTCGTACGAGTCGCTCGACGCGGCTGAGAACACAGATCCGGAGTGCACGGGCGAGAGCGGCTGCTGGCTTTGGGTCGCATGATGGTGTGCGTTCCTACTTGAACTGTGGCTGAAGTTCTGCACGTGGTGGTTATAACTCCGTGGCGAAATCGCGTAGTGCGTACCAATGCGCGCAGCCGCAGCCGCATGGTCGTGTGCCTGATAGTCGCTCGGTGGACGCTGCCACCTTGCGTGGCGTCCGCTCGGTGTCAATGGAGGTGGCAGCGGCTCCTCGTCGTCACTGCTCAATGCGTCTTCGTCCTCGACTCCGGTTCGGATTCCGAGTACCTCAAGCATCCGCGAGGTCGTCCCACCAAAGACAACGACCGTGAGAACAACAACGACGAGCACAGTCGTGCGCAGCGTCTCTGCATTGTTTCCTTTAAAGCCAGCCGCAAGGGCAACGCCGACCGCCCCGCGAAGACCCGCCCAAAAAAGCATCATCTGGTAGGCATGGGGAAGCTCTTCACTGCGCTGACCACGTGCATGGCGCTGGAAGAAATTGATTAACTCGGAAAGTGGGAAGACTGCGGCATAGCGTGTAAAGACCACCGCAACGGTAGTGACTGCGATAAAGAGAGGTTTCACGTATGACGTCACTTTCTCCCCCGATGGCGGCGAGGTGAAAAGAGACATCCCGAGATAGATGAAAATAAAGTTTTCGGAGAGCTTGGCGAGGGTACCGAAGATATATTTAGTTGCCCGCTGCGTGCGAAGAGACATGGTGTGGTACGCATAATGTTTGAGGGTGATGCCGCAGAAGAGAAGCGACACGATGCCAGACATGGACAGGCCATTAGAGAAAAAGTAACAAGTATAGGCGCACAATGCCACTAGGCAAGATTCGATAGAGGGGTATACAGCGAGGGAAGAGTGCTTGAGGACCAGCGACATCGCAAGGCCGAAAGCGACGCCTAGGACCATGGACACGCTGAAAGAGAGAAGAAAGATTCCTGTCCCGTGAAAGAGGGAAGACAGGTAGATTTCGGTCCCATGGAATTGGGAGAGCGTCCTTTCGAAATAGTGAACATGAACACGAGGGTTGTCATGCGAGCGAAGCAACAGGTTCACGTACTCATACATGACAATGCTGACAGCGTCATTCAGTAAACTTTCACCGAAAATGACGGTATACAGCTTCGGATCAACCTTGTGCTGCTTGAATATAGCAAGAATTGTAACTGGGTCCGTCGCAGATAGGGTGGTTCCGAACGTGAGGCATTCGAGCAGAGAAAGTTCCAAGGATTCGATGCCGAGAATAGACCATATGTAAACAAGCACGCTGTTACGCACACGGTAAGCTCGAGACCGCGTCTCGCGACATATCGCAGACGTACCCAATGCCAACGGCTGAAATAAATGTGCCAAGAAATGCGAATGTGAGAATGGAGCCGAAGTTGCGAAAGAAACTTTCCTATGGGCAAGCAATAGGTTTTCTCGTTGTGCACGGAAGCAAAGAAGAGCAAACGTACCTGCTTCAGCTCGTAGCCGGAGGCTAAAATGATGGGTGGAAGGAGGAGGTTGAAAAAGAGCGTGTGCTTGAAAGTCTAACACAGGATCAGAAACCGGGGGAAAGGACGACTGGTAGCAGAAGTGCAACGTGGCCGGGTTTTTCCCCTTCTTCACTCTTCCGTTCAGTCGAGCATCGCCACCGGCTCGCCAAACACAAAAGAAAGATACGCGTCGCCCTCGAAGAAAGAGAGAAAAGACTGGCCATGGGGGCGATCGACATCCGACGTGATGTGTGACTCACCAGCATTTCCCTGATCAGATGTCCCGGCGCTAGGCGCACAGTGAACCCAACGACCATGCCTGCAACGATAGATACGACCGTTTCATGAATTGCGCGTATTCGTTTTATTTGTAGGTAATAAGAAGTCCAGAGAGATAGGATGAGAAGAAGGCAGACGAGGAAAAGAGACCAAGAAGAGTAGAACTCTTCCTCCTCTGGGATTGGCGCCGGCGCGGACGAGTCGGCGGCTGCGGCGACGATGGTAGGAGAGCCAACGTGAATTGGCATGGCTCTATAGTAGCCAGGTTCAAAATAGGGCCGCGACTTTCGCGGGTCGCGGGTCGTGTTGGGCTCATCACATAAGCCTTCAGTTAGTTTACATAAGCTCCGATGTCACATCTTTTGTGAACGACCGATCAATGGCATTATCAGAGGCTCGACAGGAGGCTATCAGTGCTTACCTCCTTATGATGCTGTCTAGGGATCTCTTTGGTCCATATGGAACTTTTCAGGAAGCCTGTCAGCAGTTTAATGTTGATGTCAATCTTCTCCTCGCTCTTCATGAAACTCGCTATCTCAACGGACGGGATAACCATGTTCCTAAAGCAGGAAACATGCATCTTGCATGGGAGCACAAAGAGGATCCAGCTGCTATGTACCCGGGATTTGCGATACGTGATCTCCATGGGATCCTAGTGTGCGAGGACGGGCGTCTGCATCTGAAGGGAGTCCTGGGACGATGGTTTCATCCTCTGTTGTCGAGCGGTGCTACGACAGTGGCATGTGATGAGAATTCAGTTTGCCTCATCGTTGTCCCCAAAGCATCTGGGATCACTACACGTATTATACATACATACTGTACAACAGTGCTGGGATATCGAAAGCATTCATACAGAGCAGCAAGCAAAATACATGTTTTACAGTGTACACATCAAAGTGGGACCAGATATCCAGGCGCAGCTCAAAGGGGAACAGGTTGGTCATTCGCTGGATCGCACCAAGTGACCAGGCTGCAATGCTTCAGCAAAGGCTCAACGAGCAAAGATGGATGCGGAAGGCTCACTCAATTTGACCATACGCCTCCGGGAATATTTTCGAGAGCTCAGGGTTGATCGACACGGGCTGGATCTGATACTGCAGACGGTTGAGAAGAGCCTGCGGATGACAGGTGAGGTGAATTTATTTCCAACGTTTTAAATGGAGAGAGAGATCGAACTGGACTTACATGCTGACCGAGGATAATGAACGTCACACCATTGGGGAGCTGAGGGAGGAAGTGAATGACTGAACCGATGGTTTGGTTCACGTTCGAGAAGCTGATATACACCATAAGCAAACAGAGCTGCGAGTCACGAATAATAGAAAAGGTCGCACCTGATATCCATGATGGCATTGCCTTCAGTTTGATTGTCCCTCACAGCGGCATCAAGCTTGCTGGTGACAACGAAGGAGGTCTGTGCACCAGTGTCCCAGAGGCACCAGACGTTCTCAAACACGGATTGAGGCGGATTGTCAGACATATCTGTGGCGCTTGTCACGACGATACGTGACGCGAGGATGAAGGGAAGCTTATTGGCGGCCACATCCTGGGACAAAGATAGCCATGTCAATGAGAACGGATCTGGAACCTTGCCGTCGGGGAAGGACTGTTTGGTAAGTTCGAGGAGACGACGACGACGTTCCTTCGCCAACGGATCGACATTGGCGGCTTTGGTAGGCTTGGGGACGAACTGAGAGACGGTCGTGAATTTGAGGCCGGCAGTTGCCTCGGTTGGTTGGAGAGCGACTGGAAGGTTCGGACAGGTTCATTGTCAGAGAGCGGGCACGATGGCTGACGTACGTCTAGACACCGCAGCGCGGCGTTGGGTTGCTTCAGCAGTCACTTTAACACGCTTGGCTTCGTTCTCATCATGTATGACCTTGATGAGATCCTCGATTGGGATCTTGACGTTTAGTTTGGCGAGTGCGGCCGTGAGGGAGGCGATGTGAACAACCTGAAGACTATCAGCCGGAGGAGGTGGGGGCAACATTAGTTGACGTCTTTCCGCATGCGATTCCCACGCCTAGAAAGGAACTGACGCGGAAGCGAGGCCTCAATGGATGATAAGAAAAACTTATTTTCGGAGAAGTAGTTAAAAGTTTTAAAAGTGTTATTAATTTTGTCATTAGAATGTAACTACAGTCGAAGCTCCAATAACGCATACCCTTTTTGGAGCACTTATTTCCACTTCATGGCTGATCCAGAACTCTGCACCAAAAAATTGTTACATATTCTCGTAGACTACCTAGTCTAACTGCAGAATCCCCCCAAGCAAATGTACTTTTTGTAATGGCACACCTTTGGTATGCTTCGGAAGAAGTATGGTATGCTTCGGAAGAAGTATGTGTTATTAGAGCTTCGACTGTATGTACTAAATATAAAAAATAACTATTTAAACTCTAAGACATGTGCACAGGGCTGGACAAGTGTTTAGAAATAAATAAAAAACCTTGTCACATGATTTTGAAAAATAAATTTCAGGTAATCTAACAAACACCGATGCATCATGATGTAAGAAAAGATATGAACCACACAAAGTGGTGACATTTATGTAATTGTGACATAAAAACCAGAATTGCCATGTCACCCACCATGGTAATAACCAAGCAGGACTCTGGTTAACTCTATTGATTAAACAGTGTACAAATATTTCAGAGTCTTATTGTTACAAACTCTTTTCCTTTTTCCTTACTGTATGATAAGACTTAACTGGCTCCCAAGAGGTCTAGCTTGTACGACCTGTACTGGGGTAAGTTCTAGAACCGGCCCTTCTGTGACTCATCTCGCTCCACTATGACTCGTTCTGCTCCACTATGACCCATCCTGCTCCACTATGACCTGCTCCACTCCACTATGACCCATTCCGCTCCACTACAGCGCAATCAGCCCCACTAGGGGGGACACTTACTGTACAATGATGTCATGACTCACCTGTAGGATATAAGGCGATCCCTCTGTGAGGATATGTCTCCAGAGTGTTCTTTCTTCGTAGTTCTGCAATCCAGGACCTTCCTCTCATCTCTATCATTGGCTTCTATCTAAGGATCAGACCCTTAGACAAATGCCTTGTGTGACTAAAGGAAAGACTTCCTGAAGTTGCTAAAACACTTCTCATCAGAACAACGCTAAAGTCCATACGACTTAGCGTCATCCCCGAGGATCGCTCAAGTGCCTCTCGTGACTTGTCATCAGACGACCCTGCAGAGTTGTAACACAAGAACACACTCTCTAAACCGAAACTAGAGAAAACATGACAACCCCCATTGAAGTAACCAGGAGCAAGCTCCCCGGCGATATGGCACATATGATGCCTGCGCAGAACACAGACCCCAAAGAATACTGACAGGTCCAAAGACAAAAGAAAGATAACGTCCCCCGTGACCTAATAGGAAACGCGGTCTGGTACGAAGACGATAGACAGCCAGAACCAGGATACATCATCTGGAGAGCGGACAAGAATAACAAACAAGTCATCGCTCACATCGAATACATCGAAACAGAGGATGCCTGGTTCGGCCTCCACTACGTAAAAGGGATCCCTTATGCGACCATAGGGTCGAAAATTATTGAAGGAAAGTACAGGTTAAAAAGAAAGGGGGGTAAAACCCCCAACCTCTACCTTTTGTTATGACTTCTTTCTTCTTCTTTGCGGACTGATACAAAGGACCGGCACCTGGTAGGTCTAGCTTGTACGACCTGTACTGGGATAAGTTCCAGAACCGGCCCACTATGACGATTACCATTAACTATGACGCATCGTACATCATTATGACGCACTAGTCTCCACCATGACGCGTCGCGACTCGTCATACTTACGACTCGAGGCTTGCTACTATACGATGATGTCACGACTTACTTGTAGGATATAAGGCGGCTCTACTGAGGGGAATGTCCTCAGAGTGTTCTTGGTTCATAGTACTGCAATCCAACTCGTCTTCCCTCTCATCTCTACCACCTACTTCCTGCTTAAGGATCAGACCTTTAAGCAAGCCTTTAAAGCAACTAAGGAGTCGCCTTACGTTGCCGAACACTTCTCACTCGAACCGACAACGCTAAAGTCCGAACAACTTAGCGTCATCCCCGAGGAACGCTCAAGCGCCTCAAAGAGACTTGTCACCAGACGACCCTGTAGTGTCGTAACACCTTTGGAGGAACGACCTGGAACCCCTGTCCAAAGAGGAAACCCCGTCAGAGATACCGACAATACTTCAGATGGCAGAAGCCTCTCCAGTGCCAGAAGAACTAGAGACCATAATCCAAGGAATGGCCGCAATCCCTGTCCAAAACCAACCAATGGACGACAAAGAACCCCTGCAGTACTTCACCCCAGCACCACCCATTCCTCCGGCACCAATCCAGATAAATATGGCCGAAACCCAGAAGGCACCAGAGGAAGACAAAGAAACCAGGGCAGCAAAAGGCAGCCTAAAGGGAAGCCCCCCCACCAAATTCGACGGAGACAGGAAAATGGCCAAGAAGTTCCTAAACGACTTCAAAACCTACAAATTCCTGAACCGAAAGAACGAAACAATGAGGGTACCAGCAAACCATGTAGCGCTGGCCCTCACCTTTATAAAAGGAGAACACGTCCAAGACTGGGCCCACGAAATAATGAAAAATATGGAAGACAGACTGGAAAGCACCCTGAACCCAATGCTGGAAACCAACGAGTACCATTGGGACTACTTCGAAGATGCCTTCAGGGATGCCTTCACTGACACCTCCGAGAGAGAAGATGCGGACAACAAACTACAGAACCTCCATATGAAAGACGGAAACTTGGACCAATACGTAGCCAAGTTCAACCAACTGTCCCACTTGGCTGACTGAAACGATGAAATGAGAGGCCTCATCCCCCTCTTCCGACAAGGCCTCCCATATGGACTGGCCCAAGCCTGCATGAACTGTTCGAAATGGCCAGAAACCATCCACCAATGGCAGGCAGCGGCGCAAGAAGAGAACAAGCGATATGTGATAAAAAAGAATTTGGGGCTCGCCAGGTCCCCAAAAGACGGGAAGGAAAGAAAACAACAGTGGAAGGCAGCACTAAAAGGCAAATCTAGGGACAACTCCATCCCTATGGAAGTGGATGCCACACAAACCAGACGCCCCCTCACCAAACATCAGGAGAAATTAAAGAAAGAAGGACGATGCTTCCACTGCGAAGTCCAAGGCCACATGTCCAGGGAATGCCCAAAGAAGCCTAACAGACCCCCCCCCTACACCAAAGCACAAATGGCCACGACCCAACCAGCTACTACCACCATGACAACCACGGAGGCAGCCACCACCCAACTAGAAATGGATGAAGAAAAAGTCAACCGACTAGTGGTGGAACTAAAAGGGTTAAATGACGACGTCCAGGACAAGGTCCTAAATGGGGCATTCATTGGACAAGAGGATTTTTGAACTGCTCAACCTCAATGACCTGGGGAAGAGCAAAGGAACCGAATCGCTTGTACCATAACATACAGAAAATAAACGTCCCTTTTACTGTATGTGCGAAACGGTCCACAGTCGAAAAAGCCTTACTAGACAGCAGCACGATGGATAACTTCATCGACCACCGAACTACCAAACAATTAGGAATCCAAACGGAACCCCTAAAACAGCCAATCCGACTCACCAACGTTGACGGAACAACCAACCAAGCCGGTCGAATTGAATGATACTGCGAAATGACCATCCAAAGTGGACGCCAAAGACACACCATGTGTTTCTATGAGACAAGCCTAGGGGAAGATCGAATAATATTCGGCTATCCATGGCTGTGAACCTTCAACCCCCAAGTTGATTGGGAAAAAGGGAAGGTTATGATGCCCTGGCCCAAAGCATGGGTAAAAAGGAGCACTACCATCGCCACCACCAAACAAATCCCAGAAGAATATCGCTGACACTCCAAGGTGTTCGATGAAAAAGAGGCCGATAGATTCCCCCCCAAGAGGGAGGAGGACCATGCAATCAACCTAAAAGAGGACGCCCCAACAACTCTAGATTGCAAGATATATCCACTGTCCCACGACCAAGACGCCAAACTAACCGAATTCTTGGAAGAGCACCTCCACAAAGGATACATCCGAGAATCTAAGTCACCATACGCCGCACCCTTCTTCTTCATAAAAAAGAAGGACGGAAAACTCCGACCCGTCCAAGACTACCGAAAACTGAATGAACAAACAATCTGCGACAACTACCCACTCCCCCTAATCAAGACGATCTTGGAACAACTCCAAGGACGGTCCCTTTTTACCAAATTTGACATACAATGGGGGTACAACAACATCCGAATCAAAGAAGGCGACAAATGGAAAGCGGCGTTCAAAACCCCAAAAGGGTTGTTCAAACCGCGAGTGATGTTCTTCGGCCTAACCAACTCCCCTGCCACCTTTCAACGAACCATGAACCACATGTTCAGAGAAATGAAGATGCAATATCCCAACAAATTGTTTGTCTATATGGACGATATCCTCGTCGCCACCAACGACAATTTAACGCGACACCAACAAATCGTCCACCAAGTACTAGACAAACTAGAGGAAGAATCCTACTTCCTCCGACCCACCAAATGCGAATTTGAAAAAGAGAAGATTGATTACCTAGGGGTCGTCATCAGTCGAGAATGAATCCACATCGACCCTATCAAAGTCAAAGGCCTGAAAAACTGGCCACAGAAACTCGGAACATTGAAACAAGTACAATCGACACTGGGAATACTTGGATACCAGAGACCCTTTATCCCGGGCTTTGCCCACATCGCCCGACCACTTACCAACCTCCTGAAAAAGGGGACCAACTTCATATGGACAGACGCACACACCCAAGCCATCGAAAAACTAATCGACATCACCATTAATGACCCCGTCCTCTACCGACCCGACCCCCTCAAACAATTCATCCTGGAAGTTGATGCCTTGGCATTTGCCACCAGAGCAATCCTGTACCAGGAACACGAAGGAATGAGATGAAAGAGACCTGTGGGATACCATTCCCAAACATTCAACCCCGCCAAATGAAACTATGACATCTACGACCGAGAATTCCTAGCCATCATTCGAGGCCTCGAAAACTGGAGACACCTACTCATCAGGAGCCCCCACCCAGTTATTGTCCTCACAGACCACAATAACCTCCAATATTGGCGTCACTCACAACGAATCAACAGACGCATTGCCCGCTACCTTCTACACCTAGCAGATTATGATGTCCAGCTAAAACACCAGCCAGGAGTAACGAACAAAGCCGACCACCTTTCCCGACGACCAGACTATGACCAAGGGGATGACAACAACCGGGAAATCACGGCCCTCCCGGACCGACTATTCGCTAATGTAATAAACCTGGCAACCCTTCAAGAAGATGTCTGCCAGTCCCAACAAGATCACAAACCCACCCTACTCGCTTGGAAAAACAAACACCAAATCACCAAAACACCCGAGGGATGGTACAAAGACCACAGACTCATTGTCGTGGAAGACAATGTTCTAAGGAAGGGGGTAACACACCTTATCCATGCCTCGGACACCGCCGGACACCCTGGAACAGCCAAAACCCTCGCCCTACTAAACAGAAACTACTGGTGGCCCAGGATGAAAAACTTCGCCACCCAATATGTCAGAGGATGCGCCCTATGCCAATTGCGCAAAAACATCACCACATGACCAAAACCCCCCCAATTCCCCATTACAACGAACCCAGAAGCACAACCATTCAAATGCATAGCGCTAGACTTCATCACTAAATTACCACCGTCGGAAGAATACAACTTGATACTAACAATAACCGACCACAACTGCTCAAAGGGATCCATATTCATCCCATGTAAAGAAACAATCAATGCCATAGGAGTCGCCGAACTCTATGGCAAACACGTGTTCCCCCACTATGGCCTCCCTCAGAAGGTCATCTCTGACCGCGACCCCCGATTCACGGCCACCGCGATGAGGGAACTCTGCAAAAACTTAAACATCAAACAGAACATCAGCACTGCCTACCATCCACAGACAGATGGACAATCCAAACGAACGAACCAATGGCTAGAACAATATCTCCGAATATTCGGAAATGGAGCGCAAATGGACTGGGCCAAGTGGCTACCACTAGCCCAATACATGCACAACACCTGGCCAAGTGCGACAACGGGCAAGTCCCCTTTTGAACTAATCATGGGACACGTACCGTATGCACACGTAGGGAAAACCCATTCCCTAGTGCCTGCAATCGACTCCAGGCTTGCCCAGACCAAAGCCATGAGGCAAGCAGCACAGCAAGCGATAATGCACGCCCAACAGATAATGATCAGGGCGACCAAATACGAACCCTTCAAAGAAGGACAAAAGGTCTGGTTAGAAGCGACCCACCTGAAAACAATGCACCCCATGGCCGAACTTGGCCCCCGAAGATACGGACCCTTCAAAATAACAAAAAAACTCTCACACGTGGTCTATCAGCTGCGCATTCCACAGCAATGGAAGATCCATGATGTCTTCCATGCAGCACTCCTCACCCCGTATAAGGAAACGGAGGAGCACAGACCGAACTACCACGACCCTCCCCCAGACATCATCGAAGGTGAACCAGAGTGGGAGGTGGAGCAAATCGTGGGAGCAAGGTGCTTCGGATGCTCCAGACGACTCCAATACAGGGTCAGGTGGACAGGATACTCCGATGCGCATGACACCTGGGAGACTGCGGATGACGTACATGCTCCGCAGCTCACTGCGGACTTCTGGAAAGGAAACCAAGCGCTGGCCAAGAAAATAGCATATAAGCCCGCTCCCACCAAAGGAAAAGAAACCAACTCCCTTTCCATATCACTCATGACGACCAATGGACCAGACAACGACAACCAACCTCACCCTCACCGAAGCCGAGTCACAAGTGATGAGGAGCATCCTCGTCCCCCTTCGGCCAATAATGGAGGAAGCTACTCCGAATCAGACCATAACCAAGGACGACATCTTCTTCAACATCG
>WNFQ01002538.1_pt1 | contig 14090 bp, 16 predicted proteins | sample 5400171 | NCBI WGS metagenome assembly WNFQ01 (sample SAMN13153356, study PRJNA577476) | soil metagenome | isolation source: 20 cm soil under Madrone tree | place: USA:California | collected 2016-06-14
TCGATTGCACCGCCCGCGATATCCGCCGCCGGTTGGTTGGCTTTAATGCCGATCGACATTGTTTCCGCGGTCGCCAGAATTTTGCGACGGTTGGAAAACTCGCGGATTTGCTTTGCGTAGGCTGTAGCGTTGCGGGGGATCGATGCCGCAGCCGCCAGCCGCGCGATGTATTGGCTTAGCGTGGTGCCTTCCGCAACAATCATACTAGCGTCACCGCCCATTGAGGCGATGACAAGCGCGGGCGTTATGATCCCGTGCGAGGCGTGGACGTTGGCGAACGTTTCAAAAAGTTGCGAGTGCAGCGGTTCGGAAAAGTCGCCGGCAGAAACCGCGCGCTCGATAACCTCGAATGCGGAGTTTGTGACAAGCGCCGCGCCTAGAACCTCCTGCTCAAGTTCGATGCTGCCCAGCGCCGCGTGATCTATATTTGCGGGAGCATTCATCGGCGCACCGCCGCGCCAGTAAATTCAGCCAACACGCGCGCAGCCGCATAGAGGCGAGCGACACGCCGAGTTTGAATTTCGGCTTGCGTGTTTTGCTCGGCTGCGCTATCTTTATTGGGCTGACGTTTGGATATGAAATCTGGGGTGCCCTGGCAGGCGCCCCTTTTCATTTCCGGATCAGGCGGATGCGACAACATCGCGCGCCTCCCTGATCTTGAAGCGGCGGAATTTCGCTATTGGTGCTGGTTCCGGCGGCTCGCCGCTAGCGACCTGCAGGGCGAACTGGCGATTTGGGAACGGACCGGGAGCGTCATCGTGCCAACCGATCGCCCATTTGCCATCGTCGACAATTTCGCGCGGATGCGGTGAGACAATCGGGTGAGACAGACATAGGGAAACATCGGGATTTTCCGCTGTCTCACTTCTCGCTAAGTGCCCGTTTTCATTGACGCGAAGCGGGCCTGCCGGGCCCACCAGCAAATTCATGGTTTGTGCGGACCAAGAAAGAACGACTCGATTCCCGGCTTAAGAACGACTCGATCGACAAGGATTCGAGTCCGAAAATCAAGTTCTGCTCTTTGACTTTCCTACGCAATTCCTCCTAGTCAACACGCCACCATTGATCGACGCTCCGACTTGCAAATCCTTGAAACCAGCTGGACAACCGACACCCCACTTACGGCGACGACGAGTCGTCAATTCGGACAGGGTTGCCCGGCGGCTCCCCACAGAGCCATGTCTTTAACATGATCCTCAAAGGTGCCCGGAGGCGTCGTGCGGCCTGCTCCGGGTTCCCACCCCCGAGGGATGAAGCCGCTTAACGATGCATCGTGCCGCAAGTGTACAAGGAGACCAACGGCGTCGCGACCGCCGTTGCGCTTGGGATCCTTCAGTTGCGCACAAATCTCGACGCCGCTCTTGCCGAACCAGATGAAAGCCACCGGGGCAAGCTGCCAGTCGATGCCGGCGCGCGGCGGTGCCGGTGCCGGATCGTTCGCCTGTGTGGACGTCATATGACAGGTCGAGCAGCGGATCGCCTCAGCCCCGATGCGGCTCTCTCCGCCGTGGATATTCATGCCATGCACCCGAGGCTTGGTTTCGCCCGCCGGCGTCCATATCGGGATTGCGTTGGCGTCGACGTGGCAGTTGGCGCAGCGTGGATGCGTCACGACCGCTTCAATCCGCTTCCATGCCTCCAACCCCTCGGCTCGGCTGACGCTGCCCGGCGGCAGCGCATCCTTGACGATCTCGTCCTTGGCCGCGACGATCCCGGTGAGGGCCGCAATCGATGAAGCTGCTGCGATGACGACCGCGATCAGAGATGCCTTCATGGTTTCGCCCTCACACGAAATCGATGAACTTGTTGAAGGGCATTTCGCGGATCCGCTTTCCGGTCGCCGCGAATATCGCGTTGGCGAGCGCCGGTGCGGCAGGAGGAACAGGCGGCTCCCCGATACCTCTCACTTTGGGACTGTTCTCAAGCCCGCGAACTTCGATAACCGGACATTGGTAGATCCGCATGGCTTCGTGGTGGTTGTAGTTGGTCTGCTGCACCGCGCCCTTTGCGTAAGTCAGTTCGCAGTTGATCGCGTGGCCGAGCCCCCAGACGACCCCTCCCTGCACCTGATTCTCGAAGTTGATAGGATCGACGACCTTGCCAACATCGGCCGCGACCCAAACCTTGTCGATCCTGATGCCTCTGTCCGTCGCTGTCACTTCGACGACTTCGGCCGTCGGCGTCCCAAAAGCCTCGACGAAGGCTACGCCCCGACCCCTGCCGTTACCGAGCGGTCCCTTCCAATCCGACATCTCTGCGACCGCTTCCAGCACCTTGCGGTAGGTTGGAACCGTGCACATCGCAATGCGTGTCTTCAACGGATCAAGGCCCGCTGCATGGATCAGCTCGTCGATGAAGCTTTCGGTGAAGAAACCGCCTGTCGAGGCTCCGACCGATCGCCACGTCGTGCATGGCGATAACCCCCGTGCCTCATAAGTCGTGGCCCGAAAATTCGGGATGCCGTAGTAGACATTCCATAGCCCAGCAGCCAACTGGGAATCAGGTTCTTTCGACGGTGTGCCGCTACGCTCGAGCAGCCCGTTCAACGGAGCAGTCGAAGCCAATTTCAGGTCGGCCGCGACGATCTTCCCGTTGTCGACGCTCCCTTTGTATCGGGCAATTGAGATCTGTCGAGGAATGTCCTGGAGAAAATCCTCCTCGCGCGAAAAGACTAGCTTGATCGGCGTTCCGCGCATCTGATTTGCGATCTCGGCGAGGACCCGAACATTTTCGTATTCAAGTCGGTGCCCGAAACTTCCACCGGTCCACTGATTGTGAAAGGTTACCTGTTCCGGCTTGAGGCCGATCGCGTTCGCTGCGATGTGCTGCACAAATTGCGGGCCCTGATGGCCAACCCAGATTTCCATCCCTGTGTCGGTAACAATCCCGATGCCATTGAGCGGCTCCAGAGGCTGATGCGCCACGTAGGGTGCGCGATATTCCGCTTCGACCAACGTGCCACGCTTCAAGCCAGCGTCGATATCGCCAATTTTCCGCCACTCCTTGCCCAGGAATTCGGGCTTGAACGATGCTTCCAGAACCTTCCAATGGTCGGCTTGCTCGGCGGGATACGCTGAGGGCGCCCACTCACAATCGATCGCCTCGAGCGCCTGCATCGCGTACCAGCTGTTCGTTGCGATCACCGCGACGCCATTCTTGATTTCGAGGATCTTCTTGACCCCCGGCATCGACTGCGCCTTGCTTGCGTCGTACGATTTCAGGGGTTGACCTTTATTGGGGTTCAGCTTGACGGAAGCGAACATCATGCCGTCCATCTTCAGATCGATGCCGAACTTCAACTCGCCGAGGACCTTCGATCGAACATCGAGGCGCATCATCGGCTTGCCCAGCATTCGCCATTTGGACGGATCGCGCAACTTCACGTCCAGCACCGGCGGAATCTTCGCGGCTTCCGCCGCGAGCTCGACGTAGGGAATTCTGGTTCCGTCGGGCAGGATCACATGGCCGGATTGGGTGCGAATGTCAGCGACAGGGACGCCCGAACGTTTGGCCGCCGCAGCCTTCAGCGTCTCGCGCGCGACCGCGCCGGCAATGCGCAATTTTTCGTAGGTGTCCGGGACCGTGCTTGAGCCGCCGGTCTGCTGCAAGCCGGACTTTCTCAGAGTTTCGAACACGGCGGCGCGTGCTTGTTCCGCAGGCGGACTCTGGTCCGCTGCCAGGAATGGCGCAAAATCCTCTGCGAAGCCACCATTAAAATAAGCGGGGCTGGGCCCTGCGAACCGAATTTCGAACTGGCCGGGATCGAGGTCCATCTCTTCGGCGATCATGATCGGCTGCACGGAACCGACGCCCTGACCGATGTCGGCGTGTTGTGCAATGAGCATTATTTTTTCCGGGCTTATCTCGACCCAAGGATTGAAGGTCACGGAGTTGGGCCCGAGGCCTGCGGCCAATGGATTGCCGTTGGCGCTCGTCGCAGCCTGTTCGGCATCGCTGTAGGAACCGAAAGCGATACCGCCGGCGACCGCGGCGGAGCCGATAATGAAAGCCCGACGGGAAAGGCTCTGAATGTCGCGCATATCACTTCTCCGCCATCTTTGCGGCTGCCGCATGGATTGCAGTGCGAATGCGCGGATAGGTTCCGCAACGGCATAGATTGCCGGACATCACCTCATTGATGTCCTCGTCCGTTGGCTTGGGGATCAGTTCAAGAAGCGAAATGGCCTGCATGATCTGGCCGGTCTGGCAATAGCCGCACTGCGGAACCTGATGTTCGATCCAGGCCTGCAGAACCGGGTGCCGGTCTCTATTCCCCAACCCTTCAATCGTGACGACCGACTTCCCGGCGACGTCGCCGATATGCGACTGACAGGAACGGACAGCCGTCCCGTCTATCCGGACGGTGCAGGCGCCACATTGCGCTACCCCGCAGCCGTACTTGGGACTTGTGATACCGAGCTCGTCGCGCAACACCCAAAGCAAAGGCATCTCAGGAACTACGTCAACTTGGTGCTTAATCCCATTGACCGTGAGCTCGATCATGTCGATATCTCCCTTCGCGATGCTGTCGTCCTCACTGCCGGAGCCCCGGCCCAAGCGCAGCTATCGCCGCCTCGGCAACGGCGACGTCCTGCTCGACGGTCCCCGCGCTTGCTCCTACGGCGCCGACGATGTTTCCGTTCAACGTGACGGGGATGCCGCCGCCGAAGATGACGACCTTGCCGGCGTTGGTTTCCTGGATGCCGTAAAGGGGGCACCCGGCTGCGATGCGCGCGCCAGATCGGAGGTCTTTTTGTCGAAGATCCGCGCCGTCGTCGCCTTGTCGATGGCAAGGTCGATGCTTCCGATGAGCGGGCCGTCCTGGCGCGCAAAGGCTAACAGATGGCCCCCGGCATCGACGACGGCGATGTTGTAGGCGATTCCGAAGCTCTCGGCCTTCGCCTCGGCCGCCGCCAACATGCGCTTCGCGCCGTCCAACGTCAGGGTCGTGTAGGATCTGGGCATGACATCCTCGTCCGGCGTCGTCGTCCAGCCAACCCAGTCAAGCGAGTTCGGCCCCCGCTTTCACAGTTTCTCGTTCCTGCAAGCCCCGTTCAAGAAATCGATGTTCGACGCGGAAGCCCGGAAATTCGGTCGCAACAACCAGCCTCGAGGTTCTTGCTTGACACTTTCGTTCGCCATGCGCGTTCAGGACCATGAAGACCTCCCCGCAAGTTCTCCCGCAGGACGTGAGGCCGAACAAACACCTCGCCAGCAGGACTAGCGAAACGAGCGCAGTTGGACTTAGCTACCGATGTGTTCAGCGTGCTCCTGACGCCTCAATATTGTCAAATCAAATCCTCACAGCATAGACCCCCTAGCTGCGAATTCGCATGATGACAGTGGCGTGTTTGGGTTTCACCACGCCTTCTGAGCGCTCGAAGTCGATCCAATTTCGTCGCCGATCGTCCGAAAGCTTCAACCCTCGGCCGACAAGCTCGTCTTGCAATTTCCGCGGTCGTTCATTGGCGACATCGCCTACGAGGTGGTATGTCCGAAAAGGCCAGAGAGTGGTGTTTCTCTCCAGCCGAATCCATTGGGTCGCTGGTCGCCCCTTTCGGCGAGGGACACGCGAGTTACGCACAGCTTCGCGCCCAATGGAATTGCATGCATGTCTCACCTCTCCCCGTCTGGTTGATTGCCCGGGCAGTCCGAGGATTGTTCGTGCCGAACCTGACGACACCCATTTCGGCTGTTTGCGCGGTCCACACCTGGTCAGCTCCCCAGGAATGCGGGCGCCAGGTCTTCCTGGACGATGATGTGCGCTGCTTCCGCTGTCAGTTCGCTACCGACCAGATCAAGACCCTTGGCGGCATCGAGCAGAAGCGATCGTACGTCGTCCGGCGAGAGCACACCCTTTGCGACAAGCTTGCGCACCAAAGCCTGCAGAATGAGAACGTCGATTTCGCCGTGTCCGAGCGACATTGCCTTTTCGATCATCGTGATCTCCCGGATCATGCGGGCCGTCATGTTGATAGCCGGGTGGAGCCTAGCTAGCGCGACGTTCCCTGAAGATCCTTGTTCAATTGCGCGAGCGCGCGACGCAAGCCGTGAAGCTGATCCACCAGATGAAAAATGACGTCAACGCCCTCATCGTTGACTCCGAAATCGGCCTTCAGGTCCCGGATGAGACGGGCCCGCGCAACGTCCATCTCGGAGAAATTCAGTCCAGCCGAGGTCTGATCGGGAACAAGCCAGTGCTGCTCGAGCCAGATATCCAGCGTTTGCACCTCGAGACCCGCACGACTGAGAAACTCCAGCTTGCTCATGGTCATGATGTGCTGTCCTCGCGCGGGTTAAATTCTTTCCCTTTGTTCCAGTTCGAAACGAACGCCTCGAGCTCGGGATCAGGAGGTTTTGGCAAAACCACTTTCAGCTTGACGAACTGATCCCCGTGACCGCCGCCGCGGCGTGGCGCGCCCTTGCCTTTCAAGCGCAGGATCGTGCCGGTGTTCGATTCTTTCGGCACCGTCATGGTCACGTCGCCGGTCGGCGTCGGAACGCGAATCCGCCCGCCTAGCACCGCTTCGGAAAGCGAGACCGGCAATTCCAGAGAGATGTCGTCGCCCTCGCGGGTGAAGCGGCGGTCGGGCAGGACCTCCACCTCAATCAGAGCATCGCCTGGACCTCCTTTGCCGGTACCGGGTGCTCCCTTGCCTCGCAGACGGAGGATTTGCCCATCGACCAGGCCGGGCGGAATCGTCACGTCGAGGGTACCGCCATCGGGCAACGTCAGGAGCTTGTTCGCGCCCGTGATCGACTCTGCAAGGTCAATCGGCAGGCGGTAATGCAGGTCCTGTCCGCGGCGGTTCGCGCGCGCCCTTTCGCTGCGCCTCAGAAGCTCCGCGAGAGCGTCGTCCGAATCCATGAAGTCGGCGAAGCCGGAATTGTCCGTGTAGGGACGAGCGTCATTCGACGTGGCAAAATCCCGATAGAAACGATGCTGCGGCCGCTCCGCGCCCGTCGCGTCGATCTCGCCAGCGTCGAAACGTTTGCGCTTCTCGGCATCGCTCAGCAGATCGTAGGCGCCGGCAACTTCCTTGAACTTGTCTTCGGCCGCCTTGTCACCGGGGTTGAGATCCGGGTGCAATTTCTTCGCCAGCTTGCGATATGCAGCGTTCGCATTCGCGGGCCTTTCCTCCGGGACGACCGGCTTCGTCGCTTCGGGCCCCGCCTTCTGGAAGTTGTGTCAGCTACGGAACCTGGCATATCATCGATCGAACGGCGGGTAGCACGATCCGGCAGACGGAATACCGTCTGCCGGCATGGAATAGTAAAATCGGAGCCATGATAGCCGCCAAATAATCGCGCCGGACGATGGGGCCTCTCCAGTCACAATCCAGTTCAAACTGACAACAAAAATCCGCCTATTCGTTTAGGATCATCATCGCACCTAGTCCTCGCGCTCGACAGCCACAGCGATAAACAGGCCCCGAACAGATTGATTTATTAAGGAGCGAAGCGTGCCATCCGCTGTTCCGCAACCCGTCGTCGCGCAGCTCACGCGCGCCGCTATTTTTCTCGTGGTCACGATCAAATCCGAGCCGGGATGCGATAGCGTCGTGCGGGCCCTGTGCAGTGACCTGGCCGCCCTGTTGCGCGCAGTGGGCTTCCGTGACCTCGAGGGTCGGCTGTCATGTGTCACGGCGTTTGGCTCTGACGCGTGGGACCGGCTTTTCGGAGCGCCAAGGCCGAAGGAATTGCATCCGTTCCGCGAGATCCAAGGCCGGCATCACGCCATCGCAACGCCCGGTGACATCCTCTTTCATATCCGCTCCACGCGTATGGATCTGTGCTTCGAACTGGCGACACAGATCATGTCGCGGCTCAGCGGCTCAGTCTCTACGGTGGACGAAGTGCACGGCTTCACCTACTTCGATGACCGCGACCTGATCGGCTTCGTCGACGGCACGGAAAATCCCGTGGAACAGGCCGCTCTGGAGGCCACCATCATCGGCGAGGAAGATGCGGCGTTTGCTGGCGGCAGCTACGTGATCGTACAAAAGTACCTTCATGACCTGAAGAGATGGAACGAACTGCCCATCGAGGAACAAGAGAGAATTATAGGTCGAACCAAATTGTCCGACATCGAACTCGACGATGCAGTGAAACCAACCTCAGCACACAACGCCTTGACGACGATTATAGAAGACGGAAAGCAGCTCGACATCGTGCGCGACAACATGCCGTTCGGCGATATCGGAAAGGGAGAATTCGGCACCTATTTCATCGGCTATGCGCGGTCCCCACGCAGGATCGAGCAGATGCTCGCGAACATGTTTGTCGGCCGGCCACCGGGCAACTATGACCGGCTGCTCGACTACAGCCGCGCCGTGACCGGCACACTGTTTTTTGTGCCGTCGGCGACGTTCCTGGAGGATGTCGCATCTGGGGAACCGGCTGCATCGCCTGCTGATCCGTCCGGGGACGGACGCAAGAGCGACGACTCGTCCCAAACGAAAATTCCGCCGCCTGATGGCTCACTCGGGATCGGCTCACTGAAAGGAGACACTGGACATGAATAATCTTCATCGGGAACTCGCCCCCATCTCTGCCGCGGCATGGGCACAGATGGAAGAAGAGGCGTCCCGCACCATCAAGCGCCATCTGGCAGCGCGACGTGTCGTGGACGTGGAGGGCCCGAAAGGCTTCGACTTCCCGGCGGTCGGCACGGGCCATCGCCGGCAGATCCAGACGCCGGGTGATGGAATCGAAGCTGCGCAACGCGAGACAAGGCCGCTCGTCGAATTGCGCGTTCCGTTCGAACTCTCGCGCGAGGCGATCGACGATGTGGAACGCGGCTCAAACGATTCAGATTGGTCGCCGCTGAAGGACGCAGCGCGCAAAATCGCCTTCGCCGAAGATCGCGCTGTGTTCGATGGCTTCGCCGCCGCTGGAATTCAGGGCGTTCGCCAAGGCACCAGCAACCCGGTATTAACGCTTCCTCCCGACGTGAAGGACTATCCGGGTGCGGTAGTGCAGGCGCTGAGCCTGTTGCGCCTGGCCGGTGTCAATGGCCCCTATGCGCTGTTGCTGGGTGCAGAGCCGTATGCCGCCATTGGCGGAGCTACCGACCATGGCTATCCAATCCTGCAGCACATCCAGCATCTCGTCGACGGAAAGATCATTTGGACGCCAGCCATCGAGGGCGGCGTTGTGCTCACCACCCGCGGTGGCGATTTCGAGCTAACCATCGGCCAGGACATCTCCATCGGCTATCTGAGCCATTCCGAGACCGCCGTCCAACTCTACCTTCAGGAAACCATCACCTTTCTGCTGTTGACAACCGAGGCCGCCGTGTCGCTCGCGCCGCAAACATGAAGGAGGCATCTCGATGCAGGAATACGATCTCTACATCAATCCGCAAAAGTCGAGGGTGGGCCTCTACGTGCGGAAAGGAGCAGGTCTCCCCGATCTGGCCGATGCCAAGGAATGGATATTTGATGGTACTGCGGCGCAAGGCGAATTGCCGGCGGACCTCGTGAAGAGAATCGAAACCAACGGCCACGCCTTTCGCAACATGGATTGAGTGTGTTCGGCCACCGGGAACGGCAGACCCTAGTTCTGCTCCGCCCCCGCAATCGGACATCGCGACGTTCAACGCGCATGTCGGATCAGGACCACAAGCGGCCCTTCAGCTTCCTAAGTACGACGGGCCTCTTCGATCAGCCAATCCCGGAAAGCCACCAAGGCTGGGTTGGACTCCGAAGAAATCGGGTAAACCGCATAGTGGCAGTAAGAAACGCGCAAGCTGTGTTCGGACAGGCGAACGAGCTTTCCCGCCAGAATATCCGATCGTGTGAACGACAGGCGCCCGAGCGCAATCCCCTGTCCTGCCACGGCGGCCTCCATCAGCGCGTTTGTATCGGTAAAGGAAGTGCCTGCGATATCGCGATCAAGCTTCAAACCAGCAGACCTGAACCAAGCGCGCCACGACAAGTTACGGTCGATCAAGAGCGGCTCCGATAACATCGATGCGGGATCTTTCGGCAGATGGCCGTCGTTGAGGCTGGGGCTGCACACCGGAAAGAACTCTTCATTGAGAAGCTTGATGGCCCGGAGTCCTTTCCAATCGCCCGTCCCGAACCGGATTGCGATGTCGACGCCGTCTGATTTGAAATTGGCCAGCGACTGACCGGTCTTGATGTGCAGATTGATGCCCGGAAACCGGGCCTTGAAACGAGGAAGGCGCGGCACCAGCCAGCGGGCAGCCATGACGGGCAGCAGGCTTACGGTGATTTCTGCGTCGGTCCGGCGTGTCTGGATGCTGCCGAGTGCTGCACTCAATTCCGAGAAACCGCTTTTGACGCCTGCCTGCAGTCTAAGCCCGCTTGACGTGGGCACCATTCGGTTGCCCTGCCGCTCGAAAAGCGTGAGGCCCAGTTCCTCTTCCAACTGTCTTATACGCTGGCTAACGGCGCTGTGCGTCACGTGCAATTCGCGCGCCGCTTCGGAGTAGCTGCCGTGGCGGCAAGCCACCTCGAACACCCGCAAGGTCTCCAACGGCGGTAAAGGTGCCATTCGCCGATTGTTAGGAACGCTAACAAGCCTTGTCAAATCTTATCGTTCGATCCGCGGTCTTGTCGGGAGTAGTCGTCGGGCTCCGGGATGGAGCACTGCCATGCAAGCTTCCGACGTATTGTTATATCGAACCAACGAACTTTCGCTATCCGATAAGTGCCGCCGAGAATGGCGCGATGCTGCCATCGGAATTTCTGGAATTGCCGCACCGGCCATCGAACGCTGCAAGCACAAGGAAACGAACCGGCGGCCTGGCAGCCAACCCGGTGATCTGGACTCCCGCACCCGCATGCTGCTGGAGAAGCCGATCGCGTTCACGATCATACGGCTTGCAATACCAAATGCCACCGTCATGACCGTCCAGATCCTTATCGGATTACTCGAAGTGTATTTTGTATCGCGACTGGGAGTAGATGCTCTTGCCGGTGTCGCGCCGGTTTTTCCGCTGGTTTCGCTGCTGGTCGCCATCGCCCAGGGCGCGATCGGCGGCGGCATCGTCACAACCGTTGCACGCGCCCTTGGGACCGGCCGGATCAGCGATGCAAGTGAATACGCTTGGTACGCTGTAGTCTTGGGTATTCCGCTGGGCCTCGCGACGACAGCCGCCATGGTTGCGTTGGGTCCAAGCCTCTACGGCCATATGGGCATCTCCGGAGATGCGCTGGCGATCGCCCTCTCCTATTCATCCATCACTTTCGCGGGCGCCATACTGATCTGGATGTTCAACCTCTTGATGGCGGTGGTTCGTGGCACCGGCAATCTGCAAGTTCCTGTCATCGTGGTCTGTAGTGGAGCTCTGATCCTCGTCCCGCTTTCGCCGGCACTGATTTTTGGCGCCTTTGGCTATCAAGGACTTGGCCCCTCGGGGGGCGCCGTCGCGATGCTTGTGTATTATGCTTTCGGAACCCTTGCCTACGCAGCCTATCTCTGGGGCCGGTTCGGGGTTCTCAAGCCGTCATTTCGTGTGCCAAAGCTTTCCCTCGGGCCGGCGCTCGCCATTCTCCGGGTCGGCGGAATGTCGGCCGTCGTCTCAGCCAGCACAAACCTGACGCTCGCGATCGTCACGGCCTATGTGGGAATGGGCGGGATCGAGGCTTTAGCCGGCTATGGCGCGGGCTCGCGCCTTGAGTTTCTTTTGGTACCGCTAGCCTACGGCATCGGCGGTCCGGTCGGAATCGTGATAAGCGCAAACCTCGGCGCCGGTCAGATAGAACGAGCCGTAAAGGCGTCTTGGATTGGTGTGCTGATGGCCTGCACCCTGACCGAATCGATCGCACTGGCCGCTACTGCCTTTCCGCAGCAATGGATAGGAATATTCAGCCAGGACCCGTCCGTGCTGGAAGTCGGCGCCGAGTATCTGCACCGCGTCGGACCCTTTTTCGGATTCTTTGGGCTCGGCTATGTTCTTTATTGCGTTGGACAGGCGACCCGACGAATGGAAGCCTCCGTCCTCGCGGCTCTGCTCAGGGCCGCAATCGCGGTGCTCGGAGGCTATGTGGTGGTCTGGCTGAAGGCCGATGTTGTATGGAATTTTGTTGCCGTGGCGTTGGGAATGGTCGCTTTCGGCTTATTCGCATTGCCACCGCTGATTAGCCGCTCCGGCTATGAGTAACACGCCCTTCGATGGCCGCGCCAAATTGGGTTGCGGCCTGATGGCGCGATAAGCCACCCTTCACGACAGCCCTTACCACCCGCTGACGAAGGTCAAGCGAATGCGGTCGCCCCATCCATGCTGGCCTCCCTCCCAGCCAGCACGTTGAATCAGAACTAATCTGATTTGGGAATCCTCAAACGATTCAATCTAGCCTCATCCCGCCCTAGTCCCGGGCCGCGATGGCAATTTCGATCGTTGTGCCGACGGGGCCGCTCTGACTTTGAATTGTCCCGGCCATCTGTTCGACCAGACTTCGAACGATTCCACTTCCAAGCCCCGAAATCGTTGTAATGCTCGATCCGTCGGGAAGCCCCTTGCCGTCGTCGGCGAAGATCAGGTGATACTTGCCCCCCTTCGCTTCCAGGCGGATCATAACCGAACCAGGGTGACCATGGTCGAACGCATGCTTGGTTGCATTCATCATCAGTTCGGCCACGATCAAGGACAGCAGCAGCGCCTTTTCCCGCCGCAGCCTGACTGAAGAGGGACTGACGACCACCAAAATGTTGTTGTTGCCCATCAAGGCCAAAATATCCTGGCAAAGCGCCTCCAGGAGTGGCGTCGCTTCGACATCCTGTACCTCGGGATTATACAGTCGCCGATTGATCCGGCTCATGATCTCAAAACGCCGCTCAGCCGATTCGACCACCTCAACCGCTTTGCCCGGGTCGCGCCTGATCGCCTCTCGATTCTGCCGCAGCAGCGCAGAAACATTTTGCAGGTTGTTGGCGGTGCGGTGCTGTAGCTCACGAAACAATTCCGCTGACAAGTCACGCTCCTTTTCCAGTTCCTTCAATGTTTCATTGAGTCCACGGGTCAACAGCAGGAGTATGGTCGATGTGACAACGTAAAGAATGATCGTGAGCTGACTGTCGGGCCACTCCAGCGAAAACGTTCCGCGCGGCGGCAACCACAAATACCAGGCAATGAGGCCACCAACGACTGCAGCCAGGATGCCCGCGAGCCGACCGCCGACCACCGAGCAAACCACCATCGCCGGGAAAAGCGTGACATAGGGGATTTTGATATGGGGATCCAGCAGTTCGCGGACGCCCAACGCCAGGGCCACGACGATCAGCGCGATCATATATCCGGACGGCTTGTCCTGATATCTCCGCAGCACACCGATAAAATCAACAAGACGCATCAAATTGACCCAATCAGCGTTATCTTCGGCGATTATGCTGGAAGAATACAGTCAAATCTGTCTTGCGGAATCTTGAAGCGATCGCGCTGCCGCCAGCCCTGGACTGCCCGCGCCGCCAACAAAGGGATTGAATGCGCAGTTACAAACCGAAAGAGAAAGCTAAAATAACCGCGGGGGCAGTGGCTGCAATGGTCATTACGGGCTGGCTTGTCGTGCTGGCACTCGCATTCCTATCGGCACGATAAAACAGAAGCCACCAACTGAGGCCCTGGCTATTCACAGCAAGGCATTTCGCATCCGATGCTGTCCCCTACACCGGAGCTGCATCGTCAGCCCGCCATCGAGCGGAACGTGATCGAATAGCGCGGCTCCGTCACGGGGGGAATGCCGTGCTCCCAGACATGTCGGGATTCCCCGGTCATGATGTAGAGCGAGCGCGGCTCGGCATCCAGGGTGAAGCGCTCCCATTCCCTGCCACTCTTGCGCCGGAAGCGGAATTTACAGGCTGAACCAAGCGACAACCCGAATACTTCGTCGAAATGCGGCTTGTCACGATGCCATCCAATTCCAACGCCGGCATGGTATTCCGTGCAAAGAACCTGTTTTATCTTCGCGGCCGGGCCGCCATAGGCTTCGACTTTCGCGATCATCGCCGCCAGCCATTCCGGGATCTCCTCGGCTTCCTGAAGCCGCTGCTGCCCGTAGTCGTATTTGAAGCCGAACGATGCGACGCGCCGCTTGCCCTCGAACGCGCCGAACTGAAACGGT
>WNFQ01011731.1_pt1 | contig 14085 bp, 14 predicted proteins | sample 5400171 | NCBI WGS metagenome assembly WNFQ01 (sample SAMN13153356, study PRJNA577476) | soil metagenome | isolation source: 20 cm soil under Madrone tree | place: USA:California | collected 2016-06-14
GAGAGCGACCGAGTCCGCGTACGCCTTTTGTGCGCCCGGCCAGTCGCCGCGGCCGTCGAGGATGTCGGCTTGGAAGCGGTAGCAATCTACAAAGGTGCCACCGGTCTTGAGTACCGCGTCGGCCTTGTCGGGATGACGCGCCGCTTCTTCGGCCGGCGCGATCCAGCAGCTGTAGCCTGGAGAGTTGGAGGATACGATCGGATCGGCGTAGGCGGTTCCGAACGCTTCCATCTCGGTCGCCGCGCGTAAGGCGTCCCCTGCTTCCGCTGCCAATCGGCCGCGCACGAAATGGGTCATCGCGGCGATGTTTGGGTCGGTCGCTTCGGCTTTCGTCGTCTGCAGTGTCAGCTCGGCGGATGCCGAATCGTGCAGTCGAGCCTCAATGTCCGCGATCACTATCCCCAAAGAAGTCACTGACGTTCCCACACCCGCATGGGAGTCGGCGTCGACATTCATCGCATCAAGCCATGCGCGCAGGTTCCAGGTGAGTTCGTCCCAGTTTTGATAGGAGAGTTCCGGCGCTCGGCCGGGACGGCCGCCGGCCGCCTTAAGCAAGTCCTCGCCGACGCGCCACGCGCCCTCCTCGTCGCCGAGCAACCAGAGCGCGTTCATGACATTGGCGTATGCGACCCAAAAATCCGGCTTGATCTTCAGGGCCGCGCGATAGAGCGTCAGCGCCTCGTCCGGTGAACCGCCGGTGTTCTGCAACGCGATGGCCCAAGTATTGAGGAGGTAGGGGCGATCCGACTTCGCCGCGCGGGCGAACGCGGCCCGGCAGAAGGCGATCGCCTCCTGGTCGCGTCCCGCGTTTGAGAGATAGGTGGCCCAGAGCGCTGGCTGCGACTCGGCATAAACGTACTCGGCCGCCTCGGTCGTGAGCTTGTTGAGTTCACTGGCCGCGCCGGTGAAGGTCTTCGGTTGCACGCCGTCGCCGCGGACGGTGAGCGCCAAACCGCCCGTCAGGGTCTCGACCAAATCGCCATCGATGTGCAGATCATGACCGAACCGCGCTTTGAGAAGGCGCGAGATCTCACCGAAGGAGACGCCGGCTTCCGGCACCGCGAGCTTAATGTCGCCGGCCCAGGCGTTCGAGAGGTTGCGCTTTGCAGCGGAGCTCTTGGTGGCAGCCTGCAGCCGGTTGAGCTCATCCAAAACGCCGCCCGCGATGACCTTGCCGGTCACGCCGCGGGCCGCGAGCGCGAGAGGCGCATCGAACGCCTCAACGACCACGCTTCGCGAGGTGAAGGCGTCGCGCAGCATCACGGCCCCGCCGACGCCGATGACGGTCGCGACGAGTGCGAGAAAAAGCTGGAAGCCGACTCGCAGCCGCAGGCCGAATCTGCGGACGTTTTCCTCACCCAGCTGGTTGCGCAGATGCGCAAGGCGCAGTGCGTGTTCGTCCTCGAGATGCTCCTTCTGCACCTTCAAGAGCTGCGTCTGCTCTTTCAGAAAGGCAGAAGTATCCCGGGCGACCTCTGGATCGCTTGCCGATAACCTGGCGGCTACCGCAGCGGCGAACGCCTCGGCGCCGGCCAAAGCCTCTGGAGCCTCTACCTCCGGCTTCTCTGCCTCGCCCCCCAGGATTTTGCCGAGCAAGCCTTCAGCCATGTCGATCCCCCTTCGACGCTTCGGCGATGTTCGCGGATGCAATCGGCGTTGGCAACAAACTCGCCTCCGGGCCTGCCGGAACGTCGGCTTTGGGGCAGACATTTCGCGCCGCTGAACTTCCGGTCTTGCCGCATGAGGCCGGTAACGCTAACTGACCCTCAACTGCCGGTCGCGACCGGCCGCTTTCAAGTAACGCCGCCCGGGTAGATCAGAGCGATTCGGGGGCGCCGGGTGCCCGTGAGACATCAATGGACCGGTGCCCTGGTGCTTGTGCTTCGTGTGATACCCCGTACCAATACACAATCGCCATATAAGCAAGGAACATAGCGAGAGCGCCCATATCAATCAGAAGGACTTCCATAGGTCACCTTTACCGGGTCATGCCGCGGCAATTTGGTGACGGCCAGCATAGGCAAGAGGCGCAACATCCACCCGATACACATGGATTGCCAGCTCGCAAACTGTTCAGGGCATTCGCCAGAACAGTTCCCAAGGAGCAGCAACTTACGAACGCCTCGGCCGCGTTGCCATCTATGGACATGCCAGCGCTGCGGGCTACCGTCGTCCATTCGACGAGATCTATTGCTCCTAGGCTACCGGCGCAAGGCCTGTTCCGGGTGGCGCGTCAAGCCCGCAGCGAACACCAGAAGCCACAATGAAAGCACTCCCGTTGCGAGGTGCTCAAACAGGCCGGGAGCATTCAGGGGATTGCGACTCCACGACATTATAAGAAGGAAAATCAGCGCCAGAATGCCAGTACCGACGGAGTACCAGGTCAAAGGCTGAGGCCAACCACGCCGATGAAAAGTGAAGCCCCACGCGATTGCAGCCAAGATACCTGATGAGAAGCCGAGAGTAGCGAACAGGTGGTGCAGTTCCTGGTTCGAGGAGAGCCCCCCGCATCCAGGATCGCAGGCGAATACCCCCGCACCTATCCGCCCCAAGCCATCAAGAGCGATGAGTCCTGCCGCCAACGTGGAATACCATCCGTCCCGAAATGTCGCCAGCAACGCTGCGGCGAAACAGACGTACAGAAGGCCCGTGAATCCGAATGCGCCATATCGCATCAAGAATTCTGTGGAACTTCCTCGTTCCCCAAGTTCACTGATGTAGTGCGTAATGTGACTGAACTCCGGTCGCATTGCTCCCGCCATGCCGATGAGTGACAGCCAAAGCAGGGGACCCAGGATGCCGCACATAATGCCAAGTCTTCGAAGGCTCATATAGCACCGTAGGGGTGATCCAAGGCTGGCTAATGCCGACGTTGAACGTCGCGCGGTGATTGTAGCCGACCGGTTGGGACAGCCGTTCAGCTTGGTAGCGACGGTCGCACGTCACCAGCGTATGCGAAGCTCGCAAGGGCGGTCGCGTGACCACCGGCCGGCAACTACATCGTGGGCCGTCAATCGCTCTGCGCAGCAGGAGGCTGCTCCGGGCACCAACATGCCCGGGATGCGCGCCTTGTCTCTATCGTCTTGGCGAACGTCCGTAGAGAGCTAGAAAGCTGTGCACCTTCGAGTCCCTCCTTCGATAGCAAAGGCCATCAGAGTGCTCTGACTGTGAGTCGGCGAATGCGCTGCCCATGTGCTCTCCTCAGGATCAGAACGTCGCGAAGAAGTCCGCTGACTTCCCCACGGCAAAGGGCGAGCCGGGCATGGGGATCAGCTCGCCCGTTGCAGCGTTCAGCTCGAAGCCGATAACTGTTCCGGCGCTGCCGTTCCTCACATAAAGGAACTGATTCGTTGGATCGATGCTGATGGAATCCGCATTGGCGCCAACGGCAACGGGGAAGCCGGGGAGTGGGCTAGCGATGTGGCGACTTAGCAAATGCATGTTCTTTCTCCGGGCAAAAGCGACGGCAGCGAGTCAATGACTCGTTGCCGACTCGCGCTAGCGACCGCCGGTGACTATCGTGTAGGCGGATCGTTAGCAGGTGGCCGCATACACGGTCTCGAGCGAATTGGGGACCATCGATCTGCTGACACCGAGGCCCGCAGGCATCGGGACGAAGCGTCCCATCACTTCCCTTGATGCACTTCTTTGTTCCATTCTTTGATAACGAGTGCATGGATCACGAATTGGACACCCCTAAATCTCAAAACAGGGGTCGCCCCGGTCCGGGCAAGGGCCGGCCCGGGCGCGGCAAGAGTTTTGGTTGCCTATTCGGAGCCGCGGGACTCGTGCGTATTGGCACCGATTTTGCAACCCTGTAAGTTCGCTTCTTTTCTACCATTCATGTAGTCGCCAGCACCGATGCAGGGACATCACCCTCAATTCGAAGAGCAACCGCCATGAACCTGAAGCGCTTCCCTCGTTGTCCGCTGACCTTCGGCCCGACACCAATCCAGCCCCTGAAGCGCCTGAGCGCGCATCTCGGCGGCAAGGTCGACCTCTATGCCAAGCGCGAGGACTGCAATAGCGGCTTAGCTTTCGGCGGCAACAAGACCCGCAAGCTCGAGTACCTGATCCCCGAGGCGCTCGCCCAGGGGTGCGACACGCTGGTGTCCATCGGGGGCATCCAATCGAATCAGACGCGGCAGGTCGCCGCCGTGGCGGCGCACCTCGGGATGAAGTGTGTGCTGGTGCAGGAGAACTGGGTCAATTACTCCGACGCTGTCTATGACCGCGTCGGTAACATCGAGATGTCGCGCATCTTGGGCGCCGACGTGCGATTGGACGCGGGCGGTTTCGACATCGGCATCCGTCCGAGCTGGGAAATGGCGATGGAGGACGTTCGCAAGGCCGGCGGAAAGCCGTTCCCGATTCCGGCGGGGTGCTCGGAACATCCGCTAGGTGGCCTAGGCTTCGTCGGTTTTGCTGAAGAAGTGGTGGCGCAGGAGACGGAACTCGGTTTCAAATTCGATTACATCGTGGTTTGCTCGGTCACCGGGAGTACTCAAGCCGGCATGATGGTGGGCTTCGCCGCAGACGGTCGGGCAGACCGCGTGATCGGCATCGATGCCTCCGCGACGCCGGCAAAGACCAAGGCGCAGATCCTGCGTATCGCACAGAACACCGCAAAACTGGTCGAATTGGGCCGCGAGATCACCGACCAGGATATGGTACTCGACAGTCGCTATGGCGGCCCCGCATATGGCTTGCCCAACGAAGGCACGATGGAGGCCATCCGCCTCTGCGCACGGCAGGAAGGCGTGCTGACAGACCCCGTCTATGAGGGCAAGTCCATGCACGGGATGATCAACATGGTTCGACTGGGCGAGTTTCCGCCGGGCTCCAAAGTGCTGTACGCCCACCTGGGCGGCGCGCCTGCGTTAAACGCCTACAGCTTCCTGTTCCGCAACGGCTGAACGCCGCTACGGCCCGACGCCGGGGTCGAACATCGGCCGCACCTCCGATTCGCCGTCGAATCCGGGCCAGTACTTTCGATGCAACTCCATAAACTCAGTTGCAACTCGCACGGCTTCCGCCTTCGAGTCCGTCTCCAAGATCGCCCAGCCACCGATAACTTCCTTGCTCTCCGTGAAGGGCCCGTCCGTCACGGTGATCTTGCCGTTGGCGAGCCGCACGCGAACGCCGTCCTTGCTCGGCAGCAGACCGCCGGTATCAACAAGGATCCCGTCCTTAAGCGACTTCTCTACGAACTTGCCCATCGCGTCCATTAGTGCAGCCGGCGGCCCGGATTGACGATAGGACTCGGAATGACGAATGAAGGTCAGGTATTTCATGGCTCCTCCTCGGGTTTCCAGTTACTCGACGAACGAGCCCGGGCGGGATCGACACGCCAGCTACTTTTTTCCGCCGGTCAATCATAGGGGACCTGATTCGCGGCTATTGACTCTTCAGCGACAGTCAAGATGCCCCGTACCAGTCGTTCAGAACGGCCGGAGCGGACATACAGGAACTCTAGAGTATGTGCGGCAGAAGAGTATGTGCGGCAGAGCGACATACCGTGAGTTCAGCTCTGCGGGCAGTCCCACGCTATAAGGTTCGATCGTGGACCGCTATGACACGGCTGCCCCGACCAGGGCGAGCTCACTTCGCCGCTGTAACTTCCGCGAACGTGTCGCTGACAGGCCAGTCGATTGGCTCGATCCTGCGAACGATGACGCCATAAGCGACTATTCCAACGAGGGCGACGGCAGCGGCGATCACGAAACCAGCTGAGAAGCTGCCGGTACGATCAACGGCGATTCCTGTGATCACAGGCGCAGTGATACCGGCGAGGTTGCCGACGAAATTCTGCACACCCATCCATCGAGCGGCTGCGGCCGGTCCCGCGAGAGTCTGAGCGGTCGCAAAGATGGCAGGCGTCGCAATGCCAAAACCCACACCGCATCCGACGAGGGCGAGCACAGATCCGGCCGGACCGGCGATGGAACAGAAGAGGAGACAACCTGCAATGAGGACCAGTCCTGTGATCAGAGCGGTCTTGCGTACGCGGTTCGCCGTCGCGCCAGCCATCCGCCAGCGATCGGAACCCCACCCCGTGATGACCGAAGTTACTGCGTAAACGGCATAGATCCCGGCGGCGAGTTGGGCCATCTCGGCGATAGAAAAGCCACGCGCCTTCACGAGGTACACCGGCAGCCAGCTCAACACCAGATACAACGAGTATGTTTCGCAGAACTGGCCAACGGAGGAGCCCCAGAGCTCGCGGTTGCGAAGTAAGTCCAGCGACCGCGGATCCCCGTGTAGTGGCGACGCCACCGGCGAACCACCGTCGGAACGAGGCGTTCTCAGCCATGGCCACAGCCACAGAAGCGAGGCAAGGCCGGTAGCGACAAAAACGGACGCTCTCGCCCAGGCCGAGCGCGAGGCGTAGCAGTAAGAGTGTCACAAACCCGCTCGCAATGCCGGTCAATACGGTCGCTCCACCCCAAACGGCGAGGCCGGCGGCGAGGACAACGCGCGCATCCCGCCTCTCGGCGAGCCACCCAGCGAGCAACTGGGCCGGCGCATAGCTCCAGAAGAAGGCGGACAACAACACGCCGAGTTGCGCATTCGAGAGCGCAAGCTCGTCACGAATAAGCGGTCCGGCGGTCGCGAGATTGCCGCGGTCCACGTAATTTATGAATGCAGCGACCGCGAGCAGCACGACGACGCGCACACTGATGCCGGGCGCCGCGGATTGCGGGACGGTGGCGTCATTACGCGGTTTCATACTGACGGGCGACGAGACCATGCCCCGACGAGCGCAACAAAAGGTACGACTGTGTGCGCTGTAGCCACTTCAACCTGAAGGCGTTGTGGGAGCGTATTGAAATCGCCTAACGGTTCGAGGCATGCGCCATGTTCATGAATCTGCGGGCGCAAGCTGCAGAGCAGATCGTAGATCCAGCGCGTGAATCCCGGATCACTGCCGAGCAGGCCTGGCTCTCCATCAAGTGCCGACCACAGCGGCAAGCGCGCAGACAGCGCCAGAAATGGCGTGTACGAGACCTCCTGAAATGCAAGGATGCCGCCAGGCCGAACCACTTGCCCGAGGCGCCTGACAACCGAGAGGGGATCTGGAAGAAATTGAAGGATGAAGCGGCCCACGACCGCGTCGAAGGGTTGAGCGCATTGCACCTGCGAGGCGTCGCATTCAATGAAAGTTACGTGGGACAGTCTCGCGTCAGCAACCCGCGCCCTAGCCCGAGCAACTGAGCGCGGGTCCCGTTCGATTCCCACTACCTCGCCTGACGGGCCAACCAGTTGGCCAACAAGCATAGCGACGTCCCCGACACCCGAGCCGATATCGAGAACACGCTGGCCGGACGCAATGCCCGCCTCACGGAAGAATCGCTCGGTGCAGGACGCTAGAAGTGCAGCCTGTCGAATGAGGCGTTCGTGCTCGGCATCCGTGCTGCCCAACGCATAGTTGGCCTGAGGACCGCCGGTGTCTACATTCGTGGGGCACCTGTACATGCTTGCTCCCCTGCTACCGACCTTCAGAGCATCTCAAGCCTAGCACCCAGCGGGTCCGAGCCGTGGGACAGATAGCCGGTTGTCTGTCAGCGGGTCCGGCCGGGGTGTACTCTGCCTCGGTGGGGACTCACACGGCCGTTCTCGAAACAACCGAAGAGGGCCTGTACCGAGCGCTAACTCGCTGGAATGCTCTGGCGATTGTTGTCGGCGCGGTCATCGGCACGGGGATTTATCTTCGGCCGGCTTCGGTTGCACAGCTCGTTCAGACGCCTGCCGCCGTAATAGCTGTTTGGCTGGGAGCAGGGTTGCTGAGCATGGCCGGTGCACTGACCTACTCGGACCTTGCGGCACGACTGCCGCGCTCGGGCGGCGAATATGCCTTCCTGCACGCTACGCTCGGCAACATACCCGCGTTCATGTTCGGTTGGATGCGCCTCACGCTGGGAGTGTCGACTGTTGGCGCCCTGGCGGTGGCATTCAGCGTGTTTCTGTCCGATTTTGTCACGCTCGGCGACATCGCCCGTCGCGCCATTCCGGTGCTGCTGATTACTATGCTGGCAGCCTTGAACGTTCTTGGAGTTGCCAACGCCGGCCGATTTCAGAGTTTCGTCACCTCGGTCAAAGTCGCCAGCATTGTCGGCCTAGTCGTCGCGCTGATGGTGTTAGTCCCGAGCCGCACTACACCGCTGGAATCCTCGGGCAGTTTCACCCTCACGACCGTCGGGCCGTCGGCATATGGGGCCGCGTTACTTGCCGCTTTGTCTGCTTATCACGGCTGGACGCAGGCGACGATGGTCGGGGGTGAAGTCAGGGATGCGCAGCGAAGTCTCCCTTGGGCGCTGGTGGTCGGCATCGGCATCGTCATCGCCATCTATCTGCTCGCGAATGTTGCCTACCTTCGCGCTCTGCCGATGAGTGACGTTCTTACGTCGAACTCCACGGCGTTTCCGAACGCCGCGAGCATTGCGAGCCGCGCGGCCGTCGCGACTCTGGGCGCCCAAGCCTCCAAGGTGCTCACGGTCGCGTTCATGATCTCGGCGCTCGGCGCCTTGCACTGCCACCTCCTGGCAGTGCCCCGCGTGTTCTTTGCGATGGCGCGCAACATGCCGGAAGTTTTGGCACGCGTGCTACCCCAGAGGCGCACACCCTACGTCGCCATTATCGTCTTGGCCGCCCTCGGCAGCCTGTTTGCCGTCTTTGGCAGCTACGATCGACTCACCAACATGTCGAGTTTCGCCTACTTGCTCTTCTACGCGCTGAACGCTTTCGGCCTGCTGTATGCAGGCAAACGCCTGCCCGCACGGGCCGGACATGCAGGGTTGCCGCTTTGGATTCCGCTGATCTTCCTGCTCGCGACCACCGCGATTCTTCTTACCGTCGTTGTGAGCGGTCTGCGGGAGATCATCGTGGCGTTGACCGTCTTGGGTCTCGGAATTCCCGTCTATGTCGGTTTGCGATGGCGGTATTGGTCCCGCCCGACTCAAGGAACCACCGCTATGCGTTGATGAGCATCCTGTCGGTGACCCGCAAGCGGTCAACGGAATGGCCGCTGCTGCGAAGAGTACCGTGCAACCGGCGACTGCGGCGGGCTAATGCCGTTTACTCGCATCGTCCTGACCCTGTAGCGTCTGCCAGCATCGCGTCGTACAGTCTCGCTTCAGAAAACCCTCATAAATCAGGTGGACAGACCGATGCAGCCTCCACTGCTATGGTCCCACGGGCAGGGTTTCAGGAGAGGTCGAATGATTGCAACAATGAAGCCCCGTGCAGGGGCAATCGTTGCCCTCGCCTTGGGCACCATTTTTTTCGCGGCCCGCGCTGGCGAGCAGAAGACAACGGGCAAACCCCACGATCTGCTGGTATGGGCAGGCGACCGAGCTGGCAAGGGCAACGACTTTTTAATCGTCATCAATGCGGACCCGGCATCACCTGACTACGGCCGCATGGTAACGACTCTGGCTACAGATCAGCAGACCGTACGCGTGCATCACACTGAATACACGATGCCGGCGAGCGGCATGCTATTCGCCAACGATCACGACGTCGGTCGCACATTCATATTCGATGTGCGAAATCCCCTTCAGCCAAAAATCGCTACGTCTTTTACCGATCTGGCCGGCTACATGCACCCTCATTCATACCTGCGTCTTCCCAACGGGCACGTGCTCGCCACTTTCCAGCACGCTCACCACGGCGCGATGTCTGGGGATTTCGGCAGGACTGGCGGGTTGGTTGAAATCAACGACGCAGGTGAGGTGAGCCGTGCTGCCAGCAACGCGGACGCGGCCTTTCCAAACGCGCTGCTGATGCCATACGGGCTGGTTGTTATTCCAGAAATTGACCGCATCGTGTCGACAAACTCCTCGATGCACGAGGCCGACCTGTTTAGTGGCGTGACGTATCAGGTATGGCGTTTGTCCGACCTCAAGTTACTCAAGACCGCTAATTTCGATGTCGGTGACAATCTGTATGCTCACATTAGTCCTGAGGAACCTCGCCTCGGGCCTGACGGGTCTGTGTTCGTCCAGACGCTTGGATGCGGGCTTGAGCGCATTACCGGAATCGATACGGCAGAGCCAAAATCAAAGCTCGTATACACCTTTCCCGGCAACTGGTGCGGGGTTCCGACGATCGTCGGCCATTACTTCGTGCAGAGCGTCCTTGCTGTGCATGGCTTGATCGTTCTCAGCATTGCGGACCCTGCGAAGCCCGTCGAAGTCTCGCGGCTAAAACTGAGCGACAACTACTTTCCACACTGGACCGGCTGGGACCCCGTAACGCGACGTCTTGTAGTGACTTCGAGCAAGACGCCCGAGGAACGAATGTACGTGTTGCATCTCGACGAGAAGACCGGTGCGCTGAGCGTGGATCGATCCTTCCGCGATACGGATGCCCAACCGGGCTTCAGCTTCAACGAACGAGACTGGCCACATGGTTGGCGTGGAGCCGCGACGCCGCACGGTGCCGTCTTTACACGCTGAATTTCCCATCGCTACGGTATGTGGATGATGTCGGGGATGCGCGAGCGACCGCTCAGCGGAAAGGTCAGTCGCGCCATCTGTGACCGCTTCTGGCCGGTCAGCGACCGTCGACTGCAACCGCCCCGCCGACGGTCGCTTGTTGCACCTGCCGGTCGTGAGCGACCGCTTGCGGGTGGGCCATTGACGTGGCACGCTTTCGCGACGCCGCTACTCCGGCAGTTTCATCTTGCGCAAGAACGCTTTGTAGCGGGGATCAGGTTCGAGATTCTTGAGCAGCGGGTCTCCCTTGACGAGATAAAGACCCACACCCTTCTGCGCGTAAGCGCGATCCAGCCATCGGAAGGCGTCATCGCCCTCGCCCCTGTACGCATGTGCCTCGGCAATTTCCAAGGCATCGTCGCCCGCATGTTCGCGCGTGAGCGTGGCGAGCTGCGCATCGGAGTCCGCCTTGCGGCCGAGAGCGTAGTAAACAAGGATCAGTCCTTGCGCTCGGAGATGCGTTGCCTGCTGCATTACCTTCAGAGCTTCATCACGTCGGCCAAGCGCAAGCAAGATGACCGCCAAATTGTAGGGCGCGCTCGAATACGTGGGACTCAGCTCGAGCACCCTACGCTCCGTCGCTTCCGCTTCTGCCAATCTTCCCGCCCGCGCGTAAACCCCGGAGAGAATATTGTTTAGCCCTGCATTCAGCGGGTCTCGCGCGATCGCCGAATTTAACTGGCGGACCGCTTCGTCCCAGTGACCGAGTGCCTCGGACAACCTCGCGGCGCTGAGCAGCACAATGGCGTCACGCGGCGACAAGCGCAGCGCTTCCTTCATCTCGGCCTCGGCGGCCGCCCAGTCCCAATCGTAGGCCGTGTGAAGCCAGCCGAGCCATGCATGCGCCGCGCCCGAGTTTGGGTCGAGCCTGATCGCGGTCTCAAGACTGTGGCGCGCTCGCTCGTAGGTCTCAACCACGGGGGCAAATCCAAACTCCGCTTGCAAGATGAGCATCAAGCCAACTCCGGTTGCCGCGGCGGCAAAACTCGGGTCGAGGTCGAGCGCCTGTTGGAAATAGTTGGCGGCCGCTTCGAAGCCCTCCCTGTTGTAGCGATCTAGAGCATACAGTCCGCGCAGGTAGAGGTCGTATGCCTCCGGATTCCTCGAAGCGTTGTGCGATTGAAGGGTGTCACTGCCGACGGTGATTTCCAACGCCCGAGCGACGCCCGCCGCAAGCTCGCCTTGGAGTTTGAGCACATCGCCAAAAGGTCGGTCGTACGAACTCGACCAACGACGGACGCCGTCCTGAGTGCCGATAAGCTGGGCAATAACGCGTACGCGGTCACCGGACCTGCGAACGCTGCCTTCGAGCACATAGGCCGCGCCGAGCTTTGCGCCAATGGCGCGCAGGTCATCATTCTTTCCCTTGAACTGAAATGAGGAGGTACGCCCAATCACCCTGAGGGTTGGAATACCTGCTAGCACGTTGAGTATTTCCTCAGAAAGGCCATCGGCGAAGTACTCCTGATCCTTTTTCTCGCTCATATCCGCGAACGGCAGGACGGCGACCGAGTTTTCAGAGATCGTGGGCTGAGCTGGAGCGCCGGCCGCAGGGGCAAGCGAACTCGTAGCGACTGGTTTCTCCTGCGCCACGCGGCTCGAGATCCAGAACTTGTCCGCCAAAATCGCGGCGAGCGCTGCGACGACGGCGAGCCCTGCGGCGAGCAGAATCCAGTTACGAACTGACTTGGGATGCGCCGCCGAAGCCATACCGGCTGACGTTCCTAGTGCCCCGGCCACAAGGGTCTCCGGCGCGGTTCGTGCAGGCTCGCGAATCGCGTCGATCAGCTTGAGGTACGCAGATTCGATGTTTCCGGCTTGAGCCTCGACCCATTGCGATTCACTGAGGAAGTACTCGAGCGCAGGGGTCAGCGGAGCAGCATCGATGCGCAATACAATGACCGGGCGCTTCTTGGACGAAGCACGCTCGATCTCTTTGCCGACGTGTGAGGACGCGATGGCGCTTTCCGACAACACCAGCACGAAGGCCTTGGCACCGCTGATCGCCCGCACAATCGCATCGGCGTACAGCGCCCCGGCTCTGACATCTCGCGGTGCGATCCAGCACGCGATCCCGTGTCGTTCTAGCGCCTCGACTAAGGCAGCTGCACCAGCCGCGTCCTGCGACGCGTAGCTGATGAAGACGGCGGGCGTGCGACCGCTCGCCTTCTCGTCGCCGCCGTCTTCAGCCATATCCGGTGCCCCCGCTACTTGTGCGGCATCGTCGCGGATGCCTTTGGGGTTGGCAACCAGGGGAGTTTTCGGTGCTGCGGAACGACCGGTTTGGAGAACCCAAATCGATCGATGGGCTAAACGTCTCGTTTTGGGCCGCATCCGGCCTGTCGGAGTGAACTGCCGGCTGTTGACCCGGAGGCGGCATTCACGACTGGCAGCCCTAGGCTAGTGTAATCGGCAGGTGCGGCTTACCTCGCCTACACTATTGACCAATATCTCCTACATATGTAGAGTTATAGCCATGGCTCTCGTCCGTAAATGCTCTCGTCAGACCGTTGCCTTACTGGCCGCCTTAATGGAACGGCCGCGGGCATGGCAATACGGCTATGAGCTTTCAAAGGAGACGGGGCTCAAATCCGGGACGCTGTATCCAATCCTTATGCGTCTCAGCGACCAGGGCCTTCTCAACTCATGCTGGAAAGACGCAGAGCGGCCGGGGCGGCCGCCGCGACATGTCTACCGGCTGACTGCTACCGGGCTGGCCCTGGCACGCGAACAGGTGGAAGTGTCGGTGGAATCTGAATCTGGCCTTAGGCCGATCAAGGCTGGCGCGCGATGACGTTGCGAGCGGTTTCTCGATGGCTGTCAAGACAGCTCTTTAGAGTCGCGATGCAAGTGTCTCCATGCGAGCGCGAGGAATGGGCACAGGCAATGAGCAGGGAAGTAGATGAGATTCCAAGTGAGCGAGAGGCCCTAAGGTGGGCGCTCGGCTGTCTCCAGGCTAGTTGTCATGAAAGGCTAAAATCAATGAGGCTGACAAGTTGGTGGCCGGTTCGCTGGGGAATGGCGCTGTGGATTGCACTTTGGGCGATCGACGCCCTTTTTTATGCAGGTATCACCCTAACCTACAAACTTGGATTTTTCACCGAGCATTATCCTTATCCTCAGAATGTCCCGTTGCTAGAGGTAACACCACTTTGGGAGCCGCTGCTAACCCTAGTTACGGGTGTGGTGTTTCTCTTGGCGATTGTTCTCATATTGAGGCGCAGTCGGGTTGCATTCGGGGCCGTCGTGGCACCCTTCGCCATCATGCTATTGCAATTCGCGGTCAGATTCAGCCGGCCAGAGTCAGGGTACCTGCAGAGTCTTTCAATCGCCTATCAAAAATCCCCTTTCGCAGTGATTTGGCCGATCGCAGGTTTGGCGATCACGATTCTGATCTGCCTCGCGCTTTGGCATGACAGGCGGACACCTGCACCTCTCTACGAGTAGTTGAGCCCGGACATGCAGGCAAGGCGTGGCATTCCGCGATGACAAGAAGGGCCGCGCGTCGGGAAGACTCGCCTGAACTCTATTGCCAACTCTGTTCAGTTTCGACGTAAGGTCAATCATTAACAGTGCCCTTTGGGCCGGG
>WNFQ01002193.1_pt1 | contig 14081 bp, 8 predicted proteins | sample 5400171 | NCBI WGS metagenome assembly WNFQ01 (sample SAMN13153356, study PRJNA577476) | soil metagenome | isolation source: 20 cm soil under Madrone tree | place: USA:California | collected 2016-06-14
GAAAATAGTCGCAATCTTCCCTTCAGAAGAAAAGTCCGTTTCGGCGAGACACCGAAACCAGCACGCGAGACGCGTGCGCTACCCATGCGCGTAAACCTCAGCGCCTTTTTCAGCGAACGCCTTCGCCTTTTGCTGCATTCCTGATTCGAGCGCTTCGTTTTCGTTGATCCCCTGCTTGGCTGCGTATTTCCTTACGTCTTCGGTAATCTTCATCGAACATCCACCTCCGCCAAGGCTACGGCGCGATGAAGAAGTGCGCTATCAGAACAGCAGTCATCAGGGCTTCGAATAGATTTCTGCTCCACTGTGCTGGAACTCTGCAGCTTTCTCCTTCATTCCATGTTCGATCGCAGCGCTCTCATCAATCGCATGTTCGGCTGCGTACTTTCGAACATCCTCGGTGATTTTCATGGAACAAAAATGAGGACCGCACATTGAGCAAAAATGCGCGGTTTTCGCTCCTTCCTGAGGAAGCGTCTCGTCATGAAACTCTCGAGCCGTTTCCGGATCCAATGACAAGTTAAACTGGTCCTGCCAACGGAACTCAAACCTGGCTTTGGAGATGGCGTTGTCGCGGTATTGCGCGCCGGGATGGCCTTTCGCTAAATCGGCGGCGTGGGCGGCGATTTTGTAGGCGATGACGCCGTCTTTGACGTCTTTCTTGTTCGGCAAACCGAGATGTTCTTTCGGCGTGACGTAGCACAGCATCGCGCAGCCGTACCAGCCGATCATGGCCGCGCCGATCGCGCTGGTGATGTGATCGTATCCGGGCGCGATGTCGGTCGTGAGCGGGCCCAAAGTGTAAAAGGGCGCTTCGTCGCACCACTCGAGTTGTTTCTCCATGTTCTCTTTGATCATGTGCATGGGGATGTGGCCAGGGCCTTCGTTCATCACTTGCACGTGCTGTTTCCAGGCGCGCTGGGTCAGCTCGCCTTGCGTGTATAACTCAGCAAACTGGGCCTCATCATTTGCGTCAGCAATACTGCCTGGCCTCAGGCCATCGCCGATGGAAAAGCTGACGTCGTAGGCGGCCATGATCTCGCAGATCTCGTCCCAATGCGTGTAGAGAAAACTCTCCTGATGATGGGCGAGACACCATTTGGCCATGATGCTTCCCCCCCGGGAAACAATCCCGGTTGCTCGGTTAGCGGTTAATGGAATGTAGCGGAGAAGAACCCCGGCGTGGACGGTAAAGTAATCGACCCCCTGCTCCGCCTGTTCGATGAGGGTGTCGCGATAAATTTCCCAGGTCAGTTCCTCGGCGCGGCCGCCGACTTTTTCGAGCGCCTGATAAATCGGCACGGTGCCGATCGGCACAGGAGAATTGCGAATGATCCATTCGCGCGTGGCGTGAATGTTTTTGCCGGTGGAAAGGTCCATCACGGTGTCGGCGCCCCATTTCGTCGCCCAACACATCTTCTCGACTTCTTCCTCGACCGATGACGCCACAGCGCTGTTGCCGATGTTGGCATTGATTTTTACGAGGAAATTACGGCCGATAATCATCGGCTCGCTTTCCGGGTGATTGATGTTGGCAGGGATGATCGCGCGCCCCCGCGCGACTTCCGCCCGCACAAATTCGGGAGTGATTTCTTTCGGGATCGCTGCGCCGAACGATTCGCCAAGATGAGCGAAGCCCAAATCATTTCTGACCTCTGACTTCTGACCGCTGACCTCTGCATTGCCATTCTCCCGAATGGCAATGAACTCCATCTCCGGTGTGGTGATTCCCTGTCGCGCATACCAGAGCTGCGTGACGCAGCGGCCAGAGCGCGCTCGAAGCGGCCTACGCTGTGCCGCAGTTGAGGGCTGAGAGCGTAAAGCTCCGTGGGAGCCACGCTCCTTTACGGAGTTGAGTGTTGAGAGTTGCCTCGAGCTTGGTGCTTGGGATTTGGAGCTTCCATTTCGCCGCTGAGCGTCTTTCGCGTGCGTTTCGGATAACCAGCCATCATCCGCCGGCGTTACTGGACGACCCGCAACGGTCTCGACATCGCCGCGATCGCGAATCCATTTCGCACGCAACGGCGGCAACCCACGCGTAACATCGACATCTTCATTTGGATCGCCCCACGGGCCGCTCGTGTCGTAAACACGCACCGGCTCGTTGAGTTCGATAGCGCCGCTCATCGTTTTCGTCGGCGCGAGCGAGATTTCGCGAAACGGCACGCGAATGTCGGCATGAATTTTGCCGCTAATGTAAACCTTGCGCGAGTTCGGCAGAGGTTTCTCGACAGAATGATTAGAATCGACAGAATCTGTTCCGTTGGATTTTCCTGATTTCATTTTGTCCATTCTGTTAATTCTGTCTGCACAACAAAAAAGCCATGCGCGGAAAATCGCATGGCCAGGCCTCGCTTCCTTCGGCGGCATTACCCGCATCAGGTTCAAGGGGTTCGATCAACGTTTCGCGCCGATCATCTCAGCCAGGCGGCTCCCCCGCACTCAATTGTCATCCAGAATACGACTCACCCGAGCGAAGTCAATAAGCTCGACATTTGGGTAGTGTATCAGTTTGAAAATTAGGGCAAAAATGGGCAGGCGAGGTCGGCTTGATTACGTCAATTCGGCACCTATGCTCCCCGCATTTAAGCCGCTGCCCAAAGTTTGCGATTGCACCTTACTCCTCCCCCGTAAGGGGCGCGCACCGCATCTTGTCGGATGCGTAGCAGAAATTGGTACATGACGAACATTTGCGGTGTTGCCGTTTCACAGAATGGAGCCGCCGGGTAGGCGAGCGACATAGACGGGAAGCCCGTCAGGGCGAGAGAGCCGGAGCGAACGAGTCAAACGCCCTGCAACTTTACGAGCAAGAGCAAGAGCGCGAATAAGACGATGTCGATCTTGCGCCCTCAGGGAACGATGACGGCAGATTCAAGCGATGTCGGCTGAGAAATCTGTGGCCGCTGCCACGGTGGTGGCAATGGGGGCGGACTTTGTTCTGGCGCCAACGTCTTGCTCGGGCCTTGCCGGCGATAATCAGCCACCAGCATTGGAGGCTGGTTTTTAACCGCCAACGCTTGATAATTTTCAATCCCGACGCTGATCGCCCCCGCCAGCTTCGTGCGCCAGTCTTTGTTCGCAATCAACCGGCTCTCGCCGCGTTCGGTCAGGAATCCTCCTTCGATGAGCACAGCCGGCACTTTTGTCTGGCGCAGGACAGCAAAACGCGCCCGCTTGATTCCGCGATCGAACTCCGGGATATGGCCGAGCAACGAGTGGTAAATGCAAGCCGAAAGCGCCAGGCTCTGGCTATCCACCAGGGTGCCTGCCTGCATGCTCAGAGAACTCGGAGCAGCTGCATTGTCCGACGTGGATGGCGCTCCGCGCGGCGTAAACGAAAAAATTTCAAAGCCCGTGGCGTTCGGATCGTCATTCGTAGCGTTGAAATGAATGCTGACGAAAATTGAGTCGCGCGCGGCGTTGGCGATCTGGGCGCGAACATCCAAAGGCACAAAGTAATCGCCTTCGCGAGTCATGACCACGCGAAGTCCTTTTGCCTGTAAAAGCGGACGCAGCTTGCGGGCCACATCCAGAGCAAAATCTTTTTCGTTACCATAACGGCTGACCGCGCCCTTATCGTGACCTCCGTGTCCGGGATCCAGAACGACAGTCTGAGCCTTGCCGACGTTTTGGACACGCTGCGGACGAACCAGCGGCTCGATCGTTTTGGCCACGTCGGTGCGCGAGACCAAAAATTTTCCGTTCTGTTCGATGAGAGGGAAGCATAACCAACTGCGCGCCCCGTTGATCACGACCTCGCGGCTGCCGCGGACAAATTCGAGTGGATGCTTGACTGTCTCGATTTGAATCTTACCGCCCGGGGCGGTGACTTCGGCGGGCAATCCGTAAAACTTCGCGATATTTTCAACGGTCAGATAATCATGACCATTTACCTTGATAGGCTGCCACTCGTCTGCGGCAAATGCCAGATGTGAAACGATGGAAACGCTCATGAACGCGAGGGCGAACGAGCGTTTCATCATTATGATCATCGGCGCGCTATAATACCGAAAGAACGTGCTTATCTCAAATCGTCCCGAGCGAAGCCCGTGAGACGGAGGGCCGATCTGGAATTAGTTGACTCCGCGGTTTTTTTTGCTAACAACCGGAAATGTCTTTGCGTTCCCCACGAAAAACCGGCGTTTTAATTGCATCTGTCCTGTTCACGTTGGCGCTCCTGCCGACAATCCCGGCTCGCGCCGCTCAGGCACTGCCGAAGTGTTGCGTTTGGCGGGTGACCAACGCGAAGGCCCCGTTTTATCTCGTCGGCTCCATCCATGCGCTGAGTAAAAAAGATTATCCGTTAGCTGCGCCATACGAGATTGCACTCAAGGATTCCGGGCGATTGCTTTTCGAATTTGATCCGACGCAGCACGCCGAATTCGAAGCGAAATTTGCCGCAGCCGCCAAGTATCCGCCGGGACAGGATCTGCGCTCGAAGATTCATCCGGAGCTTTTCGCCTGGCTCAAGCAAAACATGGTGGCAGTCAATGTCGATCCTCGCCGCGGAAAGAGATCGCGGGTTGAAGGTTTCGATGGCCCGCTCGGTTACAAACCATGGTGGATCGCCCAGCATCTTTTCGACACGAGTACCTACCGCAGTGCCTCAGCCTCTCATGGCCTCGATAATTACCTCGTGGACGGCGCCAAAAAGTCGGGAAAAGAGATAGCCGGTCTTGAATCAGTTGACGAGCATGTGGCGGTTCTCGGAGGATTGTCAGATCGCGATGGCGAAATCATTCTGCGTGATGCCCTGACCCGTCCGAAGAATGGTCCGGCCGAATTCAATCGGATGCTTAAGGCGTGGCGGAGGGGCGACACGGCCGCGCTTCGGGCTGGAGATGCGCAGCTCCGCAGAGAAGCTCCCTGGATCGCAGCGCGTTTTGTTGACAACCGAAACATCAAATGGATCCCGCGGATTGAAGCAGAACTGAAAAGCGGTAAATCAACCGCGATTGTAGCCGGTGCGCTGCACTTTTGCGGTCCGAATAGCGTCGTCAAATTGCTGGAAAAACGCGGCTACAAAATCGAGCAGCTGTAGCAGCGGTTTTACCAACGTCGCCGTAAGGAAAAAGCTCTCGCTGCGAATGCAGCTTCAACGGAACTGCGTTTAGCGGGTCTAACCCGGATTAGACAACTCCAAACATACGTTTTCCCAAAACCATGAAATCATTTATCGTGATCCCCGTCGCGCTCTTTACTGCGTGCATTTTGAGCGCACAAACTGAATCGCCAAAGCCAAAGCCTTTTGGAAGCGCTACGGCAGCACCGAACGCGCAAAAGCCTCCGCCTCCTATCTCGAGCACTTCTCATGAGTCCAGCGGTGAAACCGTAAAACCGCCGGTTGAAAAAAATCGGCCCCCGCTGGACGCGAGCGACAGGGATCTGTCTGTAAAACCACAGGAGGATTTCTTCATCTACGCCAATGGCGGATGGATCAAACAAACCCAGATTCCGCCGGAATATTCGCGCTGGGGCAGTTTCAACCAGCTGATCGAGAACAACAACGATGCGCTGCATGACATTGCGGAGAAAGCGGAAAGCACACATGTCGATCCACGGCTCGCGCCCGAAACGCAGAAGGTAAGCGACTACTACGCGAGCGGTATGGATGAGAAAACGATCGAGGCAATGCGCGCCAGGCCGCTGGATGATGAGTTTAAAAGGATTGAAGCGATCAAAGACCGCAATGATTTGCTCAAAGAGATCGCACACCTTCACAGCATCGATGTCGGCGCGCTTTTCGATTTTGGTTCCGGACAGGACGCCAAAGACAGTACGCGTGAGATCGCACAGGCGGGACAGGGCGGACTCGGGCTACCGGATCGTGATTACTACACTAAAACCGACGAGGCCTCGAAAAAGCTACGGGCCCAATATGTCGAGCATGTCGCAAAAATGCTGACGCTCCTCGGTGAATCTGCCGGGACCGCCGCGGAACACTCCAGGAAAATTCTCGCGCTCGAGACGAAGCTCGCCGAAGCCTCCCGTACACAGGTCCAACTGCGCGATCCGCAGAAAAATTACAACAAAATGCCGTTGCGCCAATTCCAGGACCTGACGCCCGATTGGAATTGGGGCGATTATTTCAAGAACATCGACCTGCTGGAACCGGGCGATATTAACGTACAGCAGCCGGAATTTTTCAAAACCGCCGGCCAGGTGTTCAAGAGCGTGCCGCTGGACGATTGGAAAGCGTATTTGCGCTGGCACCTGATCAACGCCGCTGCAGAAGAACTTTCCAAGGATTTCGTTGATGAAGATTTCAACTTCAAGCAGCGAATTCTTCGCGGCACTGAAAGGATCAAACCGCGCTGGAAACGCGTAATCGCTGCGACTGACGACGCGATTGGCCAGGCACTCGGCAAATTGTACGTGGCGTTTTATTTCCCGCCACAGGCCAAGGCCCGTGCGCTCGAACTGGTGAACAATTTGAAAGAGGCGCTCGCGGACCGCATCAAAACACTGGAGTGGATGGATGAGCCGACCAAACGCGAAGCGCTCAAAAAACTGGCCGCGATGCGGGTGAAGATTGGCTACCCTGACAAATGGCTCGATTATTCGCTGCTGCAGATCGATCGCGGGCCATTCGTCTTGAATGCGATGCGCGCGGCACAATTTGAATCGACCCGGGAACTGAACAAGATCGGCAAGCCGGTCGATCCTACGGACTGGGGGATGACCCCGCCGACGGTCAACGCGTATTACAATCCGAACATGAACGAAATCGTGTTCCCGGCCGGAATTTTGCAGCCGCCCTTTTTTTACGCTAACGCGGACGACGCAGTCAACTACGGCGGAATCGGCGCGGTCATTGGCCACGAAATGACCCACGGATTCGACGATCAAGGCCGCCAATTCGATGCCGCCGGAAATCTGCGCGACTGGTGGTCAGCCCAATCTGCGGCTGAGTTCAAGAAACGCTCAGGCGCAATCGTGCAGCAATACAGCGAATACGAGCCATTACCGGGACTGCATGTGAATGGCGAGTTAACTCAGGGCGAAAACATCGCCGACCTGGGCGGAATCAAGCTCGCCTATGCGGCACTGCAGAAGGCGCTCGATAAAAATCCCGGCGCACGCGAGCAAAAAATCGATGGCCTCACGCCCGAGCAACGTTTCTTTCTGTCGTTCGCGGCGATCTGGAAATCGAAACAACGGGATGAGGATTTGAAGTTGCGGCTTAACACCGACCCGCATTCACCGGCGCGCTATCGGGTGGATGGCCCGCTCTCGAATCTGCCGGAGTTTCAAAAAGCGTTCGGAATTCCGGACGGCGCGCCGATGGCGCGCGCGGCTGACAAACGCGTGAATATTTGGTAAGGCCGCCGCCGATTGGCGGCGGAAATCCCAAAACCCAATAACCAGGCTCCAAGGAAATCCTAACCATCAAATCCAAAACAAAGGATGACTCTGGAGAAATTTAAGGCTTGGCGCGTCTTTGGAAACTTGGGCTTTGGGAATTGGGATTTAATTGCGCTCAGGCGCAATTTTCCCTCCCCAGGAAAGAACTTTGGCTTTCGCGCCGGCGGCTTCCGCTTCCTTGATGTCGCCGTTGCGATTGTAAAATAGCGACAGGCTCGTCCAGCCGATTTGGTCGTTAGGCCGAAGCTCGACTGCTTTTTTTCCTGCTTCGATTGCTTCGGGAAAACGGCCGAGCTTCATCAGGGCCATCCCCAGGGCGTGCCAACCATCGAAAAATTGCGGGTCAAGATCGACACAACGCCGGTATTTCTCCACCGCGCTTTCCAAATCGCCGACCGCAAGGTCGCCGTTCGCGTCGTCAAAAATGTCGTCGCGCGTGTCCACGCGAAGCCTAACCTCTGGCAAATTGCACTCCGGCTTCGCGCTGGCGATCACGCAGCCATTCGAAAAAGACAATTTGCCGTTTGTTATCTAAAACACGTTTTGCAAACGCCGCTTTCTTCTCGGGGGCATTTGCACCCGGCGGCGGTTCCCGTTTTTCTAAAATCGCGATAAGCCCGCTATCGTCACCCGGTAAAAAATTGCTTATGTCGCCCGGATTCAGGTACGCCACGGCTTCTTTAATTACGATAAGATCGGGCGGTTCTTTATTCGGTTCCTTGGTTTGAGCTTCCGTTGTCTCGTCGAGAAACGAAAAGGGCGCGACCTTCTCGGCTTTCATTCCCGCCTTTTGGATCGCGGCTTCAACCGGCTGTCCCGATTTAGTTGCGTCCCGCAATTGATGCGCGATCTCCGCGCCTTTCGTTGACATCATCTCCTTAGCTCGTGAGCTCTTGATCGCTTCGACGATTTTCGGTTTCGCCTCTTCCACTGTGAGGGGACGTGCTTCGCTAATCCCGGCAAGATGCAAAATATAAAAACCATCCGCCACCTGGATCGGATCGCTGTTCGGTTCCTGAACCGATAATTTAAAAGCGGCGGCGCCAAGTTGTGGATCGACATTCAACTTCGGATCGGGCGCAGTTGGGGTGAATTCACTGGTTGTCTGGATCGGCACCTGAAACTTCTCAGCGACTTGCTTGAAATTTGCGCTCTTCTCCAGCAACGCCTGGGTAAAATCGGTCGCGCGATCGGAAAGCTTCTGCAAAACTTCGATGCGCTCTTTGCCGGTCAATTTCTTTTGGTCGTCAGTTAGCGCGAGGCTGACGACCTCGACTTTGCGCTTTTCCTCGCTTTTCAGTTCAGCCTTGTGGGTGTCGAAATACTTTTGCACGTCATCGTCGCCAACTTTGATTTCTTTCTCGAAATCGGCCGGGCGCAAGCGAATGACGCTCACATATAATTTTTCGTAAGACCGTTCGTAATTTGCGTTGATCTCTGCTTCGGGTATGGAGACGCCCGCGGCCAAAAGCTGTTTAATTTGATTTAAGCAAAGCTCATCGCGAACCAATTGTTCGATGTGCTCCTCGCCAAGACCACGGGGCGCCAATCCATTCTGCACAAAATCGCCGAATTTCTTAAAGTCGAAGCCGCCGTCGCCCCGAAATGCAGGTAAATTGCGGACGCGATCAGCGACCTCAGAGGTACTCGGACGAATGCCCAGCCGATCCGCCTCGTGTCGCAAAACCAGCAGGTTCAAAATGAATTGGGCATAAGCCTGGTTCTGATTCTGGCCAGCGCCGGCCGTCAGGCTCTGCACAAAATCAGACATGCCGAGGGCCTGCGCCAGATCGAACAACCGCGCCGTTTGCTGTGCTTCCAACATCGAAACATTGCGATCGTAAACGCGTGCGAATTGATCGGAGCGCATCGCGCCGTAATCCGGCCGTTGTACGAAATAGAAGATAAAAGGGATCGCAAGAATGGCGATCACGACCATCAACCAGTGGCGATGCTTGCGCAGAAACTTCATCATAAGCCGGAAGCGAATTGTAGAGGCGGCAAAGCATAGCCGCAAATCGCCGCCACAAATCCCAAATCCCAAACTCCAAAACCCGACGAAATTCCAAGCTTCAATGCTCAAATCACTCGCGCGGCCTGCTTTTTTTGAATTTGGCTAATTGGAGTTTGCTTGGAACTTGGGCATTGGGATTTGGGATTTTTCCTGACAGATTGCTTGCTGTTTCCTGGATCATTTCCCAAACATTGCGGAGATGTGCCTCTGTCGTAAGAACATTGCCCAGCCCGATCCGCATGACTGTTCGTCCCCGCAATTTAGTCTGGGTAAGATAAGCGCGACCGGAAGCATTGATGCGCTCGACAATCTGGCTGTTGATGATGTCGATCTTTTCGTCGTGACCGCCGCCGACTTTGCACCGGAAACAAACGACGCCCATCATAACCGGCGCCGACAATTCGAAGCGCTTGTCTTCTTGAATCCAATCCGCAAAGAGTTTGGCCAGGCGTAAATGATCACGGATGCGCGCCGCGAGTCCGTCCCGGCCAAACGCGCGCCAAACGACCCACGCTTTGAGCGCACGAAAACGGCGGCCGAGTTGCACCCCGTAATCCATGTAATTGATCTCGGCGCCGATGGGATCGCGGAGGTGCACATGCTCGGGCGTAAGAGCAAAGAGACGATGCAGGCGTCCGACGTCGCGCAGGTAGAGCGCGCTGAAATCGAGTGGAACGAAAAGCATTTTGTGCGGATTGACCACAAGTGAATCGGCTTCGCTCCAGCCCGCGCCGACCCATTTGCATTCGGGTAAAAGTGCAAGCCCTGCGCCATACGCGCCGTCAATGTGCAACCACATTTTGTGTTCGCGGCAAACCTGCGCGATCTCGGGAATTGGATCGACGCTCGCTGTCGATGTCGTTCCAACTGTCGCGACCACCGCGAGAGGTTTGAAATTATTGCGGAGATCCAGCGCGACCATCTCCCGCAACGCGGCGACGTCCATTCGGAATTCGGCATCCGTTGGAACGCGCTGGACGTTTTCTTCGCCAACGCCGAGCGCTATTGCGCCTTTTTCCACAGAGCTGTGCGCTTGATCGGAAGTATAAATCCGAAACGTGGGCAGGCTTCGGCGGCTTAACCCAAGCTTCCGTGTGTTCGGCGCAGCTTCTTCCCGGGCAGCGGCGAGCGCGTGCATTGTGGAAATCGACGCCGTGTCGTAAACCACGCCTCCGAATTCGTCAGGCAAACCGAGCCATTGCCGGAGCCAATCGAGCACAAGCGTTTCAAGCTCGGTTGCCGCCGGCGAAGTTCGCCAGGTCATGGCGTTCACGTTCAGCGTGCCGGTAATCATTTCGGCGAGAATGCCGGGACTCGTTGTCGTGCAGCCGAAGTAACTCATGAACTGCGGATGGGCCCAGTGCGCAATGCCGGGAACAATCACTCGTTCGACGTCAGCAAAGATTTCATCAAGCGACGCGGCTGTTTCCGGGGCAGTTCGGTTCAATTGCGCCAGGATTGCGCCCGGCTTATCGTTTGGAGCGATCCGCCGCTCAGCGATGTGCTCGCGATAATCTGCGATCCAATCGGCGAGTTCGTGCAACCGCTTCCGAAATTCCTCCTCTGGAATATCACCGAGTCGTTGTCGATCTTTCATAGTCTTCGCAGGCACCCTGCAGGCAGCGCGGCCTAGAGACGATTAGCACATCAGCGCCACGCTTCCCACAGGGAAGCGGCCAAGAGCTAAAAGGCAAAGCCAAAGCTGAAATGGAACGCACCGAAATCTTCGTCAGGGCGCGGATCGGGATTCACGCCATAATCGAGACGAATCGGACCAACCGGTAGCTTGTACCGCAAGCCCGCGCCAATCGCGTAACGCATATCGTTCAGGCCGATGTTTTCCGAAGTCGGCAGAAGATTGCCTGCGTCAGTGAAGATCGCGCCCTGCAGTTCGCCGAAAATCGGAAAGGTGTATTCGGCATTGAACACCGTATAAAATTCTCCGCCGACAGGATGACCGTGATTATCGTGCGGGCCAAGATCGCGTTCGCCAAAGCTGCGCACGGTTGTGGCGCCACCGATAAAAAGGCGTTCGTCAATGGGAATGGCAGTCGCTTCGTTGGCGCCGCTGGTTGTGAGCGAATGAATAATGCCGACGCGCGCACCAAAGGCGATCGACGACTGCCGAAACCAGCGCTGCAAGGGTGTGCCGGAGCGCTCAACTTCGACTACACCAGGCGTGAGCGGCTTCGGTCCAAACGGAAGATAGTAACCCACCCGCATTGTGCTTCGGATAAAGTTGAGGTCGCCTCCCAACGCCTTGGAAGCCAAATCCACAGTGTTGCTGATGAGAAAACCGCGCGGCGTAACGTACGGGCTCTCGCGCATATCCAGGGTATTCGTTAGGCCGATCGTGTTTACCAGGTAGTCTGTTGTGTTCCCGAGGAGGAGTTTTGGCTTGATCTCAGAGTCGGTGATCTCCACATGCCGAATGGCCAGGATCAGGCCGATCTCATCATTTTTGGTAATCTTGCGAGTCCAATCGAAGTGCCCACCCAATTCGAATTTTGTGTAACCATCGTAATCAAAGGTAAAGGCGCTCGCTCGCGCTCGGAAGAAGATGTCTGTGTCCAGAAAGAACGGATCCTCGTACAGAAGTTCGCCTCGATAGCTGCGTTGCGAGACCTCGATCGTTGCCGATCCTGCACGCCCGGTGCCGAACAGGTCGCGATCACCGACCTGGACACCGGCGAGTGCGCCTTCGTAAGTATCGAATCCGCCCCAAAAACCAAGTTCCTTGCTCTTGGCTTCCTCGGCTGAAATGTCGAGGCGCAATAAATTCCCATCCACAGGCTCGGGCTTGATTTGAAGCACATTGAACAGGCCCGTCTTCATGAGGGTGCGAAATCGCTCATCGAGAACATCAGGGCTGTAGGTTTTCCCACGCAGCCTCGTGAATCGTTTCGTCACAAAACTGGGATTCAGCCGCTGCAACCCGCTAACAGTCACACCGTCGAAGTGGTAAACGGGCCCCGGTGAAACCACGATGTGCACCGAAACGCGGCCATTCACTGCTTCATTCGGTGCGCCATTCGCCACCACTTTGGCATCGTAATAACCCCGCGCCTTGAAATAACCTTCGAGACGACGCGGAATATCCTCCACGCGCGGGCCGGTATAAGGCTGCTGAAGCAGGTCCGATATCTGTCCCCGGAGTGCATCCGGGCCGTAGATAGTCCGGCCAGTAAACGAGATTCTGCCGAAGAAATATTGCCGGCCTTCGTGAATCGGAACGACCACATCAACGTTACTGCTTTGCTCCTGAAATTTGTAACGCGGCGGATCTACTACGGCGTCCAAAAAACCTTCCGCCAGATAAAATCGCTGCACGAGATGGGAGCCTTCTTCCATATCGGCGGCCACAAAGGGCAAGTTTTTCTCAAGCTTTGAATAGCGCTCCCGCGTGGGTCCGACCATGTACTCGAAAAGCTTCTCGGTTGGCTCCCGCGTATTTCCATCGAAGACGATGGTCCCCACCGTGAACCGCGGCCCTTCGGTGATATCAAGACGGAGCCGGCTCTGCGATTCAATCGCATAATGCGCCTTCACGTCCGCGTAGCCATGTTTCCGGTAAAAGACTTCCATGAAAAACGCGAGATCGTCCGCCCGCGCCGGACTTAATCCAAAATCCTCGATCGTAGTGATCTCTTCTTTAAGAGCGGTTCGCAATTCCTTTTCTTTGAATGCCTGCTGACCGCGAAATTCAATGATGCTTGACTGCTTCGCTCGTTTCTCTTTTTCCTTTGCGACGGCTCGCTGTGCTTTCTGCCGCTGCTCGGGTCGCACGACATCGACCGCGCCCTGCGCTGCGATTTCAAACGCAAAGACCATGGTTCCAATGCAGAAAATAAGCGGATGTCGCATGTCAGCGGAACCGAATCAGATATTTCAATCTTCCCCGAAAATCGCCTCGAACGCCAACATCCCCGGTGAGTACAAGCTGATCGTTGATCTTGAACCTGACTGTGGCCTGCTGCTGACCTGTCCGCGGATCGATCGTCCCCAAATCCAGATCCAGTCGATTAAAGACCGTGTTGGTCTGAGTCGGCTCGCCTTTTTTGACGATCTTGCGGTATAGCTGTTGGATCAACAACATGGCAGCGCGCCCGGCGAGGACGTTCGTGCCTGAGAGTTCTTGTCTAGTCGCGCCCGTCGCGATCAGCGAAATGATCTCCTCCTGCGCCAACGGCGGTTCGCTGGTGAAAATCGCCTGGGGAGATTGCACAGTCCCGTAAACATAAACGCGCACCGTGTAATCGCGGATGACCGACGTGCCTTCGAGATCGATTTTCGGATTCATTGGATCGCTGGGATCGAAAGTGAGCAAGCCGCGGGAGATATCGAGCCGACTGAACGGCAATGTCGCTTCCACATTTTCCATCCGCACCACGCCTTGCAGCTCAGGATGCAGCCCGGTCCCGGTCAACTTCAGATCGCCGACCGCGCCCCCTGTCGCCAGGTTCCCGCGAATAAGCACCGGGTCTTTTGTTTTTATTGTGACGTCAAATTTCCAATCGCGGAACGGTGGGTCCGGCAAAGAAATTTCCGGGCGCGACGACGGCGGTTCCGGCGCCGGCCGGCCGGGCAAACCGATCGGAATGAGATCGATATTTTTCAAAAAATGACTGTTCGTCATCGCGACGTTGCCGGAGACCGTTGCTGCCATTAAAGGCCCCGTCACTCTGATGTCTGCGTCGGCGCG
>WNFQ01002198.1_pt1 | contig 14072 bp, 12 predicted proteins | sample 5400171 | NCBI WGS metagenome assembly WNFQ01 (sample SAMN13153356, study PRJNA577476) | soil metagenome | isolation source: 20 cm soil under Madrone tree | place: USA:California | collected 2016-06-14
GTCGTAAGCCGCCTGTCTGGTGTCGTCGTGCCACTACCGTGACTGTTGATCAAGTACGATGCGCTCGCCATCGACGTCGGCACCAGCATCTGGCGTCCAACTCGGTAGCGGTTGTCCCTGCCACCATAATCTAGGACGCCCGGCACCACCACCCAACACCCCCGACGACGGCGACGATAGCACGCTGCTGCCACCACGCTCCCAACGGATTTCAAGTTCCCCGCCAAGCACGCCTTTCGGGGATACCAGCGCCGGATTGCCAAAGACAGCACCTATGGCACTACCACCGCCTCCACCGACACCGGCACCGGCACCGGCACTGCTGTTGCTCGGAGGAAGAGGAGGCAGATGGACGAGAAGGAATGGGAGAGGAGATGCGTGTGCGGCGAGGAGGCAGTTACGCGTAAAGGCGGATTCGGAGACGAGGAGCGCGATGGGTGGAGGTTCCTTTGCTGCCGTTTTTGTCGTTGGATTCGGGCCATCGTTCGGACCTATGACTTGGGGAACGCGTGGAGATTCGGACTCGGAGGGGTGGGGTATGCCGGTGGCGGAGGCGGGGGCGTATCTGAATACGACGCCCTCGAGCTCGCGCAGGTATGCGGGGCCCATCTTCCTCTTTTCAGCTTTGCATTGCGCGAGGACGCGTAATCTACGCCGATTTGCGATGGTACAGCCCATCGGCTCTGCAGTCGCGTCAAGAGGATCTGGATAGTCAGCGGGTTAAAGTAAGGGGTGTTGTTGTAGGTGGCCGCACGCGCAACGGGCTTGAGCAAGGGACGTGAATATGTAGTAGATACGCGACACGCACGAGTCGTATGGTTTGCACTAGGAACCCACCTCCAGCCAATCAAATCGACGCCTCCGTCGTAGCTTCCCCCTACACGCGTGAGCGACATCGACATATGTTTGGTGAGAAGTGCGAGAGCGCGATACTCGAACGCGGTCCCGCGTTGCACAGTTGAGAGTAACCGCTCAGGGAAACGATGGATTCGACTTGAGCGCATAGTTAGGGAGAAACAAGCGAGTTTTCTCGCGTCGGGACGACCTGGACGACCTGCGTACAACTATGGGCGCCCGGCGTTCGACGCGGTCGTTCCGACAAAAAAGGAAAATAGAAAAAAAACCAAATGACCACCGCAGGGGTCGAACCTGCAATCTCCTGATTCGTAGTCAGACGCGATGCCATTTCGCCAGGCGGCCTCGAAATATCCTCCCTCCTTATGCAAATATACAGCGCGAAAGACGGAGTCGGTCGTTGCCGAAAATACCACGCGAGCAGCTCGGCGTCTCGACTCGAGCGCGTTGGCACCTTGAGAGCAAGTCCGAGTTGAACACTCTACCACCGTGACAATGTCCTAGCAAGTCTTTTCTCTCTCCTCGATGTATTTTGGCAGGTACTGAAGCCATCTCGCTACGGACATTATAGCACTATCCTTGGCCGAGCCATCAAAACGGAGTATCTTGCCCTCGGCACCCTTCTCAGCACTGTCGGGTTGTCCTACGCAGCGGCATCGGGTGGAAAACAAGAGGCACCTTCAGGTTCTAAACAGTCCTTGCAACAGGTCAAGGAGTCTGTAAAAATCGAGTCTAGCTCCAGGTAAGTTCCTTGATGACATGTTGTTACCTGTCGGTCTTGACTGGTTCGCTTTCAGGGAGGAGGAAGAATTGTACGTTCTTCGTTCATTTTGCACGTCTGTTGAGGTCGGTGATGACTTGACAGGGCCGAAAGTATCAGAAAATTCGTGGAGGAGGCGGAGAAGGGATCGAAACATTAGAGACAGCGATTCGGACATATTACGAGGAGCTGCGCTGCGTTCGAGTTTGAATAGAGCAGTTGTGCCATCTCTAAGACTGTTCGATCTTATGTTGGGGAGGGTCGGCAAGCGCCTCGGTGTTGAGTCTCCAACGCAGTCATCATGAGTGTCAGTGAACAAATGTACAATATCTCCTTCCACGTTTCTCCTCCCCCACGATCTCCTCTCGCCCATGCTGCAATGCCACGTCCGCCGCTGGACCCTCTTACCAATCTTGGTCCTCCTCGCGACCTGACGATTTCTGTGCCACGCGACCGTTCTCCTACTGCGCCTCCCGCTACATGCTCAGATATCCTCACGCCCTCTCCGACGTCCCCCCCATCAGAACCAGTGCACCACCACTTGTCTCCGTCGCGAAGGCGTCCCCCGTCGCGACGCCAGTCTTCTATCTCATACCTACCACCCGACAGCCCACGGTTATGGTCGCCACGTACCCCACTGACAGGATTGAACTCCCCCGAGCGTAGTTCACCATTATCGGGTGCGAATGGTGCCGAGAAGGATGGACACGCCAGGACACGCTCGATCCCACAGCGGGCAATATCCGAACCTGCTGTCTTGACACTCGCTGAGAGGTGCGTTTCGTGTCCATTTTTGCATGGAGCAACCAAAAACTCACCTTCTTCCACAATAGGTATGCGGATCTCCTGCAATTTATCGCCCAGAAGGAGTCCAAGTGCCTCGAATTACGCACTCAGCTCGCGATACATGAATCTGAGCTCCTCGAACTCAAGCGCAAGTGGGAGCGTATCGTGCGTCGCGAGTTTGGGCGAAATATACCCTCAACGTCGACCCCTGTCCCTCCTGCAACGTCAGCAGTGTTCAATGGTTTGGTCGGAGGCGTGCGCGCGCTGGCCGCTGCGACGACAAGTCCTCCGCTCACCCCATCCATGTCTCGGGCGCCCCCGTCGTCAACAGCATTCGCGAACCACGAGCCACGTCAGGCGACGAATTCCATCTCTTCGACGACAACGACAGCAACAACGTCTTCTTCGCTCCCTAGCGCGTCGGGCAGCCCACGTCTCTCGCAGTCATCCATATCATCCGCGGCCGAGGTAAAAGTGGATTCCGGCAAGGAGGAAGGCCAACTTGAGGAGGTCATCACCCGAGACTCGGGCGGGACGGTGGCGTCGGCAGTTGGCACAAAGTTAGCCCCCGCCATGAAGCAGCAGCAACCGCAGCGCTTGTCGCCTTTGTCTGAGAAACTGCAGTCGCCGTCGAGTAAGGTGCGGCGGCGGCGCTCGCGCGATTCGCAGGCTCCGCTTGCAGACGCGCTCAAGGCGCTCACAGGTGAGGATTCGCACTCGGGTTCTGGGACGCGGGTGAGTGAGAGCGCGGTCTCGCCAACACCCATCTCGGTCAACCCGCTGAGTGCAATGGGACTCGGACGTGCGAACTTCGGAGAAGCAGCGCAGGGCTGGGTGGACTCGGTCGGATCCAAATTAGCAGAGCTGCAGAGAGGAGAGACGTGAGTCTAACAAAAACGAACGTGCTCCCCTGTCTGGGTGCCTGGGGCTGATTGTCTCCTTTGTTCTCTGTTTGTTTAGGTTCTCGAAGAGCCAGAAACGCGCTTCACTGATCCTCTCAGATGTATCCCAGTCTATCTTCTCTGCGCTTGTGCCGGCGTCGACCGCAAATATGGTTCCGGCATTTGCGCCGGCGTCGCGGTCACTACTTGACGAAGAGGATGACGGCAGCACCGCCCTGGGTCGTGCCATGGTGCCGGACGTTGTGGCCGTATCCGGGCAGTCTGCATCCCCGCAAACGTCGACGGGGGAGAAGGACGAGGAGAGTTGGAACTGGTAGACGATGGGCTGTATGGTAGTCTTATCTGTTCTGGCACGTACCGGATTGGCGCTGTATGGCAGACAAAAAAGAGGATTCGGATACGTGAAGGGGAGACGGTATCAGTGTGGGGGCCACATGAGACATGCCTCTGGGATCAGATGGTTGCCTGAAGATTACATATCGGACGTGCTCGGGGACGGGGAGAGTATGAATAACGCACAAACGAGAAACACGAGGCTATAAACACTCGCCTCGCCTCGTCGATTGGAGCGCTTTGGCCCTTTCACCCCTGCCGTCCTCTCTTTTGCCGACAAAGGGCACCGCCGTCTGCCTAGTCTGTCGAGGAGCAATCCGGGCACCTGCAGTACTCTTTACGCTCTCTACCTTTTCCAATCCGTTTTCTCCGCGGGAGACTCGTGCAGCACTCTGCACAGCCGACGATGTTTGTTCATTTCTCATTAAAACCGTATTCTTTTAATCCGGTCCTCGAGTGCCATGCTAACATGACTCGCTTTCTCTTCTACAGCCATCTACCACCAACTTGAACCCGGATGCCCCCACGATGTATCAACCACCACTACAACACCAGCAGACCTGGTCTAGTGCCCACTTCGCCGCTCAAGTCCCAAAGCCCCCGACATTATCAACCTGGCCCACGGCCCCCGTCATCCCTACGGTCCACAATGGCCTTGTAGCGGCTATCTCCCACCCCGCTCCTCATCATTCATTCGTGCCGCCAGCTCCACCCGGAGTGAACCCACAGCAATGGCAGAATGGCAGGTGGATATACACCGCGCCCCCCGGAGGCGTGAGCAGCGCTCAGCCCCAAGGTCCATACCCCCCTCCCAACCTGGTCGGCTGGAACATCCCCGCTGGCTGGGGCATCACTCCGCAATACCATGGCCCTCCGCAAAGGCAAGCCGAACAATCCTATTGGGACACGAAGCTCACCAATAACGGGCTTGGTCTCGAGAACATGCATATCAAGTACGCATCTTCTCTATTGTCCGTGACAGCTCGTATCACTAATTTCGGTCCGTAAACAGGCAGCCAGTAGCGCATACAGCGCCTGGTGAGAAGGGCAAAACGCCTCATACCCCCTGGGCGTGGGTCCCTCGCGAACTGGATGACGAAGATTCGCCACCTCCAAGTACTAGTTCTACCCAATATCGGAGTGCCTTTCAGTCTCAACAACCGAGTCCAGTAGAACCTAGTGGACGGCAGAATGGCACGACTGCGTCAGCTGTGCCGCCTCCTGGCGGTAACACCGGTTACCCGGGGGCCGGACAAGCAGGACTTCCATCCCATGCCTACTTCTCCATTCCAGCGGATCAACAACAACAGCGGCAACAGCACCACCAACAGCAGCAGCAGCTGTCTGCTAATATGGGCTCGGGCCCAAGGCCTGTTCTCCCACCAGCCACCACCTACTCTGCTCATATCCGTCAACAATCCAATCCTCAGCAAACAGCGACGTCTACACATCGTCAACCTTCCGCTGCAGCTCCTGGATCGCAGCCCACAACTTCCACTCTTCCCTCGCAACCCACCCCCAGTGCACAGGCAATACAACGGAGTCACGGTATCGTAGCTCCAACTCCGCAGCGTCCAGGCCAGCCCGAGTCATATACATCAGTCAGGCAACTTCGCCCAACATTCTCCCCTGCAATCGTCCGCACACCAAATCACTATCGCCATGACTCCCAACCGGTCGTCCCTTCGCCCCGGGTCGCGCCTTGGGATGATGTGAATTCCAACGGCATTAGCACGGGACTGTCAATATCTGCGAACAAGCATCTGAGCGGAGCTCTGCAGGCTGTGGTCCCATCGCCACGCGTCTTCCCATGGAATGCCCATTCGAGGGAAAACGATGGTGGCTCTCCGACCCCTGCGCCCCGGCGTCTTCGGTCATCCCGCATGTACGAGACGTCCACAAGACCACCACAACCGGCCGTACAGCGTTCATACTCGATACCGGAACCACCACGCCCTGCGATCCCAGTCTCGCGACAAAACTCGATGCCACCAACCGTTCCATCAGGTCCCGACTCGCATCACCATCACCATCAACATCATGGCTTATTGTCAATCGATAGTCTACCCCAGTTCGCAGAGGAGCCAGGCTCCGTTATGAGTCTCAGTCCTCTAGTCGGCACCGAGTCCTCCGAGTCTTCCGAGTCGTCAACGACCATCCGTGCTGAGAGTCCCCAGCCGCTCTTCGTCCCACCGCGCTATAGCCGCTCGCCCTCCCCGTCCCCGCGGGGGCCACGACGTTCGCGCGCGGTATCGCCATCTTCTTCCTCTTCACCTTCCTCCCCATCATCCTCCGACTCGGAAGACTCGGAAGACTCGGACTCGAGAGGTGGTGGTACTCGTCATCGTCATCACCATTCGCGCAGGTATCGCTCTCCATCCCATCTACACGGCCGTCACAGGACATCCGGCGGCCACCAAAACAACAATAACAACAGGGCCAGTGGCGGTAGTGCCACCTACGCCGGCACGCCACAAGGCCGTTCCCCAGCCTCCTCAACACACACCTACCGTTCGTCATCCTCCTCCAACCCGCTCCCAACACCACCCCAAGAAAGGCGCGACCCGGGTTTCTCTCTCCCCCCGCCCCAACAGCCCAAGCCTGCCCGAGGCACATATCGTCGCTCTGTGCGGTACGGATATTGGAATCGGAGGGGGGATTACCTCACGATGGACAAGTATGTTGTGTATGCTCCGCATCACCGTGCCAATCCGCCAGAGTTGGAGGGTTACCCTGCACCGACGGAGGGATATAAGGACCACTATGGAAATTTTGTCAAGTATGACCCTTCGTTGAGGGAATTGCCTGAAAGTCTGCCGCGGCAAGGTCTCCCGCCTGTGTTACCGTATGATAAGGTCGGTCCCCTCAGTCCCCCCCCTTATTAATCTTTTTTCTGACAACATTAATTTTTACAGTTCGTAACCTACGTGTACCTGTGATACAGACCTCGCTCGTTCAAAGTTTCGCTGCTTCGATCTAAGTGGTTCAATTTTCGAATTTCGTTCTCTGCTTCCTCTCTGCTTTATCTACTCTCACGAGTTCTTGTTACCCCCCCTGCCATTCTTCCACTGGAGAGGGGATATTCCTTCGACAATCCTATATGTAGCTATCCTCGTATTCCACGTCATATGCGCCCCCTTATGAGGGGCATTTGGGTTTCGGTTCCATGGGAACTTTTTTTTTTCGTCGACACGACCTATCTAATGTACATGTCACGGTCACAGTTTTGATAGAATGACAATAAAAATAATCATTTAAGAACATGCCGCGGGGTCAGAAATCGAAGCAGTACAAGTATAGGTAATCCCGATAGATGCAGACGTTGCAAGAGAGAAACATGCATGAAGTCCAGTCAGTCTAGTCGCACAGAGAATACATTGCGTAGATACAGCTGAGGAAGGAATAAAAGAAAGAAGAAAAAAAAACTAGAGACCGATACCGCCGTGAAATTCTCGCATGTGATCATAAATACCTTGGCCTTGAGGGAACGTCTCGAGACAAACCCAACATGTATGGGTGTGACAGCGCGAGCATGTCATGTGGTTGCACCCCGCAGCACGTTCAATGGGAGCATGGCAACCCGGGCATTTCTTGACGTCGTGAATCCGCATCCACTCTTGGAACAGACGATCCCCTCCGTCTTCGCGGTCCGCGCAGGTGACGCCCTCGTGGTACTCGACGTGGCATGATGAGCATATGCGCGCAAGGCATGATGGGCAGGATAGTGGGACATTCCGAGGACCGGTGGGGTACGCCTGCGGACAGTCTGGCGTCGGGCAGTAGTGGTACTCCAGAGGATGCGCCTGCACGTAACCATGGAACGCCGCCAATGCGAGAGCATCGAAATCGGCAGGCGGGAGCACTTTACGCGCCATCCACATGGGTATAAACTCGGTACACCTGCCTTGATTGCCAAGGCAGCTGATGGGGAATGATCGTGTGTCAGCCGCAGCAGTCATGTACTCGACTAGACAAGCCTTGCACCATCTTTGGCCGCAGCTCAAGGATACTGGTGTCAAGGGAGGTTCCAGGCACACAGGACAAAAATCATCACCAAAGTCGGCAACGTGGCGTGACTTCACAGATTGGACAATACGCTGTACCTCTTCGTAAAGATCGTCAGGGCCTCGAACGAGAAGAGCATGTCCCTGAAAATCGATGCGGATGTTTTCTTCCCCATGTCGCTGCTGCACTGCGGCGAGTTCAGGACTTGCGACAACGCCCATCACTTGCCTATCCAGTGGCATAATATGTACTTTGTCCTGCCGGCGTTCGGATAGCTTAGCAAGAAGGGCAGCGGCAACTGATTCACGCCGTTCAGTGGATCCTATGAGCCGAATGTATCTGCGGAATGAGTTGACTGATATCATAACGTCGGGGTTGCTGCCGCGCAATTCCTCCAAGAAGTGAAGGCCTGCCTTGCAACGAAGGAAGTCGTCCCAGATCTGTTGTCCGTTCTCTTTGACTATTTCGCCGTCCACGATCTCCTTGAGTTCAACCCTGAGGCGAGCCAGCGTCTTGCTATCCTTGGCCTCCAGCCTTACAGCTCCCTCGCCGTCGCCGGGAGGGAGGATTTCGAGGTGCGCACCGCGAGTATGATCCCACACCTTCTCTTGAAGATGGAGTAAATCCCGTTCAATGAGATCAAACTTGGCGGGAGGCACACGCTCGAGAAATGAGAGTACGCGCTGTACTGAGATTTTCTGCATGCTCAACGCACGCTGCTTCACCTGATTAAGCTCGCAAGCCGCGCGCGCAACGTCAGGGGACTCGAACTGGCACCACACACGAACAAAACCGTCCTTGTAGGGAGGCGGGACGACCTTGAAACGGGTGATCTTGCCGAAACTCGTTAAAGTTTTACGAACCGCGGGAACTCCGAACTCGTAAGCTTGATAGTTCGGACGCTCTAACATCGTGCCTCCTGACGGCCCGAACTTCTCCAAAAATTTTTGATCGACTCCTGGAGGTAGTCCCACGAAGCGAACATTATAGGTGTCGATGAATGGTATACTTTGGTACATGGTCGCGGTGATCCAATGGCCTTGCTCAGTCGTGCCGTCGGCTTTGGATACAGCATTTTCGGCTGCTTCTAGGGTGCTATAACCAGCATAACCCGCTTTACAGGGTACAGGCCAAGTGACCCGGACACTGTCACGGAGCAAACGCTTTGTGAGACGTTTGCTCAGGGACAGCTGGACGGAAATGCGGCGGTCGAAAGCATCACTGCCATCGAGCTCGTTGACGGCCCGGACTGCCTCATTGTAAGTTGCCATCCGTACAGTGACAGCCTTGGATGCGGGATCGCCACTATGCCTTTCATCACGAAACCGAATGTCCTGGGCCTCGCCAAAAGGGGCGACAAGGTTTTTGATTGCGGCGTGGTCCACACTTATAGGAACGTCCTCGATGACAAACCAAAGTGACTCGAACCCAGTAATGATTTTTTCAACGGAGAAGCCACTAGAGAGTACCACTTGGGTGGACTCCATCACGGAGAGGGTTATCTCATCTGGTGGCGTATATTTGGGGGGCCGCGACTGCTCCTGCAAGTTTGAAGGAAGGCAAACCGGCAGGGAAGGGTCTGCATGGAGAGGGGGAACGGCGGATGCTGATTTTTGTAACGAATAAGGGGGGCATGGAGGGATGAATGGTAATGCATCGACAATAGCTGGGTCACACTTGACTGCACCTGCCCCCGTGAATTGTGGCATGGGTTCCGAGGAAAGGGACGCAGGAACTGTCTGGTCCAGTACAGGCACCCGCATTGTGTTAGTCTGCACTGCTGGAGGACCATATGGGCGCACGGTCTGGGGACCGTATGGGTCATCCTAACAGTAATCAGGACAACGGGGTGAAACGAAGTTTGGAGTAACCTACGAAATTATACCCGTCGGTCCGAGGTGGAAGAATCTCCAGGTGGAGGAATTTACAGCGATGGCGATAACACCGTCCATTCCACCAGTCGAGGCATACATTGCGATCAGTCATTTGCTTGGACGGGATCGGAGGGGGTGAAGCTGTTGTAGGTATTGAGTAGTCGATATTAGCTGTTGCAGTATGTTTGGAATGAACAAGTGCATTTCCAACATCGGACACGATACTCTTGCTGACGGCGGAGTTGGAATCCAAAGAGGACTCAACGATACTCTCAGAAACATGAGGGGGCCTGGGAGTTTCAGTGTAGTTTTGTTGCCGTTCCTGTGTCAAAAGGACGTCACGAAACATTGCGACGCGGAAAAGAAAAGAAAACTGTACTATTTCGGCTATTCTATCTGAGCTCGTCCATTGTGGCCCCGGATGTCTAGGAATGCGTACAATTGCATCCAAGGGAGGGCCCACGAAGCCCTGTCTATTAGGACTTGTTTCGGGAAGCCGAACAACATAGAGTTGGTCGTATGAATGCTGAGGCGAATATTCAGTCTCTCTGGGGAACCTGACTCTGGGTAACCTGACCACCGGTGGTCCATCAGTCACGAGTACAGGAGCAACCGCGGCTGTCGTCGTATCCTAGAAAGGAGTGGGTGAGCAAGGAAACAACCCAGTGTTGTGGATGGCGCACAAGCTGAGTGTTATGTAAGCAGGCTATCGCGTCAGCGCAGAAACAACACACCTTCCCAGTCCGCGGCAGAGAATTGTAAATATGGAAAACCAAAAAGTGCGCACGATGACAATACTGTTCACGAATACCTCTGAGAAAGTTGTGACAGATATGATCCGATGGAAGTTGCGGCCTGCTCTTGCCCTGTTCGGATTAAGCTCACCAGAACATCCAGAAACTGGTTGGTACACACAACGATGGGACGGATAAAAGATGAAGGTCGAATGGAACGAACTTCCGCAGGGCAGTCATCGCGCTTCAGAATAAATTCAAAGACATCGTGCTGGGAAAGCACGTAAGATTGTGAAGACAATAAGTAAAAACGGATCTGACCATGTTTTGAAAGGGTACGTGAGCACGGGGACATTGCATGTCCTCACAGACACCCTGATAAATAAAGTTCCTGCAGATAGCTCCAGGCTTTCCTTTACGCTAAAAGGGCCATATTGAGGTAAAGAAACGTTCCGACAAGGAACCCTGATGGAGTAGGCCGACCTTCAGTAACTCGTGAGATCGAGGAATGAGCGAGGTGGAATGAGTTTTGGATTGGTGATGCATTGTTACAGGTCTGGGGCTGTATACAAGGTGAGAGGTCGTGAACAAAAACGTTGAGAGGGCTCGTAAAGAGACAAAAATCAGGAGGTTGGAAGGAAAACAGAGATCATATGGACAAGTCATCCACAACCGCGTCACTGCGCCCGCCATCGTTACGTAACCAATAACCAAACTCCGACTGCTAATACATCCAAGGCCAGGTGACTTCCACCAAGGACAACAACTGATAACTCGCTGCTACATCTACCCGGCTGGCCACGGCGTTCGGTGATGTATCGACCGAGTTCATTGCATTCGAAAAGACAGCAGTCGGTGCTGGAAGCCTCATGGCTATGCTGCTTCCGTTCGCGGAAACCCAACGCGACGACGGTGATGGAGTCGGCACGGGCCCACCAGTCGTGTATGCACGTACATAGTTGATCTCGAAGTAGGCATCGTCATACTTTGGCGAGCCAGGTCCGACCACGTTATCATCGTACTGCATGCAAGCCATGGTTAGACAAATCAACCGTTTTATCCCAACATGGGACCCACACATCGGCCAGCTGGGCCTGAATTGAAACACTGTGGATTATACTCGGATGGAACACCGGCCCTAGGAAGTAACGGCTCGTGAATGTCAAACATCGAAGGTTTCAAAACGCGGCAAACCAAAGGCCACATAGAGTGATGTCAAACACCAATTGCTGAGCTGTGAAGAAGCGAGGAATATCACAGACAGGCGCCGGGTAGCTTGCGGATGGTGGGCCCCAGTCTGAAATGTCGATTGATGACGTCGAAGTGGCCTCTAGGATTGACCGTGGCAGATTCGCACGCTGTGGTAAATGTTAACTTTTGAACACAGGCATGTTTCTCCATAGATCAAAGCGGCTGCGTACACTCCAGAACCAGATGCTGCAATGGCCATGAACATTATCAATCGGGAAAATGAACAAGCCCATTTACGCACAAAATACCGGCCACATCGAATTGAGTAGCCCAAACCCCACCGCCAGCTGTAGCGAAGCCCTCGCCGTAGCTGTTGTGGCTTGTTTCGGAAACAAAACATCCACTCGGTTGCGAACAGTCTGTTACGCCCGACACACCGGTTTGTAGTACACCTTGAGGCTGCGAACACCCTGGCAGCGTGTGCAGCGCATACCGGTTCGCGCCCTGGGTTTAGCTCAGCATCCTGCAACGTCCCTGTGTGAGTTGGAGATGCCGAGAAGCCATACCATGAGATTGACGCCCTCGATGGTATCTATCTCTCCATTATCCGGCCATTGTGGTCCTTTGCTCCAAAATGCTGGCCACACCTGCGTCGAATCAACGACTATCTTCGTCGATGAAAAGAATTAATGGGAGTAATAAATGTACCGAACACCCGTAGGGGAGATGTATCAGGTCTATGATCCAGATGCTGCCAACCCCGTACCAGTCTTGCGACGTGATTCGAACCTAATACAGTATTTGAATCTGCTGTAAAGTGGATTGGGCCAAAGCATTGAGGGTCACGATTACCGAATTCCTTTTCTCGTTGAACGGAACATTGGTAACATTATCGACTTTGATGATGACACGATTGTGCTCATTTACATAGGCCAGATTCTCCCGAAAAGCCGAGGCACGGTCCAACCACCAGACATCGCCTATGAGGAAAGGAGTGAGGGGGAAGAGTGTCGAATGATGGGATTTCGAGCAAGCACACCGAGGGTAAGATTATCCCAGCTCCCATAGAAGTCCCAGCGGTCAAAGAATGTTGTACCAGAATAACCGCGCACCAAGTCATACGAGATTGACAATGACAAAAGTGACAGAAAATGGAGAGTAAAAGAGAGCAATAGTACCGTTGAAGTGAGCATCGGGGCGCCAGAGATAAGATTGGCAGTAAAAGCTCCGGTCACCTTGCAAAAATCCCCAATGGGCTGCGACTTACTGTACCGCCTCTTTGATCAATTTTCTTTTCATGATGGATCCATCCCTCAACCCTCACATACACATTCATGACCCTTCGTTGCCAAGTTCACCAGCTGTACGTGCAGCCAAAGACATTATATTTGGCTGTGTACGTCAAAAAAATCATATTCATCCGTCCCAACCTTAAATAGCTGTTCTGTAGGCTGCAGGAATTGTTTCGAAAGTCTTCGAGCATCCTTTTGACCTCACCAAAGTTCGTCTGCAAGCGCAGGTGCTCGACGCCACAGCACGTTTCCGCGGGCCACTGGACTGTCTAGTCCGGACATTTAGAAGCGAGGGCATGCGGGGCTTATATCGTGTATGTCTGCTTTCTTTTTCCGCTCAAGGTGACGCTACTCAACTCGCACTCTCTTATTCAATCAATAGGGTTTACCCGCACCCATAGTGGGCGCCATGGCCGAAAACGCGATACTTTTCTTTGCATATAACGAGTTGCAGAACCTCATTCGACGATTCTCGGACGTCCCTTTCGCGGACACACTCTCCCTCTCTCAACTGGCTTTCGCGGCTGCAGGCTCTGGCGCCATAACCAGTTTCTTTCTGTGTGTTGCCCTACATCAGATGTCTTCGCGGTGTGCTCACGGTTGCTCGAACAGGACGCCAATAGAGCTCGTAAAGTGCAAGATGCAGGTGCAGATGTTAGTCGCCCCACCAGCCTCGTCCGCGAGGGCGATGCCAGCCGCAGGGATCTCTTCCACTCTAGCCTTCCCACTTCCTCCGCGGAACCTGCCAGGACCGCTCGCCATTCTGCGCGATGCGATCCGCACGGACGGCGTGCGTGGGCTCTGGCTAGGACAGACTGGGACGCTCATCCGCGAGACGGGTGGTTCCGCCGCATGGTTCGGCACCAAGGAGCTCGTCTGCAAGCTCCTGCGCCGCGAGGCGCCCACGCGCGAGCTCTGGGCGTGGGAGAGCGCGTTGAGCGGCGCGTGTGCTGGTGCGGCGTACAACCTTGCGTTCTTCCCCGCTGACACGATCAAGAGCACGATGCAGACTGAGGCGGAACTACGACCGGCATCGGTGGGAACAACGGGCCAGAGATCGTTTGCGACCGTCGCGAGGGAGCTGTATCGTGCACAGGGCCTGCGAGGACTGTATGCCGGATGCGGCATTACGGTTGCGCGATCGGTGCCCAGTAGTGCAATGATATTTTTGATATACGACGGGTTGAAGGCACGGTTTGCGTAGAGCCCTCATCTCTCAACGCATATGGTCTTTTCATTGACTTTGTCCGATTGCTTTGCTGCACACATATAGAACGTCCAACAATCCAACAATATCGGATCAATTGTTTTAATAGCCTATTGTATATAACAATGTAATA
>WNFQ01025999.1_pt1 | contig 14072 bp, 13 predicted proteins | sample 5400171 | NCBI WGS metagenome assembly WNFQ01 (sample SAMN13153356, study PRJNA577476) | soil metagenome | isolation source: 20 cm soil under Madrone tree | place: USA:California | collected 2016-06-14
GCGCCCGTCACGACGGCAACTTGATTTTGGATTGAAACCATTTGAAGTCCTGTCACTGTAGCGGCGGTCTATGACCGCCGACAATACAGTAATTTGTAAGATCGCCGGCGGTCATAGACAGCCGCTACAGTTAATCTCCCGGCACTGCCACTTCCTGGGTTGTGTCCTAATTCGGGGACAGACGTATAAATCACCTAATTAGCAAGTAAAGCAACCTTGATCGCTAATTAGGTGATTTATACGTCTGTCCCCGAATTAGGACACTACCACTTCCTGGTCTTTATACTGGAGTTGGTAAAGCTTGTAATAGATCCCGCGCCTGGCCAGAAGTTCCTGGTGCGTGCCGATCTCGCGAACGCGGCCCTTGTGCATGACGATGATTTTGTCGCACCGCTGAATCGTGGACAACCGGTGCGCGATGATAATGGATGTGCGACCTTCCATCAGCCGTTCGATCGCCTTGCGGATTTGGATTTCGGTCTCCGTGTCCACACTGGACGTTGCCTCGTCCAGGATCAGGATCTGCGGATCGTGCGCGAGCGCCCGCGCGAAGGCCAAAAGCTGACGCTGTCCAACGGAAAGCATCGTCCCCCGCTCGTTCACCGGATGATCGAGACCAAGCGGCAGCCCGCGCAGGAACGGCCCCAGGTTTACATCTTCTGCCGCGGCCGAAACGCGCTCGCGCGAGATAGGTGACCCGAGCCGGATGTTGGACTCCATCGTTCCGGAGAACAGAAACACATCCTGAAGCACCACAGCGAACGAGCCCCGCAGGTAGTCGAGATCCAGTTTCGCGGTGTTCATCCCGTCGAGAAGAATCTCTCCTCGCTGAATGTCATAGAAGCGCGTGAGAAGGCTCGTCGTTGTCGTCTTGCCGGCGCCCGTGTGACCGACGATGGCGACCGACTCGCCGGGACTGACGTGAAAAGACACATCCCGCAAAACCCAGTTGTCATTACTTGATGGGTTGTATGCAAACCACACATTGCGGAACTCGATCTCGCCGCGCGCTTGCCGTGGCGGCTTAAGGGCGTTCTCGGGGTTCACGACAGTGGCCGGCGTATCCAGCAACCGAAACAGCCGTTCGGAACTCGCCATTGCCGACTGCAGGATGTTGTACTTCTCGCTCATGTCCTGAATGGGTTGAAAGAAGCGCCGCGAGTACTGAATAAATGCGAAGAGCGCGCCAAGACTCAGCGAGCCCGTCATCACTTTGCCGCCGCCATACCAGATGATCAGGGCAACCGCAACCGAACTCAGAAGTTCCACGGCGGGATAAAACCACGCGTAGGCAACGATCCCGTCCTTGTTCGCCGCGAGATGCTCGTTGTTGATCGCGTCGAACTTATCAAAGCTTTTTCGTTCCCGATTGTAAAGCTGCACGACGGACATGCCGGTGATGTGTTCCTGCAGAAACGCATTGATCTTCGCGATTGCGATGCGAACGCGCCGGTAAGAGTCCCGCACCTGTTGGCGGAAGACCTCCGTCGCGATAGCGATCAGCGGAACCACCGAGAGCGTTACAAGGCCGAGCTGCCAGTTCAAGACCAGGATCGCAACCGTGATGCCGAGGAGTGTGAAGATATCGCCGAAAATCGATACCAGACCCGCGGAGAACAGCTCGTTCAGCACATCGACGTCCGTGATTACACGCGTAATGAGCCGGCCCACGGGATTCCTGTCGTAAAACGAGGGCGACAAGCCCTGCAGATGCTGAAAGACCTGCATTCGCATGTCGTACATGATTTTCTGGCCGGTGTTCTGCAGTGTGTATGTCTGGAGCGTCGCAAAGACGAACTTCAATACCAGCAGGCCCACGAATACAACGGCGATGAACGTCAGGCCCGGCAGATCAGCCGCGGCGATGTATTGATCGATGGCGATCTTGGTAATCCATGGGAATGCGATTTCCAGGACCGATTCGCACAGAATCAGCAGCAGTGCGAAAGCGACAAATTTCTTGTAGGGCCGGAGGTACGTGATCAGCCGGCGCATCAACCGCGAGTCGTAGGCTTTACCGAGAACTTCTTCGTCTTGCATTCGCGTTCTGATTACTGTAGCGGCGGTCTATGACCGCCGACGGTCTCCAGGCCTGCGGATTGTCGGCGGTCATAGACCGCCGCTACAGCGTACGGGCTTTAGCCCCGCTTTAGCCCGCGTTCTCCAATTCTTCTTCCAGCAGTTGCTTTCTATGCAATTCCGCGTAATAACCGTCTCGCGCGAGCAGTTCCGCATGGGTGCCCCGTTCCACGATGGCGCCGCTTTCGATAACGATGATTTCGTCGGCTTCCTTCACCGTTGAGACACGATGGCTGATGAGAATCGAGGTCCGATTCCTCATCACCTGCTTCAGTTCATGCAGAATCTGCTCTTCCGTGTACGTGTCCACGCTGGACAGCGCGTCGTCCAGAATGAGGATCCGCGGATCCCGCACGACGGCGCGGGAAATCGCTGTTCTCTGTTTCTGTCCTCCCGAAAGCGTGATGCCTCGCTCACCGACCATGGTTTCGTATTTGCCGGGAAATTCATCGACGTCGCCTTGAATTCTCGAAATCGCCGCTGCTCGACGAACGTCCGCATCCGAAGCGGACTCCACGCCAAACGCGATGTTCTCGCGAATCGTCTCGCCGAACAGGAACGTATCCTGGGGAATAAAGCCGATCGATCGGCGCAACGTCTCCAATGGAATTCGCTCGATCGGCATACCATCAATGAACAGCGAATTCGGCGGCGGGTTGTAAAGCCGCGGGATCAATTGAACCAGCGTGGATTTTCCCGATCCGGTGGAACCGACAATCGCTACGGTCTTCCCTTTCGGTATCGACAACGAAATATTTCGCAGCGTCGCCTTGCCGTTGTACGAGAAGCTGAGGTTCCGGAATTCGATGGCTCCTTCAACCGCGAAATCCGCTGCCACGCCCGGCTCATCGTTCACTTCGGCCGGCGCGTCCAGAATGTAGTTCAGTCGCTGCATGGAAGCGCGGCCCCGCTCGAACAAGTTCACGACCCAGCCCAGCGCGATCATCGGCCAGGTCAAAAAACCGAGATACATGTTGTATGCAACAAAATCGCCCAGCGAGATCGAATTCTGGATGACCTGACGCCCGCCGAAGAGAAGTACGATGACGACCGCCAGTCCGATCATCAACTCCATGACCGGGTAGAAGACACTCGTCACGCGGATCAGCTCATAGTTCTTGTCTACCATGCTTTCCTGCACACGCGCGCTCAGATCGGCGAGCCTGGCCTGTGACTCTTCAGTCAGATCGTGAATTCTCTTTCCGAAATGGCGCACGCTGTAGGACACGAAGGGCAGCGGCAGGAGCGCCAGCAGCGTCAGCTGCCAGCTGATCTCCAGCATCACTACGACCGCAAACAAGGCGGTTACCACAGTGTTGGCCGTGTACATGATGCCCGGGCCCACCAGCATGCGCACATTGCTCAGATCGTTGGTGGCTCTCGACATCAACTCGCCTGTTTTATTCTTCTGGTAAAACGAGATCGAGAGCGTTTCCAGATGACGGAAGAGATCGTTCCGGAGCGTATATTCGATGTCGCGCGATACCCCGATGATCAACATGCGCGTGAGGAACCGGAAGACTCCTTGGAACACCGTCAGGCCCACGATAAGGGCCGCGTAATAAAGGAGTTTCTGCCGGGTGACCGACTCGCGAAGGGCATCGACCGCAGAACCGGTGACCCAGGGGGTGGCCAGAAGGAAGACGTTGGAGCCCACGATGCAGATCAACCCGAAGGCAAGCCGGAAGCGGTGTTGCCGGAGATGGACGGTCAGGCGGGCCAGAACGTTCCATTTCTCCGAGTTAAGGAAGACCATAAGTCCTCATCTTACTATAATGTACGTCGACTGTAGCGGCGGTCTTTGACCGCCGGCGGTCACAGACCGCCGCTACAGTTAGAGTTAAACCTTAACGATCCGGAGGATGTCCAAATGGATAGCGGGGACGGAACCATCCGGCAGAGGACAAACTCGCAAATGGAAGACGCTTTAACGACATCGATGTCCAGGGTCCCAGAAAAGCAAGACGCGGATGCCGGACTTGTCGAGCGGTACCTGTCCGGAGACATGACCGCATTCGATGAGCTGATGATCCGGTACGAACGGCAGATTTACCGGGTTTGCTACCGGTTCGTGGAAAACCGGGAGGACGCGATGGACCTGGCCCAGGAGGTCTTCATCAAGGCGTTTGAACACCTCCCCACTTTCCGGCAGGAGTCCAGCCTGAAAACCTGGCTCTACAGGATCGCGATGAATCACTGCATCAATCACGTGAAAAAGCATTCGCAGGAATTCGTCGAAGTCACCGAATACACCTCCAGCGTTCGCGCCTCGGCGCACGCTCAAATGGAGGAGCGAGAACAGCGTGAGCATTTGCGCCGAATGGTGAAACACCTTCCGCCGAAACAGAAGGCGATTCTCGAATTGCGCATCAACGAGCAGCTGAGCTACGAAGAAATTGCTAACATTTCAGGACGGTCGGTTTCAACCATTAAGGCCAGTGTCTTTTTTGCATTGGAAAAACTGAGGAAACTGGTAAAAGATCCCAGGATCCGGAAGATTCGCCGCGCGTAGGTTGAGTTTTATGTTTGGTCATCTCAAAGCCCAGGAGTTCTTGAATTTGATGGAGGGTGCCGAGCTGCCTGCCGAGCGCAAGCTGCATCTGGACGGCTGTGCGCGATGCACCGCCACATTGACGTCGATGCTTTCAGTGCACGGCGCAGTCACCTCGCTCGATGCCGACATTCCTGAACCCGATTGGGCCGAATTCCGTTCCTCGGTTCGCGATCGGTTACTGTCGCGCGCGGCACAGCGTTCTTCTGCAGTGCGGCGCTGGACCGGCTGGCCTATGCGGCCGGCAGCGGCGTGGGCCTTGTCGCTGGTCGTCGCAGTTGGAATCACGACCGCCGCGTTCCTTTGGAATATGGAAAGAATGCAGACTACTGTCGTGGAACCACCCCGCCCCCAGCCTCCCGCGATCGAATTGAACGATGTCGAGGCAATGAGTCTCGGGTGGTCCAAGACGTCGCTGTTCGATGATTTGATCCAGCTCAACGATGCACAGGCAGAACAGGTTCGAGCGATGTTGGAGTCCCCGCAGAAGGGAACTCAATACCACCAATGAGAAAGCTTGCCGCCGTCTTCCTGCTCGTTATCCTTTCGAGCACCATCGCCCTGTCCAAGCAGGACGGCGCCAGGCGACTGGAACCGCACGGCAAGGCGGCCAACCGTGCAGCGGCGCAGGCCGGCCGCACTCCGGCGATCGAAGATGCCGTCCTCGGTTATTACATCAGTCAGTTTCCGCAGGTGGCGGAAGTCGGCGACGACGTTTTTGTGAAAGTCCTGCCTCATCTCCGGCAGTTTGTCAGGGAACGATTTGAAATCAGCCAGCGCAGAAACCGGGCTTTGAATGCCATCAGAAACATGGTTCAAAGCGCCGATTCCGAAGAAGACCTCAAGCGTTTAATTCGTGAGTTCGACAAAGCCGACGCGGACATTCAGGCAAATCAGGAAAAGTTCCTGGCCAACGTCGATCCTCTTCTGAGCACGCACCAGCAGGCCAAAGCTCGACTATTTCTGATGATGGCCGACAATCGCATCCGGCAAATCCTGAACCAGATTCAAAACAACGCAAACCGCCCAGCAGCCCAACCTGCCCCCGAGCAGCGCGAAAAGTAGATGGGCAGGGAAACACCTCCCCCGGTTCACTAATCACTGATGTCCAATGCCAAATGACTAATGAACTTGAGGATTGAAAAATGAGCGGTTGACTAATGGAATTGAGAAATGAACGGATTTGTCAATCGTCAATTCTCAATTTCATTTCTCAATCCTAAATCCTCAATTTCATTAGTCATTGGACATTGGACATCAGTGATTAGTGATTTGGGAAAACCCCCTTCCTGTTGTATTAATGCAGGCATGATTCCGCGACTCCGCTTCATCCTGCTCATCGGTCTTACTGTACTCATCGTCCCTGGTGCCTGGGGCCAACCGCAGCAGATGCCGAAGATCACGCTCAACTATCCCACCAGAACCGGACAAAGCTGGGTGCTCTACATCGCAAAAGAAGGCGGCTATTACCAGAAGAATGGGCTGGACGCGAATATCGTATTTGGTGTCAGCCCGACCGGGATTGCGATGGTGATCAGCGGCGAGGCCGCCATGACCGTCTACACGCTGGAGCAATCGATGCAGGCAAGCTCCAAAGACGGGTCCCTCGTCTCTGTGGGCAGCCTGTTCAAGAAGAGCCTGTTCGCACTGATGGCGACGAAGGACATTACGACCGTCCGCGGCCTGAAAGGGAAGCGTGTGGCGGTGAGTCAGATTGGCGACGCGCCGTACAACTACACGATCGGACTTCTCAACAAAGCCGGACTCGGTCAAAGGGATGTTCAGTGGGTTCCCGTCGGAACCGATGTTAGTGGCCGCGCCGCCGCTCTGGTAGGCAGCCGCGTCGATGCCACGATGTTGACCGCGCCGGTGTATTTCAAGCTCGAGCAGGAAGGATACAAGAACCTCGGCAATATCAGCGACTACGATGATATCTATGCCCCATCCGTATATCTGATGAAGAAAGGTACGATCGCGGCGAACCCGAAGCTTCCTGAATTACTGATCAAGGCTCACGCCGAAGCGATCAAGCGGTTCTACGACGACCAAGCGTTCGCAATCAAAGCATACCGAGTGTACGACCCACAGGATCCTGCAGAGGTCGAGAAAATCTACGACCACTATGCCAGGGTCAGCACCTATGAGCGCGTCCCCTACGTTACCGCTCCGGCGGTCCAGTACATTCTGGATCACTTGAGCGACCCGCAGTCGGCCGCTCAGATGAGGAAATTCGATTTCCGCTCGGTGATCGACAACAGCATTGTGGACCGTCTCGTGAAGGAAGGTTTCTTCGAGAAGCTGTTTGGACCGGGGATCAAAGCCGAGCAGGAGAGCAAAACAAAAATAGCTTTCCGGTAAGGCATCCGGCGAGAAGACATTTTGAAATTGGACGAATCCTGCATCTCAAATCCGAAATCCGAAATATCGCATTGGACTGGCCGTCTTTGGAAGGATGGCTAGTCCAATTGGAGATTTCGGATTTCGGATTTGAGATGCAGGATTCGTCCATTTTTAAAATCCTTTCTTCCCGCTAACGCCAATGCGCGAATCCCATGGCGCTGCCGGTGCCGGCCTCGGAGCGGTAGCATGCGACATAGTCCACGAGTTTCATCGTCAGTCCTGCCTCGAACATGACTCCGGCAACGGTAATCCAGTTTTTGATCTCCGATGTACCCGCTCGAAACATCTCGTCCGGAACTCTTGACAGAGTTGCGAGGTCGCCTTTCCTCACGGCCTCGAGCACTTCGTGATCGAAAGCTTTCAGCCGCGTCAGTTGAGAAACGTCGAAGCCATCGGCCATCGCCCGTTCGATCAGGTGGCGGCCGAGTTCAGGCTGGCACGGATATTGTGTGTAGACCGAGGGCGTGCGGTCCTGTTCGGCGCAGGCAATCCCGGGAGGCAGCTTCGCCAGGAATTCCGGAGTTCGCGGAATACCTTCCACGTACTGACCCCAGAAGATTGCGAATGCCGGGACGTGCTCGCTCGTGAAGACTTCCATCTGGTCGTTTCCGACTACGACAGCAACGTCGGGCCTCTTCTCATCGAACAAGTCGGCGAGCTTCGAAATCGCACGCTGGCACTGCATATGGCGATCGCGGCACACTTCGGGCCTGATCAGCTCTGCAATGCCCTCCTGTCTCCGCAGCGCAAGCAGCTCGTCGAATGTATAGGTCCTGCCCTTATAGAAATGTTGCGGGTTCGCGCGATCGGCTTTAACGCGCTCCGGCCAGATCTCGGGTGGAATCGACAGCATCGGGCCATGCGAGGTACCCAATCCGAAGACGATATGCGCCACGCCTAGCCCACCAGCAGAATCTGGAGATCCATCAGGTTGGTTTGAGTCGGGCCGGTAACGATGAGGTCGCCGGTAGCTTTGAGAAAATTGGAGGAGTCGTTTGACCGCAGGTACTTCAGGGGAATCAGCCCGAGCTCGACAGCTCGCGAGCTGGTAAATGGATCGACGAGCCCGCCTGCGGCGTTTGTCGGGCCATCGGTACCATCCGTGGCCACGCTCGCGAAGCAGGACGGAGTGTGTGTCGGACGAGCCGCCATCGAAATCGCCCAGGCCAGAGCCATTTCCTGATTTCGGCCCCCCAGACCATGTCCTCTCACCGTGACCGTCGTTTCGCCGGCCGCCAGAATGCAGGCAGGCGCCTTGATCGGATTTCCACTTCGGGCAATCTCACGTCCGATCGCGGCAAAGAATCGGCCGATGTCTTTCGCTTCGCCTTCAACTTCGGTTCCGAGAACGAGAGTGTTGAAATTCATTTCCCGGGCCTTGCCGGCGGCGGCATCAATTAAAAGCTGATTGTTCGCAATGATGTGATTGGCGACGTTTTTGAAAACCGGATCGCCGGGCTTGGGCGTTTCGGGAATCTGTCCGCGCGCTCCATTCTGCAGGCGCTCGGATACAGCTGCGGGAACTTGAAGTCCATATTTCTGAATGATGGCAAACGCATCGGAGAAAGACGTCGTGTCCGGAGCCGTCGGGCCGGAAGCGATGAAATCGAGCGCGTCACCGATAACGTCCGAAATGATCAGGGAAACCACATGCGCCGGTGCCGCCCATCTGGCAAGTTGCCCGCCCTTCATGTCCGACAGATGTTTCCGGACCGCGTTGGTCTCCCGGATCGTTGCTCCGGCACGAAGCAACAAAGATGTCACTTCCTGCTTCTCTTCGAGCGTGATCCCCTCGGCCGGGGCGGGCCACAGCGCGGAACCGCCGCCCGAGATCAGAACCAGGACGACATCTTCCGAGGTTAGCCCGCTCACAAGCTGCCGCGTTTGCTGAACCGCGCGGCTGCCGACCGCATCCGGAATCGGGTGTCCTGCTTCGATCAGCTGGATGCGCTGGAGGGGAAGAGCGTGCCCATATTTGGTGACAACCAGGCCGCCGGTAATGTGTTTCCCAAGGATTTCTTCGACAACCTGCGCCATCTTCGCGCTGGGCTTGCCCGCTCCGATGACGATCAGCTTCCCGCGCAGCGGGATTTCCTTGCCTCCGACGGAAAGCACGCCTTCATTGACCTGGACGAAATTGCGAATGCAAATAGCGGGATTCGCAGCGTTCAGAGCGGCTTCCCAGATCAGACGCGCGGACTGGCGAAGTTCTCTGGTATTCATTTATTCGCGGTTTCCAAACCCTTCACAACCCTGGCTCGCATCTCCTCGATAGCTGCGCGGTCGCTGGCCTTGGGATTTTCCTGAAGGTAGACATCGAGATGCTCGAGGACTGAGCGCCAGCGGTTCTGTTTCATGTAGACGTTCACAAGCATCAGCCGGCTCATGTTCAACCTCGGATCCAGCTCGAGGGCTTTCTTCAATGCAGCTTCCGCTTCTTCGAAGAACGACGACTTGTAATTTGCAGAACCGAGATAGTAGTACGCCATCGCCGAATGCGAATCGAGTTTCACGGCCTCCTCGAGAATGTCGAGTGACTGGTCGAGGAGTTTGCCGACGACATCTTCACCCTCGCTTTTGCGCGCATCCGATTCTTCGATGTAAAGGCTGCCCAGATTGATCAGGGGCTGAACATTCCTGGCGTTCAGCTGCCGGGCCCGCCGAAACTCCCTTTCGGCATCGTCGTACCGCTTCACCATATGATAGAGAATGCCCAAATTGTTGTGGCCTTGATAGAAGGTTGGAGCGATCTGAACAGCCCCTTCCAGAAGCTTGATGGCCTTGTCCGTCTGGCCTTTCTTTTTTTCCTCGATCGCCTTCTCGTAGTCCTGCACGGCCTTCTTCGGGAAGCGCTCTTTCATCTGTGACACGTCGATGACGTCGGGGTCTGCACCATCAAGCCCACCGGCTTTCCTGGCAGCATCCTTTTGCTTGTTCAGAAATATGGTGACAGGCGCAAGACCCATCTGGTTGTAAAGCTCGACTGATTGGCGAACGGACTCATAGCCCTCGAGTTCGACGACGATGTAGTACATGCCGCCCGGAAGACTCCGGAATTCAAAGTTTCCCGCGCCATCCGTGTAAGTCGTGCTAATGGTCTGCAGAAGCGTTTTCTCGAGGCGCACTTCGATATGCATGTCACCTTCGCGGCCCGTCCCAATAATGACCTTTCCCCTGATTCCAAAGTTGTCAGGACGCGGGCGTTGCTGCTGTTGCGGCAGGCCCTGCCCCAGAACAAGACCGCCAAAGAACAAGAACCCCGACAACCCGAACCATACTTTTCTCATCATGAGAGGTGACCTCGCTACGTATGGTAATTCGGGGACGTGGAATCGGGGAAAATCGGGGTCAGACTGGTGAATTCCCTTTTTCCGATTACGGGATCCTTTGACTGGAAAAAGGGAATTCACCAGTCTGACCCCGATTTTCCCCGATTCCACGTCCCCGAATTACCACGCGACGTTTCCGCGTTTATACCATAAACTGTCTTGACGATGAAAACGGCTCTCGGCACAATCCTGATCTCTCAAGAGGATATCCGGCGCCGGATTCTGGAAATCGGGCGGCAGATATCCAGCGACTACGCGGGACGAGCCGTCACGCTCGTTGCGATTTTGAAAGGCAGCTTCGTTTTTCTGGCTGATGTGATTCGCGCGATCTCGCCCGAAGTCCCGCTCGAACTCGATTTCATGGCGGTATCCAGTTACGGCGATGCGACGACCACTTCCGGAACGGTGCATAGACGGTAAAGACGTCATCATTGTGGAAGACATCGTGGACACCGGGCTCACGCTCCTTCACGTTTACAATATACTCTCGGCACGGGGAGCGCGGACTCTTCGCGTCGCAACACTGCTCGAGAAGCCGGGCAAATCCAAGTACGACAGGCCGCTGGATTACGTCGGATTCAAAATCCCGAACAAGTTCGTCGTCGGTTTTGGTCTCGATTACGCGCAGCGGTTCCGCAATCTTCCTGATATACGTGTTTTAGATGAAGTCTGATTTCGGCAGATATATCGACCACACCCTCCTTCGCCCCATCGGAACGACGACGGATATCCGGCGTTTGTGCACAGAAGCCATCGAATACGGGATGGCAGCGGTATGCATCTTTCCTTCCTATATCCCGATGGCCCGCGAAATCCTGAAAGACTCGCGCGTGAAGATCGCCACGGTAATCGCGTTTCCATTCGGAGTCACGTTCACGGAAATCAAAGAAGCGGAGATGCGGGCAAGCGCCGCCCGAGGAGGGGATGAAATGGATTTCGTCATCAACATTGCTGCATTGAAATCGGGAGACGACAAATCCATCGAAGCGGAAATGCAACATCTCACAGCCAGGGCGCGGACGCTCGGCGTGCGCACAAAATTCATCATCGAAACGGCGTACCTTACCGAAGACGAGAAAGTACGCGCATGCAAGATCGCGAATCGCGTCCGGCCGGATTTCATGAAAACTTCAACCGGTTACGGACCGTCGGGGGCTACCGTCGAAGATGTGCGGCTGATGCGGTCGAATTTGCTTCCGGAAATTCAAATCAAGGCTGCCGGCGGCATCCGATCTCATGCTGAAGCCGTTCAATTGTTGCAGGCGGGAGCATCGCGGCTCGGAACCAGCTCGGGAATCAAGATCATCGAAGAGGCAAGCAAGGGATGAAACCCGATACAGGTATAACAACGACCGAAGCGAACTTCCTTGCGACGCTCGTCGAAATCAACCACGAGATCACGTCGATTCTCGACCTCGACCAGTTGCTTAACAAGATCGCCGAACTGACGCATCGAATCGTTCCGTACGAGATTTTCGCTATTTTTCTTGTCAATGAGGAAAAGCAGGAACTGTACCACCGGTTCGTGATCGGGCATCCGCCGGAAGCACGGAATCTTCACATACCCATTGGTGAGGGTGTCACCGGAACGGCAGCGCTGGAGCGTAAACCGGTCGTTGTAGACGACGTTCGGAAATATCCCCGTTACATCGAGGCCGTCAAAGCCGCACGATCCGAGCTTGCTATCCCGCTCATTGCCAAGAACCGTGTGGTCGGCGTTCTGGACATCGAGAGCCCCGAAATCGGTTACTTCCGTGAAGAGCAGGTCCGGCTGCTCAATCTGCTCGCCAGTCAGATCGCCATCGCCATCGAAAACGCAAAAGTTTACGAAAGCGAGCGGCGCAACCGGGAGATGCTGGCCCTGTTGTACGAGATCAGCGTCGAAATGGGCTCCACGCTCGAGACCGACGAGCTGGTTCATAAAATCGCTGCGGCTGTGAAGTCCAGAATCAATTACCGGATATTTTCGATCTTTCTCCTGGACGAACGCACCGGTGTGCTGCATCCGAGATTTGTCATCCGCTCCAATGAACGCGAGGATCAGAAGATCGTGCTGCCGCTCGGTGTCGGCCTTATCGGGAACGCCGCGAAGCTCGACGAGCCGCTGCGAGTCGGCGACGTCACGAAGGATCCGCGGTATCTGCCTGTGCATTCGGAAACACGCTCGGAGCTGGTGGTGCCGCTGAGATCCAAGGGCAAGGTCGTGGGAGTTCTCGACCTGGAGAGCGCCGAGTTCAATTACTTCACCGAGCATCACCAGCGCTTTCTCATGACTCTGGCCTCGCGCATCGCCTCCTCGCTCGTCAACGCGGAACTGTACTCCCGTGTCTCCGACAGCGAACGCCGGCTCGAACGCGAAATGAAGATCGCGCGGGAAATTCAGCACCAGCTCATGCCGGAAGATCTGCCGTCGATGCCGCCGCTGACTTTGGCCGTCCTCTTCAAACCGGTGACGCATCTCGGCGGAGACCTGTACGACTGGATTCATTTCGATGACGGCCGGCTCGCCATCGTCATCGGAGATGTTGCCGGTAAAGGCGCGCCGGCAGCGCTCTACGGTGCGCTGTCCAGCGGCATTATTCGGACCCGGGCCGGACGCAAATATCCGCCGGGTCAGATGCTCGAACTGGTAAACAAGACGTTGTATCAAAGGCCAATTGAAAGCCAGTTTATTGCAGTGACGTACTCCATCTACGACCCGCAGGCACGCAAGATTACGATTGCGAACTCCGGTTTGCCATATCCGTTGATGGTGCGGTCGGGTCAGGCCAATTTTCTCGATGTTGGAGGAGTTCCGCTGGGCTTGTTTCCGGATTCTCACTATCAGGAGACGGAAGTGCAACTGCAAACCGGAGACATTCTGGTCTTCTACTCCGACGGTGTGATCGAATCGCGCAACGATCCCGGCGAGGACTTCGGATTGAAACGCCTTGCGGACGTTGTACTGGCCAATCAAGAAAGATCGGCTGATGGAATCGTCAAAGCGGCCATCAGTTCCCTGGCCAGCTTCATCGGCCGGACAAAGCCCCACGATGACCGGACGATGATCGTGGTGAAGATGGAAAAAGAGTAAGTAAACACAAAGACACAAAGGCACGAAGACACAAAGAAGGGGCGCAAATCAAAGTTCATTTGATGCGCCCCTTCTTTGTGTCTTCGTGCCTTTGTGTCTTTGTGTTTACTTCAAGGTCCTGTCGAGTACCGTAACCATCTCGCCGTGGATCTTCCCGTTCGAGGCAATGATTTCCTTCATGTAAATGGAATAGGGTCCACCCTTGAAGTCCGTCACACGACCACCGGCTTCCTCCAGAATTACCAGGCCGGCCGCAGTATCCCAGGGCTGGAGATCGAGTTCCCAAAAGCCGTCGCAGCGCCCCGCGGCCGCGTAGCAAAGATCGAGTGCAGCCGCCCCGGCACGTCGTACGCCCTGACTGGCAACAACAAACGCTTGGAACTGACTCATCGCGAGGTGGATCTTCTGGCGAACCCCATAAGGAAAGCCCGTCAGGAGAAGTGCGGTGCCCAGCTGATCCACGTCGGAAACGTTAAGCCTTTGCCCGTTCAGGAAGGATCCCTGTCCGCGCGCGCCGGAGAACATTTCGTCTCGACAGGGATCGTACACAGCGCCGCAGACGATTTCGCCTTTCTGTTCGAAGCCGACGGAAACGCAGGAGACCGGATACTGGTGGGCGAAGTTGGTTGTGCCGACGAGC
>WNFQ01006457.1_pt1 | contig 14071 bp, 12 predicted proteins | sample 5400171 | NCBI WGS metagenome assembly WNFQ01 (sample SAMN13153356, study PRJNA577476) | soil metagenome | isolation source: 20 cm soil under Madrone tree | place: USA:California | collected 2016-06-14
CACCGACCGGATGAGATGGTACCGTGACGAACCGACATCGTTTGGTCCATCGCCCCAACGGAAGGTCGCCTTAGTTGAAATAATCACCTGATCCCGCCGCCCGGCAATCGCTTTGCCGAGAATTTCTTCGGCTGCACCGACCGAGTAAACGTCCGCGCTATCGAACATGTTGAGCCCGTTTTCCAGGCAGATATCGACCAGGAGCGTGGCATGTTTTACGTCGCTAGCGCCCCAGGCGCGGAAAAATTCGTTTCCAGCGCCAAATGTCCCTGTGCCGAGACTCAGGACCGGCACTTTAAATCCGGAACCGCCCAATTGTCTGAATTCCATGCGTGTTGATGTCGTTTAAAGTTGGGTACGCCAAACCGAACCAAGTTCCATTGTTTGCTCTCTATCGAGTGTCCATGGTTGGAGCGTCAATGGCTTTATCTTCCGTTTCTCGTCTGAGGGATTTTTTTTTTGTGGTGCGGCACAATTCGCTAACTTGCGATGCCATCTGGGGATACGTCTTTGCCAGTGTCTATCTGGGGCCACTAAAGAAATCACTAACGTCATGAGATAAGAAAACGTTCCAGTTCTGCGAAAAACGCATTTGGCTCTTCCAGCCACGGCAAGTGACCGCTTTCCTCAAAGATCACTAACTGAGATTGAGGGATGCGCTCGTGCAGCCGCTCAGATAAGGCCACAGGACAAATATAATCATGTCTGCCTACCATGATGAGTACCTTCGCCCTTATTACGCCTAACGATTTGATCTGATCAATTGGAAAAGCTGCGTCGGCCGCATATTGAGAGGTGAAGGCATATGATGAGATGGGTCCGGAAAGCTGCTCCTGGGCCAGAGGAAGCGACTTCTCCGGGCTGTGAAGGAAGAGTGGCAGAACCTGTGCGATAAATGCTTCGAGGCTTTCATCACTCGTAGCAGGGTTCATTTGTCCGGTGAAAAATGTGGACACAGTTCTCGTCGCCTCCTTAAAACGGGGATCAGCGGCTCTGTTCTGGAGGATTCTTTGCGTATCGGCATCCGCGCTCAAGCCAAGCACCTGGCTGTCAATGAGCACCAGCTTGCTCACTCGGTCGGGATAGCGAGCCGCACAGGCCAGAGCAATGGCGCCAGAGTTCGAGTGGCCTAGAATGCTGATTTCGGAGAGGCCGAGATGCACTCGCAGTGCTTCGAGATCATTCGCCATATCGACGCTTCCCATGTGCATCGGATCGGCCGGACGACCTGAGAGACCACTACCTCGGGTATCGATAAAGACGAGTCTAAGATGCTTCGCCAGCGAGCTGAATGCGCGCTGCAAGTAGGCGGAAGCTACTCCCCAGCCCGGAGACACAAGAAACAGCACAGGGCCGTCGCCGATAGTCCGATAATGAATATCGACTCCATTCAATCTGACTGTGTGATCGTCCATGAGGCGGCGCTCTTCAGTTTTGTTCCTGTTCCTTTTGTACCAGCATTCGGTCTCCTGGGCTGCTCAAGAGCTGAGCTCTAACCTTTCGTAGCGCGCTCTGCAAATGGTTGGTGTCGATTCGGTAGGATACGATGTCTATGCCGTGAAAGTTCTGCCCAGTCCCAAAGCGGCGAGTTTCTGCCGATACGTAATGGAACTGCGGTCAGCCCGGATATGCACTTCCTCCTGAAGATCAATTGGCAAATCTTCAGGATATTGTTGTTCTACAATTATTTTATCCTCCGCGAAGACTTGGTGATTAAAATCGAGCGTGTCGTGCAACGGCGCATCCTTATCGAAATTGCGGCAGATCGGCACAAACACACGTGTCTTCCGAGCCGAGACTGGACAGGCTGCGTTGAGAATATGCAGCCGACCATCCTTCGGAAAAAAGACTGATAATTTCGCTGTGAAGGGCAAAAAAACGTCGAACAACCGACGCCACTTGAACCCAGGTGGATTAAGATGCTCGAGGTGCTTTGGATAGTTGCTGACCGTACTTAAGTAATCTGCCTGAAACCCATTTGATGTCGGTGTCACCTCGTAAGTTGGTACTTCCGGATTGGTGCGGTCTCCAAAAGTTTCGACATGCACAAAAGCGAAGTGACCAACATCCAGGAATCCTTCGATCTGGCGTCCGGCTGAAGCCTCCAATTCGATGCTGTTTGGAAGCACCTGTAGATAATCGGGGTCGAACCATTCATCGAATTCGGGCAAGTTCTTCGGTCCATCATTGACCAATCGGCTCCACACTAATCCATATCGCTCCTGCGTCGGATAGGTCTGCAGCTTTAGCTTGGGAGGAATTGCCGCACCCGGATGTGCCGGTATGCATACGCAACGACCCTCGTCATCGTAGCGGAATCCATGATAGGCACAGACAAGCGTGTCTCCTTCCAAGAACCCCATGCTCAAAGGAATACCGCGGTGCAGGCAAAGATCGCGTGCCGCAGTCACCTTCCCGTTGGCCAGCCGGTAGAGCACAAGACGTTCATCAAGAAGTTGTGCAGCAATCGGTTTTTCTGCCACCTCATGAGAGAAGGCTACGGGATACCAATATGGAGCGAGTGCGGTCCAGTCCGATTCGGAAAAAGTGCATCGCCTCAAAGACATAGAATATCGGTTTTTTCTAAAATCTATTGTACCGGCCTGCGCTTTGCCTCGCACAGTAGTTCAAAGGAATAAAGATTACGGCCTCCGCAGCCACCTATTATTTTGTCCCACCTGCCGTAATCATTGTCTTAACTGTCGCCGAGATTCCGCCGCATTGACTGCTCTTCGCAGGCCCTGAAAACGAGTCTGAGAGATGCCGGGGACGGCGCACTTCAGAGCATTGAATCGCGCCTTGTGCCCGTGATCGCAAAGTGCGCTGAGAATCAGAAGGTGCCACCGCCGAGCGATCTGGTCCAGAAGCACGCGGTCCAACCGAACACTCTTCTCAATTGCTTTACCCATGGCTAGTTACCTTGATTCCACCTAGTGTAGCACAGGTGCCTAATTGACACTAGGTATTCTTTCGATACCATCAGGAAGTGAGTCAGCATGACAGGCAGAAAACTTGAGGAATGAGAATGGGCATTTTAGACGATAAGGTCGCACTGGTAACGGGAGCTTCCAAGGGTATAGGCGCAGGCATTGCCAAGGGATTAGCGGCAGCCGGCGCCTCCGTCGTAGTGAACTATGCCTCCAGCAAGGAGGGCGCACACCGTGTTGTGTCGGAGATCGTAGCACAGGGCGGCAAGGCGTTCGCGGCGCAGGGCGACGTCTCGAAAAAGGACGATGTGCAGCAACTCTTCGCAGAGGTAGTACGGGAGTTCGGCGGACTGGATGTATTGGTCAATAACGCCGGCGTGTATTCGTTCGGTCCGTTGGAGTCGATCACGGAGACAGAGTTTCACCGGCAGTACAACACGAATGTATTAGGAACACTTCTGGCGACGCAAGAGGCGGTGAAGTTGTTTGGAGCGAAGGGCGGTAGTATCGTCAACATTGGAACCGCTGGCACGAAGAATCCTGGTCCGGCAATGGCTCTGTATCTTTCAACCAAGGGCTCAATCGACATAGTCACTCAGGTTTTGGCGAAGGAGCTTGGGCCTAAGAAGATCCGGGTGAACTCGATCAATCCAGGTGGCACGGAGACCGAGGGCGCTCATGCGCTGGGCGTCATGGGCAGCGAGTTTGAGAAACACCTCATCTCTCAAACACCCCTAGGTCGATTCGGGCAGCCTGAGGATATTGCGCCGGTTGCAGTATTCCTGTCATCTGAAGCATCGCGCTGGGTCACAGGCGAGATACTCCTCGTCTCAGGCGGCATGCGCTAGAAATCTAACTGGCCTGTCTTCCTTTTTGGCGTAAGGCTGGCGTGCCCATTAGACCAACTGAGCGACGATCTTGCCTCGGACATGTCCTTCCGCCAAAGTGGTCAAGCTTCGCGGAATGTCTTCCAATGATATGACCCGTGAGACCGTGGAGTGGATCTCGCCTTGTTGGACCAGCCCAATCATTTCGGATGCCATTTTGACCAGATCCTCCTGTTGGCGCCGGAACTGCGCGGCAACGAGTACACCGCCTAGACCGATATCATGAATGGCGATGGAGTAAGGTAGATCATCTAGCCGAGATAGATCGGGTAGGCCGGCGATAAAGGCCACGCCTCCCTCCGGTGCGAGCAAGCGCAAATTATCGACGCCATTCCTCGGGCCGATATTATCGATAATCGCATCAAAAAGCCGCGGACCCGCGATCTCTCGAGCTCGCTCGAATACGTTTTCGCTCCGGTAATCGATTACTTGGTCTGCACCCAGCTTACGCACGTAATCGGTGTTGGCGGCCGAACAAGTTGTTACCACGGTCGCTCCGGCCCGTTTGGCCAACTGAATGGCAAACCCGCCGACTCCGCCACTTCCGCTATGAACCAGGACCAGATCTCCGGAGTTAGCGTGCAGTCGCCGATAGAGTGAACTGTAGGCGGTCAGCCCGGCACATGGAATGGCAGCGGCGTCCACGTAGTTTACCGACTCTGGAATTCTCGCGATCGTGTGGCTCGGGACCGTATTCAATTCCGCGTAGGTGCCTGGTCGACGCCATGTGGTGTGATAAAACACCCGATCACCAGGTAGCCAGTTGCTCACCTTCGCGCCGGCCTGTTCGATGATTCCGGCCGCGTCGACTCCGAGCACATGCGGATAAGTCCATAGATCGCTCCCGATGGCCGCCACTTTGAAATCGACTGGATTAAGCGATGTTGCCTGCACCCGAACTAGCACTTCGTTCGGCGAAGGTACTGGATCTTCCAACTCACCAACTCTTAAAGAGGATGGGGGACCAGGCGCATCGAGAAGAATCGCTTTCATTTCCGTGCCGCTATAAAATCGTCGAGCCCTTGTCGCAAAGCAGCGGTGGGCGCCATCTTTCCGAACGCCTCAGCCTCAATGGCTAGTCCTTCGTCGATTGTTGTGTTGAGCCCGTGCTGCACTGCGTAAATGCAGACTTCGACCGCCTCCGGAGCAAAACGGGCAACTCGCTGGCCGAGTCCGACGGCTTCATCAATCAGGGTTTCTTTTGGTGCAATCGCATTGATCAGCCCGTTTTCCATTGCTTGTACTGCGCTGATCGAGTCCCCCGTAAGTATCATCTGTAGCGCTCGCTTGCGCCCGATTAACCGCGGTAACCGCTGTGTTCCGCCAAAGCAAGGAGGCATCCCTAGCGCTATCTCCGCTTTGGCAAAGTGCGCCTCCGGGGCCGCGATCGAGAGATGTGTTGCCTCCACGATTTCGCATCCGCCGCCGTAGGCGAGGCCGTTCACTGCCGCAATGATCGGCTTCGAGAAATTCTCTATGCGCCTAGTCATGTTCTGACCGCGCCGGACAAAACGGCGATAAGCCGCCTGGGGTCCCAGCCCGACGTCCTTCGAGAATTCGTGTATATCAGCCCCGGCACTGAAAGCACGACCGGAACCGGTAAGAACAACCGCTCGAATATGTTTCTCCTCTTCAATTCGCTCCAATGCGTGAACAATCGAATCAACGAGTTCGTAGTTCAGAGCATTCAGTTTGGTCGGACGTTCAAATGTGAGAATCGCAACTGATTCACGATCTAGTCGGGAGAGCACTTTTGTTTTCATGGTCTTATCGATGTCCATTTGCGGTTACCGAGCACCAATCACTTTTCACTAATCAGCCTTTCGGCTGCCATTTGTGGTTGCTAGCTGACAGATTCGGTGACCAGTTCCCGCTTTCGCGGTTCACGATGTGCACGTCGATCGCCAGGGCCCTTTTTTTGCCCAAGTTTACTCACCAGCACATAGAAGACTGGAGTCAGCAACAATCCAAAGAGCGTGACGCCGATCATACCTGAAAACGTTGCGATACCCATTGCGTGCCGCATTTCAGCTCCAGCGCCGTGCGATGCAACCAGCGGCCAGACCCCGGCAATAAAAGCGGTCGAAGTCATCAGGATCGGTCGAAGCCGCAACTGGCAGGCCGCTAGCGCCGCCTTTTCCGAGGGAAAGTGCTCCTCCTGATTCTTTGTTTTAGCAAACTCCACGATCAGGATCGCATTCTTACAGGCCAAACCTATCAGCACGATTAGGCCGATCTGGGTAAAGATATTGTTGTCTCCGCCATCAATCCGAACGCCCAACAAAGCGAACAGGAGACAGAGCGGAACGATCAGCACGATAGCCAACGGCAGACGCAAGCTCTCGTACTGAGCTGCCAAGACGAGAAAGACCAATAAAACGCAAAGAGGAAAGATGTAGATAGCGGTATTCCCAGCGATCACGTTTTGGAAAGTCAGATCGGTCCACTCGAATGACATGCCTTTCGGTAAGGTCTCTGAAACCACCCGAGCCATCGCCGCTTCAGCTTGTCCACTGCTGAATCCTTTGCCCGGGGCGCCGTTGATGGGGGCGGTAAGGTAACTATTGTAGTGCTCGGCACGATCCGGCCCATAGCTTTCTTTGACTTTCACGATCGATCCGATCGGAACAATCAGTCCGTTCTTATTTCGCACCTTGAGTGCCAAGATATCGGATGGGTTCTTTCTGAACTTTTCATCGGCTTGGGCAATAACTTGATAGGTTCGCCCGAATCGATTGAAATCATTGACGTACAGCGATCCCAGATTGACTTGCAGGGCGTTGGCCACATCGGTCTTGGTCAGCCCAAGCGTTGCCGCCTTTTCCACATCGATGTCTGCCTTGAGCTGTGGCACGTTGACGGTGAAAGCGGTAAAGAGATTGCCCAGCTCCGGCGTCGCCGAAGCGCGTTTGAGCACTTCCTGCGTTGCATTGTAGAGCGCTTCGTAACCAAGACCGGCGCGGTCCTCCAGTTGGAGCCGGAACCCGCCGATCGTCCCGAGACCCTGGACCGGCGGCGGAGGGAAGATGGCGATAAAAGCACCTTGAATGGAAGCGAACTTCTGCTGCAGATCGTTGGCTACCGCCAACCCGCTGAGCTCAGGTGTCGTTCGTTCTTCAAAAGGCTTCAGCGTCGCGAAAACGATGCCAGAGTTGGTACTATTCGTGAACCCATTGATCGACAGCCCCGGAAAAGAGACTGCGCTGTCTACCGCTGGATGTTGGAGAGCAATCTCGCTCATTTGCCGGATGATGCTGTCAGTGCGATCCAGTGAGGCCGCTTCCGGAAGTTGAGCGAACGCGACCAGGTATTGTTTGTCTTGAAGCGGGATGAAGCCGGTTGGCGTGATCCGAAACATCTGGAACGTCAATACCACCAGGGCAGCGTAAACGATGAGAGCAAAGATTGCGCGCCGCAGCAGGCCCTGCACGATGTTGGAATATAAATTTGCTGACCAACGAAAGAATTGATTGAATGGCCGGAAGAACCATCCAAACGCAAAATTGAGGACGCGGGTGACCCGATCATCCGGGGCATGAGCCGGGCGAAGCAAGATTGCGCACAAGGCCGGGCTGAGCGTGAGCGAATTGAAAGCGCTGATTACGGTCGAGATCGCGATAGTGAGTGCGAATTGTCGATAAAATTGGCCGGTCAGACCGCTAATGAATGCGGTCGGAATGAACACCGCACAAAGAACCAGAGCAGTAGCAATGATTGGCCCGGTGACCTCTTTCATCGCCTGGTTCGTTGCATCGCGCGGCGATAGCCCAAGATGAATGTTCCTTTCGACGTTTTCAACCACGACGATCGCGTCGTCGACCACAATCCCAATGGCTAAGACCAGCCCGAACAGGGAGAGAGCGTTGATGGAGAATCCAAGTGCCAACATGGCGGCAAAGGTTCCAATCAGTGAGACTGGAACCGCGGCCAGCGGAATGATCGAAGCCCGCCATGTCTGGAGAAAGACGATCACTACAATGACCACCAGAATCAGCGCCTCAAAAAGCGTGTGAACGACCGCTTCGATGGAGTGTCGGACAAAAATAGTAGGATCGTAGACAACACTGTAATCAAGACCTTCCGGGAAATTGCGCTTCAACTCCGCCATTGCTTTCCGCACGTTGTCAGAAAGTTCGATCGCATTGGAACCCGGTAGCTGAGAGATCGGAAGTGCGACCGCTGCTTTGTTATTAAGCAGACTTCGCAGTGAGTAATCCGATGCTCCTAATTCAATCCGGGCGACATCACGCAAGAGAACGTTTTCTCCGTGTACTCCTGTCTTGACGATGATCCGAGCAAACTCTTCTTCGTCGATTAGCCGTCCATTGGTATTGATGGTAAAGGCGAAGTCCGACCCTGATTTTTGCGGCTCCTGGCCGATGGTACCGGCAGCGACCTGCGCGTTTTGTTCGGTGATAGCAGTGATAACATCGGCCGCGGTCAGCCCTCTAGCCTCCAGCTTTCCCGGATCAAGCCACACTCGCATGGCATAGTCGCCGGAACCGAATATCTGCACCTGTCCCACGCCAGGTAGTCGCGCCAGCACGTCCTTGACTTGTAGCGTCGCGTAATTCCTAACATAAATGTCGTCGTATATTCCAGTCGGACTGAAAAGGTGAACAACCAGCGCCAGGTCAGGCGAACTCTTGAGAGTCGTTACTCCCAGACGTTGAACCTCGGTTGGCAGCTTCGGTAAAGCCTGGGCAACACGATTCTGCACCTGCACCTGTGCCTTATCCAGATCAGTGCCCAGCTTGAACGTAATCGTGAGGGTCATGACACCGTCAGTCGTCGCCTGAGAAGACATATAAAGGCTGTTCTCGACGCCGGTGATGACCTGTTCGAGTGGCGAAGAGACTGTTTCGGCAATCGTTTTGGGATTGGCTCCCGGGTAGGTCGCCCGCACAACTACCGTCGGCGGCACCACTTCCGGGTATTCACTAACCGGCAGAAATTTCAGCGCGATCAGTCCAATCAATAAGATGACAAGCGAAACGACGCAGGCAAAAACTGGACGCCCGATGAAAAATCGAGAGATGTTCATGAGGTAGATTGCGGAATGCGGAACGTGAGATCCGAAATTGGCGCTCTAAGATTCTTTCTGCTTCGGAGGTATGGATGCGCTCCTGCTGGTAGCCTGGGGAAGAACTTTCATTCCTGGCCGGACGCGGGCTTGTCCATCCACAATGATCTGATCGGCCGGGCTGATGCCTGCGGTCACGATTCTCTTTCCCTCAACCAGACCGCCCAGCGTAACCTTGCGATACTGAGTAATGTCATCTTTGCCGACGACGAGCACATATCTCTGCCCCTGATCGGTGCCAATGGCGGTCTCGGATATCAGTAGAGCAGAATGTTGTGCGGTAGCGGGTATTCGCACGCGAGCGAATAAGCCCGGAGTCAGTCTCCCATCGGTGTTTGGAAAGACCGCACGAACCGTGATGCTGGCGGTATCCGCGGTGACCCGATTATCGAATGACTCAATATAGCCGGTTCGAGGAAATCCCTCTTCATCAGTTAATTCCATTTGAATCGGAAGATTGCCATTCTGATCCAGCGGCAGCTGTCCCATGGTTTTGAGGCGCAACAGACGGAGATATGCCGCCTCATCGAGCGTGGCGTAAGTGTATACCGGATCAACGCTGACTATCGTGGTGAGCAGCGTATTGGATCCGGGAACGCCGCTGGCGTAGTTGCCTTCGGTCAGAAAAGCTCGACTGATTCTGCCGGAAATCGGGGCTCGAACTTCACTTTGCTCGTAGTCCAATTGGGCGGAATCGCGCGCCGCCTCCGCCGACTTGAGTGCAGCAACGGCTTCCGCCAGCTCGGAGCGCCGGCCATCGGCTTCCTCCTGGGAGATAGTATGACTCTTCAACAACTCATCCGCGCGCTTGCTAATCCTTTGAGCATTTTCCAACGCGGCAGCGGCGTGGGCGACCTCGGCCGTTGTCCGATCTAGCTCAGCCTTGTACCAGCGGCGATCGATCACGAAGAGCACGTCACCTTTGTGAACAATTTGTCCCGCTGCGAAATGGATTTCGGTGATATGCCCGGAGACCCGGGGACGAATCTCAACCGCGTCCACGGCATCGATTCTGGCCGTTGCGGTTTCCCAGTCGATGACCTGGCTTTGTTCACCGGAAGACACAGTTACCGAAGGAGGCGGAGGAGCGTTGTTGGTTTCGGTGTGGGTGAATTTACAAGCGGTGAGAGAGGTTACCCAAAAGAGGGCGAGTGCCCAATGGTAAGATCGAATTCCATCCATAGCTGATGCAATTGTGTTCAGAACTTCCTTTTCGGTTGGTTTCGGCTCAATTACGCGACGAATGAGAGGAGGCAGCTGAGACACGAAAGTGAGTTGCATTGTTCGCATATACACGAACAAGCCGGCCCAGGCAAGCGTAACCACAACTTTCTCCCCGGCCTGACCCCAGTGGCCTCGCTCCAAGCCGCACAACGATTTTCCAACTCCAGGTCTTCCCACGCCCGTCGGCTGGTGCGGAAAGAAGCGAGGCAGAGTATTTGGGCTACCGGGCGGCAGCTTGGGATATTGAGTCACGATTCTTCTTTCTCCAGGTGAAGATTTCGATTGGCCGGCGAGGATAGACCTGCCGGGTGACAACCCTGTGTCAGCAGATTTGCGACTGAGCGCCGCGAAATCGATCAAGCTGCTTTTGCTGTGCTGCGGGCCCGCGGACGAGCCGGCTCCATTGCCTGCAGTACCGAATCTAAGAGACCAGGAAAAAGTTCGTCCAGTTCCTGGCGCCGCAAGGAATTCATACAGACGATGCCGCGCGGTTCCATGCGAATAATGCCGGCCTCGCGTAGAACACGAAAATGGCGGGAGGCGGTCGATTTGCTAAGATCGATCTCGATTTCGCAACAGTTCATCTTGTCGTGCTTGGCGATCGCCTGGACGATCTGGAGCCGAGTTGGATCACTTAAAGCAAAGAGGACATTGGGCAAAGTCATCTGGCTTTTGGCCGGGTGTAACGGCATTCGCATGAAGCAATAATAGCCCAAAAATTGGCTTATTTCCAATGTTCGCTTATATACGAACAATTACGATTCCCTTGAAATCATTCGATTTCGCTGCCATAAACCACGGCTAGAGATGACCAAGACTGAACTTCAAATCGCGCTCGCTACAGCCACCCAGACTGACAAAAGAACCGCTGGTGTATTCCTAGATACGCTCAGCAACCTTGCTTACAAAGCGATCAAAAAGAACGGGGAATTTGTGTTGCCCGGGTTTGGCAAGCTGGTGAAGCAGAAAAGGAAAGCGCGCACCGGCTTTAATCCCAAAACACAACAAAAGATCAAGATTCCAGCCAAGACTGTCGTCAAATTCCGAGTCGCGAAGGTGGCGAAGGACGCGATTCTTGGGGTAAAGAAGTAGTTGGAGACGGATGTACAATTGGAGATATCACACAACTACACTATCTCTGAGCGCCGGAAGCGAGTCAGCCTATTTTAGGCGCGTAGAGCTCTCGATCTTAACCAGTTCACACCTGCGCATGGTCGCATCACGTCGATCATGACGCCGCTTCCCGCAAAAGTCATAATCATCGAGAAACGCGGTGCTCAGTATCAAGTGATCGTTGAAATCAGTCCTAAATATCGAGGTTCATTTAATACCCTAGTCTTTGGTGAGATCAAACCGCACAGCGGTTCCTTGCAGGATGGCAGGCTTAACTTGGTCTACTACCAAAACCCAGGCCTTAGCATCCGAGATCCGTTTCCACTTTGGACTCTCCACTGATGGAAAAGAAGATAAGGCGCAACTGAAGGGCTAGAGTCTCAGAGCACAATCTCTGGCCTTCTACGATTCAGCAGTCTCTTAGGAGGCAAGCCGAAAACTCTTTTGAAATGCCGTGTAAGATGACTCTGATCGACGAAACCGACCTGGCGTGCAGCTTCGCTGATGGTGAACTTGCCGGTGGTCAGGAGTTCCTTCGCTTTTCTCACCCTGGCATCGACGACATACTGGTAAGGCGATTGGCCGGTAGACTCTTTGAACAGCCTGGTAAAGTGATAGGGACTCATGTAAACCGCCTTAGCAATCCCGGAAACAGTTAACTCTGTATCCAGTTGATCTTGAATATATTCGACAGCACGCACCAGCTTTTCGCGGGGCAACCCGCCACCATACTGCCTCTTCGGCCCGAGCACTGGCGCGCCATATTCGCGTAGGAGGTGAACGGCGAGCGCGGTTGATAATGCCTCCCCATACATGCGGTCAAGGGCAGCGCCGCTCTGGATTCCGGCCCGCAATGCCATAGCAATGTGGCGAAGTGTAGGATCGGTACTTCGTCGCTGCTCAACCAGTTCGATACGGTCTGAATCCAACTCCAGCCCCAAAGCAGTGCGGCTAATGAAAGCGGGGTCCAGAGCCAGAAAGAGAACGCTCGCACATACGCCCCTCTCTATTTTCAGCCGCTGAGAAAAAGGCTGATTGCTCGGGAATAAGGAAATCGAGCCTTTTGCCTTGAAGAAGCGCTGAAACCGCCCCTCTTTCTTGTATTCTCCGGTAACGGCGTGACTAATATTGATAGCAATCACATGCCGCTTGAACATGACATCAGCCAGTTCACTGCTGGGAAAGTGATGCTGTTCCAGCACGATATCGTTCCATTTTGTGCCAACGCTCGAGAGAACAACCCGAGAAGGGGTACCGCCGGGAAAGAGTTCTCCGTTTGTGTGCCAGAGAGGAATACTGTGCGGGTACTTCATCGTAATTCTCACCTTCCCGGCGAATCCCAACCCTTAACATCAAAGTTTAGGGACTAGGCGTTTTTTGTCCGAGTTGTCGTAATCGTTGCTTTAACTGCGCAGCTCTTAGTCTCCGCAAGCAGGCCCTCGAGCATCGAAATCATGTTCACGGTCTGCCACGGGTCGGGTCAGCGTACCGCCGAGCCGTTCAAAGCCCCCGGTTCTTTGTTCTAAGAGCACTTATCTACCAAAGAACCGCACGAGGCTCCAAGACAATCCAACGTCTTCAATGAATGTCTGCGGGGGAACGCAGATTTATGAAGACTAATGCGAACGGTACAGCGAACCTTGAACCGAGTACCCACGCGGCAGATTTCGCCGAGCGGGTACGCGTGAATCAAGCAAAACTTACCTCTGAATTAAGGCTACACTACGACTTCGTCGTCTGTGGTTCGGGCTCCTCTGGTTCGGTGGTAGCGCGCCGGCTGGCCGAAAATCCGGATGTGAAGGTACTGCTGCTGGAAGCCGGCGGCAGCGACGATGTGCCCAGCGTCATGGAGGCCGATCAATGGCCCTCCAATCTTGGTAGCGATCGGGATTGGGCCTTCCAGGCTCAACCGAATCCGCATCTGAATGGACGCTCTATTCCAATGAATATGGGCAAGGTGCTGGGTGGTGGATCCAGCATCAATGTGATGTTTTGGTCGCGCGGACACCAGAACGACTGGGACTATTTCGCATCGGAGGCGGGCGATCCCGCGTGGAGCTATGAGTCAGTGCTGAATATGTATCGGCGAATCGAAGATTGGCATGGCGCGCCAGACCCAAAGTACCGTGGAACGGGGGGGCCGGTTTTTGTCCAACCCGCGGCTGACCCCAGCCCAGTTGCTCTGGCCATGCTGGAAGGAACACGCTCGGTCGGGATCCCAACTTTCGAAAATCAGAACGGTCGCATGATGGAAGGTGCGGGCGGTTGCTCGATCGTCGACTTACGGGTTCGCGATGGAAAGCGCGAGTCCGTATTTCGTTCTTATACCTTCCCCTATATGGACCGGCCGAATCTGACGGTGCTCACTCACGCATTAGTCACCCGGATAACTTTGGAGGGCAAGCGTGCGACCGGAGTGGAGTGTATTTACAACGGCAAAACCCATCGGATCAGCGCAGGGCTCGAAGTGGTGCTGTCACTGGGCGCAATTCATACGCCGAAGGTGCTGATGCAATCCGGCATTGGCGATGAGGTCGAGTCACAACGCTTCGGCATCCCTCTGGTGCAGCATCTTCCAGGCGTCGGGCAGAACTTTCAGGACCACCCAGCTGTCGGCTGCGTCTGGGAGTACCAAATAACGCTTCCGCCAAGCACCGGCTCTGTCACTTCTTTCTGGAAGAGCGATCCTATTCTTGACACCCCAGACATACAGCTAGGCCAGATTGGAGTACCGTTCACCAGTGCCGAGACGTTAACCAGGTTCAATCCACCAGCAGGTTCCTGGTCAATGGTCGGAGGCATCGTACGGCCAAAGAGCCGAGGCAGGATTCGGCTAA
>WNFQ01004421.1_pt1 | contig 14067 bp, 9 predicted proteins | sample 5400171 | NCBI WGS metagenome assembly WNFQ01 (sample SAMN13153356, study PRJNA577476) | soil metagenome | isolation source: 20 cm soil under Madrone tree | place: USA:California | collected 2016-06-14
CACGAAAACTATGGAACAGCAAACTACTTTGATCGATACGCAGAACCTTCCCGACCACCGGGAGGTCGCTATCGACCGTGTTGGGGTGAAGAACCTGCGTTTTCCGATCCTGGTTCGGGACAAGGCACACACGTCGCAACACACCGTGGCAACCGTGAGCTTGACCGTCGATCTGCCTCACCACTTCAAAGGAACTCACATGAGTCGCTTCATCGAGGTGCTCAACCATCACGGAACCGTCATTCATGTCGATAATATCAAGGTGATCTTGCGAGAATTACAGACGCGATTGGACGCGGAAGCGGCTCATGTCGAATTCGAATTCCCCTATTTCATCGAGAAGCAAGCACCGGTGACCGGCGCGTCGGGATTACTCGAATACAACGTGCGGTTTAATGCCACTGCGCACCAGAAACATTCCGAATTTGAAGTGACGGTCATGGTTCCGGTAACCACCCTCTGCCCGTGCTCCAAGGCGATCAGCAAACAGGGCGCACACAATCAACGAAGCCTGGTGACATTTGCGGTGCGGTTCAGTAGCCCAATTTGGATTGAGGACTTGGTGCGTATGGTCGAGACGTCAGCCAGTGCGGAGTTGTTTAGCTTATTGAAGCGCCCCGACGAAAAAGCGGTCACCGAGCATGCCTACGATCATCCGGTTTTCGTGGAAGATCTGGTGCGTAATATCGCGGTCAAAGCGAACGCTGACCCACGAATCCTCTGGTATAAGATCGAAGCTGAGAACTACGAATCGATCCATAACCACAATGCCTACGCGATGATCGAGAAGGGCTAAGGGCCAGCGGTTAGCAGTCAACGGATCAGGCGGCTATTCCGCGTGCCAGATCTGGTTAGAACTTTCGAGGGAATTGCCGCTCTTGGCCGCTCTGTCAATTAGAATGCTCAGGTAATGATCTTGAGAAGCTTCGGTCAGGTCATAAAAAGAATTTCCCGTTTCCAGATAGCGGGCCATCGATTCAAGACAGGTCGCGATTGCAATTTCGTCATCAGATAATCGCGCAGGTGCGAACGAATTCCGATACCACCACGCCCCCCCAGCAATGTAACCTTTGTGGTGGTAACCTTCCAGATTGCCGGTTTGGCCGGCATCCATTCTCTTCAGTTGCATCTCCATCGGCGTCGCGAAGTCGATTAAATATCGAACATCCAGATTGTTAATCTCTCCGCGGTCACCGCGCACCAGGACACGATGCGATCGGATCCAGGAAAAGTACTGATCTTCGACAAAATCGAAGACAGCGAGCTTGCCCTCGAATTCGAGGCTCGCGATGGTTTGTTTGGTCAGAATTTTTCGTTCTTCCTGCGGCGGTCCCGCGCGGGTCGAACCTGCAACAATCGGGGACTTGAATTCCAATGCGCGGATGGAGGCGCGCTCAATCTGGACCTCAGAAACTTCTCCAAGCAAGCCTGATCTAGCCAGAGCAAGCCTGGCCGCGTGGACGGGCTGAAACTGATATTGCTCGGCCACTTGGACGCGTGCATTCTCTGGCAGTTCTTTCCCCAATTTCGTCAAGGTCTCGAGATCCTGAGCAGGCGGGGTCTCCGCCAGAACCCCGACATCATGCGCCGCCAGTTCGAGAATGACCGGTGCCGATTCAGCCCAAGGCACCGATGTAACGACAAAATCGGGCTTTGATCTGACCAAGTCGCCTATGGAATTGAACGTTGCGATTCCCCAAGCACGCCCGATCCGTGAGCGTGTCGCTTCCGTGCGTGCGACACATCCCACAATTCGAAAACGGTCCGGTAAAGCCTGGGCGATTCTAAAAAAGAATTCGGCGCGCCATGCTCCGCCGACGATGCCAAATGTGATCGGTCTATTCATCAGAGATACCTGCCGTCTCGCGCATTTGCCTCCCCTAAATAATGCGTGCCCGGCTGCCAGTCGCTCGGCTCAGGCAATGCAAACTCAGCAAAAGGAAAACGAACTTCAACGCCATGCTTGGCGGAAAGATATGCAGCCTCGCAGATTTCAAGGGCTTTCAATGAGCTTTCCGGTAAGGAATAATCCGGCTCCTTTGATCGCAACATCGGAATTAGGTTTTCCAGATGACGCCGATGGAGGGAAACAGGTTGTTCCTCGGGTTCTAACAACTTTCCGTGGGGAAAAGCCGGGTTGACTAGATAATAGTCCGGCTGCCAGCCCCAGAATTCGATCTGGCCTGCGGTACCGAGAATTCGAAACGTGACATCACTTTGTCGAAGCCCGTTCGAACGGATGGCATCCCCCGTATACATTACGATCCGAACGCCATTAGCCAGCTGCACTGAAGTAACCGCCACGGTCTCGACCTTCATACCGTCGCGAAACGTTCGCGTTGTTTTATCGCAAGCCGCGAGGACAGACTCCACCGGGTGGTCCGCATTCAGGTTGATCGAGAATTGAAGCCAATGGATGCCGGCACTTATAATATCAAACCGCGGAGACTGGATCTCGACCAATTTTAGCTCCCCGATTTCGCCGTTGCTTACGCGCTCGATAATTTCCAGGGGGCATCGCTTTACCATGAGACCATGTGGTATCGCCAACGGGATCTTACTCTGTTTGATGAAATCGAGAATTCGGCGACCGGATGCAACCGTATCGGCGATCGGTTTTTCAACTAGAACCGCCTCTAGCGGAAGCTTCAACGCTTCGACCGCAATCTCTTCATGGGTAGGTGGATAAGTGCTAACGCAAACCACATCGGTCGGACAGGTTGCGAACATTTCGCGAAAATCGGCGAAAATCCGAAGACCCGAAAATTCCCTTCGAAGCTCGTCGCCAATTTCAGACCGGAGATCGGCAGCCGCGATTGGCGCATAAAACTCGGATTCGGCAAGAGCCTGGAGACTCAATTGTCCGCCTCGGCCGCATCCGACGACGCTCGCAGTTAACTTTTTCACAGGTATCATTTTTTCTGCGAACCATTCTGAGCGCTGTCAGAGTTCCTTCTCTTTGCTCCTTTTGCGGCGGTTTCGCAAGAAACGACTTTCTCCCCGGTCGGGCCCTGAGGCAATCTCACGTTACCCATTCTCCTAAGCGAAAAGGTTCGCCTAAAGTAAAACCACTCCTGCAGCTTTTCTGGCCAGAAATGCATCGAACAGAGGGAGTCCGTTCGGGAGCCACAACCAACGAAAATCACTTTGGCTTTAATCGTTTTCGATAGTCAGCAACCGAAACAGTGAGTGACTTTTTTAGATCAGCGACAGCTCTCTGATCGACTTGAGAATGTGACGATTTCGCAGAGTTTTCCACGACGCTGCAGAAATAGGCCACACGCATCGCGCCAACGTATCCGGCGGCGGCCTTCAGCTTGTGCGCCTCTGACGCAAGGACCTCCGGATTGTCTGCCAACTCCGGCAACCGGCGTGCCAACCGTTCGGCTTGCACAATGAAAAGTTGTAGAACATTGGTAACAAACTGGTCAGCTTCATCAACTTCCATAAGCTCTTTCAATCGGCGCTCGTCGCACACCGGCAAATCAGAGCCCGATGTGGGCGAAGGTCGATCAGGCGATCCTATTTTGCTGGTTGCCGCCAACACCTCTTTCAACTCGTGAATGCGTACCGGCTTGGTGAGCTTATCATCCATACCGGCTCCGAGACATCTTTCCCGTTCCTCGCTGAGAGCAGTCGCCGTGAGCCCAACGATTCGCGGTTGTCTGGAATAAGATAATGAGAGACGAATCTGGTGGGTGGCCTGCAAACCGTCGATTTCCGGCATATGTACATCCATCAAAATGAGGTCAAACACCTGGCTTTGCGCAGCAGCGATTGCCTGACGTCCGTCTTCGGCTTCCGAAATCTTCCGAACCCCGAGCTTTTGCAGTTGCGCGACGCAAACCAGGCGGTTCACGATGTTGTCATCCACCACCAGAATGTTGAGCTCGGAGAGAATCGGATCTGCCTCCGAAACTGTTTCGGGCAAGCGCGAGTAAGAAGAACTGTTCTTGGACTGAACTGCGGAATCCGAATCTCGCAGTGATCGGCGTCCATGATCAAGTAGTCCAGCGGAGCGTGATCGAGAGTTTCCGGTGGCTCGGATCGGACGGTGAATTCTACGGCAAGTTCTTCCGCCCAACTGGCAAGCAGACGGGCGAGACGGGCATTGCGGACCACCGCAATCATCCGCTTGCCGCGCAAATCCTGTCCTTGGTGCTTGGTCTCCCCAATGTCTGCGGCTGGAAGTGAGATTACAAAATGAAATTGGGTGCCTTTCCCGTCCGTGCTTTCCACCCAAATCCGACCTCCCATTAATGCTGTCAAATTTTGACAGATTGACAGGCCCAAGCCGGTGCCGCCAAAGCGCCGATTCGTCGACACGTCCACTTGGCTAAAAGCGCGAAAAAGCCGATCGAGTTTCTCTGGTGGGATACCCACTCCGGTATCTTCCACACAAAAATGGATCATGTTATCGACGTCGCCGGAAGGCTCTACCTGCAAGTAGATTTCGCCGCTAGACGTGAACTTGATCGCGTTGTTCAAAAGATTGAGCAGAACTTGCCTCACCCTGGTGATGTCGCCGACCAAAGCGGAAGGTATTCGTGGGTCGATCCAGGCGCTGATTTCAAGCCCCTTCTCGAATGCCATAGGTGCCAATAGATCCATTGCCTGATCGACCACGTCGCGGAGCGCAAAGGGAATTGACTCCAATTCAAGTTTGCCGGATTCGATCTTGGACAGATCCAGAATATCGTTGATGATGTGTAAGAGAGTCTGCCCACTGGTGTGGATGACTTTGACAAACTCGCGCTGACGAGTGTCGAGGCTCGTGTCAGAAAGGATCTCCGCCATCCCAAGAATCCCAATCAATGGCGTCCGTACCTCATGGCTCACATTTGCGAAGAAGACCGATTTGAAACGAGTTGCCTCCTCCAACTTTTGGTTGAGAAGCTCTAACTCGCAGTTTTTCTCCGTCAGTTCCCGTTGACTCGCTTCGAGAGCCTGAAACGCTCTCTGCCGTTGCAGTTCGTGTATGTACGCTTCGGAATGCAAACGCACCCGCGCGAGCAATTCGATCCGATGCGGCAATTTGACCATGTAATCGTTAGCTCCCGATTCAAACGCTATCTGTTTGACGGCAGGCTCCTCTTTGCTCGAAAGCACGATGACAGGAACCGCGCGAGTGGACGGGTGGTTGCGGTATTCTTTCAGCAGGTCGAGTCCGTTCACTCCGGGCATCACCAGATCCTGCAAGATCACGGTAGGGGCAATCTTAATGGCCGATTCAAGCGCTTCCTTCGGATCGCTCACATAGTGGAAGGCGATCGCCGGATCGGCTTCCAGCATGCGTCGAACGCCCTCGCCTACCATTGCTTGGTCATCTACTAATAACACCAAGATCTTCTCTGTCTCCCTCTTGATATTTTTGATTGCCGAACTCATTTGTCGCCCGTTGCTAATCGTTTATTGGCATTACCCGTACGGACCCCTGGCAACCTCCGTTCGTGCCGGTGGTCTGTTTACCGATCAGCTACTCCTCTCTGGGATTGTATTGTTCTTGCTTGGGGACTAAAAAGCTCCCTCAGGCGTGGTCCAATCTTCTGCAGCGGCAAAATTTCACTCGCAGCGTTGATCGCGGCGGCAGCTTTCGGCATGCCGTACACCGCGCTGGTGCTTTGGTCCTGCGAAATGGTATGATATCCCGCATCGCGCAATATTTTTAAACCTCGTGCACCGTCCCGACCCATGCCAGTCAAAAGGACAGCTGCAATCGGTCCTCGAAAGAAGCGCGCTGCGCTGCCGAAGAACACATCGACGGAAGGACGGTAGGGATTTTCTTTCGGCTCGGCGGTGTATCCAAGTTCGTGGGAATTCTTGAAGACAAGATGATCTTCGCTGCCGGCGATCAAAACGTTGCCGGAACTCACTGAATCGCCTTCACAAGCCAAACGCACGGGTAACTTTGAATACTCCCTTAACCACTCCACCAGTCCTGGCGCGAACAGCTGGCCAATATGCTGAACAATGACGACAGCCGGAGAAAAATCTTCCGGCAGAGCGGACAGAACCTCGACTAATGCGGCCGGGCCGCCCGCTGAAGCGCCAATCAAAATTAACCTGTTAGCTGTGCCTTCAACTTTTGGAACGATGTCGCCGACCACCTGCTCCAAGCCAGAGGTCTGACGCTCAATGCGGTTGATCTTCAGCAGCAACGCCTGTCCAGTCTTTTGCGATGGATTATCCGTCGGAGTGTGTATGGCGTCTATCGCACCTGCACTCAAAGCCGCAAAAACCTTCGCCGCGTTTCCTGCAACGGTCGCTGTCACAATCAATATCGGACAGGGCGTCCGACTCATGATTCGACGAGTTGCCTCAGCACCATCCATGTATGGCATGATTAGATCCATCAAGACGAGTTCCGGCAAATCTCTTTCACATAGCTTGACGGCCTCCACGCCGTCGCGTGCGATCCAAGCAATCTGATGCTCCTCAGAAGAGCAGACGAGCCGGCGCAGCGATTCAGTCGCCATTAGCGAATCGTTTACGATGCCAATTCTCATGCCGTGGCCTCGCCGATTAAATTTAGAACCGCCTGGAGTAACGCATCGTCATGGAAACCTGCTTTTACCAGATAATAGTCTGCTCCGGCATCTAATCCGCGTCGTCGGTCTTCCGCGCGATCTTTGTAGGAAACAATCATCACCGGGAGTGATTTCAGGTTTGAATCCTTTTTGATGAGCGTCACTAATTCGATGCCATCCATGCGCGGCATATCAATATCAGTTATGACTAAGTCGAAGTGGCCCGTTCGGGCAGCATTCCAACCGTCCATTCCGTCGACGGCAACCTCGACTTCGTAATCTCGAGTCTGCAAAAGCTTCTTCTCCAATTCCCGTACCGTCAGTGAATCGTCCACCACCAATACACGCTTGGGCCTTTTTTGTGTCTCTCCGCTGGTCCCACTTTGCACTGCCCCCGAGGTCCCGGCTTCAATCGATTTTTCGATGGAGCGAATCAGATCCTCTACATCAACGATCAAAACCGGTAAACCATCATCCAGAAGCGCTCCCGAACTGATATCTTTGATCTTTCCTAGTCGCGGGTCCAACGGCCTAATTACGAGTTCGCGCTCACCAAGAAATTTCCCGGTCACGACGCCGTAAAAATTTGCTTTGTTGCCGATGACAACCACTGGGACCTGCTCGCCCGAGTGATTGTCTTCCCTGCCTCCGAAAATCTGGTTAGCCGCGATAAGACCGATTTGCCGATCTTCGAAGCGAAAATGTTGCCGTCCGGCTGTAACCTCAATATCTTTTTTCGCCACTTTGAGCGCACGATTGATGTGCACCAGTGGAAACGCATACGCCTCGTCCCCAATCTCAACGAGCAACGCTCTCACGATGGAGAGGGTCAAGGGTAGCTGCATTTGCAAGGTTGTTCCGCGCCCGAGATCCGTCCAGACGCGGATAGCACCGCGAACTTCCCTGACTATGGCCTGAACCGCATCCAAACCGACTCCGCGTCCGGAAATATCGGTAACCGTCTGCTTCATCGTGAAGCCGGGCAGAAGAAGAAACTCGAGCACTTCGCTATCGCTCATCTGTTCGGCCGCCTCTGGAGTTGTGAGGTTCTTTTGAACAATGGCATTTCGCAAATCCGCCAGATCGATTCCACTGCCATCGTCTGAAACAGTAATCAAAAGATTGCCTGCACTATGTTGAGCCTCCAGCCGGATGGTGCCTTCACCAGATTTGCCTGCCGCGGAGCGCACCTCGGGTAGCTCGATTCCATGATCGATCGCGTTGCGCAAAAGATGGGTGAGCGGTGCTTCAAGCTTTTCCAGAATATCCCGATCGACGTAGGTATCTGGGCCTCGTATTTCAAGCCTTACCTGTTTTCCAAGATCGCGCGCCAAATCGCGCACCATTCGCGGAAAACCGTGAATGCCGTCCGCAAACGGTCTCATCCGACAGGCTAAAGCCTCGTCATAAAGGCGATGTGAGAGATTGGCCGAACGCCGGTGGAAACTCTCCAACTCAAGTAGCCGTTCTGACAAATCCTCACGACATCGCACCAATTGAGCCCGCGCTTGGGCAACTTGAGCTTCTGCGCGTTCGCCGAATTTCTCCAGGTTAAGCAACTCACGAACTCGATCGAGTATTTGAGCCAACTCGTTGTGCTGCCGTTTGAGCCGCAGCAACGACTCTAAAAAAGGAACCAACCGACGGGATTCCACTAGCGATTCCCCGGTGAGCGCAAGAACTCGATTTAAATTTTCCGGAGTTACGCGCAAAAATCGCTGACGTTTCCGCCTCGCATCGTCGACGTCGTTCGACGGAGAAGGGAGCACTGCGTGCGCCTTGGAGATAATCGCCACAGAATCAGAAACATTGGTATCCTCCGATTGCAGCGATTCTAAAATTCCCTTTACCGCCTTAGACGGGTCGTCAAGTCGCACTTTTGCTAGATCCCGTAGAAGCTGTTGCACCTCGTCAGCACGCTTAGATTTCTCTGTTTCGATTTCGTCGTCTGGCGCTTGGGCAATTCGGTGTAACAAATCCACACCGCGCAGCAGCACATCGACATGTTCGGGGAGCAGCACCAGCAATCCTTCTTGCGCCGCGACAAATACATCCTCCAGCTCATGCGCCACCGAGACTGCGGCATCCTGGTCCACCATCCGTGCGGCGCCTTTCAGCGAATGCGCCGCGCGCATCAACGCCCCCAGCCGCGACGCATCGATTGGATTTTGCTCTAGCCCGAGCAAATTCTCCGTCAAGACAACACTCTGATTTTCCACTTCGAGCCGGAAAAGCTCCGCCATGGAAAACTCGCTCAAATCACCTGGATCTTTCGCGCTCACGTCAGGCTTCGATCGAGCATATCGAAAAGCAATTGATCATCGAGACAGCCAACGGTTTTGTTCTGCCAAAGCAGCATGCCTCTCAGGTAAGTTGTTTGTGCCTTTGCTACGGTGGAAGGAACCCCTTCCAGCTCATTCGGGCTAAACCTATGGATGCCATGCACTTCGTCGACGGGGAAAACGAATCGGGAACCTGCGCGACCAGCCACAACCAGGCGACGATAAATCGCGCGTTTTGAACTCGATTTTTCTGGTCCCATTTTTTCCATACCAAGCACTCGATCGAGTGCCACGCAGACTAGCAATTCCCCACGAATATTGGCTAAGCCCAAAAGTATGTTACTTCGTGCTTGGGGCACGGAGTGAGTCGGGCGACTCTCAGTAATCTCCTGTAAATTCGTTGGTGACAATGCTAGCCACTCGGCACCGATTCGAAATATCAGAGCAGCTTGCGTCTGTCGGCTCTCGACTTTTGGCTCCATGGCGAAATGCGTGGTCCAGCCTTCCAGGTAGCCCTTTGGCAGCTCTCCTCCGAGGAGTTGTGCGGCCGCCGATGAATAGACGATGCAGTTGCGACAATGGATCGCTTGCTTCAACTCACCGCATTCCCGGTTGCCCCAAACGCCGATCTTGTTCCAACAATCGTTGAGCTTGACGGAACTCATGGATCTCCCATCTGGTTTCGGCAGATCCGGTTTCATTTCGTTCGCTCCAGAACACGGTGAGCACGGTTCTTCAAAGCCCTGGCCGCAGCGCTATCGCCGCTTTTATCCGCTAGTAGCGCAAGGTGTATCAGCGAATCATAATGATCCGGTTCAAGATAAAGCGCCTTGCGATAAAACTCATTCGCCTGGTACTGATCTCCCGCACAATCGCGGATCAAGCCGAGCAAGTGAAAGGCGCGTGCTGACGGGCCTTCCTCACGTAAAAAGCCTTCGCAGATGCCTGCCGCTGCTTCTAGCTGCCCTTGATTGGCCAGTTGTTCGGCCAAACCCAAATCCGGCACCAACCTATTTTCCTGCTTCGCGGTTTCAGGCACCGTTTTTTTAGGAGGTGCCAAATCCGGCGTGCGCAAGGGTTCGGTCCGGCGTGCTTTGGCGGGTGACCAAACTTTCAGTTGTTTCAGTTTCGGCAGTGTACGGAGAGCAACCGGCTGGCTCTTGCGAAAAACAAATGCCATCGGCAACTTCACGGCGGAAAAACCGTGCTGAGTCAGTACTCCCGTTTCGGCTGATCCGACAAACAATAGTCCGTCTGCGGTCAAAAACTCGCTTATGCTTTTGAGCGTTTGGCGTTGGGCCTCGTGATCAAAATAGATCAGCAGGTTGCGGCAGAAGAGAAAATCGTAGGGCTCACCACCCAATCGAAAACGTTCTTCGAGCACGTTTCTTTGCTCAAATTTGACGCATTGGCGCACCCGTTCGCATAGACGAAAACCAGTATCTATTTTCTGGAAATATTGATCGCGAAACTTAAGGTCGTTGCCTCGGAATGAATTGCCGCCGAACACGCCGAGCCTTCCGATATCGACCAAATGCGCGCTGATGTCGATCGCATCAATTTGGAATTTCTCCGAAGGCAATCCCGCATCGAGCAGGGTCATGGCGATCGAATAAGGCTCTTCCCCAGTGGAGGAGGCAACGCTCAGGGCGCGCAGCTTTCGGGTTCCGCAGAGAAATTGTTCCTCAGCGATCTGTCGTAAAGCGGCGAATGATTCAGGATATCGAAAGAAAAAGGTCTCCGGGATCACGACTACTTCAACTAAGTTCTGCAATTCCGTTTGGGAGCGTTGCAAAAGTTCGGCGTATTGCGAAATATCTTGAAGGTCGTTCGCGCGAACGCGCTGTTTGACAGCGCGTTCGATCAAGCTAAGTCCCACGGAAGCGACATCGAGACCGATGGTCTGGCGGAGCAATGCAATGATTGGTGCGAGCGACATCAGCTTTGAACGAGTTCACAAAACAGCACATCACGAACTTCGGGCGTGAGCAATCGTTCGATTTCGATGCACTGGATTAAGCCCCCAGTGTCATTGGCCACTCGGCCAAGATAGGGCGCATTCTCAGACTCAACCCCCGTCTCAACAAAATCCTGGATAGACCGCCGAATCATATTCGTTGCGTGCTCAGCAATCAGGCCGAGCGGATGTGGATGCTGAGCCTCGAGCGGATATTTCACTAGAATGATGCGCGTGCTTAAGCGGCGCGCGGCAGGTTCCGCCAGCATCATTTCGTTTAGGTCGATTACCGGCACCGGATTTCCATGATAATTTAACACCCCAGCCACCCCGACCGGCGCCCCGGGGACTCTTTTTAGGTTTGTTAGCGGAAGGACTTCAATAATGCCGCTGGCAGATAAAGCGTAACGGTCCCGGCCAATCTGGAATAAGATAAAAAGCATGCAGAAAGAAATGAGAGTTTGCGCTCAAGCGCCATTCAACTTGAACCGGGAGACGCTGGTACGCAGATCGTTGGCAGTGGAATTCAATTGATCCATCACAATATTTGATTGATGTAGTGACTCGACGGTTTGCTGTGCCGATTCGGTCAACTGGGCCAGCGCTTCGCTGATTTGTTGGGCACCGGTAGATTGCGATTGCATCCCTTCGTTTACGGTTTCGAACTGAGGGGTTAATGCCTGGACTTGGCTGATGATTTGCGCCAATTGTTCGCTCACCTGTTCGACTTCCTGCACTCCTCGGCGCACCTCTTCGGAGAATTTGTCCATCCCCATTACACCGGCAGAAACCGCCGACTGCATCTCCTTTACCAGCTGTTCGATATCGTAACTGGCTACAGCAGTTTGGTCGGCCAGACGCCGAATCTCGGTAGCGACAACAACGAACCCGCGGCCATGCTCGCCTGCCTTTTCCGCTTCGATGGCCGCATTGAGCGAGAGCAGATTCGTTTGGTCTGCGACCTTGGTGATGGTGGTCACGACCTGATTAATGTTACTGGCTTTTTCATTCAACACCGCCAGCTTGGCATTAACTGCCCCGCCTGCTTCCATCACCTGCCGCATCGTAGCTTCCATGCGGGCCAAGCCGTTCTGGCCTGTGCCTGCCAGACTCGCCGTTTGCTCCGCAACTTCAGTCACGTCATTGATTGTGTTGAGCAATACCTTGGAGGTAGCCGCGATCTCCTTGGAGGTTGCGCCAATCTCGCTGGTAGCAGACGCTGTCTCCGCACTGGTAGCCTGATGTTCTTTGCCGGTAGCCGCAATTTCAGTAACTGAAGAGGCCACTTGCAACGCTGAGCGTTGCACTTGACCGACCAGCTTGGTCAGATCGTCGCTCATTCGATCGAATCCGTCCGCCAGCACGCCGAATTCATCGTTACCTTGTAGCGCCAGTCGATGCGTAAAATTTCCGATCCTGATATCAGACATTAAATCGATCATTTTGACCAACGGTTGCTTGATTGCCCGCACGACGGAGTAGCAAATCAGCCCCGCCAGAATGAGACTGAAGATTATTCCGATGATCAGGACAATTTTTGACTGCGCGGCCGCAGAGTTCAGTTTCTGGACTGAGGTTTCGGCAGCTTTTTTGTTGTATGCCAGGTCATCGTTGATACCCTCCAGAAACTTCCTGAACTTTGGCTGGAGCTGTTGATCGTAGAGATTGTTAGCTTCTTGATCTTTCTGGGCGCGGCTCAGTTTCAGAACCTCCTCGAGGCTACTAACGTAAGCCGAATAGGTAGTGTTCAGTCGCTGAAACCGTTCGACCTCTTCTGTGCCAAAAACCGTGGCCTCGAAGGCTTTGAAGAGGGCACTTAACTTTTCGTGGTTGTCCCGCAACTCCTCGTCCAATTTCTGGACGTCCTGGGCATCGTTTGCCTTAATGTGCTGCAGAATCAACGCAACTTCCCGTTCACTAGAAGCCGCTATCTGTGCCATCAAAACTGCACCGGGAAGGCTATCCTTGGCCAAAGTTGCCGCCTGACTTTGGATCGCCCCTAATCGCGTAAATGCGTAAACACTCACACAAAGACTTATCAAAATGACCCCAGCAAATCCGAAGGTAAGTCGCTTCCCAATCGTCCAATTTTTCATGATTCTCGTTGAGCGCTCTGCCTGCATCGTTAACTGCTCATCACCGCGCCGAGAACAACGGAACCACCCTCACGCCGCGCCGATGGCCTCGCCCGGGACCCGTGGGGAAATTAATATGTCCAGGAGAATCGGGGCTAACTCCGAACGACCAAAGCAGGATGGATTGCCAGCCGAATGGGTGAACACTAATCGGCTCGTACTTCTACTCGCGAATGAGCGCGATCCTCGAAAAACCCAAATTAGGTATGATCGGAATGGCCGCCGTGAAACGGCAATGAAAGGAGAAAACGTCACGTTCTCAAATTTGCACTTAACAGTGCGAAGTGGCAATGATATTCATAATTGCAATAATTCCTGTAATACTAAGGGAGACGGGACCTCCGACCAAGTTCCCGCCACCCAGTGTGCCGTATCCGGGATAGGCCTTTTCAGAATGCGCTGAGTCAGGCGCTATCTCGGAAACGCGCGGCGTATATTCTTTCTCTTCGAGGACGGTCTGCGTCGGCGTCCATGAGCTTCACGTGCCTCTGCCCTACATCGTTCTAAGTTTGGCCCGGATGCCAAAAGGAAAACGGCTGAAGCGCGATTCTTTACAAATAATGGCGGTTTTTATAATAATTATAGGGAAGCACTGTCTCGGGACAAACGGATTCGCTTCCGCATTCGATCGGGCAGCGCGCAATTCACGTTATGAAACCGGCTATTCCCGCTTTCTCATGAAGCTAGCGCTTTATATGCTTCTGGTTGGGCTGGCTGTTTCTTTGCTTTTTCGCCAGGTTGAGTGGCCCTGGATCGCTTTTCGGCAGGGCGAAACTGCATTTGACCGCGGTCATTATCTCGATGCCGCAGCGCTCTATGAGCGGGCAGCGCAGAAGCTGAACGATACCAGAATACTTGAACCCCTGGCGAAATGCTGGTTGGCAGCCGATCGGTCCGACAACGCTGAGACGGTCTTGACTCATCTGCTCGAACAGCACCCCGAGCACCTCCCGGCGATGAAACTTCTCGCTGGCCTCTACCAAAAGACCCAACAACCAGGTAAAGCGATTCTGCTCTTTACCAAATACCTCGCCGCTGGAGGAAAATTAGATTCTCCGGCCGAACTACAATTGGCACGTATTTATCGTCAAGCGTCTCTCTATGACGATGCTGCCCCCTACTACCTTCAGGCGGCCGAAGATCCAAAGCAGAAAACAGAAGCCGAG
>WNFQ01007060.1_pt1 | contig 14057 bp, 9 predicted proteins | sample 5400171 | NCBI WGS metagenome assembly WNFQ01 (sample SAMN13153356, study PRJNA577476) | soil metagenome | isolation source: 20 cm soil under Madrone tree | place: USA:California | collected 2016-06-14
CACCGCCAGTTACGGCGGTGGCAGCAATCCTCCGCTCGGCTCTGGCACCTATCCCGAGCCCCTCATCCCTTTCAATGATCCGGAAACCGGCGCTCCCCTGTGCGGCTCAGCAGCCACGCTCAAAGCCTGCAATGCCTCCGTCAGCGTCGGCCAGAACCAACCCTACTGGATCGACATCTCCGTCCCGCGCGGTGCCACCAACAGCCCCCCAGGTACCTATACCGGCTCCATCTCGATCACCTCGGCTCAGGGCAATGCGACCATCCCGGTCACGCTCACGGTCTGGAACTTTGAGCTGCCCGTGCAGCCTTCCGAACTCTCCCTCTGGACGGGTTTTAGTCCCGCCGCCGGCAATACGGTTAGCACCTTGGCGCAAGCCTTGACGCGCAATAAAGTCATGGGCTGGTACGATGATGCCGCCCGCGCAACTTCCGACGTGACAAATTTCGGCCTCAATCGGTCTGGCCTGGACAACTACTACTATATCGGTATTCAGTGCAACGGTTCCTATAGCAGCATCCCTTCCACCAGCCAAATCAACGCTGCGGCGGCCAATTTTCCAGCAGGCTTGAGTCTAGACTTTTACATCGCAGACGAATTGAATGGCTGCACCAGCGATTACACGGCTGTCAGGACCATGGCTGCCAACGCCCACGCGGCCAATCGCAGCGTCAAGACCATATTTACCCTCAACACGCCGGACTCCAATCTTTATGGTGCCATCGACCATTGGGTGCTGCTCGATTCCTTGGAACAGTGGCCCGCTCTGCCGTTTACCGGCGGGGGCGATCTCTGGAGCTATACCAGTTGCAACACGGGGTTCGGCAACACTCCGGAATGGCTGGTCGACTATCCCCCCATCAACGAGCGCATCCAGGCCGGCTTCTTGAACTGGACCCAAGGCGCCACCGGCATCCTCTACTACCGCGCCGACGGCTGGACTAACGGAAACACCATCGGCAGTTGGAACAATGTCGATACCACCGCTTGCGGCAGCGGCTTCGGCAGACCAGGCGACGGCATCTTCCTCTATCCGCCGGGACCCATCGCCTCGACTGAGTCGGCTCCGGGGATCCGCCTGAAGGCCATCCGGGATGGCATTCAAGACTACGAATATGCCCAGATTCTCAAGAACCTGGCGCAAGTCCCCTTTGTCAATTCCGTCCTCCAGCCCATTGCCCTGAGTTGGAGAAACTGGACTCATGACCCTAACGCACTAGAAAGTGCACGCCTGCAATTGGGCCAACTTCTCCACCAGCTCGCTCCTTAAACCTAATGTCCCTTCACCATTTCACAGCGAGCAGGCGCAATCCGTGCCTGCTCGCTGAAGGTTTCGCTACCTAGAAATTGGGACACACACGCTGTATTCGCATCCTTACGTGACAAAATCTGCGTATTCGGCCTCGGCGTACGCGGGACTCAAATTACAAACTTGTTTAGCGGCTAATTTGCTTCTGAATTCGCTGGCCAACTGGCCCAGCGTCTGGCATCTCACGTCTCCGTTGCGCACCATGACGCCAAGCTCTTCAAGGAATCGAGCAACAACGTTTTCAAGCCGCGGCCACTCTGGATAGAGATTCTCAGGGTGGAACCAAACGTGGAATACGCCGCCGCTCCGGCGCACGCGCTCCAATCCTTTTCTGAGACGCCGCAAGCGGCTCGAATCGGGTATGTACTTACGCCAGCCCTCTGCGCACCGGATCAATAGCGATCCAGGAATGGAAACGATTCCCTCCTTGACCGAAGGTTCGATCATGCGTGGCGCCAGCCCGGCGAAATCTGCCAACACCATGCCGATGGAAGTGAGCTTGCCGCTAGCGAAGCGCAATGGCACTTTGTCAACGTCGCGGAAACACGTGAACCCTGCATCCCGTAAATCAGCAAGGTAAGCGACTAAATTCCGTGGGAAAACGAAGCACGTCGTTGGGATTCCAAGTTCTTGCGCGACCCGCGCACAATAACGGTACTCAGCGACTGCCCGTTCCCGCGTCATGCCAAGCTGCGTAAAGGGGACGTGCGAAAACGAGTGAAATCCGATCTCCTGCTCGGGCTCCGCGCTCTTGATCATTTTTACAAGGCTCGCGCCGAACCACTCTGGATGAGTCGACTCGTCTCCGTCCTTGGGAACCTGACTAAACCAGGGCTTCGAGAAGTGAGGGAAATTAACTTCTGGCAGGCCAGACACGTCAGGCAACGAGGGACGCATCATCGCTCCGACCACGGCCCAGGACGCCGATATCCGGTTGCTCGTGAGGTGATTCAGCAAGCTTGGAACGCCGATGTCGTGGGTCCACCGGCCCATTTTGAGCAGCTCTTCATCAAATGAAAGATCGAAACTCCCCCAGCAGAGTTCCAAATCTAGGCTGATTACAACAGTCGATTGGGTCATTTACTGTCCAGTTCCGATTGCGTGAATTGAGTCTTTGAGGAGAGTCTGCAGACATGACGAACGGTCACTTGCGGGATGTTGCATTCAGCTCGTAATGCGACGGTTTGCCCCGACCGCTGCTCACTTCGGCGACTTTCCCGGGAACGCCCGCTCGCAGACTTTTGTACCAGTCGTGGATGTGTTTGTAGCCGTAGAGGGGAAGATCCAGCAATCCGGGCAGGGGATCATCTGCAGCCATCAACGCGAACTCGATAGGGCTCCGCAATGACCGCAAGTAGGCGCGCAGATTCAGGCGGCCACGAAACATCTCGTGAATCGCGGCCGGAATATCTGTACTCATGCGGACCCAGCGAGCGCCCGCGCGCGCGGTTTGTTCGCGTACCCGTCTACCCACCATCATTTGCCAGAGCAGATAAGGAAAGTCCACGCCCGCACGGCCACCCAAAGCAGCCCAGGTCCAAAGCCTTGGGTTGATATCCAGAAGCTTGTAACCTCCGTTTGGGGCGTCGCATTTGAACTCTACCTCTACGAGTCCCGTGTATCGCATTGCGGCCAGCAGACGCCGTGAAGGTTCCACAATTTCAGGTACATCGAGCGTCTCGACAAACGAGCTTGAATATCCAAAGTCAATCGGATATTGCCGTGTCCGGCGCGCGGTGAGAGAAACGATCGGTTGTCCGTCACGACAGAGCGCAGCGTACGAGAATTGGGACTCGCCCCCGCCAGGAATTAGCTCCTGAACAAGAATCAAGTCTGCTGGAATCAACTCCCGGGCTTGGCGGTACCGCGCAAGAAGCTCGTCTCGATTGGCGACCGGCCAGGCCTTGTCAGCTGTAAACCGGTTGACCGAGGAGTGCGTCGCAGGCTTAAGAATGGCGGGAAAAGTACAACTAGCAGCCACGAGATCTGTTTCCGTAGAAGGGTAGATCGTTGACGGATAGTCTACCTGTTGCTCGGCCGCTAGTTGATAGGTGAAGCGTTTGTCGTAAGCCCAGCGCAGCACATCCCACGGGGGTGTCGACACGCGGAATCGGCGCGAGAGCGCGGTATGGAATTTCGAGAGCAAAGCAGCCGTTTCATCGCTGGTTGGAAACAACACCCATTGGTCGAGCCGGTACCGTTCTGCAACTCCCAATAGGTATTCGACTTGTGCGGCATATTCTCCGTCGGGCCAAGGCAAAGTTCGGAGCGTATACCGAGAGAAGCTGGCCAGTTTTATGTTGGGTGTGGTTGCGACCCAGACCGGCACACCTCGACGGCCTAAACTCCGGGCGATCGTAAGGCCGTTGAAGTTTCCGCCTAAAACTAGTGCGCCAGTCGTTTCAGTCATGGGAATGAGACCTTTGGACGAGTTATCGCCGGCGAGATGTCAGGTTTTTTTGCCATTCGGCGGGACAGAATTATCCAAGCTCAGCGACGAGCCGTTCCCCGACCTGAACCCGCTGGCCCGCGGTTTTCCCTGCAATGTAGCGGAGCAGCGTGCGTGACGCGTAATGCGTGCCGACGACAAACTGCATGAGCGGACCGAAACTCCAAATGGCTGGAGCTCCAAGAAAGTGCAGTCTAGGTACAGAAGATTCAAAGCCGTCGGTGAGTCGCGGGTAACCCCCGAAACGACTTATGGAGTTTGCCAGTTTCGGGTCAAGGAAGGGGTACTTGGAAATGTCGACTTTGTATCCGGTTCCCAGCAGAACGTGATCAACAGTTCTCGCGCTTCCGTCATCTAGCTGGACTTTTACGCGCCCGCCAACCTCGACAGCCCGGATACTCGAACGGCCAAGGCTCATAGGCACACTCTTGAGCCGTTCCACTAGCCAGCTCGCACCGGCGGGCCTGATCGACCGACTCCGGAGCCAGTCCTGAATCGGCCGGGGAAAGCGCCGTACCAAGTCGGGCCGCGCCACAACTTGACTGATGCCAGCAGGCCCGACGTCAGTGGGTGCATACAAGAGTTTAGAAATCGTGGGGCCTAACCCACCGTGAATCGCCCTGGAGACCAACCCACCGAGCCAGTGAATCCGAGGCGCCCGTGCTACGATCTCGACTTGCGCACCAGCTTCGTGCAGCAGCGCGGCCGATTCCAGTGCGCTCTGGCCGCTTCCGATCACCAGCACTTGTTTCCCCGCAAATTTTGGCAATTCGCGATGTTCCGATGTGTGAGAGGCCAGCGAACTGGGCAGGCCTGCAAATTCTGGCGGACGCCAAGCGAACGAACTGATGCCTGCGGCAACGACCAAACGGCGTGCAGTAACTATCTCACCAACTTTCAAGATGAGTCGAAAACCATCCGCACTCGCCTCGACACGGGCAATCCTGCGTTGATCGAGGTTAGGCACGGCGTGACTTCGATACCAGTGCCCGTAGTCGACGAAGCGATCAAGCGGTACAGGGCTGGAAAAGTGATTGCCGCTCGCTGCCCTGTATGAGTCCAGGGTTAACGACTGGTTCGGGTCGGCAATGTGGGACGCGGCCCAACCGGAACGGAGCAGCATGCCCGTGGGCATGTTGCGCTCCCAAAAAGACATAGGTTCCCCGAAGGTGTGCACGTCCAGACCCTTGACCGTGCGCAAGTGGGCAGTCGCAGACAGTCCATATGGACCCGCGCCAAGAATTGCTACGTCATATGCCGTCATCTTTCGCTCCTGTGAATTCGTGGTCTCTGTTATGCCTAAGCAGGCACCAGTTCCTGCAAAAGGAAAATCTCGGACAAACTTACGAATTGACCTCCACCCAGAGCTTCGCCTACGGAGGAGCAAGCTGGTTGAGCTGTTGGCCCGATTGCAGGCGTGCAGATTCCAAAGCATTCACGTCGTGAGTCCAGTCGGTCCAACTCGCGGCGATGGGCACGATGACGGAGTTCAGAAACGTGGTTTGCCCCAAATTCTTCAGAATTTGCGCATACTCGTAATCTTGAATGCCATCGCGAATGGCCTTCAGGCGGATTCCCGGAGCGGACTCGGTCGAGGCGATGGGACCGGGCGGGTAGAGGAAGATGCCGTCACCCGGTCTGCCGAGGCCGCTGCCGCAGGCGGTGGTATCGACATTGTTCCAACTGCCGAGGGTGTTTCCGGCGGTCCAGCCGTCGGCACGGTAGTAAAGGATGCCGGTGGCGCCTTGCGTCCAATTCAAGAAGCCGGCCTGGATGCGCTCGTTGATGGGCGGATAGTCCACCGTCCATTCCGGAGTGTTGCCGAACCCCGTGTTGAACTGGTATAGCTCCAGAGATCGCCCCCGCCGGTAAACGGCAGAGCGGGCCACTGTTCCAAGGAATCGAGCAGCACCCAATGATCGATCGCGCTGCGTCCGTCGCCCTCGTTGAATAAGTTGGGATCCGGCGTGTTGATGGTCATTATCGTCTTGACGCCACCACTGGCCGCGTGCGCATTCGTCGCTACCGCCTTCAGAGGCGTGTACGCATTCGGGCAGCCGTTCAATTCATCCGCAAGGTATAAGTCGAGCGGGAGCCCCGTCGGAAAATTGGCTGCCGCGGCACTGATCTGGCTGGTCGAGGGGAGGCTGACATAGGAACCGTCGCAGCGAATGCCGATGGAGTAATAATAGTCCAGCCCCGAGCGGTTGAGCCCGACGGTGGTCATGTCCGATGAGGCGTTGGCGGCCATATCGACCCACCACATCACCATGTTGCGCATCAGCGCCTGCCCCAAGCTGGTAATGGTGTTCCCTGATGCCGGCTGCCAGAGCTGCCAGATCGAAAGTTCCGAGGGCCGCAGAGGCAACTCGAAATTCCACACTGTTAGCGTGACCGGAACGCTGACCGTTCCTTGATCTGCGGTAACAGAAATATTGCCCATATACGTCCCCGTCGGACTATTCGTCGCTCCGCGCGGGACGGAAATGTCGATCCAGTACGGCTGATTCTGTCCCGCGCTGATCGTGGCATTGCAAGCTTTAAGCGCGGCGCTACTTCCGCACAGCGGCGAACCGGTCTCCGGATCATTGAAGGGAATGAGCGGCTCGGGGTAGGTTCCCGAACCCAGCGGGGGATTGCCGCCTCCGCCGTAATTCGCGGTGCCCGTCACCGTGATGTAGTACTCGCGGTAGAGCGTGACGCTGGATGCCGGGATACTCGCACCGCCAGGACCAGTAAGCGCGGAGGCGCTTAAGTTCACGTTGGTCAAGCCACCCGCAAACGCGGTGACGATGATCTGAGTGTCTACCGTCTCGCCGCGTGCGCTGGATAGATTGATGTAGGAAGTCGTGCCGGGGGCATCGGTCGGCCCCACCCGGACCAGACTAGGAGCTACCCAAACAGTGCCCTGTTGGCTCGTCGCGTGGAGCCGCGTCATGCGCGTGCCGAATGTTACGAAGATCAGGAGGATGAGGAGCGCTGCCACGTGAGGCGGCCTTTTATTGTGCCCGAAGATCTTCATTGTGTTAGCTCTTTCTGGCTAGATGGCCGTGTGACTTGAGCGTGAGGTTAGGGCCAGGGTGAAACAACGGTGTTTCTAGTTTTCTTAAGAGCAAGCTGGTTGAGCTGTTGGCCCAATTGCAGGCGTGCAGATTCCAAAGCATTCACGTCGTGAGTCCAGTCGGTCCAACTCGTGGCGATGGGCAGGATGACGGAGTTCAGAAACGTGGTTTGCCCCAAATTCTTCAGAATTTGGGCATACTCGTAATCTTGAATGCCATCGCGAACGGCCTTCAGGCGAATCCCTGGTGCGGGTTCCGTCGAGCCAATCGGCGCCGGCGGATAAACAAAGATCCCGTCACCGGGTCTGCCGAATCCGCCGCCGCACGCCGTGGTGTCGACATTGTTCCAACTACCGATGGTGTTGCTAGAAGTCCAGCCGTCGGCGCGGTAATACAAAATGCCCGTTGCCCCTTGCGTCGAGTCCAAAAAGCCGGCCTGAATACGCTCGTTGATGGGCGGATAGTCCACCATCCATTCCGGAGTATTGCCTGATCCGGTGTTGCAACTCGTGTAGCTCCACAAATCCCCAGGCCCAGTCCATGGCAAGGCGGGCCACTGTTGCACAGAATCAAGCAGCACCCAGTGGTCAATGGCGCTGCGCCCGTCGCCTTCATCGTAGAGGCTGGGGTCAGGGGTATTGAGGGCGATTATGGTCTTGATATCCCTGCTCGCGGCATGAGCCATAGTGCTAATTGTTTTGATGGTGGAAATAGCGCTGGGGCAGTTATTCGTCTCGTCGGCGACGTAGAGGTCCAGCCCAAGATCGGTGGGGAACCTAGCCGCCGCAGTCTTGATTAGTCTTTTTGGCGGGATTCGCGACGGCGTGCTGGTGTAGGAGCCGTTGCACTGAACCTGGACATGATAGGAGCCATCCACGCCGGAGCGGTTGAGGCCAAATTTTGCGATATGAGAGGGTGCGTCGTCAGGCGCATCGACCCAGCCCATGACTTTATTGCGCATCAAGGCTTGCGCCAAGGTGCTAACCGTGTTCCCGGCGGCGGGAGGCCAACTCGAGAAGAGGGAGAGTTCGGAAGGCTGCACGGGCAGCTCAAAGTTCCAGACCGTGAGCGTGACCGGGATGGTCGCATTGCCCTGAGCCGAGGTGATCGAGATGGAGCCGGTATAGGTACCTGGGGGGCTGTTGATGGCTCCGCGAGGGACGGAAATGTCGATCCAGTAGGGTTGGTTCTGGCCGGCGCTGATGGAGGCATTGCAGGCTTTGAGCGTGGCTGCTGAGCCGCACAGGGGAGCGCCGGTTTCCGGATCATTGAAAGGGATGAGGGGCTCGGGATAGGTGCCAGAGCCGAGCGGAGGATTGCTGCCACCGCCGTAACTGGCGGTGGCATTGCCACTGGTAAAATCAGACCCTTGATGTATCGAAAGATTGTGTTTGCCGGTTCTTCTCTTGCGCGTATAAATTTGCCGAGAATTGTCATTTGTATTCTTCTCCCAGCATTGATTTTCGGACTGGGTGAAGAATAGACAGAACTTCAATCCCATAGCCGCTGGCGCATCGGTAAGCTGGCACCTTTTCGAGAGCACCTTAGCTCTGTAAGATCAACTCCCGCGCTGCTCGTCCTTGGAGGCTATCCACCTGTTTCGAGACAGGAACGGGATGGCCAACAAGAGCGTCGTACAGTCCGAGGGTCTGACACACCATCCGGTCCTGCGAGAAGCGCGGATTCTAATTTACATTTTGACTGCTGCTGCGCCGAGCACCAAGCTTGAAACATCAGGACATCCCAAATGTGGTACTGCCAGGCGTAGCCCCCGGTGAGAAGATCGCCCCACATCTTGCGGATGGGCCGCGGGTTGAGAAGACCCTCGCTTCTTAACCGGCCCGCGTCCAAGAGCGATTCCGCCCACTCGCGTAGGGGGCCGCGCAGCCACCTGTCCAAAGGAATGCCAAAGCCCGTTTTCGGCCGTTCGGTCAATTCCGGCGGAACATAGCGACCGAGAAGACGACGCAGGATCCACTTTCCTCGGCCATTTCGAATTTTCAGAGAGCTTGGAAGACGCCAGGCGAATTCCACCACGCGTGGATCCAGCAGTGGAACGCGTGCTTCGAGACTGACGGCCATCGTAGCGCGGTCCACCTTTGTCAGGATGTCATCGGGAAGATAGGTAGCAGCATCGAGGAACATCATCAGTTGAGAAAATCCAGGCAGGTGCGGCCAAGCGTCATCTCGAGTGAGGAGTGTTTCCGGCTCCTTCGCGCCCAACACGACCGACTCTGCCTCTGTCCAGTGAGACGCCAACACAAGGTACATGTTACGGGGGCTGGGGGATGGCAGGATTCCTGCGATTTTGTGGACCTTGTAACCAAACTGATTGTGCCTCACCTTGATCGGCAATAACGGACTTAGGCGCTGGAAGAGTGCGTCCCAGCGGTAAGGGGGCACGCGGCAGATGGCTCTCGCGGCTGCCATGCGAACACTGCGCGGAACCCATCGGATGGACTTCCAGACACGGCTATTCCAAATGTGACGGTTGTATCCTCCAAAGACCTCGTCACCTCCATCACCGGAGAGGCAAACCGTTACATGCTCGCGCGCTAATCGGGCGATGAGAAAAGTCACGATTTGGGAGGAGTCCGCAAACGGCTCGTCATACATCTCGGGCAAGCGGGGAATCACTTCCATGGCTTCGGTGGGCCTCACATATAACTCGGTATGTTCAGTGCCTAGATGCTGCGCTACGGCCTTGGCATGCTTGGCTTCGTTGTAGTCGGGTTCGCAAAAGCCAATGCTAAAGGTTCTGACCGGGCGGTTGCTCTGGGCCTGCATCAGTGCAACGACCGTCGAGGAATCGACACCTCCGGACAGGAAGACTCCAAGAGGAACATCTGCAAGCATGCGGATTTTGACGGCGTCGCGCAGCAGTGCATCGAGCTCATCGACGGCATTCTCTTCGGACCCCGAAAAAGGATTGGCCAGCCCGCGCTCGACGAGTTCCTTGAGAGACCAGTAAGGAACCGGGGCAGCCGCCTCGGCAGTATCAATCGACACGGCAAGAATTGTGGCGGGCGGCAATTTGTAGATGCCCTTGTAAATTGAGTGAGGAGCAGGAATGCAGTTGTGACGGAAATAGAGCGCAAGGGCGTCGCGATTGATTTCCGCGCGGAAGTCGGGATGGCATCGCAGGGCTTTGAGTTCGGAGCCGAACAGAAGTGTCCTGCCGATCCAGCCGTAATACAGCGGTTTCTCGCCCAGGCGGTCGCGACCGAGATATAGAATGCGCTCCTGGCGGTCCCAAAGAGCGAAGGCAAACATCCCGTTCATGCGGGAAATGGCCCGTCGCACACCCCAGTGATCGAAGGCTGCCAGCATGACTTCCGTGTCGGAGTGACCGCGAAAGGAAAGCGAGCCCCTCGTGACTTGGTCGAGCTCACAGCGCAGCTGCAGGGAGTTGTAGATTTCCCCATTGAAGACAATCACGTGGCGCCCGCTGGCCGACACCATCGGTTGGTGGCCAGCTGGCGAAAGATCGAGGATGGACAGCCTGCGGTGGCTCAAGCCCACACCGGCGGCTGCATCGACCCAGACCCCTGTGTCGTCAGGACCGCGATGGCGAAGGGTATCGGCCATTCGAGCTGCGATAGCCCGCAATGCCGATTCGCTGGTCTGGTTGTCACGCTCGAGGATGCCTGCAAAACCGCACATGTGTTTCTTATCTCCAGCCTGCAATGGCCGAACTATGAGATTGGCTGCTCGTCTCCAGGGGAGACATCTCGGGTAGCGGTAGATCTCTCGTCCGCAGATATCCTTGGTACTCTTGATAGAGAGCCTCCCAGGTCTGCTCCTGTCGAAACTCACGTTTGACTCGCTCATGGCCGGCGCAAGCCAGTTTCCTAGCCAGGGCTTTGTCGCTGAGAAGTCTTGCCACCGTGTTCGTAAGGGCCTGTATATCACCTATAGGAAAAAGCAGGCCGGTCTCCTCATCAGAGACTGCGTCTACGATCCCGGTCGCGCGGGCGGCCGCCACTGGCTTGCAGGCGGCCTGCGCCTCCAGGATCACTTTGGGAAGGCCTTCCCGGTGGCTAGGTAGGACGAAGACGTCCATCAGCGAGTAGTAAGGGGCGGCGTCCTCGACGGGCCAATCTTCTCGCGGTTGACCGGTAAGAGGGGGTTTGCCATCTCGTTGTTGATGTCCCATCAAAACCACCTGCGCATGCATCTCTAGACGCCTTCGAGTCTCAACCGGGAGCGGGTCTTCGCACTCGAAGCGCCCCAGCAGGAGCAGCCGAAGATCCGGGAATTGATCACGTAGTCGGATAAAAGCTTCCACCAGTTCGGGAACGCCTTTGTCGCGGGTCAGCCGGCCGACAAAGCCCATCACAGGTGCAGAAGGGGGAATGCCCAGTTCACACTCGGTGGCTCGCGTAATCCTTTCCGACGTGGGCGCGAAGTGCGAAGCGTCCACCCCGTTGCTGCCGCCGCATCCGAAAACTACCGTTTTCTCCCATCTTGTGAGCCCGGAAGCCATGGCCATCTCCCGCACACTTTTGCTTACACAGATGACGCGATGTGCAAAATGACAAGCCAGACGCTCGGCGTAGATCAACAGGCGGCGCTTCAATCCGTTCGTGGTTTCGAACCGCAAACCGCGCAGCGTATAGAACCGGCAGGGTACACGGTTGAGCCACGCAGCCAATCCACCCAGCAGCCCAGCCTTGGGGGTTCCCACGTTCGTGACCGTGGGGCGAAGCGCGCGCATGATTCGCCACAGACGCCAAAGTGAAACCAGATCTCGCAGGGGAGAAATCTGCCGCGCCATGGGCACTTCAATGGTCCGCACGCCCTCGATACGGGCCATTTGGTCGAGGCCGTTTCCCCCCGGTGAAATGACCGTCACATCAAAGCCTCGATCCCGAAGGTACTGCAACTGACCTTGCAAGAAACCAACTGCGATCGACGAATTCACCACCGCGATCAAGCGGGGTCGCTCCGAATTCACAGGCATGTTTGCGTCATCTAGCATCTTTTCTGCTGCCTAACGGCCCGCCCAGCCGCTCGGTGGCCGTCCTGGGCAGTGCCTTTTCTCCTGGATTGATGAGGTTGATGGAATGATCCGGGCGGGTGCTGACATCCGCCGCCCTAATCACCCTTAACGTGAGCAGTTGACAGAAATGAATCGGGTGCGCCCACAGTCGCAAGCAGGAACCGGAATATCTCTCGACCGGCGCATCTACTGGGCACATTGCGAGAGGCCCGGGGAAGGCACATTCTGTACTGTTCCGGCAGCCAGCTTCCCGTAGATTGCCTGATAGCGTTCCACAATCGCTGGCAAGGCGAAATGCTGCTGGATGCGGCGTCTGCCAGCCAGTCCAAGGCAATGCCGCACGACCGGTCCGGCCGCAATGAGTTTCCGCCAAGCCTCGGCCAACGCGTGCGGATCACCAGGCGGCACTACTGTACCGGTCTCACCAACGATCAGGGCCGAGTCTCCCACATCGGTCACGACGCAGGGCGTTCCGCATGCCATGGCTTCACCGATTGCAATGGGAAAAGCTTCGCTGCGAGAAGCGGTAGTGGCGATATCCATCCCGGCAAAAAGGCGAGATACGTCTTGGCGTACTCCCAAGAGATGGCAGAAGTCGCGTAGACCGGCTGCCTCGATCCATTCCGCCAATTGCGAGTTTAGCCAGGTTATGTCCAGGCCGCATAGTAGGAAGTGAACCGCAGGCAATTCTTTGTGCAGGCGCGCGGCTGCCTCAATAAAATTGTGATGATCCTTGTGAGGATGAAAACGAGCCGCTATTCCAATCAGCAGCGTCTCTGCCGGGATGCCTAGCTCCTCACGGAGCGACGCGTGGGCAGCGGGGTTAGGTTTGACTCGCTCGACGTCGAAGCCGTTCGGAATGACCTCGAGTTTATCAGCGGCGTAACCAAGTTCCTTGTGGATGCGCAGCGATGCCTCGGAGCAACACACAATGCGGGCCGCATATTTTCGCGACAATAGGGCGCACGCGCGATTGACGAGCATGGTGCGGCGGTTGCCCATACTCGAGTCAAGTCCGCTGTCGTGGATGCCCCAAACGACCGGGACATTTCCAGCCAGGCGCGCTGCGAAAGCGCCGACGAAGTTCGCGTGGTACATCCAGGTGTGAACGACATCCGGTTTCGACTCGCGAATCCATCGCGCAAGCCGCATGCCTAGCAGGGGATTTGGCATTCTCGTTTTCATGCCAAGAGAGCGCACGCGGACGCCAATTGCTTGCATTTTCTCGGCCTGGTCCAATATGTCTGTAAGCGAAACAACATCATTTTCAAACCGCATGGCATCCATCGCGGAAGCTATTCGACACAGCATGGTTTCGGCGCCGGCTGGCCCAAGGGTCGTAATGACATGCATAACCTTAATCATGTTGCCCTTCAAAAATCATGTTGCCCTTCAAACTTGCCTTAGCGGCACGCCTTGCCGATGAAGCACGCCCTCGGCATTCGGGCGGTGCGCTTGGTCGACCAGACTCTCGTAGAGCGCCTCATGGGCTTGGACCATTGTCGAGACATCGAATCGTTCCCTGGCTCGCCTCGCCGCTGCTCTGCCAAGCGCCTGCCTGAGTTCTCGATTTCGCAAGAGAGACGTCATCGAAAGGGAAAGCCCTTGAACATCTCCCGGCTGCACGATAAGACCTTCCCTTCCGTGTTCCAGGAGGTCCGGCACCCCGCCCGCAGCGGTGCTCACGATGGGCAGACCAGAGGCCATGGCCTCCATCACAGAGAGCGGGTTGCCTTCGTAGTCTGAACTCAGTACGAAAACATCCATTGCGCCCAACACGTCGGGAATATCGGTTCGCAATCCCAGGAAGTGGACTTGGCGGGATAGGCCGAGACTCATCGCTTGCCCTTCCAGTTGTTGCCGCAAGACTCCCTCGCCCACTAGGACCAAATGGGCGTTCGGATCGGAAGCGGGACCTTGGGCGAAAGCTTTGAGGAGCACGGCGTGGTTTTTCTGTGGAGCAAAACGAGCTACGCAGACGAACAGAAAATCGTCGTCGCCGAAGCCCTCTCTTGCTCGCCAATCCTTCCGAGAGGTCTGAGGCCGAGCATAGCGGTCCGTAGGAATACCGTTCGAGATCACGCGACATTTTTGAATTCCGTACAGGCGCTCAACGCTGAGCGCTACTTCTGTCGCGACGCCGATCGGTACGACTCCGTGTTTGAACGCATAACGCTGAATAAAGCGGGCCCTAGGCTCAACCTCGCGCTCCGCTAAGTTGTGGATTGTATGCAA
>WNFQ01004791.1_pt1 | contig 14056 bp, 8 predicted proteins | sample 5400171 | NCBI WGS metagenome assembly WNFQ01 (sample SAMN13153356, study PRJNA577476) | soil metagenome | isolation source: 20 cm soil under Madrone tree | place: USA:California | collected 2016-06-14
TGAGCCATGGAGCCGATGGACTGCGGCAGGTCGCCGAGGACGCGGTGCTCAACGCCAACTACCTACGGGCGCGGCTCGACGGCGAGCTGAGCCTGTCATTTCCGGGTCCCTGCATGCACGAAGTGCTGTTCGACGACCGATTCCTGAGGGACACTGGGGTCACCACGTTCGACTTTGCCAAGGCGCTGATCGACGAGGGGTACCATCCGATGACGATGTACTTCCCGTTGGTCGTGCATGGAGCGCTGTTGATCGAGCCCACCGAGACCGAGAGCAAGGCGTCGCTCGACCAGTTCGCGGCCGTGTTGAAGGCGCTCGCCGCTGAGGCCCGCTCAGGCCATGCCGCGCGCTTTCATGCAGCGCCCCAGCTGAGCCCGCGCCGCCGCCTCGACGAAACCGCCGCCGCCCGCCGGCCGATACTACGCTGGCGGCCCGGGTCGTCGCACCGACAGGCAGCCGAATAGGAATCGCGGCAGATGTCGCCCAATCGAATTCGCCTGAGTGTCAGCGAAGCCCGCGAGCACGCCGAGAGGGCGATGCGCGGCATCGGCTACGATCAAGAGGAAGCGCGCATCGTCGTCGATCACGCAATCGATGCAGCCCTGTGCGGATATGAGTATTCGGGGCTGGCAAAGCTCCTCAACATCCCCGAGCATCGGCGCTTCAAACGGCCGCGCCGGCCGATCAGCGTGCTGCGTGAAACCGGGCTCTCGACCCTCTACGACGGCGGCAACAACGTCGGCATGCTGGCGATGTACCACGCCACCCGAGGGGCGATCGCAAAGGCCGCGGCCCGCGGCATCGCGATTGTCGGGGTCACCAACAGCTGGATGAGCGGACGCAGCGCCTATTATGTCGAGATGATCGCCAATGCGGGGCTGGTCGGGATCCACACGGCGGGCTCCGCACCCAGCGTCGCCCCACCGGGCGGCATGCGTGCCGTGCTCGGCACCAACCCGATCGCCTTCGGACTCCCGTCATCGCGCGGAGCCCTCGTCTTCGATATGGGGACCTCGGCCTTCATGGGGACCGATTTGGCATACCGCGAGCGCCTCGGAGAGCAGTTGCCGGAGGGGGTGGCCATCGGTGCCGACGGGCACCCGACTCGCGATCCCGCTCAGGTGCGGGGCGGCGCACTACTGCCCTTTGGCGGATATAAGGGATTTGGCCTCGCTCTGATCGTGCAGGCGCTCGGGCTGTTGGCGAGCTCGGGGCTCGGCCCGGAGCACGACGACGGATATCTCTTCATCGTCTTCAAGCCGGATTTGCTTGCAGAGCCTGATGCCTTCGGGCAGCAGGTCAGCGAGCTGATCGAGCGGGTTAAGGCCACCCCGCGTCAGCCTGCGGTCGGCGAAATCCGCATTCCGGGGGAGCGGGCATTCCGCAACCGCGAGCGGGCGTTGCGCGAGGGGATCGAGATCGACCAATTGGTCTACGAGGCTCTCGCCGCGCTGCAAACTTGAATGCCAAAGCCCGCCATCGGCACCTATGGCGCAAAGATGGTACGGAATGTCGCATTTTTGTCACACGGTGATGATCACGCCGGACTCCCACAAATCTAGGCAAGGCATTCCTAGCATCGCCGATCATCACTGATGCCACTATTGGTGTCGCCCGTGACGTCGGTCCTCGCGCCACCCGCGACATCGGCTACCGATGTCAAACCTAGCATTTGGTTCTTCTTGTGTGTAATGAGGTCATAATGAATCTGCAACGCGCTGCCGGCGTTTGTCCCCCCGGGTCACTGACTAAGCTTTAGCGGTATGAGTGACGGATCGATCGCGATCGTCGGAGCCTCCTGCCGATTCCCGGGAGCGGAGGATCTGGAGGCCTTCTGGAGACTGCTCGCCTCCGGGACGGATGCGGTCTCCGAGATCGATCCGCAGCGCTGGTCGACCCGATTCTTCTACCATCCCGATCGTAACGAGCCCGGCAAGAGCTACACGTGGGCAGCAGGGTTGATCAGAGGTATCGACCTGTTCGAGCCGTCTTTCTTTGGCATCTCCCCGCGCGAGGCCGCCCAAACGGATCCCCAGCAGCGGGTGCTGTTGGAGTTAACCTGGCATGCGTTCGAGGATGCCGGTATCCCGACGGGCAAAATTTCTGGGAGCGACACCGGGGTTTATATTGGCGCGTCAACGACCGATTATTCCGATCTAAGGCTTGGCGATCCGGCCAGTACCGACTCTTATTTCATGACCGGCAACACCTTGAGTGTTCTCGCCAATCGCATTTCCTACATATTTGATCTGCGTGGGCCGAGTCTCACGATCGATACGGCCTGCTCGTCTTCGCTCGTCGCCTTGCATCACGCGTGCGAGGCAATCCGCAGCAAGCGCGTCGAGACCGCAATTGTCGGCGGCGTCAACCTCTTGCTGGCCCCCTACCCATATCTCGGGTTTTGCTCCGCCTCGATGCTTTCCCGGCGCGGACGGTGCTTTGCATTCGACGAACGCGCCGACGGCTATGTCCGGGGAGAGGGCGGCGCGGTGGTGATTCTGAGATCCCTCGATGATGCGCTCGCCGATGGCGACGCGATCCGCGCCGTGATCCTCGGCACGGGGGTCAATTCCGACGGCCGAACGATCGGATTGTCGTTGCCGAGCGAGGCGGCGCAGGCGTCCTTGCTGCGTTCGATCTATGCGCGCGCGGGCGTTGCTCCGGAAGATCTGGCCTTCTTCGAAATGCACGGCACCGGAACGCCGGCGGGAGATCCGATCGAAGCGGCCGCCGTCGGCCACTCCCTGGGCCGGAGCCGGTCCCAACCGCTCCCGATCGGGTCGGTAAAGACCAATATCGGTCATCTCGAACCGGCATCAGGAATGGCCGGGCTGCTGAAGGCGGCGCTCGCCCTCGACCGGGATATCATGCCGCCGACGCTGCACTGCGAGACGCCCAATCCGAACATCGCCTTTGACGCATTGAACCTTCGGCTGGTACGCGACGCAGAGCCGATCGCCGCGGCGCGCGAGCGGCGCTATGCAGGGGTCAATTCCTTCGGTTTCGGCGGGACGAACGCCCATGTCGTGCTTGGCGCGCCGCCTTCAGGGGACAAAGCGGTGCCGGTGCCGAAGTCCTTGCCCCCTTTGGTCGTTTCCGCTCGCACCGAGGCATCCCTCCGTGAGCTCGTCCAGAGCTGGCGCGCCGCGCTCGCCGCGACGCCCGTAGAGCGGGCCCCGGCGCTGCTGCGTGCTGCCGCGCGAAGACGTGACCATCACGCACATCGGCTTGTCGCGCTGGGGAAGGATCCCGCCGCAACCGTGGGGATGCTTGCCGACTTTCTCGACGGCAACCCGACGCAGGGTGTGATCACGGATACCGGGGTTCGGGAAGACAAGCTTGCGTTCGTGTTCTCTGGCAACGGTACACAATTCCCAGGAATGGGCCGCGATGCGTTGCGGACCAATGCCGTCTTTCGTGGTGCAGTCGAGGAGGTCGACGTCCTACTCCGCCCCGAACTCGGCTGGTCCGCAACCGAGCTTCTTGAGAGCGGAGTTGGTAGCGACAGGCTGGCGCGCGCCGACGTCGCGCAACCGCTTCTTTTTGCCGTCCAAGTCGGCATAGTTCGGGCGCTGGAAGCGATCGGTATCCGCGCCGTCGCCCATTTCGGACACAGTGTCGGCGAGATCGCCGCAGCCTGGAGTGCCGGCGCCCTTTCGCTTGCCGATGCCGCGCGCGTCGTCGTCGTGCGTAGCCGTCATCAGCAGCAAACCCAAGGTGCGGGCCGGATGGCGGCGGTTGCGCTCACGCACGACGCTACGCGGGCCATTCTCGCCGAATTGAACAGCACCGCTGAGGTTGCTGCACTTAACGCCGCCCGTTCGGTGACGATTTCGGGGTCGATCGAGGAGATCCGTCGCCTGGAAGCCGAGCTGGAGCACCGCGACATTGGGTTTCGCTCTCTCGATTTGGACTTCGCTTTCCACTCGCGCGCAATGGACCCGTTCCGCGAGGATCTCTTGCACGATCTCCGCGGCCTCGCCTCACGCCCCCCCGAGGCGTTGCTCGTATCGACGGTCACCGGCGACGTAGTCGAAGCCGAAGAGCTCGATGCCGAATACTGGTGGCGCAACATCCGCCATCCAGTGCGTTTCACCGACGCCGTTACCCAACTGATTCGTCTAGGGCATCGCATCTTCCTCGAGATCGGCCCACGGGCCATCCTTCAATCCTACCTTACGGACGGGCTGCGCTCCGCCGAGGTGCAGGGGCGTGTGCTTACGAGCCTTTCCAGGGACCGTGGTGCGGATGACCCGTTCCCCGCGATGGCGGCACATTGCCATGCTGCCGGATATGATTGGACGACAGCGGCGTCATTCGACGGCCCCGCCGATCCCCGTGGGCTTCCGCTCTACCCGTGGAACCGGGAGAGATTTTGGTTCGCTGTAACGACCGAAGCTTCCGACCTCGTCAATCCACCCTTCGACCACCCGCTTCTCGGGTTCCGCCAAAAAGGGGGGGTGGCAAGCTGGCTCAATCATCTCGACGAGCAGGTGCTTCCCTGGATCGCTGACCATGCAGTCGAGGGCGTGCCGGTTCTGCCGGCGGCAGCAGTTCTCGAGATGGCGCTTGCCGCCGCGCGATGGCGCTGGCCGGATGCGGCGGGGCTCGAAGTTTTCGATGTCGAGCTGCGACGCCCGATGCCGTTCGACAAGGGGCGGATGCGTGAGCTGCGCACCGTGCTCCAATCCGACGAGGGGGAGTGGGAGCTCGCCAGCCGTCCGCGCTTCTCGACCGAGCCTCTGAGCGTCTACGCGGTCGCGCGCGTCTCGGCTGCGACGGATGCCGGTCGCATCATTTCCTTGGGCAGCGGCGGGTCCGCGCAGCGCCGGATTGACGGCGAGAGCCTCTATTGCCTTGCCCATCTTGCTGGTCTCGATTACGGCTGCCGCTTCAGGACGGTGACGCAGGTCGAAATCACCGATCCGCACAGCGCGGTCGCGTATCTCGACCCCGCGCCGATCGGCGATGAAGCTCTCGGTTCATATTTGCTTCATCCGGCTCTGCTCGATGGTGCGCTGCAAGGGCTTTTCGGATTGCTAGCCGACCGCCGGCAGCAAATTCAGGGCGTCGGCTTTCTCCCGTGGCGGTTTGGGCGAGTTCGCCTCCCCGCGCCCTTTGGGCGTGTTCCCCGCCGCGCCTTGGTGCACCTGACGCGGACCGGCATTCGATCGGTGTCTGCCGATATCGTTCTGTCGGATGAGGCCGGCGACGTCGTCGCCGAGCTCGCTGATTGCTGGTTTCGAAGGGTCGAGCTGACCCGGCAGCGCCCGATCGACGAGCGCGCCCTGCGCATCGATCTCGTTCCGGCCCCGCTCTTTGAAATCGACCCTCCTCGCGCACCGTTCGATCTCTGCGCGACCTTGTTGCGCCTCAGCACCGCGCGCGAGCCGCACCGGGCACGGCAGGAACAGGCTCTATTGCTTGACGCCCTCGTCGGCGCGGTGGCCCTCGGGCCGCTGAGCAGCCTGGTTGAGCCCGGACGCCGCTTTACGATTGCCGAACTCAGCCGGTCCGGCCAGATCGCACCCGAATCGGCTGCGATGACCGAGTGTATGCTGCGATTGCTGGAACGGCTAGGCGCGGCCACGGAAAGCGGCTTGGAATGGCGGCTCGAACCATCGAACGATTTGCCGGAGGTGCCGGACGTCTGGCGACTGCTCCTCGCCGAGTCACCAGATCTGGTCTCGGAACTCGCCCTTGTAGCCGGCGCAGCGGAGGACCTGCCTAAGATCCTCGCGGGCGGCCCGAGGCAACCGGATGCGCAGCTTTCGCCGATGCTGGAGCATGTGCTCCACAGCTCACCGGCAAGCGCTCCCGGCATCGCATTGCTGTGCGAGGTGCTAACGGAGATTTCCAGCACGTGGCCGAAGGACCGGCCCTTGCGGATTCTCGAGCTCGGTGCGAGCGCGGGCGGAGCGACCCGCCGCGTTCTCGAGCTTCTGGCCCAGTCGAAGGTTGCGATCGCCTATCTCGCAACATGCGCAGATTCCGAGCAGGCCGGCCGACTGAGCTCGCTCGCCGAGTACTATGTCGGGGTTTCGGCCACCCGGTGGGTGCCGCGAGACGGGAACGAGGCTCTGGACGGTGTCGCATTCGACATCATCTTGGCGGTCAATGCTTGCGCTCGATTGCAGCTTGACCCGACGGGTCTGGCGAACCTGCGGGATCTGCTTGTCCCAGGCGGGTTATTCCTCGCATTGGAACCCGAGCCGAATGCATTTTGGGATCTCGTTTTCGGCCAGAATGCCAGTTGGTGGCACGCCTCCTCGCGGGGAGGTGATGCATCGTCGCTGCGTGCGCCAGAGGATTGGCGGACCGAGCTGGCCGCAGCAGGCTTCGAGTCGGCCGATCTAGTGCGGACCGCCACGGCGCCCTGGCCGAGCGCCGTGTTCTGGGCTGGCGCGCCGACTGGTCTGGAGGCTCCCTTCGCCGATCGAGCCTCGCCGAGCATGGTCACCCTGGTCGGCGGCGATCTCGCCTTCGCAGAGACGCTGCAGAGCGCCCTTGTCGATCAGGGCCATCGCGTTACGCGCGCGCAATTCTCCGATTTCGGTGTCTCGAAAGAAGGCGATCGTGCTGCACGCTGCGACAAGGGTACGGCCGAAATCATTCTCTTCCTGGCCGAAGAACCGGCCGCTGGCGACCCGACGCTGCACATCGCACAACAAATTGGCGCGCTGGCCAGGATCGCGACGATTGCCGTCGAGCGTGATGCCGCGTTCTGGATCCTCACGTGCGAAGCACAGCAGGCCACTCCTCCGCATCATGGCCACTTGGTCGGGGGCGCTCTCTGGGGCTTAGGCCGGACGCTCGTTAATGAGATGCCGCGTCTATCGCTTCGCCTCGTGGATCTTTCCCACACCGCCACCCCCGGCGAACGCGCACAACAAATCGCCGCCGAGTTGGCGGCCGGCTCGGAAGAGACAGAAGTTGTCTGGACCACCGAGGGCCGCCGCGCCCTCCGCCTGCGCCGGGGTCTTCCGCCGCGTTGGGCGAAGGCGTCGGATGTACTGAGCTTGTCGAAGAGCCATTCCGGGGGGATCGAGGCGCTGGGGTGGGAGCTTGGGACACCCGCCCCGGTCGACCAAGGCCAGGTCGAAATCGAGGTGCGCGCGGTCGGGCTGAATTTCCGGGACGTAATGTGGGCGATGGGATTGCTCCCGGAAGAGGCGCTGATCGATGGGTTTGCGGGTCCCACATTCGGCCTCGAATGCGCAGGCATCGTCCGCTCTCTCGGCCCAGGGGTCACTAACCTTGCGGTGGGCGATCGGGTCATGGCGTTCGCTCCGGCATCCTTGAGTAATCGCGTGGCGACGATTGCGGAGGCGGTCGTCCAAATCCCGCCGCAGACGAGCTTTGCCGAGGCCGCGACGATCCCGGTGACATTTGTCACCGCGATCTACGCGCTAGGCCATTTGGCTAAGCTCGCATCGGGAGAGCACGTCCTAATCCATAGTGCTTCCGGAGGTGTCGGGCTGGCCGCGATCCAGTATGCTAAACAGCATGGCGCCATCGTTATCGCGACCGCCGGATCAGAGATGAGGCGCGCATTTCTGCGGCTCGCCGGCGCCGACCACGTCCTCGATTCACGAGACCTGGCCTTTGGCGATGCCGTGCGCAAGATCACGGGCGGTCAGGGGGTCGACATCGTTCTCAACTCGCTGAGTGGCGAGGCGATGGAGCGCAGCATCGATGTGCTCAAGCCGTTCGGCCGGTTTCTGGAGCTGGGAAAGCGCGATCTTTATCTAAACCGACGAATTCACCTGCGGCCACTCCGACAAAACATCTCGTATTTTGCGATCGACATCGATCAGCTGCCGATTCGCCGGCCGGATCTTGCGCGCCAGCTGCTGTCCGAGGTCTCTGCCGCACTCCTCGAGGGGGAGATCCGGCCGCTCGCGCATCGGATCTTCTCCTTCGCGGAGCTCGACGATGCCTTCCGTCTCATGCAGTCGTCGGGCCATATCGGCAAGCTCGTCCTCGTGCCGGGCGCCAATGATGGTGTGCGGCTGCGCGCGCCGCCGGAAGTCGCGCTGCGCCGCGACGGCACCTATCTGGTCACCGGCGGCATCGAAGGATTCGGCTACGAGTGTGCCCGGTGGCTGGCAGCGCACGGCGCCGGCTCGATTGCTCTTGTCAGCCGCCGAGGGCCGGCGACACCCGGCGCTGAGGCGCGGGTTCGGGAGCTTTGCGCGGCGGGCGCCGAGGTGCGCGTCTATCAAGGCGATGTCGCCGACCATGCCTCGCTCGCGGCTATCCTCTCGGCGATCAGAGCCGACCAGCCACCCCTACGCGGCGTCGTGCACGCCGCCTCGACGATCGAGGACGGCCTTGCCGCAGACATCGACCTCGCCCATATCCACCGGGTTCTGCAGCCCAAGATCGGTGGGGCTATCGCCCTCGACACGCTGACGCGCGATGACCCGGTCGAACTGTTCTTGGTGTTCTCCTCGGCGACAACCGTGATTGGAGCGCCCGGTCAGGGAGCATATGTCGCCGCCAACACGGCGCTCGAAGCGCTTGTCCGGCAGCGCCGCGCTGCTGGCAGACCCGGCCTTGCCGTCGCTTGGGGGCCGATCGAGGATGCGGGACACCTCGCGGAGCGGCCGGATACCCTTGCCTCTCTCTCGCGTCGGCTCGGCGCCAAACCGATCCCGGCAGAGCAGGCTCTCGCCGGGCTTACCGCAATGATCGCCAGCGGACTTCCGACGGTCGCATTTGCTGAAACGAACTGGGCCGAAGCGCGTCGGCTTCTTCCGATCCTCGCCGCGCCGATGTTCTCCGAAAACCTCGCCAAAATCTCGCCCACGGCGGTCGACGAAGCGCTTCCCGACCGGCTCGCCGCCCTCGAACCGGAGGAAGCCCTGGCGTTGCTGAAGACGATCGTCGCCGAAGAGGCGGCCACGATCCTGCGGCTTCCCGCTGGAGGCATCGATCCGCTGCGTCCGCTGTCCGAGGTGGGAATGGATTCGCTGATGGCGGTCGAACTGCGCCTCGCCCTGGAGAGCCGGCTTCGGGTCGACCTGCCGCTGGTGTCCCTTGCCGAGGGTACCAGCGTGGCGTCGATCGCGGCGCGGCTCGCCGGCGCGCTTGCCACGGGACGCAGGGACGGCGAGGTGGTTGCGCTCAGTATGCGTCACGAGCTGGTAGACGGGGAGTTGCCGCGCGCCGACCCCGACCGAGCGGCGGCGGAATAACCCATTGGAGCTGGGACGAAACCTGTTCGGCCTTTCGGCGCAGGCCAAGGCGCGGCTAATCGACAAGCTGTCGTCGGCTTCTGCAGCTCGAGCCCCCGGACATTCGCCGCGCCGCTCCTCGGGGGAGACGGTCGATGCCGCCACCCAGAGGCTCGATGCGTCGGCGCTCGAAGGGTTTCGCGAGATCGGCTTGATTAGGGAGGCCGCCCAGTTTCTCGACATCGCCGATCCGTTCTTTCGCGTCCATGAAGGCATCGCCGGCGCGGAAACCCTGATCGGCAACAAGACCTACATCAACTTCGCTTCCTACAACTACATCGGCCTCAATGGGCATCCGCGGATTTCGGAGGCGGCGAAGGCGGCAATCGACCGCTACGGCACCACGGTCTCGGCCAGCCGTCCGGTTTCCGGCGAGCGACCGCTCCACCGCGAGCTGGAGCAGGCGCTGGCGCGCCTGCATGGCTGCGAGGATTGTGTTGCACTCGTCGGCGGACACTCGACGAACGTTACGGTCGTCGGGCATCTGCTCGGCCGCAACGATCTGATCGTCCATGATGCGTTGATCCACAACAGCATCGCCCAAGGAGCAGCGCTGTCGGGGGCGCGCCGGGCGCCGTTTCCCCATCTCGACCACGTGCGAGCTGCGTCCGGGCTACGATCGTGCGCTCCTCGTCATCGAGGGTCACTACAGCATGGATGGCGATGTCCCCGACTTGCCGGGCTTCATCGCCGTGGCACGACGCCATCGCGCCTGGTTGATGGTCGACGAAGCCCATGCGCTGGGGGTGCTGGGCCCGCGCGGTTTCGGCACGGCAGACCGGTTCGGGGTCGATCCCGGCGAGGTCGATATCTGGATGGGCACGCTGAGCAAGAGTTTGGTCTCCTGCGGTGGGTATATCGCCGGCAAGAAGGACTTGATCGACTATCTCAAGCACTCCGCTCCCGGTTTTGTGTTCTCGGTGGGGATGGCGCCGGCGGCGGCGGCCGCGGCGCTCGCCGCGGTCGAGCTGCTTCAGAGCGAGCCGGAGCGGGTGCGCCGGCTCAATGATCGGGGTGCACTCTTCTTGCGGCTTGCACGAGAGGGAGGGCTCGATATCGGCGGATCGATCGGCGCCTCGATCGTGCCGGTCATCACCGGCAGCTCGATCGGCGCCGGACGTCTTGCCCAGGCAATGTTTCAACGCGGGATCAACGTCCAGCCGATCCTATACCCCGCGGTCCCCGAGCGCGCCGCGCGGCTGCGCTTCTTTCTGACGGCGGCTCATACCGAGGAGCAGATCCGCGACACCGTGCGGATTCTGCTTGAGGAGAGTCGCCGGGTGGCATCCGCGCCGCGCGATCTCGCGGCCGTTGTACGGCATCTCGGCAAATTCGCGGCGGGCGCCGTAAGCGATAAATCCGGTGATTCGAAGGAACGCATGGGGCGCGTAGAGTGATGGGAGGGGACAGCATCTTGACTATCGGCCGGTTGTGCGTGGCCAGTCTTCTCGTGATGGTCGTCGCGGTTGGCGGTGTTCATTCGTCGTCGGCAGGGCAGCCGGTCGCGGCGGTTGCCGTCGAGGCAGAACCGTTCACCACGCCGGCCATAGATGCGCACCAGCCGTCAGCCTCAGCCGAAACACCGACCCTACCGGAGAAACGGAAAACAAAAGTCCCGATCCTCGTCTACCACCACATCAGATTGACGGCCGACGGCTCACGCGGACTGCGGAGAATGACCGTAACCGCCGAAGTCTTCGATCAGCAAATGAAATTTCTGCAAGACAGCGGCTACCACGTGATCACGTTCTCGGACCTGGCGGATTATTTCGAGCAGGGGCGCGAGTTGCCGACTCTGCCGGTGATACTCACTTTTGACGATGGATGGGTAACGCAATACGAAAACGCGCTGCCCTTTCTCTCGAAATATCATTTTCCGGCGACGTTTTTTGTGGTGACCGATTACATCGGCCACCGCGGGTTCTTCTCATGGCCCCAGCTGCAGACCCTGATTACCGACGGGATGAAAATAGGCAGCCATTCGCGGTCGCATCCGCGTCTAGCTAAAATTGCCGACCCGGCGCAACTGTGGGATCAGATCTACAACAGTAAGGTAACATTGGAGTCGCAGCTGGAGGTCCCGGTAGCCGAATTTGCCTATCCCTATGGCTCGTACAACACGGCGGCCGTCGAAATGGTCAAGGCGGCAGGGTATCGGGTCGGACGCGGCTGTTGTACCGGGGTTGCCCACACCTCGACCGATGTCTTGGCATTGCGCGCGATTATGGCTCCGAACGACTTGACCAAATTTCAAAAATATCTCGAAGCGCACTAGGCATTTCCCCGGAGCGCGAGGGTAGGAGGCGACCATGAAGCTGGTGCTCTTTCAGACCTCCGAGCGGGCGGAGCCTGCGCCGGGGTTGCTTACCGAGCGAGGGGTGGTCGGGCTTGCCGATACCGTCGAGCGAGGGCACGCGCCGCAATCGACGATGCAAGGGCTGATTGACGGGTTCGAACGATTCCGGCCGGCGCTCGAACGGCTTGCGGCGGAGGGCGAGGCCCAGCCGCTCGCTTCGGTGCGGCTGCGCGCGCCATTGCCGCGGCCTGGCAAGATCCTCTGCTGCATCGCCAATTACTGGGAGCACGCGCAGCGCGAGGCGCGGCCGCTGAACATGTTTCTGAAGAACCCGGAGGCGGTCGTTGGCCCCGGCGACACGATCGTGCTGCCCGAGTTCACCGAACCGTGGATCTTTATGCACGAGGCCGAGCTGGCGCTCGTCATCCGGGGTCCGGCCAAAAAGGTCAGCCAGACGAATTGGCAGAGTGCCGTCTTCGGCTACACCTGCCTGATCGACGTTTCGGCGCGCGGCGAAGGCAGGCGAACCTGGAAGGCCGGCAGCTGGCTCGGCAAGTCGTTCGACACGTTCGCCCCCATCGGCCCGTGCATTGCCACTGCCGACGAGATCCCGGAGCCCAATGACCTTGTGGTGCGTTTCTGGAACGACGGCCAGCTGCGCCACAACTACAACACCGACGACATGGAGCACCGGGTGCCGGAACTGGTCGAGTTCGCCTCGATGATCATGACCTTGAACACCGGCGACCTGATCGCCTGCGGCACCAACCACGAGGGGCTCGGCGCATTGCAGAATGGCGAGACCGTGGAGATCGAGATCGAGCGCATCGGTCGCATGTCGCTGAACGTCCTCGACCCCTTAAAGCGCAGCTGGGAGCGCGGCATCTACATGGGCGCCGACTCGACCAACCCCGAAGCGGTAAAGCGCCACCGCCCCCAAACCGCCTAGCCCCTGACGTAGACGGTATCGCCCTCGACCCTGACCTCGTAGACCGGAATATCGGCCGAGATCGGCCCGTCGATCAATTTCCCGGTCCGCATGTCGAATTGGGCAAAATGCAGCGGGCACTCGATCAGACAGCCGATCAGCTTGCCGCGCGACAGCGGCGCGTTTCTGTGTCCACAGACATCGCGCAGCGCATAAAAGGCGCCGTCGATATTCGCCAGCACGACACGCTGGCGATCGACCGCGACGAATTTCATTTCGCCCGCGGCCAAGTCGCCGGTCTTGCCGACGGCCACAAAGCCTTCCGGAACTGCGCCCACCTTCAGGATGGCCGATCACCCCGGCCTCCTTCCCGCCAACGGGAAGGAGCCGGGGCACGATGGCGGCGGCTGTGTCAGTTGAGCTCGAAGCCGAACATCTTCGCAGCATTCTCCGAGGTGATTTTGCGCAGTTCCGCCTCGGGCACGCCTTCGAACATGCGCGACAGAAATTGCTGTGACCGCGGGAACGTCGCCTCGGCGTGCGGATAGTCGCTGCCCCACAGCATGTTCTCGACGCCGATATAGTCGCGCAGTTTGATGCCGATATCGTCTTCCATGAACTCGACGAACATGTTGCGCTTCCAATAATCGCTCGGCATCAGACCGTCTTTCGACCGCCAGCCTTTGGTGAAGACCGGCCGCTCGACATAGGTGAAGTCCATTTGCTTCAGCCAATGCGGGATCCATGCCGCCTCGTGCTCGACCGAGCCGATCTTGAGACCCGGGAAGCGATCGAAAACGCCGGCAAACAGCATCGAGCTCAGCGAGTAGCGCACCCAATAATCGGTTGTCGAGCGGCCGGCGCCGGTCATCTCGGCAACATTCATCGTGAACTCGTTGGCTGGCACGCCGTCGCGCGGGGTCGCAATGTGCATCAAGAGCGGGTGATTGAGGTCCTGCGCCGTCGCCCAGAAATGGTCGTAAACGGGATTGCTGTAGGGCTTATCCGGACGCGGCGCGACCGGGATGAAGGAGCCGACGAGGCCCATCTTGACGCAGCGCTCGAGCTCTTTCGCGGCTGCATCGGGATCGTCGACATTGAGCATGGCGATGCCTTTCAGCCGACGCGCGTGCGGCTTGCAGAAATCGGCGATCCAGTCGTTGTAGACGCGGCAGATCTCGGTCAGCAGATCGCTGTCCGGGATGCGGTACCAAAACAGGCCCTGGCTAGGCTGCAACACCGAGCCCCAGATCCCGTCCTCCTCGTTTTCGGCGATCATTGCGTCAGCGTCATAGGCGCCTTTTCGGACATCCTCCCAGAGCCCGAGAAAATCGATCTGCGAGGGGTCTTCGAAGCGCTGCCCGGCCTGCATGACGGCCCCGAGAGTGCCGACTTGCATGCCGCCGAGCATCCAAGCGTCATATTCCCGGCCGCCCGGGGTCTGGCGGCGCTCCATCTTCGGCGCCCGGTCGCGGAACCTCGGCTCGATGCGCCCGGTATACATATCCGGCGGCTCAACGATGTGAGAATCCGCCGAGATCAACTTGTACTCCGCCATGACAGACCTCCTCCGATTTTCGCCGAATGCAGATT
>WNFQ01006334.1_pt1 | contig 14053 bp, 9 predicted proteins | sample 5400171 | NCBI WGS metagenome assembly WNFQ01 (sample SAMN13153356, study PRJNA577476) | soil metagenome | isolation source: 20 cm soil under Madrone tree | place: USA:California | collected 2016-06-14
GATTTTTCGCTTGCCGGGCGGCAACGCGTCAAATTTGGCCTGCAAACCTGTTTGAAGATTCTTCAAAACAAGCGGCACGAGGCTAGCGTGCGTGATTTTGTATTTTGGAAATGCTTCGCGCACGTATTCGGGACGCAACGTTCGAAGATGCACGACTGCTGCGCCGCAGGTGAACGGCCCGAAAAATCCGACCATAAAATCAATCGCGTGGTTCGTCGGCAATATGCTGAGGTAGCGCACGCCAGGCCAGAATGGATAAAGCGAAGTCAGTGCGACGCACTGCTCCAGATAATTCTCGTGCGTCATCATGCAGCCCTTGGGGCGGCCGCCGGTTCCAGAGGAGTATACGATGCAAGCCGTGTCCTTCCGTTCGCGCGGGACGAAATTCGGTTCGCCACCGCTGCGGTATTCTTCCCAGCGCCGCGCGCCCGAGAGTTCCGCATTTGCTGGCGCTTCGGTCACGAGAACCGTACGGACGTTCGCCGCAACCGCACGGCCCGAAGATGTGCTGAGCTGCCGCCAGATCGGATATTCCGTGATGAGAACGCCGGCGCCGGAGTGCTTCAGAAGCTGCCACTGCTCATCGGGAGTAAGCTTGTAGTCGAGTGGAACCAGCGTGCCGCCTGCAAAAAAAATAGCATAGGCTGAAATCAGCCATTTGGACTGGTTGGTCATTATGATGCCGGCTCGGTCGCCCACCGCGAAACCGGCGCCTTGCAAAGCTCTGGCGAGTGGGTGCGCGCGTTCCTTGAAGTCGCGATACGTCAAGCGTTCCTTCTCACGCTCGCGGTCGGCTTCGATCAGACACACTTCATTCGCAAATTGATCCAACGCATCCTTCAGCGCTTGGCCGATGGATTGATATTTGGAAAGGTCCAGCATTACAGGCGGGATTGAATCCGCTCAGCCAGGGTCCTGAAGTCGCTGACGCCCTGGACTTCGTAGTCCGGCAGCTCGATGCCAAAATGATTTTCGATGCGCGAAAGCATCTCCAGTGTCTGAAGGCTGTCGATGCCCAGCTTCTTGAAGAAATCATCGGCAGGCGCAAGCGAGCCCGCGGGCAGCTGAAAGTGTTGTGCCGCCAGGTCGAGGACTTCCTGCGTCGTTTGTTCCAGTGTGCGCATGGACAGGTAAATTTATCATTCCTGCGACAGGAAAGAAAATTGAACGAACCAGGCCCCTCAAGCTCAAGGCAAATACGGCATAGGCCCGGAGTCTTCGACGAATTTCTTGAGCGCGGCCATGACCGCGGGCCGCGCAAAGAGCTCGCAGAAAAGATCGATTTCGCGGCGCAATTCATCGTGGGGAACAGGTTTGATGAATTCTTTCGCGGCGGCCCGCGTAACGGCGTCAAATTTTGTGATTTGAGCAGCGGTCGAGCGTGCGATGCGGAGAGCCTCGCCTTCGCCGGCGAGTTGCGCCACAAGGCCGACGGCTTGCGCGCGAGCCGCGTTGACCGTGCGGCCGGTAAAAAGCAAATCCCGCACGAAGGCATTCCCAAGATCGCGCTTCAGGCGCGGGATGCCGCCGAAGCCAGGGATGAGCCCGAGCCGTAATTCCGGGAAGGCAAAGCGCGCCATTTTATCCGCGATGATGATGTCGCATGCGAGAGCGAGTTCGAGTCCGCCGCCAAAACAAACGCCGTGGACGGCGGCGATGGTTACGAAGGGCGCAGCATCGAGAGCGTTGAGGACCGCATGGATGCGTTCCAGAAAATTGCGAAGGCCCGCAAGCCGCTCTTTTTCCGGAAGCGGCGCTGCCCCGCGGTACAGCTCGCGCAGATCCGCGCCCGCCGAAAAAACAGATTTGCGCGCGCTCGAAATGATACAGACGGAAGTCTCCGGCGCAAGGGCGCCGGACGCGGCAACAAATTTTTCGAGCTCCGCGAGCATTGCCGTACCGATTTCATTTGCGGGTTCGTGATCGAGCGTCAATTCGATCACGCCTTCGCGCCACTCCCAACGCAGCGTCTTGCCGCCAAAACTTTTCATGCGCGTTTTCCGCTAGCTGCTTCGCGGACTCCCTTGGCATCGTACATCGCGCTGATTTCCGAAGCATAGCGCGCATTGATGGCCGAGCGGCGAAGTTTGCCGTTTGCGGTAAGCAGGCCGTTCTCGATAGTGAAGGCTTCGGGGATCAAGGTGAAATTGCGAATCTGGCGGTAATGCGGCAGCTCAGGATTCACGGCATCCAGCGCGGCCTGAACGCGTGCGCGCTCGACTGCGCCGGTGACCAGCGCGCAGAGATACCCGCGTCCATTGCCAACCACTACGACCTGCTGTGCCGCCGGAAGAAGCTGCGCGACTTTTTCTTCAACCGGTTCCGGGGCAATGTTGTGGCCGGAATTGAGAATAATCAGGTTCTTGATGCGGCCGCTGATGCGCCAATTTCCGCGCACGTTGACTTCCCCCTGATCGCCGGTGTGGAACCAGCCGTCTTGCAGCACGCGCGCCGTCTCATCCGGCCGGTTCCAATATCCCGGGAAAATGTGCGGACCACGCACAACAATTTCTTCGTTCTCGGAAATTTTCATTTCAATTCCAGAAATCGCAGTGCCGACGTAACCCGGTTCAACGGGCAAGCGGGGATCGTCCAGCGTGCAGATGCCCGTGGTTTCCGTGAGTCCGTAGCCTTGCAGTACGGGAATGCCCAGCATCAGGAAGAATTGCTGGGTCTCCGGCGAAAGCGGCGCCGAGCCGCAAATCAACGTGCGAAGATGCGCGCCGAATCGCTCTTTGATTTTTCCGAATATAAGTTTTCGGCCGAGGGCCAGCCAAAGGGAATCCAGCGCGCGGCCGCGGCCAACGTGCAAGCGCTGCCAGGCGCCTCGCGCCTTCGCAAAAAGCGAACGGATCATGGCCGGACGCTGCGAAAGCGCCTCCTCCACACCGCGGCGCACGCGTTCCAACAGCGTGGGAACGTTCAGAAAATAGTGCGGAGAGGCCAGCCGGATTTCGTCGGCGAGCTTGTTGAGATCCGTGGAAAGCGCCAGAACACTTTCGCGCGTGAGGTAAGTGAGAAGCACAATCCACGAAGCAGCGAAATTGAACGGAAGATAGTGGAAAACACGGTCAGGCTCGTGCGTTTCGCCCATCAATTGATCAAGCCGTTCGGTGGTGCAGGAAATCATGTGCGTGATGTTCCCCACGTTGAGGCAAACCCCCTTGGGCTCCCCCGACGTGCCTGAAGTGTAGATGATGGTGACAAGGTCCGAATCCCGCCGCGGATTGGGAGTGTCCGGAACCAATCCCGGTGACGCGGGCTGCTGCAGGGCATCCTCGAACAAAACGCGAGGCGGAGCTTCCGGCCAAACTTGCGTGACACCCTCACCAAGGATGGAATCACCCACGAAAAGAAAGCGCGGCTGGCAATCCTTCATCATGGCAGCAAGCTCGGTGGCTGCCTGGCGTGAATATAGCGGCACCACGATGGCGCCTTCGGCCATCAGCGCCAGGTCAAAGGCGGCCCAGCGGACGGAATTGGGAGCGAGAAGCGCGCAGCGATCGCCCGGTTGCAAGCCGGAGCGGCGCAAATAGCCGCGCACACGCTGGACCTGCTCCAGCATCTCGCTCCCCGTCAAGCTGGCAAATTTTTCACCGCGAACCTCGCGCAAGACGACGCGGCCCTCCGCTCGCTTCAATTGTGAAAAAATATTTTCGAGAAAGTTGGGCATGAAAAGTCAGCGAACCGCGGCGAGCGCAGCCGGCGAAGAGTCGTAGCGCTCAGCGAGCTGGAGTAAATTGCCGCTGAGCGGCGGGAGATACTCTTCCCACGAAAGAACGCCTGAACGCAGCGAAAATTCAGGATAAGTGCGGCGCATGGCGTCCTCGAGAAACGTTCCCATGCGCGCCATCACTTTCAGATTGCGGACGACGGTGCGACCGATGCCCTCGCGCACGGATTCAGCTTCGGCAAAAAGTGTTTCCATCATCTGGAGAAGCTTTGGCTCGAGATCGGGGTCGTCCACGGTCAGCAAGAATTGCTGATGGCCGCGCTCGCGCATCAGGTTTCGGATGCGCTCGTCCATGGTGACGCCGGCCGAGGCGACCAGGCTGGGCATGCAGGTGACGATGCCGTGGTAGCGCGAAGAAACCATGTATGAGCCCGCGCGCAGGAGCGACACGATCTGGAACATATCGTAGTCGTCCGAAGTGAACACCGGCGTGCCCGGAATCTGCGCGGCGATATCGCGGCACGCAACCGCGTCCAGCCGCTCCATGCCGACCAAAATCGGAAAAACGCGATGGCGCTGCAAGAACGCTTTCGTTGCGTTGGTAAATCCGGAAAGGTAGTGCTGGTATTTGCGGTCCACTTCCGGCCCGGATTCGAAAAAATAAACGGTGCGGTACTGGCTGTCTTTGTAGGCGCCCGTCGTAACCCGAGCGAGATATTTTGCGAGGGAGGCCTTCACGGGCCAGACGAATGGATGGATCGGACAGAGGACGAGTATGGGCGTTTTTTCATCCCAGCCGGACTCGCGGAGAACTTTGCGCGAGTATTCGGGCGGGTGCGGCTCAAACGTCCATGCGGTATCCGTACCAAGCTCCGTGGGAATCCCCAGCGAACTCAAAAGTGTTTGCGATTCCACATTGCGCGTGATCACCATCGAATCATGGACGTAGCGTTCGCACATGGACTGGATGATTCCGTCCATGTGACCCGCTTCCCCGCCGTATGCAAGAGAAAGTTTGTTTTCCGCGGAGGCCAGCCCGAGCGAGCCGATCATCATCGTGGTGAGAGCGTTGGCGAATTTGCTCTTGAACATCGAGCCTTCGCACGCGATGACCCCGTGATTCCGGCGCACCTCGCGAAAGAGGAACGGCGGGTATACGTCGGGAAGATAGACCTGCCTTGTGCCTTCGAAGTAGCCCTTGGTGCGGTCGAAACTCTGCGTCATGACGCTGAAGTCGACCTGCCCAGCGCCCAGAACATGGCGAATCTGCCGCAGCATCTCCTGGACGCGCACGTCGCTGCCCGTGTTGCGCGTCCCGTTGTAGCCCGCAAACAGCAGCTTGAGTTTTTTGCCAGGAGTCCAGCGCTTGCCAAGGCCCAGCATCCAGCCGACGCGCCGGATCTCGATCAGTGCGCTAACCCAGGCGACGAGCAGAAAATCCGTCATGAGCCGGCGCCCCGTGCAGTCGAATTCGTCGCCACGCTGGCACCCGATGGCCAGGGTTTGGCCGGAAAACGAAACTTGTTTTCACGGCTGAATTTCAAGAGCGCATGCGCGTAGGTCGAAAATTTGGCCGGCGTCTCGCCCAGTTCGGCGACAACGCGTGAATTGTCAAAAACCGTGTTCCAGTCCAGGTACGGCCAGAAAACTTTCAGGAGCGAGGCGCCGTGGCCAATGGCGCCGGTGCGATTTGCAGCCCAGTTCACGGTCCGCGAAAAAGTCCCGCCCAGCCAGGGCGAATACGCGGGCCGCATCCTGCCACCCGCCTGCGCGAGGACATCGGTCAATTCGTGGTAGGTCTGTGAACCGGTCCCCGAGGACAAATGATAGATGCCGTGAGCGGGCGCGTCCTTTTGGTGAATGTTCACGATCGCTTTGCCGACGTAGTCCGCGGGCACGATGTCGATTTTATCGTCAGGGCGCAGAGGAAGAACAGGCATCTGCGCCAAGACATGGAAAGCCTGCACCATGTCGAATTGAGATGTTTCGCCGCGGAGGCTGTCACCCAGGATGATCGACGGGCGGAAAATCGTTTTCGGCACGTCAGCCAAGAGTTGATTGGCCATGTGCTCGCAGAATTTCTTCGTGCGCGCGTAGGGATCGTAATCAGAGCGCGACCAGTCGATGGCCGCGTCTTCGGTTACAATTTCGTTTTGCCGCTTCCCCGCGACGGCGACCGTCGAGACGTGCGAATAGCGCCGCAGACCGTGGCGATTCTGCGCGCGGCGCGCGAGTTGAATGACTTCCAGGGTGCCGCGGAGATTCACGTTCAGGCACTGCTTCTCGGATTTGCGGTTCAGCGACGCGGCGCAGTGAATCAGTGAATCGGTCGTGTCCACCAGTGCGTGGTATTCATCGTCCGGCAAGCCGAAAAGTTCACTCGTCAGATCCCCGCGAAAGATTCGCACGCGTGTGTTCAGGAGGTCGAGGAATTCCGGAAAGGCAAAGTGCAGTTGGAGCGAGGTCCAGAGCCGCTCGTGGGCATCCTGTTCGGTTTTTGCGCGAACCAGAAGATTCAGCGTGTCGCGGTGGTCCGTGAGGAGGCCCGCAACGAGATAGCTTCCAAGATAGCCGGTCGAGCCGGTTAGGAAGATCGCCATAAAGAGTCGGACGGCGTTGCGGCTTTGGTGAGCGCCGCTTCGCGCGCGGGTTCGGCAGGCCAATCGAGCGCACGCGGCTCACGCGATTCGAGCGGTCGGCCTTCCATCAAGGGATAACACCAGCGGCGCAATGCCGGGATGTGTACGTTGATCCAGTAATCCCACCAATCGATGGATTCGGGCGCAAAGCCGAAAACAAGACGTTCCTCCGGAGGCAGCGCCGCGGAAAGCAGCCGCGCGTTTTCACTTTCGAAGACATGCTCGTTGTGGAGAATGAATGGTTCGTAGAGCTCGATAAGTTTTTCCGCGCGGATGAGGTCGCGCTCCGCCCGGGCAAGCGGCGGCTTTTTCATGCCGAGCGTGACGGCCACGCGGTTGATGCCGGAGACGACGGCTTTCTGCCTTGGAATCGAAAGCTGCTCGTAGCGCTGCTTTGAAACCGGGATGGATTCGAACTTGACCTTCAGCCAACTGTCCACACTCTGCGTCGTGCGGTAGTGTTTGCGGTGGGCCAGGCCGGTGAGTTCGATGCTGCGGCCCATGTTGACGGGATTGATGGCCGAAGTCGCGAGCTGGTACATGCGGGCGTGGCGCCGCGCGATCACGCCGGCGGCAATGAGCGTCATACCGCGGCAAACCATGTCCACGGGAATGACATCGAGGCACTTGCGTTCGTTCGAAGGAAGCTGGCGGAAGTTCGTGCCGAGCAAATAGGAAAGCGGCCCCGACGTGTTGATGCCCTCGTTCCACCCGATGAAGGGCGAGCGCTCCGAGCTCTCCACAATCGAGGGACGAACAATGGCGATGGGGAGATCGCGGCCACGGCGCGCGAGGATGGATTCACCCAGACTTTTCGTGAAGGTGTAGGTGTTGGGCCAGCCGAGGTGCTGGGCGCGGCGCATGCCGACGCGCACAAGCCGGTTGCGCGCCCAGCGCGCCCGGTTACGTTTCAAAACACCGTCGAGTTCCGCGGCAGGCGCGGAAGCAACGTCGCCGCCGCGGCCCAGCGCCTGGCGGCGAAGGGCCTTCGTGAGCTCTGGGCTTTCGGCGCGGGCCTCGATCCGGCGGATGGTCTCGCGCAGGGATCCCACTTCGCGCTCCGCGTCGAAATCAAGACTGCTCGCCGGATTATAGTTCTCCTGTAATTCTTCGGTGACACGGCCGTCGCGCATCCCGACGACGTAACACGTGGAAAGATGCATGAGTCCGGCGTGATCGGACTTCCGGAGAAAGTCGAGCAGATGGAGCGCCGAATCCACGTTGGAAGAAAGAGCGTCGCGCAAATCGGGATTAAAGTCCGTGAGGCCAGCGCTGTTCACGATGAGGTCGAGCGATTTCGCCAGCCGCGCTTGTGTGGCTTCATCGAGACCGAGGCCTGGCAGGCTCACATCGCCTTCGACGACTTCCACCTTTTCCTTCAGAAACGCTGCGAGTCTTCGGCTGTGGCGCTCCTGCAGCGTGTCAAACGTGGGAGACTCTTCCACAATTTTCTCGAAGCGGCGCTGCGCGGAAGTGGTTCGGTTGCGGCGAATCAGGAGCGTGATTTTGCCGATGTTCGGAATATTCTCAAGCAGGTCTACCAGCCAGACTTTGCCGATGAATCCAGTTACGCCGACGAGCAATAGGTGCCGGTTTGCCAGCGTTTCGCGCACCAAAAGGCGCTGGACTTGAGGCGCATCTCCGAATCGAGCGACGGACTTGGCTTCGCTAGAAACAGGGCGAGCGGTGGTCTGCACGGCGTCATCGAGGTGCTCCGGCTTCTCCATCCAGCCAAGCTGGCCGAGCAATTTCTCGCGCGAAACACGGCCGTCAGTGGCGCCGCTCGCAATCCAGGCGAACGGCCCGCGCGGGCGGACGATCGGATCCATCAATCTTCCGGTGGCCTGGCCGTCTCGAAATTCCAAACGGTTGGAAATGAACGAGTCGATCCCGAAATGATGGGCCAGGGGACGAAGAATGTTTTCGAGGAGCTGCCCGACCAGCACGATGCGCTCACCGCCGCGAACCGCTTCGATCAGTTTCCCGGTAGCCTCGCGGCGCAGTTGCGGCTTCAGAACGTAGTGGAAGTATTCTTCGCCGAGCAGATCCAGCCGATCGCGGCTGATGCCGCGAAGCAAGGTGTGTAGAAAACGCGTGGCAAACGTGCGGTTGGCGGCGTAAGCGACCGGCCGCGCGAGTGCCATCCCGGCCATGCCCAATCGGCGCGCCCAGCGCTCTGAAAAACTTTGCGAATTCCAAGTGAAGAAACCGACCGGGCGCATCGCGCCCAGCTCCAGCAGCGAGCCCTCCACTCTCCAGTAGACGAGCTCAGGGGTCCCTGCGGTGGTCCAGGTGAAGAAACCAACCGGGCGCATCGCACCCAACTCCAGGAGCGAGCCTTCCACTCTCCAATACACCGGCTCACGTGCTGCTGCGGCGGCGGGCAATATGCTGTTCGAATTGGAACCTGAATGGGCCATGGCAGGCATGGGACTAGCGACGGCTCATCCGTCGCGAAAAATGCCCAAAACTCTCACTATGAATAATGATGATTCGCACCCTCGGACTCAGCCAAACTGGAACGGATTCTCAGCCCGCTTACGAATCAACACAACCGAGTGCCCCGACCCCAGCTCGCCGCTCGCCGCGGGCCGCTTGGGAAAGTGTAAAAGTAGCATTCTCAGCAAGTTCTCGCAAGGCGCGCGGGGCACGAACAGCTTGAGAAGAGGTTCGAAGAGAACTGTGCTCGCACGGAGGACCGGGCGGACGAGCCGGTCTACACACCCCAACCGTAGCGCTCGGCGTGTTCGAGCGTGCGCTGCATCTCTTCGCGGAGGATTTCGGTGAAAACCGAGCCGCCCACGGCGCGAGCGCCGGGCTCCGTGATGTCCGGTGTGCGATAGCCGCCTGCGAGGACGCGCAGGAGCGATTGCTCGACCCAGTCCGCCTCCAGTGAAAGGCCAAAGGCGTCGCGGAGCATCATCGTGGCGCTGAGAATCGAGCCAATGGGATCGGCGGAGTCCGTTCCAGCAAGGGAGGGTGCCGAACCGTGGATAGGTTCAAACAACGGCGCGGTCGAGCCAAAGCTGGCGGATGGAATCAGGCCGATGGAGCCGACCAAGGCTGCCGCGGCGTCGCTCAAAATGTCACCGAACATGTTGGAGGTGAGCATCACGTCAAACTGGGAGGGCCGCAGAGTCAGCTGCATGGCGGCATTGTCCACATACATGTGCTCGAGTTTCACGGAAGAAAAGACGGTGCTCATCGCCGTGACGGTGCGGCGCCAGAGCTGAGAGCTGGTGAGCACGTTGGCCTTGTCCACGGAAGAGAGCCGCCGCGAACGATTTTCCGCTCGGTTGTAAGCAAACGTGGCGATGCGCTCGATTTCCGGCGTCGAGTAAGACTCGGTGTCCCAGGCGCGCTCCACGCCTTTCTCGGTGGCGTTGCCGCGTTCGCCGAAATACATGCCGCCGGCGAGCTCACGCACAATCTCGAGGTCTAGATCGCCGAGGCGATCTGGCTTGAGGGGCGAAATCCCCTTCAGCGGTTCCAGGAGCTTCACGGGACGAACGTTGACGTACAGCCCCAGTCCTTTCCGCAAACCGAGCAGCCCGCTTTCCGGGCGCTTCCCCACCAGCAGCGAATCCCACTTCGGACCGCCGACGGCTCCCAGAAAAACGGCGTCGGCCTTTCCGCAAGCATCAAGCGTCTCGTTCGGAAGAGGCGTGCCCGCGGCATCAATGGCGGCGCCGCCGATCGGAAGTTCATGGAACTCGAACTCGTGGTTAAATTCGTGCGCGGTTTCGCGCAGGATCGTGGCCGCGGCGCGCGTCACTTCCGGGCCGATGCCGTCTCCAGGCAGAAGGACGATGGTCTTCTTCATTAAAGATCCCCGGGCAAATGCAAAAATTGGTGCAAGCCGCGGGCCCTACACTAGCAGGCGCAACACGGCAGGATTCCCCTGTTGCAAACTTTTCAGCGACCGAAGAGTCATGCTGCGGAGGACGATTCCGCCGTCACCGCCGCGGGACGGCGACGGATGACCTCGTGGGCGATCGCAAGGAGGTCGCGAGCGCGCACCTGCTTGGACTGATCGGCCAGCGCGGTTACGCGGGTATAAACCTCCGCCAGTTCCGTATCGCTCGCCTCGTAGCCCAGATCGCGCAGCGCCTCGCGGAGCGCGTTGCGGCCCGAATGTTTTCCAAGAACGAGCGAGCGCGCCGGGACGCCGACACTCTGCGGTGAAATGATTTCGTACGTGAGCGGGTTCTTAATGATTCCATCCTGGTGGATTCCCGCTTCGTGTGCGAACGCATTGGCGCCTACGATGGCTTTGTTCGGCGCGACCTGCGCGCCGGTGATTTCCGTGAGCATGCGGCTTGTGGGGAAGAGCTCTTCGAGCCGGATTCCCGTCGTGACGCCAAAACTTTCCTTGCGCACCGCGAGGGCGACTACTACTTCTTCAAGCGCGGCGTTCCCGGCGCGTTCGCCGATTCCGTTGATGGTGCACTCGATCTGCCGGACTCCCGCGCGAACGGCTGCCAGCGAATTGGCGACCGCCATGCCCAGGTCGTCGTGACAATGCGCGCTGAGCGTTATGCCCTCTGGATCGCCCAGGTATTCACGCACTTTGGTAAACATCGCGCCATATTCTTCCGGAACCGCGTATCCCACCGTATCCGGCAGGTTCAGGACTGTCGCGCCGGCATCCACGGCAGCACGGCACACCTGGCAAAGAAAGTCGATGTCGGTTCGTCCGGCGTCCTCGGCGGAGAATTCGACCTCGCCGACGTGCTGGCGGCCATGGCGCACCATCGAGGTAATGGCTTCAAGAGCCTGTTCGCGGGTCATATTGAGCTTTACGCGAAGGTGTAAATCGGACGTAGCCAGGAAAACGTGCAGCCGGGAGGAGGCCGCCGGCTTCAAGGCTTCAACGGCCGCGTCCACATCCTGTTTTTTTGCGCGAGCGAGCGCCGCGATGGGCACGGTGCGGACTTCTTGGGCGACTTTCTTGACCGCTTCGAGGTCTCCGCGCGACGCAATCGGAAAGCCTGCTTCGATCACATCTACATTCAGGGCCGCCAGCTGGCGTGCCAGGCGGATCTTCTCCTCCGTGTTCATCGAGAAGCCCGGCGACTGCTCGCCGTCACGGAGCGTAGTGTCAAAGATGCGTACGACGTCCATAGGGTCTCCCACCCTGTAGTTACGCACGGGAGAGGGCCTGTAGTCCAATTTATCTTTATTCTGCTTTTGATAATACTGTCTTATACTGTCCGCACCGAGGAACCAGTGGATCTGGGCGAACTACAAGTATTTCTGATGGTGGCGAAGGAAGGCAGCTTCTCACGGGCGGCGGAGCGTCTCTACCGCACGCAACCGGCCATCAGTCTGGCCATTCGCAAGCTGGAGGACGGGTTGGGCCAGCCGCTCTTCGTCCGCGGGGCGAGGCCGGTTCGCCTCACCGATGCGGGAACCCTCCTCAAGGACTACGCCGAGCGCCTGATCAATCTGCGCGATGAGGTTAAGAAGGGGCTCAGTGAGCTGGAGGGGTTGAAGCGCGGTGAGCTTTCTCTCGGCGTGAACGAGAGTTCGATCCACGCACTGCTTCCCGCGCTGGCAAAATTTCGCGAGTTGCATCCCGGAGTGCAGGTGCGGGTACACCGCATGTTCTCCCGGGATATTCCACATGAGGTTTTGAACTACCGGCTGGATCTCGGCGCGGTTTCCTTCGTGCCGCGCGACGCGCAGTTGCTGGCAACGGAAATTCTGAAAGATGAGCTGACGCTGGTGGTGCCTTTAAAGCACAACCTGGCGAAGAAGCGCGAAGTGGATGTCGCGGAACTCGGCGATGAGAATTTTATCGCGCACATTGTGGAATCGCCGTTCCGGCGGCGGGTGATCGAACTCTTTGCGCGAAACCGCACGGCGCTGAACATGCCGATCGAAATGCCCACGATTGAGAGCATCAAGCGCTTCGTGCAAATGGGCATGGGCGTGGCGATCGTGCCGCGCATGTGCGTACAATGGGAAATCGAGCGCGGCTGGATGAAGGAAGTGAAAGTGCGGCAATTGAACATGCCGCGCCACCTCTATCTCGTTTCAAGACGCGGCGCGCGCCTGCCGCATGCCGCGGCGGAATTACTGCGCATCCTTCGCGAAGCGTAACGCCGCGCGGGTGGTTTGTTCTTTCCCTTGCAGCCTGAGAACATATTAGTAATCTATATCTTATAGTATCCACTTAGATAATTTGCATTGACGCTTCCTCAAGGCAACGGTACTGTGAAGCTGCAGTTGTTTCCCTCTCAGGAATCAGAAAGAGCCGCGTGAAAAACGGCCGAGGAAGATCTATGGCCACGCAAACGGAAGCATCTTCCGTTTCGCTCTCGATTCTTCCGGACGGAATTCAGCTCGCTTCGACAACCGTACAATTCCTTGCGACGCTGAGTATTTTGCTTGTAATCGCTTCCGCGGCCGATGCCCAGGCCCCTCCCCAACAATATGTTTACGGTTCTCAGCCGACACCTCCGACTTCTTCGGTCGTAACAGGATTTAGCAAAGCCAACCAAACGGGCGCCCTCAGCACGGTCCCTGGGTCACCCCTTAACGAGCGATTTGAAGGCGGCCTCGTCGCTATCGACGGCCGGGGTAAATTTGTCTTTGTCCTCAATCCCGCCAATAACGATATCTCCATGTTCCAAATCGACCAGAGCACTGGCGCCTTGAGTGAAGTCCCCGCGTCTCCCTTTGCCGTTCCCCCGATGCTGAATCCGAACCACGCGCCGGCGCAGCCTATTTCCATCACCACCGAAAAGTCGGGAAGTTTTGTCTTCGTCGGTTACTACGACGGCGATTTCGTGGGATCGAGTTCCGTCGTTTCACTGGCCATTGATACATCAGGTTCCAGTCCCGTGCTCGTCACACAACGGAGTACTTCGCTTTCCAGCGGCGGCGCACCTATTCAATTGCTGACCGATCCCAAAGGGCTTCGCTTATACGTTGGCCTGAGTCAGGGTCAAAACGGCCTGGAAGTGGGTGGAGCAGAGGTATATTCCATCGATCCCTCGTCGGGCGCGTTGAGTTTCGAAGGGCTGGCTGATACTTCGGCTGGGCGCGGGCACTCAAACGCCATGGACCCTCAGGGGCGGTTTTTCTTTGCTGGCTGGGGCCAAAATATCGGCTTCATCGATACCTGCGCTATTTCGCCCGTCGATGGCACTGCGCGTCTCCCTTCGTCCACTGTGAACCTGGGTCCCGATCCCGGCATTTTACCCGGTGCTATGTTCGTCGATAACTCCGGCAGTTTTCTCTACGTTGCGCAAGTTACCGGCGATAGTGTCGTCGCTTACTCGATTGACCAAGTCACGGGCGCATTGACGCAAGTTCAGGGGCCTTTCACAAACATTTCTTTTTCCCTGGGCACCTCCGTCGCCGATCCGCTGGGCCCGTACCTTTACTCTCTCTCTCCCTTCGGCGTCGGCATTCACGTTTATCAAATCGACCAGCGGTCTGGGAATCTTACGGAGATTTCGGGATCTCCCTTCAACGGTGGGATGAATGGATTAGGTGGTGCATCGGGAATCGCCATCTCGGCCAACCCAGTTCAGGCTCTCAGCGGGCCTGCCGCGACAATCTTTCCATCCACCGCAAACTTCGGCATCGTCGCGGTTGGCGCCAGCGGCCCAACCCAGGTGTTTTCGATCGTCAACAACGGTGACCAAGCCCTTGCCATCAATTCCATATCGATCATCGGGACAAACGCTTCCAGCTTTTCTCAAACAAATACTTGCACGGCAACGCTCGC
>WNFQ01008040.1_pt1 | contig 14053 bp, 11 predicted proteins | sample 5400171 | NCBI WGS metagenome assembly WNFQ01 (sample SAMN13153356, study PRJNA577476) | soil metagenome | isolation source: 20 cm soil under Madrone tree | place: USA:California | collected 2016-06-14
CCGGGCGCAGACCCATTCCACATCGCGCGGCCACGCGATCGCGAAGGCTTGCCGTCCCCATACGCTTTCGAACAGGGCCCGATAGGGCCGCTGCGAGGCACGATGGACCGCACAGGCGATATCCGGCAGACCCATTTCCACCGGGTTGGTCGGCGGCCCTTCCGCCTGCTCGGCGGCCGGGTTGCCCAGCCGGCGGCCCGTCGCACGCATGTCCCAGAAATTGCCGCCGACGAGGTCGCCCTGCCCGGGATTGTAGTGCAGCACGGGCGACAGCGGCGCATAGGCATGCGATTGCGGCTTGCGATTGCTGAATCGCGTGCGCACTGACCCGGGATAAGAGCCGGTGGTCCGGTTCAGCTCCGACACGGGACCCGTAAAGCCCGTCTCGGGCGTGTGGCAGAAAGCACATGCCTCGTTGCGGTTTACCGAGAGCTGCTTGTCGTACAGCATCAACTTACCGAGCAGCTCGATTTGCTGGACCTGATTGCCCGGCGGCACGGCCAGTCGCTCGATCGCCTGCGCCTCGATGCGGTCGATCTCGACCTCGACCTGCACAATTTCCTGCAGCGCCTGAGGCGAGAGTACTGTGCTGCTCTCCTCCGCGCCCAGCGCATCTGCGACCAGCGAGGCAGCGACCAGGACCGCCGTGATCGACAGAAGCGCGCGCTGTGTCTTCATTTTGAATCCTCCGCGAGCCGGCGCTGAACCGCGTGCGCCAAATATAGAAGCGAGGCCCGATCGCTCGCAGAGCATGCCCCGACCAAGCGCAGGGAAATCGAGCATCGATGGAACGGTTCGCTTGGCAACCGTTCCGGGTGCCTGCGTAAGCACCTCGCGATCCGTGCGCCGTCTATCGACGCCCGCCCCCTTTGATTGACAAATTGTCGACCACACGTCTGTCACCGGCGGCCTTGCTGGCGATGCGAATCGCGTCTTGCAAATCCCAATCGCTGTACACAAACCCACGCAGCACGACGGCGCCCTGTTCTACCGATACCGTGACATGTTTGTCGTAGAAATACGGGTCGGCATGCAACGCGGCCTTCACGCGCTTCGCCAATTCCCCATCCGACAACACGGCTGCGCCTGGCAGCGTTGCAACCGCGACGGAATCCGACTGGCTCGCTGGCGGCGAGACCGCATTTTGCGCACTAACCGGGGTGGTAAATCCGCCCAACCCGCAGACGGCGGATCCAAGATACGCGCAAACAATCAAAATTCCCTTCTTGCATGAAATATTCACAGCTCGCTCCTAGGTCTTTTGGATTTGACATGACCCTGGCATGAATCGGCCTGGTCCTCATTGCAGGCGTCAGACTGCGCCCGGACTGTTTCCCCGCTTTTGCAGCAGCTGCCGAATCCGTGACGAATGAAATCTTGAGTAGACGAGACCTTAAATTAAGGCATGAATGCGGCGTACACCCGCTCTGTGGGCGCTGCGAGCAGAGTTGTGCCAGGCAGTGGAATTGCCGCCACTTCCCGGGCCGACGCACTCCAAGCAATGTAGGTTCCAAACTGATCGTAACCGGCAGGTCATACTAAGAGATTCAAAACGTTTCGCCTGACCAGCACTGCGGCACGGTCGGGATGCTAGGGCCGGCATCTTCGTCAGCGGCGCCGGGGTCAAAGGCGGCCGGCTTATGGCCCGGCTGCTGGAACGGGGCGGGGTACAGTCACGGGCGAATCGCGCCCAGCGGATAGCCTCTCGGCAATCGAAGCTGGGTAGGGCATCAGGATCTGATCCAGGTTCGAATCGCCACGTGTCTGAAGCGATCGCCGTCGCTGGGAATCAGTCCCTGCCGGGGGAAGACGTGACAAACGGTATTGCAGCAGTTGGAAACGAGACCTTACCCTGTCGGACGTCAAGGCATCGATTCGGCAGGCGTCCACGTAGGATCCAAGTGGGCTGTTGTCATCGCGCTCGCGGCCTTCGCCGTCTTGGGCCCCAGATCTTTTTCGTACACGACATCATCCTGGTTGACGATGAACGTCATCACGCCCGAGGACCGGTACAGAGCGGGATAGGCGATGGCAGCGAATCCGCCGCCCGATTTCGACAGGATGCGGAAGTAGTAGCCGTGGAACGGGACCGGCCTGTTTGCGCCCGGGTTTGTTTCGCGCGCGACCAGCGCGTGGCAGATCCCGATCGCTGTCACTTCGTTCTCGCCGATTCGCCGGAACCGGATTTCGTTCGCGCCGTCATCCGAATCGAATCGCCACGCACCGTTGCGTGATACGAGCGGAATCGGGAAAGGCCAGTTCTCTGCGCCGATGTAGAGGGCCGTGACTCCGCGAGGCTCCTGAACCAGGCGGTGCATTTCCTGATATTTCTGAACGAACCGCTCACGGTCGAGTGTGTCCTGGACTTTGTCATCAGAGCTGACGAGCTCAGTCCCCGCCCCAAGAATCTCCGTCACGGCCCGCTCATCGTGCCTTTGGACCGCGGCAAAGAGGGCGCGGCTGGCATCCTCGGGCGACGGGAAGGTTGTTTGACTCAATGGCCGAGCCAGACAAAGTTGTACAGAACCGGCCAGCAGCAGTGCGAATATCGCAGGTGCGGCACTTGCGGTTCGCCAGCGCCAAGGACATGCCTTGAGCTCACTCTTCATTGCGCCCATCATTTCTCTCTCCGTCGGTCGACACGCCAGAAGTACTGGCCTCGTGCTCACCTGTGGCCTCCTCCGCCATGGAAGCCCCCTCCACCGTGAAAGCTTCCGCCGATGCCAGCGCTTCCGCGCGAGGAAAATGCGCTCGTGACGCCTCCATGATTGAAGCCGCTGAACGCACCGGAATGAATACCTGACGGCGCGGCGCCAACAAATCCGCCGCCATGAGGAGCTCCGCCACCGGAAGGAAGACTTCCAGGATGAGGAAATCCGCCGTCGTGGGGAAATCCGCCGCCATGAGGAGCTCGGCCGCCGGGAACAAGACCGGTGGGATGAGGGAACCCGCCCGCGCGCGGAAATCCGCCGCCATGCGGAAATTCTCCGCCGTGAGGAACTCCTTCGGGATGAGGGAGCAGTGGACGTCCGTGACCGTAGTTGTTGCGATCGGTGAAAGTCCGGCTGTGGGAGATGTACCTGTCATGGTCGTGTATCAGGTCGTGGTGGTGCCAATCGGTTCCCCAGTGATGCCAGCCCCAGCCAAACCCAGCGGAGACGCCAATTCCCACGCCGAACGCAATCCCTGGCCCCTCGATGAAGGCGCCCGGAACCCCGACCCATCCTGGATAGAACGCGAGAGGGTCCCCGTAGACGACCCAAGGATCATATTCCGGCACGTAAACGACTTCCGGGTCTGTTGGTTCAATCACGATCGTCTGTCCCTGGGTCGTGACGGTTTCCTGCTGCGTGCTCTTCAAGTTCCCGGCCTGTTGCGCTCGCTGACGCATCACCTGAACTGCGTCAAGGACATTCTGCTGCCCGTTCACGTACGCATCCCCGAGCGACGAGGTCCAGGACAGATTCTTGTCCATCACGGCAAGCACCGAAGGAAACTGCGTGAGAGCCTTCACGCTGGGATCCCAGGATTGCGGATCGACCGCCTGGGCGAGTGCGGCTCCTTCCAGACCTGGGTTTTGTTGCATCCACCGCTCTGCTTCCACGACTTCCGTCGGATAGGTTGCGGCTGCAAGAATCTGCGCAACCAGCGCGTCCGGGTACAGTGCGATCGGTGCGACCAGCCGGTCCAGCTCTTCGGGCGACTGTTGCGCCACCACCTGTGTGCTCTCCTCTGAAGCCTGCCGCGCAGCCTCAACCGACGATTGCGCTTCGGCTTGCGGCGCCTCAGTGGCGCGCCCTGCTTGTACGGCCGCCAGCACGAGTGAACTGGAGACAAAGAGCGCCAAAGCTCGCTTCGACCGTTTCATGGCTGCAACTCCTGCGGGACAGGCCAATGCTCGTGTTCGAGGATGCCATCGTCATTTCGCCGAGCCCAGTCAGCGTTTCATTTGCAATGCGTCTCCGAAGCAGACCGGGCCAACTGCACCATCGGCCGGCGCGCCCATGGCGCGACGAGTCGATGCGCATCGGTCTGCGAACGCTCATTCCGAAATGTGGCTAACCACATTTATAAATAAATGTGGCGACCGCTCATATGTGACGCAGGCCCGTAGCGGGCCTATTTCCCGGAGGTTTTGCTCCAGCGAGGGTCACATAACGGGTTGCTCATACTGGGCGCGCCGCCGCTGACCATAGCGCCTTGCTCAGATTCTCCGTAAACGAAGAAAACATGATGTTGAAGCTGACGCTGATTCTCTCCTGTTCGCTCGCGCTCGCGTCGACGGAATGCTGCAAATAGGCGGGAAATACCAGCATTGTGCCGTCCTTGACTCTCACGACGACTTGGTCGGTATTCTCGGCTGTGAGCTCGACCACCGGTGGCCGGATGATCCCGGTCTGATTGCGTGGGTCATGAAAGTTGATGGTGTCCGCGCCCGGATGGGTCCGGACGTAGTACACGCCGCTCAGGAAGTTGTTGGGGTGCTGGTGTATCTTGTGCGCTGCACCTCTCGCGAGGACCGTCGCCCAGCAGGCAGTCACTTGGTACGCGTCGTAGCCGATCCTGAGGAAGCGCAGAATTCCTGGCACGACGCGGTGCACGCAAGAGACGAGATCCCGGAAGTCATCGAGCTCGTGGAGTGCCTGGACCGACTGCCACCCTTGGCCGGGCGCAAGCGGCGGCAGGTCCCGCCTCAGGCGCGCGAGCGCTGCGAGCGTCTGAGCGCAGATGGCTTCGCGCAACTGTGCCTCGAGCTCCAGCTTCCACACGAGCGTGGGGAATATCGGAATCACGTCCGATGCCTCACTCCATCGGGTGTCCTGATTGCCCATGTGCGGCTCGCGCTACGGCGTCCGCGGATTGTTGTACGCTCTTTATGCGATGCCGGCCAATCTCTCACCGGAGTACAAGAATGCCGAGCAGGCCTTCCGCACGGCGCGTGAGCCGCGCGAGCGCCTCGATTGCCTGAAGGAGATGCTGCGCACGATCCCCAAGCACAAGGGAACCGAGCGCATCCAGGCCGACATCAAGTCGCGGATTAAGCAATTCAGCGACGAGCTGATCGCCCCCCGCAAGGGGCCGGTGCAGGTCGGCTCGTCGCACTCAGTTCATCGTGAGGGCACCGCGCAGGTCGGCCTCATCGGGCCGCCGAACTCGGGAAAATCGAGCCTGCACGCGACCCTGACCGGTTCAAGAGCAGAAATCGGGTCGTTTCCGTACACGACGCGCGCGCCGCTCCCGGGCATGCTGCCATTCGAGGACATCGCGTTCCAGCTCGTGGATCTGCCGCCGATGTCATCCGCACGCACGGAACCATGGATGGCAGGAGTGCTGCAGACGGTCGATGCGGCATGGCTCGTGGTCGATCTCGCCGATCCCGGATGCGCCGAGCACTTACTCGCGATTCGCACCGAGCTGGCGCAGCGCAAGATCACGCTGACCGATCGCTGGCCCGGCCTCAGCGCCGACCCCGACTCAGCGCCTGCTTCACAAGCAGAACAAGACGAAGCGCGCAGCGCCGAGGAAGTGCCTGACCCGTTCCGGGTTCAGCTCCCCGCACTCCTCGTCGCGAACAAGAACGATCTCGACCCCGACCCCAACGAGGTGCGGGTGCTTGAAGAGCTGACGGACGTTCGCTATCCCGCCATCGCCACCTCAACCGTGACCGGTGATGGCCTCGACGAGCTCGCGCGGTTCCTCTTCCAGGCGCTGGGCATCGTACGCGTGTACACCAAGCCGCCCGGCCGGCCCGCTGAGAGAGTGCTGCCTTTCACGGTACGTCGCGGCGAGACCGTGCTCGATGTCGCGCGGCTCGTGCATCAGGACGTTGCCCGCACCCTCAAGTTCGCGCGCCTGTGGGGCAGCGGCGCCTTCGACGGCCAGCGGGTGGGGCCGGAGCACCGCGTCGCCGATCGCGACATCGTGGAGTTGCACGCGAGATAGCGCTATAAGAGCGGTCCGCGCTGGTTAAGGAGCCACAATGCCAACGACGATTCGTAAAGTCGACTACGCGTACGTCACTGTGGCGAGCAAACCCGGGGAGGCGGCCCGTATCCTCGAAGCGCTGCGTGACGCAAACCTCAATCTGCTCGCGTTCTCCGGGTTTCCGCAGGGGCGCAACAAGGCGCAGATCGACATCGTGACCGCCGATATCGACGGCCTCAAGGCGGCCGCAAAGCGGCACAAGTGGAAGTTGAGCCGGACCAAGCGCGCCTTTCTCGCGCAGGGAACGGACGAGGTCGGAGCCGCGGTACCACCACTCGCCAAAGTTGCCGGGTCGAAAATCAACGTGATTGCGGCTGATGCCGTCGCGGCCGGAGAGGGTCGGTTCGCCATGCTCTTCTGGGTCGATTCTCGCAACTACAATCGCGCCGCGAAACTGCTCGAAGCGCTTTGAGCGCGCGCCCACGATCGGTACTTCGTGCCGTCGGCCGTGAAGTGGCACAGAGTTCGGCACTGGTCGCACACGGTTGGATTCGACGATGCGCCGCTCCCGCCCAATCATCGCGGCAACGTGCTGGTCGTCGGGGCCGTCTATGCGCGCCGGCGACTCGCGCTCATTGCGCATCACCTTATCCCATCACAGCGCAGCAGCCCGATGAGTACGTTTGGGGGTAAGCTTTCGCGCGCGCTCCAAAACTCGCTTCAGAATCAAAGCCTTGAGGGAAAATCAAATTCCAACCCAGGGAGCCATTTCGTTATTTTTCATTTACATCCAGCAGAATCATAATCTCATTCACTCTATTGAAGTTAACTCCGCCTCACGCCTACGCCGACAGTCCATTGAAAAACTCACATGCCACCACGCCCGAGTCAACCTACCGGCGCGTGCCCGCCAAGCGTGAAAGGTCGCCAACTTGTGAACCACCGCGCAGGGAACGGTTGACTCCGGATCCCGGATCGCGGAACTTAGCCTGCACGGGTTGCTCAATCTATGGGCCCCAGAGGTGGCATTAGTGGTTCGTCGGCTGATCGCTTCGTTGGTGCTTGTGGCGTGCCTTCTCGGCATCGTCCAGACGGCGCTCGCCTATACCAACTGTGCCTCGCGGACCGACTGCTGCCCCGCGGGCTCGCCCGCAGGCTGCGCGGAGCAGATATGCCTGGCCTCTCCCTGCGTGCAGGCAGACGCCAGCACGCCCTCCGTCTCGGCCGTACGGCCCCGTACTGCCCCAGAGCACGCGTCCGGAGTCTCCCCTGCGATCGCTCCGCCGACAGTGGCCCCGATCGGGCAGCACCTGCCGGAACTGCGAATGCCCGCGGCGCAGAACCCCGATCACATTAACCAATCGCTGACGTACCTCCTTACGGCGCGCCTGCGCCTTTAAGTCTCACTCCGCCGATCCCGGCTAACCGCCGGTTACCTCCACGGTCTCTGATCCGCCGCCGCGTTGGTTGGCGTGTGCGTCGCGTGCCGTGGGCTCGTCGACTGACCTGACGTCCAGTCCGATTCGGTGAGAGTCATGAACCGACTTGCTCCCTTGCTTTCCGGGCAGCTGCACCGCTGTGCCCACCCGTGCCCGTTCCCTGCCGGCCGGTTACGGTGGCGCGCCGGAACGATCGCGCTCGGCGCCGCGTCGCTGCTGGCCTTCGCGCCGGGCAGCACGGTCCGCGCGGCCGAGCCACCCCTCACCCTGGCCGAGGCGCAGCGGCCAAGCAGGTCGAGGCGAGCGACCTGGCCATCTCCGCCTCGAAAGACTTGGCGGTCGCCGCGGCCGAACGGCCGGATCCGGTTGCCAAGGTTGGTCTTGAGAATCTTCCCATCGACGGCCCGGAGCGTTTCAGCGTGCAGCGAGACTTCATGACGATGCGCAGCGTCGGGATCATGCAGGAGGTTACCCGTCCTACGAAGCTGCGTGCGCGCGCCGCGGAGTCGGAGCAGGCCGTGCAGCTAGCGCAAGCCCAAAAGGCGCAGGCCCTGGTCGCGGTTCGACGGGACAGCGCCCTCGCCTGGCTCGATCGCTACTACGCCGAACTGCTCGAGCAAACCGTCCTTCAACAGGTCCAAGTGGCCCGGCTCGACGTGACCGCCGCCGAAGCCGGCTATCGGGGCGGTCATGGCACCGCCGCCGACGTTCTCGCCGCGCGCGCCGCGCTGGCCGAAGCCGAGGACCTCGATGCGGATGCCTCGCGCGAAGTTCGCGGCGCAAAGCTCGCACTCGCGCGGTGGATTGGTGAGGCGGCCGAAAATCCGTTGGCCGGACAGCCAGCCATCGACACGATACCCCTGCACAAACACACGCTCGACGCTCAACTGGCCGAACATCCGGAGATTCTCACTCTCCAGAGGCGCGAAGAGCTGGCCCGGGCCGCGGCCGAAGTTGCGCGCGCCGATCGACATCCCGACTGGTCAGTGGAGTTCATGTACAGCCAGCGGGGGATCGGCTACTCCAACATGGTGACATTGGAGCTCACCGTGCCGCTGGAGATCCGTCGCGCCTACCGACAAAACCCCAAGCTGGCCGCAAAGCTGGCGGAAGCCTCCCAGGCGAAGGCCGAGCGTGAGGACATGCTGCGCGCACACGCCGCGGAGATCAGCGCGATGATCGATGCGTGGGACAGCGCCCGCGAGCGGCGCGAGCGCTACCGCAGTTCCATTATTCCCCTTGTCGCTGATCGCTCGGTGGCCGCGCGCGCGGCGTACCGCGGCGGTAAGGCCAGCTTGAGCGATCTGCTGCTCGCGCAGCGCGCTGAGATCGATGCGCGCCTTAAGGCGCTGCAGCTTGAGGAACGCGCGGCGCGCCTCTGGGCCCAGCTCACCTTTCTCAATTCCATGCCTGAGGTTGCGAATACCGCGACCACTTCAGTCGGCTCCGATCGCGGGGAACTGCCGTGAATCGAAAATCCCTCATCGTCGGCTTGTGTGCGGCGGTCTTCCTTGGGCTCGTGGGCTACGGCTTGTATTCCGCGGGTATGAGCGCGGGCCGGCGCGGCCCGATGTCAGCCCCGGGGGCCCATGCGCCAGGGTCACAGGGGCAAAAGGCCGGCGACATCGATCCGCAAACCGGAAAGAGAATTCTCTACTGGCACGATCCCATGGTGCCCACGCAGAGGTTTAACCATCCGGGCAAGTCTCCTTTCATGGACATGCAACTCGTGCCGGTCGAAGAAGGCGCTGACGGGCGCGGTGCGATCGAGATCAGCTCGCGAGTGCAGCAGAACCTCGGCGTTCGCACGGCTGAAGTCACACGCGGCACGCTCGACCGGGAGTTCACCGCGACCGCAACCGTCGGCTATGACGAGCGTGATGTAGTGCTGGTGCCAGCCCGTGCGAACGGATTTATAGAGCGCCTGCACGCGCGCGCACCGCTAGATCCCGTGCGCAAGGGGCAGCCTCTCGCGGATCTGTACGTGCCCGACTGGGTAGCCGCGCAGGAAGAGTATCTCGCGGTCAAGGGGCTCAAGAGCCCGGGTGCCGCAGACCTACTGGAGGGAGCGCGCCAGCGCATGCGTCTCGCGGGCATGACGGATGATTTGATCCAAACCTTCGAGAGGGGCGGCAAGGTTCAATCGCGCTTCACGGTTACCGCGCCGAGGGCCGGAGTCATCGCAGAGCTCAGCGCCCGGGAGGGGATGGCGGTCATGAATGGCGCACCCCTGTTTCGCATTAACGGCCTTGCGACGGTATGGATCAACGTGGAAGTACCCGAGAGTTTCGGCGCCCAGGTGCACTCGGGCGATGCAGTGAAGGCGAGAGTACCGGCTCTGCCCGGGACCGTTTTCGACGGAAAGGTCGACACGGTTCTTCCGCACGTGGATGTTACGACCCGCACGCTCACGGCGCGCGTAGGGCTGGCTAACCCCGACGCGCAGCTCGTTCCGGGCATGTTCGTCACCGTGCAGTTTGCGAACGGCGGCCGACGGAATGTCCTGCTCATACCCAGTGAGGCGGTCATCGAAACCGGTACTCGGCGTGTCGTCATCATGGCTCAGGGAGAAGGAAGATTCAGGCCGGTCAATGTGGAGGTCGGCTCAGAGGGCGGTGGAAAGACCGAGATTCGATCAGGGCTGACGGCTGGGCAAACGGTCGTCGTCTCCGGGCAGTTCCTGCTCGATTCCGAGGCCAGCCTTAAGGGCACAGAAGAGCGCCTGCAATGATCGCCAAGCTCATCCGCGCCTGCATCGCCAATCGGCTGCTCGTGCTGCTCGCGGTCGCAGCGATTGCGGCCTTGGGACTGTGGGCGATGCTGAAGACGCCTCTTGATGCCATCCCCGACCTCTCCGACGTGCAGGTGATCATTCGCACGACGTACCCGGGACAGGCGCCGCAGATCGTGGAGAACCAGGTCACCTACCCGCTCGCGAGCACCATGCTCTCCGTGCCGGGAGCGAAGACCGTGCGCGGTTACTCCATGTTCGGCGATTCGTTCGTCTACATCTTGTTCGAAGACGGCACCGACCTGTACTGGGCGCGCTCGCGGGTCCTCGAGTACCTGAGCCAGGTGCAGACGCGCCTACCGAAGGACGCCAAGACCGTGCTCGGTCCGGATGCGACTGGGGTGGGCTGGGTGTACGAGTACGCACTCGTCGACCGGACTCACCGGCTCGATCTCTCACAACTACGCGCATTGCAGGACTGGTTCCTGAAGTACGAGCTCAAGTCCGTGCCGAATGTGGCTGAAGTCGCCTCCCTCGGCGGAATGGTGCGCCAGTACCAGGTCGTGCTCGACCCGCAACGCCTCCGTGCATTCAACGTCACGCACCAGAGGGTGATCGCAGCGATCCAGAACGCCAATCAAGAGGCCGGCGGGTCGGTCCTCGAGCTGGCCGAGGCCGAGTACATGGTCCGCGCGTCCGGCTATCTCAAGTCCCTCGATGACTTTCGCAAGATTCCGCTGACCACGAACGATGCCGGCGTACCCGTGCGCCTCGGCGACGTCGCGCACGTGCAGGTGGGCCCGGAGATGCGGCGCGGGATCACGGACTTAAATGGGGAAGGCGAAGTGGCCGGCGGCGTCATCATCATGCGTTCGGGGAAGAACGCCCTGGACACCATCAACGCCGTCAAATCCAAGCTCGCACAACTGAAGTCGAGCCTGCCGCCCGGGGTTGAGATCGTACCAACCTACGACCGTTCGGGGCTCATTAGGCGTGGCGTAGAGAATCTCCAGCGCACCCTGATCGAGGAGTTTTTGATCGTCGCACTGGTCTGCCTGGTGTTTCTCCATCACCTGCGCTCGGCGTTTGTAGCCATTGTGTCCCTGCCGCTGGGGGTGCTGGCCGCTTTCCTCGTGATGTACTACCAGGGAGTGAATGCCAACATCATGTCGCTCGGCGGCATCGCCATTGCCATAGGGGCGATGGTCGACGCCGCTGTCGTCATGATCGAAAACGCGCACAAGCACCTGGAAGCGTGGCATGAAGCGCATCCCGACCGCCTGCCTGGTGGCCAGGAACAGTGGCAGGTAATCACGGACGCAGCGGTGCAGGTGGGACCTGCCCTCTTCACCTCGCTACTGATCATCACCCTGTCGTTTGTTCCGGTCTTTACCTTGCAGGCTCAGGAGGGACGGCTGTTCGCACCGCTCGCCTTCACCAAGACCTATTCGATGGCCGCCGCCGCGGGGCTTGCCGTCACCCTCATCCCCGTCCTGATGGGTTATCTGATCCGCGGCCGAATCCCGCGCGAGCACAGCAACCCCATCAACCGCGGCCTCATTCACGTCTATCAACCCCTGCTGCACCGGGTCCTCGATCATCCAAAGACGGTGCTGGTCGCGGCGCTGCTGATTCTGCTCGCCACGATCTACCCCGTCACTCACATGGGCGGCGAGTTTATGCCGCCGCTCGATGAGGGGGACCTGCTCTACATGCCGTCCGCCCTGCCGGGCATTTCCGCCGGCAAGGTGACCCAGCTATTGCAGCAGACCGACCGGCTGATCAAGACCGTGCCCGAGGTCGCGAGCGTATTCGGCAAGGTAGGACGCGCTGAAACGGCGACCGATCCCGCGCCGCTCGAGATGTTCGAGACGACTATCCAGTTCAAGCCGCGAAATCAGTGGCGCGTCGGCATGACACCCGACAAGCTCGTGCAGGAGCTCGATCGAGTCGTCAATATTCCAGGGTTGACCAACATCTGGGTGCCGCCGATACGCAATCGGATCGACATGCTCGCCACCGGCATCAAGAGTCCAGTCGGCGTGAAGGTCTCCGGCACCGATCTTCAGATCATCGATCGACTCGCTCGGCAAGTCGAGAGCGCGGTAAGACCGGTGCCGGGCGTCACCTCCGCTTTCGCGGAACGTCTTACAGGCGGGCGCTACATCGATGTGAACATCGACCGCGACCGCGCCGCGCGTTACGGGCTCAACATTTCCGACGTACAGAGCATCGTCTCCGCCGCCATTGGTGGAGACGACATCGGCGAGACCGTCGAAGGCTTGCAGCGCTTCCCGATCAATGTGCGCTACCCGCGCGAGATTCGCGACTCCCTGCAAAAGCTGGATGATCTGCCGATACTGACTGAGCGCCGCGCGCAACTTCGACTCACTGATGTGGCAGATATTCGCATCGCCGATGGACCCGCGATGCTCAAGAGCGAAAACGGGCGCCTTTCAGGCTGGGTGTACATCGATCTTCGCGGGCGCGCCCTGAGCGCGGCGGTACGGGACATGCAGCGAGCGGTCGCGAGAACGGTCCAACTGCCGCCAGGCTATTCAATCTCCTGGTCCGGCCAGTTCGAGTACCTCGAGCGCGCAACCGAGAGGTTGAAGATCGTCGTGCCGGCTACCTTGATCATCATCTTTGTCCTGCTGTTACTCACATTCCGCCGCTTTAGCGATGCCGCCCTCATCATGGCGACGCTGCCCTTGGCGCTCGTCGGCGGCTTTTGGTTCATGTTTCTCCTCGGTTACAACATGTCGATTGCCTCGGCGGTGGGCTTTATTGCCCTCGGGGGTGTCGCGGCTGAGATCGGGATTGTCATGGTGGTTTACCTGAACCAGGCGGTGGCGGCGCGCCGGGCAAAGGGCGAACTGAACGGCGAGCACAATCTGCCTCAGGCAATCATTGAAGGCGCAGCCTTACGTGTCCGGCCAATCGCGATGACCGTGGCGGTGATCATCGCGGGGCTGCTGCCCATCATGTGGGGCAACGGCACGGGAGCGGAGATTATGCGGCGCATCGCGGCGCCCATGATCGGAGGGATGGTTACGGCAACCTTGCTCACGATGTTTGTAATTCCAGCGGCGTACAGACTCATCCACACGCGTTCACTGGGACCCAACCGCGTTTAATTCGTTCGCAACAGGTCGCCAGTTGCTTCGCCCTTTCTCCACACTTTGCGGCCCTCCGGAGGCAAGGATGTCCCGAAGGCGGCGCGGCTGCTACAGAATTCTAACGTCCAGCACTACTGGAACCCTTCCGGGGCGTTTGGCCACCTCCTCTCGCAAGCGGTCGAGCTCAAGAACGGAGAAAAACAGGCGTACGCCTGGGGCGAAATGGGTTGGCACCGAACCACCTCGTCCGCGCCTCCTCATGCATCAGCTGGGCGCCCTGCGTGGCAGCACGGAGTTCCCTCACCTGGGGCATACCCGTCGTGCTATTGCTTATCAGCCCGGTACGGTACTTCGTCATCGTGTGGCCGACACTTCTCACGTTCATGGGCGTGGCGTGCTTGCTCAACGCCCGGAGCTGCGGTCGGATCCACTGCTACGTCACCGGACCGTTCTTCCTACTGCTCGCCGGCGTTGGGCTCCTGTATGGCCTCGGCGTGCTGCCGCTAGGCGTGACCGGATGGTCGACGCTGTCCGTGGCTCTCGTGATCGGCAGCGCCGTGTTCATTTGCGTGCCCGAGGGGATTTTCGGCCGGTACCGATCTTCGTCAAAGCCGTCCTGAGGACCTCCGGCAGGAGGCAGCCGGTGAGGTGGTAGCGGCATCCGCGCCAACGGATAATGTCTCAGCGGATCCGCGGCGTCTTCACTGCGCGAGCTGCTTCCCATGGGCGCTCACGGGTGAGGAGCACGTTCAGCAGGTTGTCCTGAAAATTTATGTTGCCGGTGAGTCGCTCGTGGTTCTCGCAGAGAAAGAAGGCATAGGCAAGCGGAAAGAACAGTG
>WNFQ01004520.1_pt1 | contig 14052 bp, 13 predicted proteins | sample 5400171 | NCBI WGS metagenome assembly WNFQ01 (sample SAMN13153356, study PRJNA577476) | soil metagenome | isolation source: 20 cm soil under Madrone tree | place: USA:California | collected 2016-06-14
ATTTGATGGGACTGTCACACACCTACTGTAACACTTTCAAGAAAAAAATAGGCGACTTAGCGCTCCATAGGCATACGATAGCAGGTGACAAGACTGCAGAATCATGTAAAAAAACCCTTTTAAGGCGTTGGTTCCGGGTTCGAGTCCCGGCCGACCCACACCTTTGAATATTGTGAACGCGGACGAGCTCAAATCGGGCAGAGCAATCCGCATAACGCGCGATGAGGATTCAAGAAAAATGACTGGGTGATTGTCGCGAACATGACATGACGGCCACGCTCGCGAGTCGGACGTGAACCTACAGACAAACTCACGCGGTAGCAGAATTGCGTATCCGCGTGGCTACGCGAGCCCCCAGCGAAAATCGGAGGTGTCTAGCCCTAAGGTAAATTGCCGTAACGAACAGAATTGTCTTGACCTAAGGCATTGGTTTTTATTAGAAGGGCGTTGGGGGTGAGTGCAGGTATGCAAGACAAAGATGTCAATATCAATGTGATCCGCTCCGTTTGGCGCCGAACGAAGAAGGGACACATCAAAGTTCGTGACCTGCAGCCAGAAAAAGACGTCAAAGGTGGTGGCGGTGTTGCGGGTAATATGAAAACATCCCGTTCGATCGCTGAGGCTCCGCTACAAATTCCAAACAATCCGCCACTGTCGCCCTGCGAGACTCCGCGCGCCCGCTGGCTGCATCAGTTAAGAGCAGCACGAGACGCTATGATTCGAAAGTTGTTCGAAATTCCAGCCGAGCCTGAGCGAAGGGCTCATGCGGAGCGGCTTGCAAAGGCGCAGGGGGTGTTCTGGCGGTGGCTGAAGAAAGGCAAAAAATAGCAACCCAGAATTTCTACCTGGCAAACGATGTCCTTTTAAGGCGTTGGTTCCGGGTTCGAGTCACGGCCGACCCATCACTCCGATAATTCGGCTTTCGTTGTGCGCTTGTAAGTCACTATTGACGCGATCAGCAGCTGCCGGTTCGCCGCACTCCAAAAGTCGTCGCAACATTTCCGGTTTCGGTGTTTCATCATCCACATGAAACGACTCTTGATCTTGCACGTATTCGGCGCGTTAACCGCCATCACGCAGTGAGCTACAAACTTCGACGTGGCAGCAAAAGCAACGAACGAACTCGCGGTCGATCTTCACCGCCAGCTTGCCACAGGCGATCAGAATCTTTGCATCTCTCCCTACTCAATTGAAAGCGCTCTGGCGATGACCTTCGCCGGCGCTGATGGCGAGACGCGCACGGAGATGGCCCGTGTTCTGCATCTTACAAACGACGCTGGCGTGCCACCCTCGTTTTCTGCACTTCAGCACTCGCTGGAAGAGATGAGCGCAAAGACGGCCGAACTGGTGAAACAAGCCAAGAAATTTGGTGGCCCGAGTGAACCGATCACATTGAACATCGCCAATAGGCTTTTTGCGCAACAGGGCTACAAGTTTCGCGAGGCTTTTCTGTCACTGGTGAAACAAAGTTTCGGCGGGGCATTTGAGCCTATCGATTTCATTGCCAATCCTGCAGCAGCTACGCAGCGCATCAACAAATGGGTCACAGACCAGACGCGTGAGCGGATTCGCGATCTGATTCCGGGAGGTGCGCTGGATAAAACAACTCGCCTCGTCCTGGCGAACGCGCTTTATCTGAAAGCGCCATGGGCGAGTGAGTTCTCCGAGAACGCGACGCAGCCAGAACCATTTCATGTTCGCGGTGGCACGCCCACGGATGTTCCCACGATGCAAAAACGCAGTGATCATTTCGGTTACGCAAAACGCGACGGATACACTGCTGTGAGTCTTCCCTACGCAGGCAACGACCTGCAATTTCTCGTTCTTCTTCCCGACGAGGTAAATGGTCTGCGCGCAGTTGAATCGAAACTAAGCGGTGAGCTGTTGGCTGAATGCGCAAAACTCCAGACGCGCGACGTCGATCTTCATCTGCCAAAATTCAAACTCGAGCCGCCCACGATTACTTTGGCTGAAAAGTTTGAAGCGCTCGGGATGAAAACCGCGTTCGACAAACCGCAGGGCAGCGCGAATTTTGACAAGATGGCGCCGCGAAAGCCGAATAATTACCTCTACATCTCGCAGATTTTTCACAAGACTTTTATCGCGGTGGATGAAAAAGGAACTGAAGCAGCGGCGGCAACTGCCGTGGCGATGATGGCGGGCACCGCTCTTAGGTCGCCTCCCCCGCCGCCGATCGAAGTCAAAGTCGATCGCCCATTCGTTTACGCGATCCAGCACGTTTCCAGTGGCGTTTGTCTGTTCCTCGGTCGCGTAACCGATCCGCGCTGATTAAGGAGTGGCGATTTCCTAATCGCCCCGGCGGCGGCTGCAAGCCGCCGTTCCTTGACTACGCTTCGTAGTTCAATTCTCCGTTCACAATCCGCGCCGCAGTGGTGAACGGGTGCGGCTCGGTCTTGTTAGCATCGAGAATGTGCATCACCTCGATGCCGCGCGATTTCAAATAATCGGAAATGAGTGAACGGTGGCAACGCCACCAGACCGCTTCCGCGCACATGATCGCGGCGGGCCCGGCCTCGCCACCGAGAACGAGAAGGCGCTCAATACCTTTTTGGAATTCCTCCGTCTCCATATGATCGGCGTAAGCGCGAAATGACGCGTTGCGCCAAGCCGTATTGCGCGAGTCGGGCTTGGGTTTTCGTCTTCCGCCAAGCTCAGGGACGTGTTCGTAGAGAATGCCAGCATCGGCTAACGATTTCGCCAGCGCTTCCCTATTGAACTGCGGATACCGCTTTGACCCGGGCAATGATCGTACATCGGCTAAACTTGATTCCGTTCTCTTCCAGTAACGAAATGAAGACGTCGATCTCGCGCGTTGAATGCCCAATCGTCCAGATTCGCACCGATCAACGCGCGGGTTTTGGTGGAGCAACGGCTTCGGCCATGGACTTCAACATTCGGCCCAGATCGCTGTTGGTCGAGATGACTGCGGTTGTATCTTTTTCAAACGCCGCGCGCATGACATCGAGGCTGCGAAGAAACGAATAAAACTCTTGCGCATCAGGAGGATTGAATGCTGCGGCATAGATGGCAGCCGCCTCCGCGTCGGCCTTCCCTTCGGTCTCCAGCGCATTCCTGGTTGCGCTAGAGCTGATTGAGGCGACATCGCTTTCCTTTTGGCCGTTGATATTTGCCGCCTCACCGCGGCCCTCGGATCGAAAGCGTGCAGCGATCTGGTGTCGCTCACTCGACATGCGCTCGATGATTTTCTCCGCGACGGCGGGATTGTATTTGCTGCGCTTGAATCGTTCGTCGAGCAGTTCAATGCCAAAATCGGAAATCTTCTGGCGGGTGCGTTCGGTGATTTGTTTTTCGATCTCGCCGCGACCGAGTTGGATTTCTGGAATCGTGCTGGGCAACAGGGTGCCGCTTTTTTCCAGCTCTTCGTCACGCTGCGGTTTTCGTCCTTTGGTAACGCGGATAATCTCCACAAGATCGTGCGCGGCGACAGCGGTCCGCGTTTCACTCCCCAGGATGTCATCCAGACGTGAGAGCGCACTGCGCTCGTCATTGAGCCGATTGTAGTAGAGGAACGGATCGCTGATACGCCACCGGGCGAAACAATCGACAATAATGTAGAGCTTGTCCTTGGTCGGACATTCAGTCGGTGGGCCGTCCCAGGCAAGGATGCGCTTGTCGAAGCGGTGCACTTGATCGACGACCGGCAGCTTGATCTTCAAACCGGGGTTTGTGACCGTGCGAACGATTTTACCGAAACGCGTGATGATCACAGTTTCGTATTGATGGACGACGAAAAGCAGCGTTCCCCATTTGAGCGCCGTCACAATGAAAAGAATTCCGAGGATCGACATCAACCGGCTCTGCAAAAAGCGCACAATGGCCGAGACAGCCGCGGGGCGCGGAGTAACATCGATCACGTTCATGGCGACGTCCGGGTCTGATCGGCCGGCAGGAGCGGCAACGTCTGAAGAATGTTCTTCAAGCTGTCATCGACGATGATTTTCCTTTGCAAATTGGGCAGAATCGCTTGAAAATTTTTGCGCTTCACCCTTTGCCTCATTCACCCGGCGGAAGGCGTACGCTTCGGCCTGTTTCTCGCGCTCCTTGGCCTGGCCGCGCGCGTTCGGCACGGCATCGTTATACACCGCCCATGCTTGATTAATCGCAGTCTGCTTTTCCTGTTGCGCCTGGTTGACCTCGTTAAAGGCAGCCTGCACGGCTGGCGGTGGACGCACCGTCGCGAGTTGCACTTGCTGAATCTGAATTCCCAGGCCGTACTGCGAACAAAGGTCGGCCAGACGTTTCAAAGTCGATGATTCAATGTCGTGTCGCCCAATCGTGAGCACTTCGTCCACTGTGCGGTCGCCGATCACCTCGCGCATCACGCTCTCAGAAAGATCGCGCAACGTTTTCTCCGGTTCGCGTGCCCCGAACAGGTACGTTTTCGGATCAGTAATTCGATACTGCACGACCCAAGGCACCAGGGCGGTGTTGAGATCGCCCGTGATCATGGTCTCGGTTTCCTGTGGTTCCACGTCGCCTTGGTAAATATTAGTCGCGTTGGGCGAGGTGAAACCGAACTCGAGTTTCAACAACCGTTGCGTCGGCACGATGTGAATCTCGTCGATATAGGGAATCGCATAGGCGAGTCCGGGATTCACGATATCGTGATAAGCGCCAAAGCGTGTCTTTACCCCAACGGAATTTGCCGGGATGGAGGCGAAACCGAACAACAGCGTGAGGAACGTGAGGACAAGCCCGATGCAGGCAATCAAACCAAGAATCAGCCGCACAGGCTTAATCGGAAGAGGTTCGGCAACCATAGGCCTTGGCATAGATGGGTCTTTATTGACTCAAACGTGTCGCCGAGCGCAAGCTTTCAATTCAATGAGTCGCGGGTGTCCAAGCGTCGTTCCTTGACTCGCTGCGTCTGCGCTCGAACACTGAAGCATGAATATGAGAAACATGATCTTGTCAGCAGTCATCAGTCTTGGCACGTTGGCTTCAATGGCAGCGGCAGAAACTTCGAACCAACCCGCGGTCGGAAAACCTGCGCCGGATTTTAGTCTAGCGACTGGCGACGGCTCGCAGGTCAGTCTCAAGGATTTCAAGGGTAAATGGGTGGTGCTCTATTTTTATCCGAAAGATTTCACCAGCGGTTGCACCATGGAGGCGCACAATTTCCAGCGCGACTTGTCAAAGTACGAGGAGGCAGGCGCAGTGATTCTTGGCGTGAGCGTGGACACCGCCCAATCGCACAAGGATTTTTGCGCAAAGGAAGGGCTTAACTTCAAATTGCTGGCCGATCCCGACGGGAAGATCTCAACCGAATACGGATCAGTGATGGATTACAAGGGCCAAAAGCTCGCCGCGCGCAACACCTTCATCATTAATCCCAAAGGCGAGATCGCAAGAGTTTATACCGGCGTCAAGCCAGCCGACCACAGCGAGCAAGTGCTGAAGGATTTGGCTGAGCTAAAGAAAAGTTAAATCAAACTGACTTCACAAATGGCAGCACAAAGAAAATCCATCGATTGCAGAGATTATCCCAGCGAGAAAAACTGCTCGCTGAAGATTTCCGGCACCGACCAAGAAGTGCTCGGTGCGGCGGTGCAGCATGCGGTCTCAGCGCATGGGCACGAGAACACGCCGGAGTTGCGCAAGCAGATTCACTCGTTGCTCAAAGACGCCAACGATTAACGAGTCGTGGCGACTCGATTACAGTCGCCTCCCGCTGGGGGAAGAATCACCGTGACTGCGGGCGTATTGGCGATCTTGTGTGTTATTGTGGTCATGTTCGCCAGTCTGCCCGACCAGCTGATCCTCTTCCCGACGACGAATAGGATCGATCCTCGCGGTGCCGTTCGCAAAACGGTTCCGTTCGAAAACGGCGAGGTGGAGGTCTGGACGGCTCAATCGAGGCGCGCTCAACAACAGGGCGGTGCTGATGTCTTCATTTTGCGTTTTTATGGCAATGCGGATCGCGCGGACCGTTGGGCAGCTGCCGAGGCGGAGATGTGGAACGATCGCCCGATAGAAATCTGGGGAATGAATTATCCCGGATTCGGCGGGAGCACAGGACCAGCGCGGCTCTCGAAGATCGGGCCAGCAGCGCTTGCCGCCTTTGATGAATTAAGACGTCACGCAAGGGATAGGCCAATCTTGCCTTACGGCGCAAGTATCGGCGCAACTGCTGCGCTTCATATAGCGGCGCATCGGCCCGTCGCAGGATTAGTTTTACATAATCCTCCGCCGCTGCGTGAAATGATTCTCCGCCAGTTTGGATGGTGGAACCTCTGGCTGTTGGCCGGTCCCGTCGCGTTGCAGATCCCGCGGGACCTCGACAGCATTCAAAACGCAAGGGCGATTCGCGCGCCAGCAATCTTCTTGTTGGCAGAAAGGGATGAAGTGGTTGCGCCTCGCTTTCACCGGCTGGTGGTTAACGCTTACGCCGGAGAAAAACGCGTGATCGCATTGCACGGCGCCTATCATAATGATCCGATCGAAGGCACCGCGCTGGCTGATTTGAATGACGGCCTGGGTTGGTTACTGGCAAAGTCGCGTTCTCCTTGATGGGTAGCGCACGCGTCTCGCGTGTTGGTTTCGGCGTCGCGCCGAAACGACTCTTTTCTTAAGCTGCTCGATGGAGTCCTTGCGAGGCCGTTGAGAAAAGTTCGCGATCACGAGGACGTGCTCGCCCGCACGCGGGACGCATGCGCTACCCAGCATGCGCGATTTGTCGCTCGATTTCGTGCGTTGGGCTGCGTTAAGGTAGCGCGCCATGCAGAACGCACAAAACCTGATGAGCAGTTTCGAGTTCATTGCGGCGCTCATGGCGATAATCATCGGCCTGGGTGTAACGAATCTGCTCGCGGGAGCCGGGCGCGCGTTTTACCGGCGCAAAGAAAATCCGGTGGATGAGGTCCACATTGTCCTCACCGTCGCGACCTTGCTGCTGCTGGTTTTGCAGTGGTGGGTCACATTCAGGTGGAACACCGAAGCGAACTGGACTTTTGACAAGTTCCTGGTCCTGACTGCCTGGACCGTCACGCTGTATCTGCTCACAGTTTTCCTTTACCCGCCCGACCTTTCCGAAGCGGAAGAACATCAGGGCCGCTTCGAACGGAACCGCGCCGGTTATTACTCCACCTTCATCGCGATGTGTTTGCTTGACGTCGCGCAAACGGCAGTTCATGGCGAACTTTTTCAGCCGATCTGGTACGTGCCGTTCGCCGGGCAATATGCGCTACTTGCCGGCGTCGGTCTGATTGCCAGCCGGCGCGGCTACGATCGGTTCTTTGCGTGGTACCAACTTGTCACGCTGCTGTTATGGGCACTGGTGGTTAGGAGAGTTCTGGTGGGAAACGCAATGACCTGATTCAGGATTTAATCGCGACCCATTCATTCCGCGAACGGGAATCGGCGACAGCCTGCACAACGCGCATGTATCGAACACCATCCTCGAACGTCGGGTGAGGACGCACGCGGCCCTTGGATTTCACCGCTGCCAGAAAATCTTCTTCCACCCGCCATTCGCCTTCAAGTTCCGGCGGGAGATCCACAACGTGCAGCGCGCGATCGCCAAGCTTCCCCGCTTGCACGACGTCGGAAGTGAAATCGTAGGTCAGAGTCCCGGCGCTGCCGTAAATCTCCAGCCGATCACCCTGCGCTAGCGCATTGACGCCGCTAAACTCCAGGACGCCTTCCGCGCCATTTTCGAAACTGCACAGAACGGTGAGCAAATCGGGAATGATCACCTCGTAGCCTTCGCGAACCGGATAAGTGATTTTCCCGCGCGCGAACACGCCGGTGATGTCGCCCAGCCAGCGTTGCAATACCTCCACGTAAATACCGAGCGTTAGAATATTGAGGCCGCTGATTTCGATCTTTTGCCGCCAATGCGCCGGGGCTCTGGGATCCAAATAATTGTTGGTGAAGCTTTGCAGCCGCACATGATGGGGTCGGCCGACGTAATTTTCGGCCAGAATCTTTTTCACCATTAAATCCCCTCGTAGTCCGAATGGCGGCGGGCACAGCATGGTTACCAGCTCGGGATAACGTTTCGATGCCGCGAGCATTTCTTCAGCCTCCGCCAAATCCATCGACATGCGCGCCTGGCAAAAGACATGTTTGCCCGCTTCAAGCGCGGAAATTGTCACCGCCGAATGCATGTACGGCGGTGTGCCGATCCAGACAACGTCGATGTCCGACAGCGCCACCAGCTCAGGCCAATTTTTTATTGGCGTCGCTCCCGGCACATTTTCGCGGCAAAATTTCTCGGAGCTTTCGTATGTTGAATTGGAAACCGCTACGATTTCAACATCCGGGTGCTTCTTCAGACCGGGCAAATGGCGAGTGCGAACGATATTGCCCGCGCCGACGATGCCGATCCGCAGTTTTTGGTTATTTTTGTGCATTTGCTTCTGTGCGGTAGCAATCTTGCAGACTCGACTGGCTGTGATGCGAGCTAAATTTGACCGCGAGGAGCAATGAAGCGTTCAACGTCAAAATATTGGTTGGGGCGGTTCACCCGAACCGCCCATGGCGATTGAGGTCAATCGCCTGTACCTAATTGATGACGAACAAACGATTCGCTTGACCCGCGCATCCAGGCACGGCAGTTTAGGCCGCTTTTTCCGAAGAAATGAAAGTTTGCAACATCACAGGATCAAGAGTAGCGCGCGGCAGCGTTATTCACCGTCGTGGTCTGGCCAAGAAAAAAGGCGGCGTAGGCCGGCACATCACGAAAATGGTGCCGCGCATTTTCGCGCCCAACTTGCGTCGCCAGCGGATTTGGGTGCCGGAGCTAAAAAAGTTTGTGCGCATCCGCGTCACCGCGCGCGGTCTTAAGACGATCAACAAACACGGAGCTTACAAGGCGCTTAAGAAAGCTGGCGCCATCTGAAATTGTAGGGCGTTTGATTCGCTCGCTCCCGCGAGCTTCACCCTTCGGGCTTCCCGTCTGTGTCGCTCGCGTCCCCGCGGCTCCGCTCTGTGAGACGCCATGGCGTCCGTCGCGGCGGACGCCTTACAAATAAGACTGGCGGGACGCCCCGCTACTGTTCGGGCCAGGTAAGCTGTAAAGGCGTTAGCGTCCAGAATGTTGTAGGGGCGGTTGTATCAACCGCCCGATCCGGCGACAATGCGCTCGCGCCGGCGACCGCATCTACATTCTGTTGCGGCCGGGCTTTCGCTCGGGGCAGATCAAGCGAGCCATCGTTGAACTCGATCACGTAGCCTTCGTTGATCAGCCAACGCAGGTCGGACGCGAGCGCCAGGCTGCGTGCCTCTGCATCTTCGCTCGCGCTATCGCCAATCAATTTTTCAAAAAGTTGCTTGCGACTGATTGCCGCCGTCCCTGACAGCGCTTGGAGAATCGCGTTCACAGACGGAGACACTCCGGCTTGCTCATGAACGAACGCGCGTTCCCGGATTGGCGTGACAAACAACATACCGCGGCGATGGCGGAAAACGTGCAGTCCATTTTGTCGAAATCGACTGGCCAACTCCTGCATCATGTTCGAAGGCGAATGGCTCTCCCGCGCCCACGCCTCCTCGATCGCTCGGTTCAGTGTCCGATCCGGCAAACTCCGGCTGTGGTTCCCGCCGATGGTCACTGCCTCCACGCTACGGAGCAATCCCGGCAAATAATGCGACCGAAAATGCCGTTCCGCTTCCGCCGCAGAAGAAAACGTCAAAGGATTTTCTTCACCTAGCGTTGTGTAGGTCGTCACCTTACGCGCTTCTTCTTTCCAGCGCTCCACTAACGCGGTATCGCTTACAATTTCGATTTGCCGCTGATAATCGGCAAAACTCATCCGGCCGCTGAAACGTTGCTCGTAAAGGCTGCGCAGTTGCGGTTGATAACTGTGATGGTTAGTCGGCCCGAGAAGCGTCCCGCTCAATCGGCATCGCGCCACATTCGAGAAATTTCCCTTGATAGGATCGGTCTCCGAAATGTCGATCTTGTAGAAATCGCGATGGGCAAATCGGAATGCGTTTCCCTCCAGAAATTCCCGATCCGCAGACACCATGCCGTTGTCGCCAAGCTGATAAAGCGGCGATTCCTGCTTGGCCGTGAGACAGACCTCGTACCCCACCGGTTTTCCCAGGAACAAACGTGCCAGCGCAAATAGCGAATACGCAACTGAGCCGGACTTAATCTGCACTCCTACGTTTTCGAATGCTGGTGAGTACGGAAAGAAACGGATCGTAACTGACGGCGTTCTTGTTGCCTGAACATGCTCATCTCGGGAGGAGCGATCTTTGACGTCGCGTGTAAGATGGTCCCTGCGTCCCGTTTTCTTTCGCAATCCTTCGCCATGGCCTCTGTCTGCCTTGGACGTTGGAGGTTGGATGCCTGCTCGCGATTTATCGAAGTTGGATCTACGGTGTTTTGTTTTGGGGTGTTGCGGACGACCCCGCCCCTTTTTTTGGACGCCACTCTCTTCTTTTCCCGTGTAATGCGCATAGTTTCTCGCCTCAGCAGGTTCTTTCACCCACGCAGGCAACAGCTTTAGATCGAGCAGATCGGCAGGCTCGACAGGAGACTGGGGCATCAGTTTCATCTACTCGAAGGACAAACGGAAGCAAACGTGAAGAATCCTTGGTAGGGACGGTGTGCTGCGCCGTCCGGACATCGCGGCGCGACGTCCCTACCGCAAGCCCGAAAATGGGTAGTGGTACAGTTTGAAGGCATCGAAACTGTACCACTACCCGAAAATGATTGACATCCTCTTTAATTCATTTACTTGCGATGCTGTGTCAGGACTGCTTTAAAGTCTTACGCATAAAACGAAACCGAAAACTAAGCTATGGCCGAGGAGAAATCAGTCGAACAGAAAGTCACGGATATCATCGTCGAGCAACTCGGCGTCAACCCGGAGCAGGTCACGCCAAAAGCCTCATTTATTGAAGATCTAGGCGCCGATTCGCTCGATATCGTCGAACTCGTGATGGCGTTTGAAGAAGAGTTTGGAGTCGAAGTCCCGGATGAAGAGGCCGAAAAATTGCAGACAGTCCAGGACGTGATCGATTACATCAAGGATAAAGCAAAGCAGCAGGGCGGTACCAGCGGCAGCTAGCAGCGGTTCCCGCCGAGATTATTGTTCATCGAGAAGCACGGTTTCTGCCGTGTTTTTTGCTTATCGGTTGCGAAAGCCAAAGGCGCGGCTCAGACTAGATTTCGATGAGTTTCCCGCTGTTGGAAAAACCATTGGTTGAAGTAGCCGGACATTACGTCACGTTTCTGGGCCTGATCGCGTTGGCCGGCTTTTTCGCAGCGGGACTCGTCATCGCGCGATTTTTACAAAGTGAGGTCGTCCGGCGTTTTTTCAGCCGTTTCAAGATCGACACTAATTTCATCGCGATCGTCACGACCATCCTGAGTCTGGCGGCGATCGTCTTTTTCACCATGACCGCGATTAATGCCGCTGGAATTCCGCTGGCTTGGAACGCTCCTCTTCCGGCGATCAAGCTGAGTCTGGTTCAACTTTTTCTGTTGGTCGCGCTCCTGATCGCGGTTTTTTGGTTCTCCTCCGGGACGAAACGTTTTCTTTTCAACCGGCTGCTTGCTCAAAGTGGACTGGATCGTTCTTTGCAGTACGCCATCGCCCAGGTCGTCAGCAACATCGTGTTGGTGGTCGGCATCGTCATTGTCCTGGAGAATACCGGAATTCATCTGGCTGCATTGGCGGTCTTTGCCGGCGCCGTAGGCGTGGGCGTCGGCTTCGGCCTGCAAAACATTGCGAGCAATTTCATCAGCGGCCTGGTAATTCTCGCTGAGAGACCAATTACGATCGGCGACCGCGTTGAAGTGGCTGGGATCGCCGGTCAGGTGGAGCACATTCGCGCGCGCAGCACAGTCATTCGCACCAACGACAACATCATGATGATTGTGCCAAACACGAAATTCATCGATTCGCCGGTCACCAACTGGACGTACGGCGACCGGCGGGTGCGGTTTCGCATACCGGTCGGGATTGCCTACGGCAGCGATGTCAACAAGGTTCGTGATGCGCTGCTCGCTGTCGCGCACGAAAATCCTCACACCTTGAAGGAGCCGGAGCCGAGCGTTTTCCTGAAGCAATTTGGCGACAGCTCGATCGATTTTCAGCTGATGGTCTGGAGCAGTGAAATGAGCGCCCGCCCAAGCCGTTATCGCAGCGATCTGAACTTTGCCATCGCTGAAAAGTTTCGTGAAGCCGGGATCGAGTTTCCGTTTCCCCAGCGCGACCTGCACATTCGCGACGGCGTGCTCAAGGTGGAAACCATTGCAAAAGAAGCAAAGGCCGAAAGTTTGGAGGATTAGGAGATCCTTGAAAAGCCGACGGCACCTGGTTTGGAGTTCCGCCTTCAGGCGGTCTCCCGTCGAAGCCGCGTAACCGCGGAACTCCAAACGATCTCATGCCGCCCGGCAACGCGATTCCGTTTCCCCAAGGCGTGGCAAAAGTAGTCACGCTCGCCGAACTACAGAATTGCGACGCATGGAGACAGGCGCTTCAAAATAAGTGTCAAGATCATCGTTATTACGAGATCGTTGAAGACACGTTGGAATGCGGATTCGAACATCATTATTTCTTGTTGGAGGATGCTTCGGGCAATGTGCGCGCAATTCAGCCAGTGTTCTTTGTCCGGCAAAATCTTGTCGAAGGCGTACCGGGCAAGATTCGCTCGATCGTCGACGTCGTTCGCAAAATTTTACCGCGTTTTCTCACGATGCGCGTTTTGATGGTTGGCTGCGGGGCCGGCACTGGAGACTTGGGCGCTTGTCGCGAGAACGACCAGCAATGGGTCGCAAAGGCCTTGCGGACCAGTCTTCGGATTTATGCCTGGCAAAACAAAGCTTCCCTGGTCGTTTTGAAGGATTTTCCTGCAAAATATCGTTCAACGCTCGAAGTGTTTCGCTTAAATGATTATGCGCGGATTCCGAGTATGCCGATGACGCGGCTGCCGCTTCATTTCGAAAACTGGGATGACTATTTTCATACGCTCAGCAAAGCGACCCGGAAAGATTTGCGCCGGAAATTCCGCAAGGCTGGGCGCGCGCCGAAGATTGAGATGGCAGTCGTAACCGACATCGCGCCTTTCGTCGATGAAATCTATCCGCTGTATTTGGCCGTTCATGAGCGGTCGCCATTAAAATTTGAAACACTGACCAAGGATTATTTCTTGGCCGTCGCGAAGCGGATGCCGGAACGCGCGCGTTTCTTCATCTGGCGACAAAGCGGGAAAATCGTCGCATTCAGTTTTTGCCTCGTATGCGGGGACGCGATTTACGACGAGTGCATCGGGCTCGATTACAGCGTCGCGCTGGATCTGCATCTGTATTTTTACTCGCTCCGCGACATCATCACATGGGCGCTGCAACAACGATTGAAATATTACTACAGCAATCCGCTTAACTACGAGCCGAAGCTCCACCTGGATTGCGAATTGGTGCCACTCGACCTTTATGTGCGGCACACCAGCGCCCTGCTCAATCCAATATTTCGTCGCGTGATCAAATATCTCGGGCCAACGCGGCACGAACCTGTTTTGCAGCGCTTTCCAAACGCCGATCAGGTTTAATGGCTTGGCCGCTACTTGGCAGGCGTCATTGTCATTCCGACCGAAGTGGAGGAATCTCTGATTCTTTCGTTTTTCGCTTCCTCGCTTTTCCTGCTGACAGTAAGAGATGTCTCGACTTCGCTCGACATGACAACTGAATTGAGGAGTAAACAAATGCAAAATCGCCCCTCCGGTTTCGGCAACCCCTGGCTTCAACTCGGCTTGAGTGTGGTCTGTGTACTCGTGTCCGAGTTTCTATTGAAACGCGGCGCCACCGATATCGCCGAACCTGACAGCGCTTTTTCCTGGACCGGAATCAACGGCCTTGAATCGCCGCTGGTGTGGTGGGCGATTCTTCTCATCATCGCCAGCTTCATCAGCTGGCTCTACGTGCTGCGTTATGTTCCTCTCACCGTCGCTTATCCCCTTTCGCGAATAGTCGATGTTTTGGTGCCGCTCGGCTGTTGGATTTTTCTGGGCGAGGTGATCTCAGCTCTTCGCTGGTGCGGTATTGCGCTGGTGATT
>WNFQ01008441.1_pt1 | contig 14052 bp, 14 predicted proteins | sample 5400171 | NCBI WGS metagenome assembly WNFQ01 (sample SAMN13153356, study PRJNA577476) | soil metagenome | isolation source: 20 cm soil under Madrone tree | place: USA:California | collected 2016-06-14
GCTTGCGCCCTGATGTCGCGCCAGTAAACTCGGCCCGTGCTCGCTCAGTCGGATTCTACTCGTGCCAACTCTGCTCAGACCAGCCAGATCCTTGAGCTGATGCACAGGTTGATGGAGTATCGATATGAGGAGATACGCCATCATTTAGAGAAAGTCGGTCGCGCTGCGTCGATGTTACACCTCGACGTATTGCTCCTCATCTATCACTTCGCCAAATTCGGCACGGGAAATATTCTCGAGATCGGCCCCTACATCGGCGGCTCTACAATTGCTGCCGCTATCGGGGCGCGTGAGTCCGACAGCGCAAAAAAAATCATCAGCGTCGAAATCGGAGGTCGATTGAAGCACTTCCGAATACCGAGCAAGAATATTTTCAAAGATTTGAAGAAGAACCTCGCCCGATTCGGAGTGCTCGATGATGTCACCTTGATCAATGGTTCCTCTTTCGCTGCGGCAACGAGGTCAGCCGTCCGGCAAATCCTGGGTGTTGGCGAAGTGGGCCTGTTCATTTTTGATGCGGACGACAACGTGTGCCGGGACCTGGACTGCTACGGCGCTTTGCTATCCAATGATTGCTGGGTCGTGATCGATGATTACTTCGGGCCGGGGGCGAAGGCAGCGCCGCTCCGGGCGCAGGTTGACGAGTTCGTATCGGCCGGACGACTCGTCCCGTTCGGATATTACGGATGGGGTACCTGGGTCGGAAAGTGGCAGCGGAAATGATCAGGCGGCATCAAAGGAATTGCCGTGCGCTACCGGCCAACTTTCGCTGGCCTCGCTGAAGAACGTCACTATCGTCGAGTACTGAGTGGTCGGCGAATATTCGTCACTCCGATCGATGGAAAAAATCCTTGGACTGCCGCGGCCTTGGTGGCGTCGAGCGAAAAAGGCGAATCGGCACGAGCCGTTTTCGATGCCCTTTTACGGCATTTGGGAAGCTGTGGCGCGTTTCGCGGCAGAAATTCGAACAAGCGATTTTATGGCGGAAATGACTCGGCGACGTGACGCGCACGGCAGTCAGGGGCTGATGGGGTCGCTCGATTGCGCAACGCTTTACGCGTTGACGCGTTGGCAGCGACCGGCCGTGGTCATCGAGTCGGGTGGATTTATTGGGATGTCCTCGGCCTTTATCCTGAAAGCACTTGTGGACGAAGGCCTCACGACGGCAAAGTTGTACAGTATCGAGTGGAGCGAAGAGTGCGACCAGGGCTCTTTGATTCCGGATGAATTGCGACCGCAGTTCGTGCCCTTGCGTGGGAAGGTCGAAGATTTTGTGCAGCGCGACCAACTGCCGGCATTAATCGACATGTTTCTGCACGATAGCTCGCACCGTCGCCAGCACATGCTCTGGGAGTTTCGCGAATTTTGGGCGCGGCTGCGCGATCGCGGACTGCTGGTGTCACATGATGTCCATTTGAACGCGGCGTTTCCCGAATTTGTGGTGAAGACATACGCGCACGATAAAAAGACCGGAGGCCTGGATGCAGAGCGCACGGCACATTACGAATGGGGCCGCTGGGGATACGTCGGCTTCGTCATAAAAAAAGAAAAGGCCGACTGACATGCCGGGCAGTACGGGCATGATCAGAACGCAATTAACAGGAGCTTGATCCCGCAGTTTGCGCCGTCATATGATGCCGCCGAAAGTGGGTCGTACTCTCCCGGCCCGATTCTGTTTTGAGCCAGTCCGCCTACACCAATGACGTAATCGATCTGATGTACAAGTTGATGGAGTATCGGAATCAGGAGATACGCCATCGTTTGGAAAAAGTCGGTCGGGCTGCATCGATGTTACACGTGGATGTTTTGCTTCTCCTCTATCACTTTGCGAAGGTCGCTCCGGGAAATATCCTCGAGATCGGCCCTTACATTGGCGGGTCTACAATCGCCGCCGCGTTTGGAGCGCGCGAGTCTGGCACGTCAAAAAAAATCATCAGTGTGGAGGCCGGGGGCCGGCTGAAGCACCGTCGCATACCCAGCAAGAATATCTTCAAGGACCTGAAAAAGAATCTGGCGCGATTCGGTGTGTCCGAGAGTGTTACTTTGATCAACGGTTACTCCTTCCAAGAGACGACTATAGCAGCCATTCGGCAGATGTTTGCCCGCGGTGAAGTCGGCCTCTTCATTTTCGACGCGGATGGCAATGTGCGTCGGGACCTGGATTGCTATGGTGATTTGCTGGCCGACCGTTGTTGGCTTGTGATCGACGATTATTTTGGACCCTGCGTGAAGGCCGCACCGAGGCAGGCGCAGGTTAACGAACTCGTATCGGCTGGAAGACTCGTTCCGTTTGGATTTTACGGTTGGAGCACCTGGGTCGGACATTGGCAGCGGAAATGATCGCGCATCGGAGGCGCGATTCCTGAGAAATTCGGGATGATTGCCGAGTGTTTCCAATAAATCCATTGACAAGCGACCGCTTCACTTGGAAGATCAGCACTCCTTTTTACGATGTTCGCGCCGCAACTCCTTCCATCCGCTCTCGGAGGCAGTGCGCCGGTCATTCTTCAATTCCCGACGGAAACATTCCGCCCCGTCCGTTTATTGCGCCATATGACGACTCAACTTCTCCAGGAAGCAGCTCAAGTGATCCCGAATCAGCAACTTCTGATCAATGTTGTCTCCAAGCGTGTGCGCCAGCTTGGTTTGGGGCATCGACCGATGGTGGAGGTTGGTCCGCGCACTTCGCTCACCGATATCGCGCTCCAGGAAATTATCGCGGGCAAGCTCACTTACGAATTGATCGAGGGTTCATCGGACGGCGCTTAGTCCGTGGCACAGGCATCCTGCCTGTGTTCAACATGTCGGCTGAGTCGATCATCAATCGCAAGGCGCTGCGTGATTTTCACGTTCTCGAACGCTACGAGGCCGGCATCGAGCTGAAAGGCAGCGAGGTCAAATCGATCCGCGCCGGCAAAGCCAATATCAGCGATGCTTTTGCCCGGATCGAGAATGGCGAAGCCTTCTTGTACAACGCCGACATCCAGCCGTACGAAAAAGCAAGCCACGAAATTCCAGCCGCGAAACGGGTTCGCAAATTATTGTTACATCGACAGGAGATCGACAAGCTTTATGGCGAAACCCAGGTTGCGGGGCGCGCCCTTGTGGTTCTGAAACTCTATTGGAAGAGCGGAAAACTCAAAGCCGAGCTTGGGGTGGCGCACGGTAAAGTGGCGCGCGACAAACGGGCGGATCTGAAAAAGCGGGCGATTGATCGCGAGACGGCCCGCGAAGTCGCGCGCTTTAATCGCAAACACGGCTAGCTGGAGAGCAGGCAGGCTTGCCGCGAAGCGCGTCCTCTGCTGAATTGTGATCTCGAACATGGACGGCCGCTTCTTTCTACTTGCAGTCGCTCTCGTTTTCGCTGCCTGGCTAGCTCTTCGAATAATCCGGACGCTGCGTTTCTCGCTAACCGACAAAGTCGTACTCATCACCGGCGGATCGCGTGGACTCGGTCTGGTGTTGGCGCGACAAATTTGTGCCGCAGGCGGCAAGGTGGCGCTGCTGGCGAGGGATAACGATGAATTGATCCGCGCAAAGAGTGATCTGACGCGACGCGGCGGCCGAGTGTTTACCATTCAGTGTGACCTCCTCGATTCCGAGCAAATTCAGTTGGCGGTCCGTCAAACAATCGACCGCTTCGGCAAGATCGACATCTTGATCAACAACGCTGGCGTCATCGAAGTCGGCCCGCTCGAGCACATGAGGCGAGAGGATTTCGAGCGAGCGATGGGAGTGCATTTTTGGGGGCCGTTCGAATTGACCATGCAAGTCGTTCCCGAGATGCGGGTGTGGGGGGGCGGTCGCATCGTTAATATCTCATCCATTGGCGGCAAAATCGCGGTGCCGCATTTGGCCCCATACTGCGCGAGCAAATTTGCGCTTACCGGTTTTTCCGACGCGCTTCGAGCTGAACTCGCGCGCGATAAAATTTACGTGACAACCGTCGCGCCCGGAATGATGCGCATCGGCTCGCACGTAAACGCAAACTTCAAAGGCAAGCACGACGCGGAATTCGCCTGGTTTGCGACTTCAAACGGCATGCCGCTGATCTCGATAAGCGCCGCTCGCGCCGCGCGAAAAATTCTTACTGCCTGCCGGCGAGGCCAGCCATCGCTTACGCTGACTTTTGCTGCGCGCGGAGCGATTCTCGGAAACGCGCTGTTTCCAAATTTCACCGGCTACGCGATGAAAATTGTAAACCGTCTCCTGCCTGGAGCAGCGGGGGATGAAGGGAATCAATCTCGCGCCGGTTTTGAAACTCGCCGGTTGGTTCCAGCCTGGCTGACGCGTCTTACTGATCGCGCGACGGCGCGGAATAACGAGAATCGGGTCGAGCAACAGGCGAAATGATCGGCAAACGCCTTTTCGTGGCGATTGAATTGCCGGAATCAACCAAACGTCTTCTTGTCGATCTCGACCCGCAGATTCATGGCGCACGCTGGCTCGATGCCGAACAAATGCACCTCACGCTCGGTTTCTTTGGCGTTGTTCCAGAAGATGTCGATCTAAAATTGCGCGAAAAACTCAGCGCAATTGTCTTCCGCGCCTTTTTTCTACCGATCGTCGGCGTTGGAACATTTCCGCCGAAAGGTCCACCGAAAATTATTTGGATCGGCGTCGGACGCGGGCATCCACATCTTTTCCAATTGCACAAACGCGTGCAGGAAGCTGCGCTGGGCGCTGGCCTGGAGCCGGAGCTGCGCCCATTCCATCCACACGTCACACTCGCGCGATGTCAGTGGATCTCACCACAATCCGTGGGCAAATTTCTGAAAGCGAATGTCGATCTTGATGCGGGAATGATCCGCGTGGATTCATTCCATCTTTATTCCAGCAAACTTACGCCTGCGGGTCCCATTCACACCCGCGAGCTGACCGTGCGGTGCCGGGAATAAAGCAACGGCCCCAGAGAGCGCTGCTACAATCCGCGGCTCGAGAGTGGCGCGGCGACGTCCTCGAGTGATCGCCGTTCGGCCGGCACACCAATCCAAGCCTCGATCACTGCGCCAAAAATCATCAGGACTGCGGCGACGAGGTAACCCAGGAACAAAGCAGTGCTCGATCCCGTGCCAATGATCCACCCAAACAACACCGGAGCACCGACTCCGCCTGCGAGTGTTCCAGCCGCGTAAAAAATTGCAATTGCCAGCGCCCGGATTTCCAGCGGAAAAATCTCGCTCACGGTCAGATAAGCCGAACTCGCCGCCGCCGAGGCTACGAAAAATATCACCGTCCATGCCAGCGTTTGCGTTTGCGCAGTCAACATTCCCGCGTGGAAAAGCCATCCAGTTAGGGCGAGCAAAACACCGGCCAATCCGTAGGTGGCAGTGATCATCCGTTTCCGGCCGATGGTATCGAAAAAATGCCCAAGCAAGATCGGCCCAAGCACATTTCCCAGTGCGAACGGCAACAAGTAGCTGCCGACATTTCTTGCCGGTACCGCATAAAACCGCATCAATACCAACGCGTAAGTAAAAAAGATCGCGTTGTAGAAAAAAGCCTGCGTCAGCATCAGAACAAGACCGAGCAGAGACCGCCGCCGGTGCTCGTGTACGATTGCGTTCCAAATTTCGCGCCACGGCGTATGCGTGCGCGTGTGAATTCGGGTCGGTGGAGAGTCATGCGCGGGCAGCGTTTCTGGATGCAGCGTGATCATCCGTTCGACGTCACCAACAATCTGTTCCGCTTCGGCATTTCGTCCGTGGATCATCAACCAGCGCGGACTTTCCGGAATCCATCGGCGAAAGAAAATGATGACCAGACCAAGCGTCGCGCCGATCCCAAATGCGCAACGCCAGCCCAGCCAGACCGGAAGCCAACGCGGGTTCAGCAGTACGATTGTTGCGGTCGAGCCAAGCGCAGCGCCAAGCCAGTAGGAACCGTTGATCATCAAATCCACTCGGCCGCGCACGCGCGCCGGAATCAGCTCATCAATTGCCGAATTGATCGCGGCATATTCTCCGCCGATGCCCGCTCCTGTGAGCGCGCGAAAGAAGGCGTAGCTCGCGAAATTCCAGGAAAACGCAGTTAGCCCCGTCGCCACGAGATAGACCGCGACCGTGACGAAGAATAATTTTTTCCGACCGAGCCGATCCGTCCCGTATCCAAAAAGAAGGGCGCCGAGCACAGCGCCGGCGAGATAGAAGGTCGCACTGGCGCCAACCTGCGTATCGGTCAGCCCAAGAGTCTCGCGACGTGTTAAGATCCCGCCTAAGGAACCGGCCAGCGTGACTTCGAGACCATCGAGAATCCATGTGGCGCCGAGCGAGACAACAATCAGCCAATGCCACCGGCTCCACGGCATTCGATCGAGCCGTGCCGGCACGTACGATTCGATCGTTTCGCCGTTTGCATATTCCGCTTTCATGTCGCGCAAAGAAACAGGCCGCGCAAAATCAAAGACGGTTTGCTCAATTTGAGGGCTTATTTTTCGTCCGTGAAAGCGACCGCGCCGGTATCGAGGCTGTAATAAGCGCCGACCACCTTGAGCTCACCGGAATCGACCTTGGGTTTAAGAATCGGCGTGGATGAGCGCAGCGCTTGCGCAACATTCTTTACGTTCGCTTCGATCGTTGCCTTCAGGTCTCCTTTGGCTGTTGCTTCAACCGCCGGCTGGATTGCCGTGACCAGCGACTGTATGTGGCCGGGCGCTTCGGTTTTAGCAGCGATTGTTTCTCTTGCCGCCTTAACGGCGCCGCAACGTTGATGCCCGAGCACCACGATGAGTCGCACGGCCAAATGATCGGCCGCATATTCGATGCTGCCGAGACTCTGATCGTCGATCACGTTGCCAGCCACTCGGATTACAAATAGATCGCCGAGTCCTTGATCGAATACGATCTCGGGCGGAACGCGCGAATCGGAGCAGCTAAGAACGATCGCGAACGGATGCTGGCTCGTTTTCAGTTCTGCGCGTCGCGTTGCTGCCTCAGCAGCGGTCATGCCGAGGTTTTCATAGCTGGCGGCTGCCATGTACGTTCTTTCTTCGCTCGACTCGTGCGGATGCTGCTGATTGCCGCTCGTGTAGCGTCCATTGCCCTCTTTCAGTCGGGACATCGCTTCGGCGGGAAGCACGACTGGTTGGTCGGCATGAGCGGGATCGGCGGCACAGGCAATCTGCTTGCAGCTAAGTACACCAGCCGCGAGAACGAGGAGTGCAAGGTATGTCTTTGTCATAAAATTTCTTCTTTCACGTGGGTTTCTATATCATTCTTTATCGAGATTAAAGCGGTGCAAAATGCGATGGGCGAACGGGGCTATGATCACGGATGCTATTCCAATAAAAGCCAGTCCGGAAAACAAAGCGTAACAAGAAGCAAATATTTTGGCAGCCGACGAATGGAGAGGATCTACTGGTCCCATGCCCCCCAAAATCATTGAAGCGTTCAGGAGCGAATCGATCCAATTCAGCTCTCCCACAGAGTGATACCCCAATACTCCGATTCCCAAGCCTGCGGCGAGGACAAGACGCTCAGCAAGTCCGCATCTCAACCTAACTCTATCTTCGGAATTACTGCGGCAGTGGAGTCAGTTGAGCGGAGACTGCCTGCCAGCGCCCAGCCCGTCGTACGTATACATCTGTCCATCGAAAGCGGGAGACGAAAGGCACGCTGCCTCGTGTCCCGCGGATAGTTGAGTAGCCCGTGGCTATGGCTGCATCGCCGTATTGTCGGATCTCAATCTCGCCCTGAACTGCCGACTCCACGTTCTCCGGATTGTGGCTTCGTGCGGCGATATACTGCGCACGATTCAGCACCTGACCGTCCTCCTCGATGAACCGAAAGTCCTCCGCGGCAAGTCGCTCAAATGCTGCCGCGTCCTGGCGCTCTATAGCGGTTGCCCACTGGTTTTCGAGCGCCAGGATTTCTGCTCGCACTGCTGGCTCTAGCGCAGTGTCAGGTTGTTCGGATTGCGTCACGGCTTTCGTCTTCAAATCAATCCGGTAAGTATTGCCACGCTCGGATGTCACAATGAGCGTCCCATCTCGAACGTTCAGCGTCTTAATGAAAACGTGCTGAACGTCTTCCTCAAGGTTCGGGTCAATCCGATTTGTGAAGACCGTCAAATCCCAGAGCTTCTTGTTGGCCCGGATATCCCATGCCTCGACGTACGCGCGACGACCATCGTCATTCGGAGCGATATATCGAACGCCCTGATGAATCACAGGCTCGACCTTTGCTGGCGCGGCACGCTTCGCAAGTGTCAGAGTCGGCAGCAACAGCGCCACCGCGACGAGAATGAGAACGAATCGCGACATAAACATGAAGTTCCTAAAGAGAATGGAGCCGCAGGGATGCGAGCGACATAGATGGGCGAGCCTTCATGGCCGAACGAGCGGGAGCGAGTGAGTCAATGGAGCCGCAGGGATGCGAGCGACATAGATGGCGAGCCTTCATGGTCGAACGAGCGAGAGCGAGTGAGTCAACGAGATTGTAGCAAGCTACCGCAACCAGGCGCAAGTGGCTGCCGGTTGGACCCTCGGGTCGCGATCGTGCTGGCCTTAACGCAAATCGTTCACACGCGTCGCTGCGGAAGTTTCTGCTCTTACGCGATCGGGATATTCTCTGAGTGACATTTGGAGCCGGGCCAAATGCACCGCGTATGTGGCGACAATCCCGCCCAAAACGCTGCCGGCAATCACGTCGCTGACAAAATGATAATTCATGGCCACAAGGCTCATGAGCATCGCAGCACAAAGAACGGCGGCTATCACTCGACCACGGGGCGTCGCAATCAACCACACCGTGGCGAAGCCCAAGATCCTGGTGGCATGGCCGGACGGAAAGCTGCCGATATCGTCACCACGCTGAAACGGATGAAAACCGTACCTGCCGTTGCCAATGAGCGATGGGTTGTTATCGGACCAAGTCTCCGGCCAATAGCGACCGCAAACATCCCCCAGCGATGTACGGAATTCATCGGCCACGATCAAGCTGAGGCATGCGACCAACAGCACTTTTTGCCAGCGCACAAATGGTCCCCAAGCCCGTCGAACCATCAGCACCGTCAACGCCAGCGGCGACCAGGTCTGCAGTTCTGGCGGCGGGTAGGTGAGCCAGCGGAAGACTTGGAATTTGTCGATTTGGTGGTGATAGACAAAGAATGCCACGGATCGATCAATCCAAAAGTAACAGACCACCACCGCAGCGATGCACAAAGCCACTGCGATTAACGTGCGGCGCAGCAATTTGCGATAGTCGTCTTCGGGCATCGTCGAATCGTGATCAAGGCTGTGGATCACAACTCCGCAAATTCTATTTCGAAATCAGCAATCGAAAATCTAAAACTTTAGATTCTTCTTGTCCCCGTAATTCAACGAGAGAACAAGGGATTGCTAAGAGTTGTCGCGGATTGTTCGCGATTAAACGTCGTAGTACATTGCGAACTCGTACGGATGGGGTCGCAGGCGAAGAGCATCGTATTCCTTTTGTTTCATGTCGATCCAATTGGCGATGAAGTCAGCGTTAAATACGTCACCGCGCAAAAGGAAGGAGTGATCGGCTTGGAGCGCTTCGATCGCGCCCCGAAGTGAATCGGGCACGCTCGCGACTTGCGCGAGTTCTTCCGGTGGCAGTTCGTAAAGGTTTTTGTCGAGTGGATCGCCGGGATCGATCCGGTTCTGAATTCCATCAAGTCCGGCCAGCAACAATGCGGAGAAGGCGATGTATGGATTTGCCGAGGCATCGGGTGTGCGAAATTCGATCCGCTTGGCTTTCGGACTAGCGGAGTAAGTCGGGATCCGAATCGCGGCGGAGCGATTGCGCGCGGAATAGGCGAGGTTGACTGGTGCTTCGAATCCGGGCACGAGCCGTTTGTAGCTATTCGTGGTCGGATTCGTTATGCAGGTGAGCGCGGGCGCGTGTTTCAAAATTCCGCCGACAAAGAAAAGCGCCATCTCACTCAATCCCGCGTAACCGTTCCCGGCAAAGAGCGGTTTGCCATCTTTCCAGAGTGACATGTGGGTGTGCATGCCTGATCCGTTGTCGGCAAAGAGCGGCTTCGGCATGAACGTGACCGTCTTGTTGTGCTTCTTCGCGACGTTGCGGATGATGTATTTGTAGTACTGCATCGAGTCGCCCATGACCTTGAGCGGCGCGAACCGGACATCAATCTCGGCTTGGCCGGCCGTGGCCACTTCATGATGCTGTTTGTCGATCGGGACACCGGCTTTCTCCAGCTCCAGCGACATCTCGTTGCGGATGTCCTGCAACGTGTCCATCGGCGGGACCGGGAAATAGCCTTCTTTCGCCCGAATTTTGTACCCAACATTTGGGAATTCTTCGCGCGCGCTGTTCCAATGGCCTTCGACGCTGTCGACGAGATGGAACGACGAGTTGGTGGCGTAGCTGAAGCGCACATCGTCGAAGATGAAAAACTCGGCCTCGGGCCCAAAGAACGCGGTATCCGCGATTCCGGTGCTCTGTAAGTAAGCTTCGGCTTTTTCGGCGATGCCGCGAGGATCGCGATCGTACGGTTCGCGCGTGATCGGATCGACAATCGTGCAAATTAAACTCAGCGTCGGCTCGGCGTTAAAGATGTCGATCCACGCCGTGGAGGGATCGGGAATCACGAGCATGTCGGACGCGTTGATGACCTTCCAGCCGCGAATACTCGATCCATCGAAGCCGAGTCCTTCTGTAAAAATGTCGTCGTTGTATTCGGTGAGCGTCGTTGTGAAGTGCTGCCACGTCCCGGGCAGATCGGTGAATTTGAAATCCACGAGTTTCACGTCGTGGTCTTTGATCATTTTGCTGACTTCGGATGGAGTTTTTTCTTTAGGCATAGTTCAGAAGTTGATGGTTGATGGTTGAGAGTTGATGGCAGGGTGCAGCCGTTTACTGACGCTCCACAGCCAAAGCCCGATCAACAATCGAGCAATCGGCTGAAAGTAGGGGCCGACCCACCCAAAGCGTGCACCAAGCGATTCATTGCCAGCAATCGCTCCGATGAGGCCGGGAAGGCTGAGCAATCCCCAAAGCACAAAAAGCCACGCGATGCGTTGATCGATTCCTTTCGTTGAAAGCAGCGCGAAGCCGTAACAGAACAGGCCGGCGACGAACGCGAGGAAAAACAGGAAGAATAAGGCGTCGTTGATTCCGGAAAGTGCATCGATGGCGCTGCGAAATGTGGTCCGCTTTACGTCGTCGGCTGCCAGCTCGTAGCCGGGACGCCATGCACGATTCACCGCAAAGATCGACAACGATGTTCGCAACATCTCGACGAACGCGAACATGACGTAGCTGCCGAATCCAAACATTGCAACCAGCTTCGATGTGCCGCTCAATAGCGGCGGAATTGCGGCCATGGAAATCACAACCAGGACGCAATGAAGAAGCACAATCCAAAGTCGACCGAAGTAGATCGGGTTGTGCCGCAATTGCAATTGCGCTTCAAAGGTGGTCGCGTCTTTCCACAGTTCGGGTAGCCAGTGCACAGCCAGTGTAGTCAGCGCGGTGAGCATCGCGCAAATGCTAGCGAGCTTGACAAATGCGGGGGACACCCGACCCGGCCGGGGGTCAGTTGCCGGATTGTGTATCATCACACCGCTTTTTCGCCGATCTCTTCCGTGCGGATGCGGACCGCGTGTTCGACTGGAAGAACAAAAACTTTCCCGTCGCCGATCTTGCCGGTCTTGGCCGCGCGCACGACTTCGCTGACTGCTTTCTCCACCAGATCGTCAGCGAGCACGACTTCCACTTTCACTTTGGGGAGAAAATCCACGGTGTATTCGCTGCCGCGATAAATCTCAGTGTGGCCTTTCTGACGGCCGAACCCTTTGACTTCGGTGACGGTCATCCCTTCAATTCCCAATTCGGCGAGTGCCTCTTTGACCTCTTCGAGTTTGAAAGGTTTGATGATCGCTTCCAGTTTTTTCATGTCGGTGTAAACTCGGCGTCGCGTCGTGCTTTGCAATCGAAAGCTGAGCGCGGCACGCGCTCTCATAACAACGCCGAGCGAACGATGCAAGCATCGTTTTTCGGTTCGTTAAAGCGCTGATGCGATGAAGCGTTAGCGTGGCCTCGTATTCCGCGGCGCTCTCCAACTCTTCATGTTTCAACGGCTTCGCCTTGCTGCCGCAATCGGTAAGTTTATAGTGAACTCGAATGCCTCGCGATTCTTTCGTTCACCTGCATCTCCACACCGAGTATTCGCTGCTCGATGGCGCTATTCGAATAAAAGAGCTGATGAAAAAAGCGGTTGAATTGAAGATGCCCGCAGTCGCGATGACCGATCACGGCAATCTTTACGGCGCGATCGAATTTTACCAGGAAGCGCAACGCGCCGGCGTCAAGCCGATCATCGGGTGCGAAGCGTACATCGCGCCGCGTTCGCATAAAGATCGACCGAATTCGATGCGCGAGTCGGCGTATCACTTCACCTTGCTCGTGCGCGACGCAACCGGTTATCACAATCTGGTGAAACTGATTTCGACCGCGCATCTCGATGGATTTCATTACCGGCCGCGGATCGATAAGGAACTTCTCGCCCAACATTCCGCCGGATTGATCGGGCTCAGCGGTTGTCTGGCGAGCGAAGTGAACTGCGCGATCCAGGCGAACAAGATCGACGTCGCCAAACAAAGCGCGGCTGAGTACCGCGACATTCTCGGAGCGGAAAATTTCTTCATGGAGATGCACGACCACGGGATGGAAGAGCAGCGGCAATGCAATTGCGTTTTGCCAAAGATCGCCAAGGATCTGGGGGTCGGACTCGTCGCCTCAAACGATGTGCATTTCTTGCGACGGAGCGATCACGACGCGCACGACGTGATGCTTTGCATCGGCACCGGGAAAATGGTGCAGGACGAAAACCGGATGCGTTACAAGCCGGAACTCTATTTCAAATCGCCAGAGGAGATGCGCGAAATCTTTCGCGATTTCCCCGAAGCGATCGCGAACACTTTAAAAATCGCTAAGGGCTGCAATTTGGAGATTGAACTCGGAAAATCGAAGTATCCCGAGTATCCAGTCCCAGAGGGGATTTCACGCGAAGCGTATCTGCGCGATCTTTGCGCGAAAGGTTTGCAGCAGCGTTACGGCGACCGAGCGAAGACCGATAGTCAACTGCAACAACGTCTCGACTACGAACTTGGGGTACTCGAGAAGACCGGATTCATCAGTTACATACTGATTGTTTGGGATTTCATCCACTTCGCCAAACAGCGCGGCATTCCGGTCGGGCCGGGTCGTGGATCGGCTGCGGGTTCGCTCGTCGCATATGTTCTTGGCATTACCGATATCGATCCGCTGCAATACGGATTGATTTTCGAGCGTTTCCTGAATCCGGATCGAATCTCTCCGCCAGATATTGACGTCGATTTCTGCGAAGCGCGTCGCGGCGAAGTACTCGAGTACGTGCGTCAGAAATATGGCGAACGCCGGGTCGCGCAGATCATCACCTTTGGCAAATTGAAAGCAAAGAGCGTGGTCCGCGATGTTGGCCGCGTGATGGGACTGAGTTATCGCGACGCCGATCGCATCGCAAAGATGATTCCGAACGAGTTAAACATCACTCTCGACTCGGCTGCCGAAAAAAACGGGGAACTGAAACGGGCCATCGCCACCGAGCCGCAAACCAAGCAGCTGTTCGAGTACGGAAAGATTCTCGAAGGCTTATCGCGCAACGCCGGTGTGCACGCAGCCGGTGTCGTTATTGCCGATCGCGATCTCACCGACTACATCCCGCTTTGCCGCGACGTGAAAGGCAACGATGTCATCAGCCAATACCCGATGGGACCGCTGAACGACCTCGGACTGCTGAAGATGGATTTCCTTGGGTTAAAAACCCTGACCGTGATCGAGGACACACTGGCTTTGATCCACCAACGCGAGCCGGAATTTTCGCTGAAAAGTATTCCACTTAACGATGGAGATTCATTTGCGCTCTACAACCGCGGCGAAACGATCGGCCTCTTCCAAATGGAATCCGGAGGTATGACCAGCACGGCAAAGCAGTTCGATGTGCGGAAGATCGACGACATCATCGCGTTGATCGCGCTTTATCGACCAGGGCCGATGGATCTGATCGGCGATTACATCAAGCGTAAAA
>WNFQ01015396.1_pt1 | contig 14052 bp, 14 predicted proteins | sample 5400171 | NCBI WGS metagenome assembly WNFQ01 (sample SAMN13153356, study PRJNA577476) | soil metagenome | isolation source: 20 cm soil under Madrone tree | place: USA:California | collected 2016-06-14
GCAGAAAACGATCGTCGTAAAGCCCAACTTCGCGGCGGCGATGGCGGCCGACCTTTTCCGGCGATGCCATCTCGACGGTGATGAGGCCGACCCCGCCCTGCGCCCGCGCCAGATAATAGGCGATGGTATCGTCGGTGACGTAACCCTCCTCGTCCGCCGTGCGCGTCGTCATCGCCGGCATGACGATGCGGTTGGGAACTTCGAGTGAGCCGATCCGCGCCGGGGTGAGCAGGATGTTCATGGCAGACGACACGGCTGCGGGCATGCAGCCATCGGGTTTCACAGCACGGGAATCTCGCCGCCGTCGAGATCGACGGTTGCCCCATGCAGCCAGGTTGCACGCGAGGAAACGATGAAGGCGACGAAATCCGCCACGTCTTCGACCTTGCCGTAACGGATGATTCCAGTCTCGCGACAGAACTGCGCGCGGACCTTCGCCTCCGGCTCTCCGGTCCGCTCGACCTCGGCGCGGATACGCCGCCATTGCCGTTCGGTCTCGACCAGCGACGGATGGATGCAGTTGACCCGCACGCCATCCTCCTTGCCGAGGTCGGCGAGGCACTTGGTGAAGGCGGCGACGGCGGCGTTGACCGAGCTGCCGATGGTGAAGCGCTTCTCCGGTTTTCGCCCGCTGGTTCCGCCGATCGCGACCAGCGCGCCGCGGCGCTCCTTCAGGAGCGGCCAGGCCGCGCGCGCGAGCCGCACATGGGCGAAAAATTTCAGCGCGTAGCCGTCTTCCCAATCGGCGTCGGTCAGCGCCAAGAAATCGCCGCGCTTGGTCGCACCGGCATTGTTGATCAGAATGTCGAGTCCGCCGAATTCGCGCCGCACCGCCTCGACCAGGGTCCCGCCTGCGCTCGGGTCGCGCAGATCGAGCGCCCTCACCGCGACCTTGCATCCTTTGCCGCGGATCGACTGCGCGACGTCTTCGAGCGCGCGCGCGTCGCGACCGGTGAGCATGAGGTTGCAGCCCTCCTCGCCGAAAGCCAGCGCGATGCCGCGGCCGATGCCGCGACTCGATCCGGTCACGAGCGCGACCTTTCCCTTCAATCCGAACTCCATTCAGCAACTCCCCTTTAGACGCGGATGGCGCCGTGACGGTGAATTTATCGCATTGGGAGGGGAGGGGATGAAGGGGGCGCCGCGTTCCGCAGGTCATGCCGCTTTTACGGTCCCGGCCAACCCAAAGACGGCGATGGCCGGGACGGGCCCGGCCATCGCGAAGTGGCGCCACTATCTGAGCTGGGATCCGGGGCTAAATCTTGTCCGGAGCCCAGATGATGAAATTGTCCCGGTTCGGCATCTTCACTTGCGGCAAGGTCTTGGCGTCCATCACGTCGTTCTCGCCGATGATTTTGTTGAGCGAGAGGATATAGGCGCTGAGCGCGTAGAGTTCGTCGTTGGTCAACGTTTTCGGCATCTGATACGGCATCGATCGGCGGACGACGTCGAACAAGGTCGTGGCATACTTGTAGTAGGGGACGGTCTTCATCGTATCGATGCGGTCGAACTTGCTGGGACCGACCAGGGGCAGCATGCCGGCCGCCGGATTCACCCCGTTCTCGCCGTGGCAGATGGCACATTTCTGCGAGTAGATCGCAGCACCTTGCGTCGGCGTACCGCTGCCGGCCGGCAAGCCGGTGCCATCGGGCAGGACCTCGATGTTCCAAGCGGTGATGTCAGCCTCGTTGATCGGCTTGCCGAGGCCAGGCGTTTCGGCGACGGCCGTGCCCGCGCCGAACGCGAATGCAAGCGAGAGGGCAAACAGCGCGTTACGCGTAGACATGCTTGATCCCTCCTGAACCATCGACGCCCCAGCTGGTGATGCTGTTGTAGTGCTGGTTGGGGAACGCCAACGGGTTCGTCACCGGCGTGCTGGTCTGGCCGCGCGCGGCGACGAACTCGGGACGAAGCGGCTGCACCGCGCCGGATTCGTCCCAGGCCCGACTCTGCAGGACCGCCGGCTGGCCACCCCAGCGCCAGGGCATGCGGAAGCGGGTGAACGCCTTCGGCAGCACCGGCTCTTGCAATGCCGCCTGCGCCCAGCTCTTGCCGCCGTCGGCCGAGACCAGAACCTTGGAGATGCGTCCGTTGCCCGAATAGGCGATGCCGGAAATCTCGTAATAGCCCGGCTCCTTCAGCGAATGGCCGAACGAGGGCTGGGTGATGAACGATTTGACCTCCATCGTGAAGTGGAACAGCCACATCTTCTCGCCCGGCAGGATCTGCGAGTAGGTCTTGGCCTCGTAGAAGCTCATGGCCGGCTGATCGATCAGCTTGATGCGGCGCACGTGCTTGATGTTCATGTTGCCCTGGTACCCGGGCAGCAATAGGCGCATGGGATAGCCGTTGCCGGGCTGGATGCGCTCGCCGTTCTGGTAGAGCGCGATCATGGCGTCATCGAGCGCCTTCTTGATCGGCACGCTGCGATGCAGAGACAAGGAGTCGGCACCTTCGCCAAACAGCCACTTCGCCTTCGGATCGATGCCGGTCTCCTCCAGCAGCGTGGACAGGGGGACACCGGTCCATTCGGCGTTGGACACCAGACCATGCAGCGCCTGGGCGGTGGCCTGCACCGGCTCGTTGGAGAACATCGGCGCGCTGTTGCCGGCGCACTCGACGAAATGCATGCGCGTCACCATCGGGTAACGCGACAGCGATTCGACCGTATAGACCAACGGCTGTTTAACCAGCCCATGAATGACGAGCTTGTGTTGAGCTGGATCGATATCCGGCAGCCCGGAATGCGAGATCGAGAAGAAGAGACCGTTAGGGGTGACCGTGCCCTGCAACAGATGGTGCGGGGTGCGCGCGTGCGAATTGCGGAATTCGTTGTTGGGATTGCTGCGGGTCCGAACGACGTCTTTCTCGAATCGCGACGGCACTTGATATGCCGGCACGACCGAGCCCATTTCCAGGCTCCACGGATCGTCCTTGAGCGGCTCGGCGGCGGCGCCGGTGAGCGACCCCGCGGCGCCGGTACCCATGGCGCCGGCGAACATGATGCCGCGTCCGAGCAGCATGCGGCGATCGAGCAGGCCATTGCCGGCAATCGGCTCTGGCGGCGGAACCTTGCGACGCTTGCGAATGGTCATGGGTCCTCTCCCTAGTCAATTGGGGCGGCGGCTCTGCGGCTTCCCCGCGTAGCGCCGACCGATGTCTGCTGCTGCGTGGAGGTTATGTTGTTTTGGTCGAAATCTGCGCTAGAACCGACGAACAGGCCGTGCGCGAGACTAGCGCCTTTTGCAAACGGGGTGCAATGAATGGGACAGCCTGATTGACCTACCTGACGTTGTCGTCGAGCAGCCAGCCGAATTTTTCGCGCGCTTTGCGAGCGACTTCCGGGCTCGGGGCGTTGGTGTGAGGAAACTTGTCGCGCCAGTGAAACGGCTTGCAGGCTTGGGATCGGTGCGCGTGAGCATGGCCCACAGCAGATGGTCGAGGCTGGTTACGTCGACATCTTCGTCGACCACCACGATATATTTCGACGCGTAGGCTGAGGCCCCGCACTGGGCGGCGACATGTGCGGTCTGCACCGCGTGTCCGGGATAGCGCTGCGTGATCGAGATCGCGTGCAGCATGCGCGCGCCGCCGACCTCGTGGCACCAGACCGCCTGCACGCCGGGCACGCCGGCATTGGCGACGTTCTGCTTGATGGTCGCGGAACGCATCACGGCGCGGTAGCGCGCCATTTCGTCCGGTCCTGCGCCCATCGGCGGCACGCCCACCACGATCGGATTGTTGCGGTAGTAGATCGCCTTGATGTCGAGCACCGGGATCTGGCGCATGCCGCCGGCGTAATGTCCGGTCCACTCGCCGAACGGGCCCTCCGCATGCAGGCGATCGGGCGGCACGTAGCCTTCGAGCACGATCTCGGCATTGGCGGGAAACGGCAGCCCCGTCACCTTGCCGCGCACCATCTTGACCGGCCGCCCGCGCAAGCCGCCAACGAGGTCGAGCTCGAACACGCCGTAGGGCGCTTCCAGCCCGCCGAAGAAGAACGCGATCGGATCGCCGCCGAGCACCATCACGACCGGCAAAGGCTCGCCGCGCTTGAACGACTTGTCGCGGTGGATGCGTCCATGATGGCCTGCGGCCATCACGATACCGACGGTTTTCTTGTCGTGCACCTGCGCGCGGTACGCGCCGGCATTCAACCAGTTCTCCTCGGGGTCGCGGGTGATGCTGTAGGTGCCGGTGCCGATGTAGCGGCCGCCGTCCTTCTCGTGCCATTTCGGCGCCGGAAATATGGTGACGTCGACGTCGTCGCCCATCATGACGTTCTCGAACACGGGGCCGTCGTCGACCACGACGTGCGGTACGATGCGCTGCTCCTGCAGATAAGCTTCGCGGTAGGCGTCGCTCAGCTCCCATTTGGTGAGGTGGTGGGGAAAGCCGAGCGTCATGTTGCGGCGCGTGCCGGCGAACATGTTCAGCAGCAGGCGGAAGCCTTTCGGACAACCCGGGATGTCCTCGAAAACCACGCAGGGGCCGTGTTCCGCGCGCAGCACCGCCTCGGCAGCAAGCCCGATCTCCTCCTCGCAGTTCGCCCCTTTGACGGTGCGGACCTCGCCGAGGCGCTCGGCCATCGCCAGCCATTCGCGCAGGTCGTCGTAGGCGATATTGCCTGCGAAATTGCTTTGCCCAACCATCGGATCATCGATCCTTTCTTAGATTCCGCGCGACGCGGGGGGATCATAGAACGTTCTCGAGCGCGCGTCGCCTGTTGGCCAGAAGATGCCCGCCATCGCAGAAAGGCGCGCCACGGTGCCGCACCTCGAATGCGGGCCTTCCGACCAATCCAGCAAACAACTACCATTCCGCGGTTCAGCCGGAAAATACCGGATGTAGGGTGAACCGTTTGCCAGGGAGGAAACCCATGACGGCGGTCGCATTTTCAATCAACGGCAAGGCGGTGAACGTGGAGGCCGAGCCTGACACGGCGCTGCTTTGGGTCGTGCGCGAGCACCTGAAACTCACCGGCACCAAGTATGGCTGCGGCTCCGGCCTGTGCGGCGCCTGCACGGTCCATATCGACGGCAAGGCGGTGAGATCCTGCCAGACGCAGATGTCGACCATGGGAGGCAAGAAGGTCACGACCATCGAAGGCCTGTCGCCGAACTCCGGTCACGCGCTGCAGAAGGCCTGGATCGTCGAGCAGGTGCCGCAATGCGGCTACTGCCAATCTGGTCAGATCATGCAGGCGGCGGAACTGCTGGCGAAGAACAAAAAGCCGACGCGCAAGCAGATCATCGCTCACATGGACGGCAACATTTGTCGCTGCGGCACCTATCCGCGCATTGTTCGCGCCATCGAGCGCGCTGCTCGGGAGGGCTGAGCCATGAACAAGCAAACCAACCAAGCATCAGTCGCTGCGACTGTGAGCCGCCGCGGCTTCGTTGAAGGCGCCGCCGGGCTGATGTTTGCCTTCACGCTTGGCGGCTTGGGCCGCGTGGGCGATGCGCTGGGCGCCACGCAAGTTGCCAGGATCAATGCCTGGGTTGCTATCGGCACCGACAATACGGTGACGATCCTCTGCCCGTCGGCGGAAATGGGCCAGGGCGTAATGACGTCCTTGCCGCTCATTTTGGCCGAGGAGCTCGACGCCGACTGGTCGACGGTGAAGACCGAGTTCGCGCCCGCGAATCCGAAGGTCTATGGAAATCCGCACGAGTTGTTCAAAGGCGCGCAGATTACCGCCGCAAGCGTCTCCGTTCCCGGCTATTTCACGCCGCTGCGTATGGCCGGCGCCCAGGCACGCCGCGTGCTGATCGAGAGCGTGGCCAATGAGTGGAAAGTGCCGGTGAGTGAGCTGTCGACGGACAAGGGCTTCGTCGTCCACGCCCAGTCGGGTCGCCGCATCTCCTATGGTGACGTCGCCAAGTTCGCCAGCGTTCCCGCCGAGCTGCCGAATATCACGGCGGCGGATTTGAAGAAGCCGGCACAGTTCAAGCTGATCGGCCGCAAGGACATCGGCCGCGTCGACGTTCCGCTGAAAGTCAACGGAGCTGCCAAGTACGGAATCGACGTGCAGGTTCCGGACATGGTTTATGCCTCGGTGTTGGAAGCTCCCGTCGAGGGCGCCAAGGTCGAGGTCCTCAACCTGGGGGACGTCACAAAGATCAAGGGCCTAAGCAAGGTGATTCCACTACCGTTTGGCGTTGCCGTCATCGGCGACACGGTCGAGGCGACCAGGGCCGGACGCAACGCTCTCAAGGTCAAGTGGGATACGACCGGCGCCGTCGCCGGCAACACGGATTCCGACAAGGCCAAGGAAGACTATGCGCGCAACGGCAAGGACCCCAATGCCAAGACCATGGTGGAGTACGAGGTCGGCGATGCCCCCACGGCATTGAGCAGCGCTGCGAAGGTGGTAGAAGCGACTTACTGGTCGGAATATTGCTATCACGCGCAAATGGAGCCGATGAACTGCGTGGCCAAGGTCTCGGAGGACGGCCAGTCGGCCGAAATCTGGACCGGCACGCAATTTGGCGCGCTCGCCGCCAACATTATCTCCGGCATCCTCAAGACCACGCCGGACAAAATCAAGGTCAACCAGCAAATGTTGGGCGGCGGCTACGGCCGACGTATTTGGCCGGACGCCGCGATCCAGGCGACCATTCTGTCCAACATCACCAAGAAGCCGGTGAAGCTCATTCTCACGCGCGAGGACGATGTCGCTGCCGCTCGCCCGCGGCCGATGACCCATCACGTGCTCAAGGCCGGTCTCGATCCCAACGGCAATCTCGTCGGTTGGCACCACCGCCTAGTGTCCGAGAACGTCGATGCGGTCGCGGCGCCCCCGCGCTTCGAGGCGACGGGTGGCAAGGACTACATCGGCGCGCGCGGCCTCGATCAGGCGTTCTACGGCATCCGCAATGTGCGGGCCGAGTACGTGCGCGAAACCCGCGGCATGCGCGTTCACGCCTGGCGCGGTATCGGCTCGGGCTACAACAAGTTCGCAGCCGAATCGTTTATCGATGAGGTTGCCAATGCGGCGGGCAAGGATCCGCTCGCCATGCGCCTCGAACTGACGAAAGACCAACCGCGGGCTCAGGCGGTCATCAAGGCGGTGGTCGAGATGTCCGACTTCAAGCGCAAGCGTCCGGGCCGGGGTAGGGGAATCGCGTTCTCCGACTATCACGGCACGTTGTCGGCGGGGGTAGCGGAGGTATCCGTCGATCGCACCACCGGCAAGATCAAGGTGCACAATTATTGGGTGGCGGTCGATCCGGGCCTCGTCATTCAGCCGGACCACGTCCATGGCCAACTCGAGAGCGCCGTCGTCTTCGGCCTGAGCGCTGCGCTGCTTGAAGAACTAACCGTGAAAGGCGGCGCCATCCAGCAGAGCAACTTCAACGACTATCCGGTGCTGCGTATGAGCGATCTGCCGGACATCCACACCAAGATCGTGACGACCGAGAATCCGCCGACCGGCATGGGCGAGATCGGTGTGGTCGCAGTCGCCCCGGCGATCGCCAATGCGCTGTTCCAGCTTACCGGCAAGCGCATCCGCAATCTGCCGATGTCGCCCGACCGGGTGAAGAGGGCGCTGGCATAGCGGCGTCCGGCACGAACAAGAGCGCCGCGTTGGGAAACCGACGCGGCGTTTTTTTTGACGGCTGGCCAGACCTGGACTTCGTAGCGCGGACACTGATGCCTCAGCAGTGCCCGACCGCTTGGGGCGGAGTTATTCCGCCGCGATGGCGTAGTGCGCCGGCGTGTCGAGCTTGGGCAGCCCGAAAACGAGGATCTCGGTCGGCGTCTCGGCCTCGAAGGCGGTTTCGTCGCCTCGTTCGCAGAACACCGTGGTGTAGTGGCGATAGGTTTGGCTGGCGACCCGTCCGTCGCCGGTGAGCACGAAATAAACCTTGCGCGCGGGCGCCGGCATTCTGGCCTGCGGGGCAAGACGTAGAAAGCGTGCCTCGCAGCTGCGCTCGGTGAAAATGCCCATCAGCTTTTCGCAGACGCCGGGAACCCCCTGGACCGGCACCCAGTCGAAATGATCGGGGCTCATCATGATGGGCTCGTGGTAGCGCGGGGCCGGATACGTCATCGGTCGCTTGTTCACGTGTTCCCACACCGCTTGATAGCCGTCGACGTTGCGTTTGCCCTCCTCGCCTTCGTTGCGGCGGAAGACGCCCTTCTCGAACATGCCGTGCTTCTTAAGCTCGGCGGTGCCGGCTTCCATCTGCTCCTGGGTCATGTAGCCGTTGCCGCTCGCGCCACCGAATTGCAGCACCAGCGTCAGCGAGCTCACGCTCGAGCTCTGCGGTCCATAGGGAGTGCCTTCCGGAAAGTATCCGATGATGCCCGGCGTCATCTTTCCATTGCGGTCGAAGTCGAACTCGCCCTCGAGCTGATACCGGAACTGATCGAAATTATGCTTATGGCGAGGCGAAAAGAAATCGTCGGTCGTGCGGACCATTTCCAGGATGAAATTACCGGGCATTCCCGGCTCGCCCGCTGCGACCGTACGGTAGCGAAACATGCCCTGACGGTGCTGGTGGATGCGGATCTTCTCCTCGATCTGATCTCCGTGCACGATTCTCATGGCGTTCCTCCGGTCTTTCTTTGAAGCGGCGAGCGGCGACCTTGCGGGTGGCGGAAAGCCTAATGTACAAGCCTTTCTGGCACAACGACCTCTGCGATCAACGCAGGCGTACCGCCGTGATGACCTTGGCCGTGACGCCCGCCTGCGCCGCGAAAATCACCGTGAGCCAGTATGGGCGCCTGGTGGCGACGCTGCCTTGGGCGGTCGCGCTGCAAAAAAACATGTTCAAGGAGGCGGGGCTCGACATCGATGGCATCACGGCGGGCGCCGGCGGCGGGACGTCGTTGCTCAACATGCTCGCGGGTGAGCTACCCTACGCCGAGCTTGCGACCTCGGCGGCCATCGCAGGTTCGCTTGCCGGTGTGGAGCTCAAGGCGCTGGCGTCGTCCTCGAATCACATCGGCGAGCTGAGCTGGGCTGCAAAGCCCGACGCCGGAATCAATTCGATCAGCGACCTCGTCGGCAAGAAGGTCGCCTATACCAGCCCGAGGTCGATCACCGAAATGGTGATTCGCACCGCCCTCAAGCAAGAGGGCCTCGCCGGCAAGGTCGATATCCTTCCGCTCGGCGGCCTGGGACCCGCCTTGACCGCGCTGGCGCAGGGCGCCGTCGCGGCCGCGCCCCTAAACGATCCGGCGCTCACCGTCACGCCGGACAAATACAAAGTGCTGTTCTACGGCCACCAATATTATCCGAAATTCACCTGGCAGGTTGCGGTGACGACCAAGGAGTTCGCGGCGAAGAATTCGCAGACCCTGCGCAAGATCCTCAAGGTCCATCGCCAGGCGGTCGAGTTCGTCTACAACAACCGCGAGGAGGCGGCGCGCATCTATGCCAAGGTGTGGGAGGTATCGCTTGCGGAGGCCAATGCCATCCTGCCGAAATACTACGAATGGCAGCATTGGAGCCGCGGCGACTTCTCCAAGGAAGGACTGGCCGCCGTCACCGACGGCCTCATCTCCGTCGGCGAGCTCACGGAGCCGTTCGACTGGGGCAAGCTGATCGATCAAAGCCTGCTTGACGAAGACTTGCGCCGCCCGCTCTGATGACGAAGGCTGCGCTCACCCTCGAGACAGCGGCGGCCATGCCGGGCATGGACCTGCTGCGCGAGGAATCGAAGAAGGCGCCGGGCGTGTGATGGTCCGCGTGCGCATCCTCCAGCTCAGCTTCGTTTGCGCCGCCATCGCCGCGCTCGAACTGCACTGTCGAGTTGGGATCATCGATCGCTTCACCATGATCCCACCGTCCGAGATGGCGGGCGCGCTGACACGCGTCATCGCGACGGCGCCGTGGTTCTGGCCCGACGTCACCTACACACTCGGCAATCTCGCCGCCGCGATCGGCTTGTCCGTATTGGGCGGTTTCCTCATAGGAGTCGTGGTGCATGCCATCCCGCGCCTGCGTCGCGTGCTCGATCCAATTCTCACCTCCTACTACGCGGTGCCGACCTTCGTGCTTTACCCGCTGCTGATCGTTTTTTTCGGTATCGGTCCGACATCGCTCATTGTTTTGGGCGCACTGTTCGGGATCGTCGCCATGATCGTTGCCACCGTGACAGCGATCGACCGTGTTCCGCGGGTCTTGCTGAAGGTTGCGCGGGTGTCGCGGCTCGGGGCCGTGCGCACGGCTCTGCTCATGAAATTGCCGGCCGCATCTCCCCATCTGATGACGGGGCTGCGGCTCGCGGTCGCGTACAGCGTGATCGGCATCATCGCTGGAGAATTCATACTCTCGACCGAGGGCATCGGACGGCGGGTCGCGCTCGCCTACAACAATTTCGACAATCAGACCATGTACGCGCTGCTCGTCCTGATTCTTGCCTTCGCCATCGCGCTCAACGCGGCGCTCGGCGCGTTCGAGCAGGCGCTTCACCGGCGCTGGTACCGATCATGACCGCGCGGGCGCGAGTGCTCGACTATGCGTTGCTCGTCGTCGGTCTATGGCTTGCCTGGGTCTTTATGTTCCGCTGGGCGGGACCGGAGGCGTTGTCGCCGCCGGGTGCCACGTTGCAGCGCGTTGGAGAATATCTCACCAGCGCGCAGTTCTGGCCGCACGCCGCCGCGACCGGCATCGCCTTCGCTTATGCCTGCGTCATCGCGCTTGTCGGCGGACTCTTGCTGGGGCTGGCACTCGGTACCAACCGCCTGGCAGGACAGGTCGGCGAGCCGATCCTCTCATCGCTCTATTCCATTCCGAAGATCACGCTCTACCCCGTCATTCTGCTGGTGTTCGGGCTCGGCGTTTCCGCCAAGGTTGCGTTCGGCGCCTTGCACGGGATTTTTCCGGTCGCGCTTTTTGCCATCGGCGCGCTCAGGAATACGAGCCCCGTGCTGATCAAGACCGCGCGCGTGCTTCGCCTCGCGCCGGTCGAAACCGCGCGTACCGTGCTGTTGCCGGCGGCGCTGCCGGAGATCGTCACCGGGCTTCGCATCGGCTTCTCGGCGACGTTGCTCGGCACGCTGATCGGCGAGCTCTTTGCCTCCGATCAAGGCCTGGGCTTCATGCTGATCCGGGCGATGGAGGCGCATAAGGTGCTCGACATCGTCGCGCTGACGCTGCTGCTGTTCGCATTCGCCGCAATTGCGAATGGGTTGTTGCTCGTCGTCGAGCGGCGCGTGCACCGGCAGTGAGCGCGGCGGCCTTGGCCGCAAACTCGATCAGCGCGGATGCGGGATCGCGAGCGCAAGACACGCAGCTGGATAAGGATGTCAATAGCCCCATCGATTGATGCTGCTGTGGAATGGCGCTAAATTTATCTCAGCCGCCCGACGCTATCGGCGAATCGGCTTCGGCGCAGGTTTAAGTCGGAACGAGTGATGGATCAGCCCAATTTTGCCGGTGATTACGACGTCCTGCTCGATCTCGTGAAGTCGCGCGCAAGCGTGCGCAAGCTCAAGCCGGATCCGATCCCCGACGATTACGTCACCCAAATCCTCGAAGTCGGGCGCTGGGCGATGTCCGGTGCCAACGGGCAGCCGTGGGACTTCATCGTCGTCAAGAATCCCGACACTAAGAAAGCGTTGTTCCGCGCCTATATCGAGGAAAACAACGACTTCATCTATTGGATGGAGCAGCAGCGCGAATTCAAGCTGCGTCATCCATCCTTTCAGATGACCCATGACGAGGCGCTGCAGAAACACCGCAACGAGGTCGGGTGGTCGGTAGCGCCGGTGCTGATCGTGATCGTCGGTGACGGACGGCGGCAATGGGCCAGTCGCATCTCACCGATGGGCTCGCGAACACGTCGATGATGATGCATCTCGCCGCGGCTGCGCTCGGGCTGGGCAGCCAGCACGTGACCATCCACATCCAGGAGCCGTTCAAGCGTATTTTGGGCGTGCCCGATCTCCTCACCTTCTCGCTGATCATGCCGATCGGCTATCCGGCGGTGCCGCCGAAAGAAGGCGTGCGCCGTCCTCTCGAGGATATGGTCCATGCAGAGCGCTTCGACCTGTCCAAATACATGAGCAACCGAGAGGTGATCGAATATCTCTACCGGCTGCGCGAGAAAACGGTGCCGGTGTACAGCCATTCCTACGCCGGGCGGCCGCCCGTCCCCGATAAAGCCGAGGAGTAAAGAGAGGCAATGCACCACACGCTGAGGCGGGGCGCGCTGATAGGCCTCCTTGCAGCGCTTGCGCTGTGGCCCGCCGGCGCGGCGTTCGGGCTCGACAAAATCCGTCTTGGCAAGGCGGTTCCCAACTCGTTCGCCTTCGGCGCGACCGAAGTGGGTATCGAGGCCAAGATTTTCGAGCAGGAAGGGCTCGAAATCGAGGTCACCAGCTTTCGCGGCGATGCCCAGCTTCAACAGGCGCTCGCCGCCGGCAGCGTCGACGTGGGCCTCGGTTCGGGACCGGGACTCGGCTTCCGTGCCAAGGGCGCCCCGGCGATCGGTGTCGCCGCCATGTACGGGACGGGCTCGCTTACGGACTGGCTGGTGCGCGAACTATCGCGCCAACAGGGCTGGGGCAGCGACGGCATCCAAATCCTGGCGCTGGGCCAGATGCAGGCGCGGCTTGCTGCCATCCAGCGCGGCGAACTCGACGGCATGGTGATCGAGGCGGCGACCGGCTACGAGCTGGAGGAGGCCGGCAAGGCCAGAAACTTCATCCTGTTCGGCGATATCGCGAAGGATTTCTACACTCACGTCATCTTTGCAACCGACGACATCATCGACAAGCGGCCGAACTTGCTGCGGCGTTTCCTGCACGGCTGGTTCAAGACCATCGCCTTCATGCGGGCGAACAAGGATTTCGTCGTGGCATCCGAGGCCAGGACCATCGAGGTCAAGCCCAGCATCGCCGCCAAAATCTACGACGCGCAAATCGCCGGCTTCTCGGTCGACGGCGCCTGGAGCCCGGCGGCGATCGACGTCATCAGGCATTCGCTCAAGGAGCTCGGAATCCTCGGCGCCGTGCCGGAGGCCAAGGCGATCTACAACGACCAGTTCGTTCCGGTACGATTCTGACGAGGGCGACATGCCGGCGGAGGCGAGGCGCCGACATCTGCTCACAGCCATGGCGGATGCCGGCATCGAGCACATGGTGCTCTATGGCAACGCCTGGCAGGGCGATTACCTGCGCTATGCCGCCGATTTCGGCATCCTCGAGGGTCACGGCATCGCGCTGGTGTCATCCGACGGCGCCGCCGAGCTTTTCCTCGACAGCGCGACCGAAGCCGAGCGCGCCGAGGTGGAGACGCCGGGAATAAAAATCCATTTCGCACCCGATCTCGCCCGTGCCGTCGGTGCGCGACTCGAGCGGGTGGCCAATCGTCGCCTCGCTGCCGCGCCGCTTCGCTTCCTGAAGCTGCCGGCGGAGATCGCGGCGCTGCGGCGCGCCGCGCAGATGGCGGACGACGCCTATGCGGTGTTCCGCGACGCGATAAAGCCTGGCCGTCGGCAATACGAGGTGGTGGCGGACATCGAGGCCTATCTGCGGCGCCGAGGGTGTCCCGACAATTTCATGATCATCGGCTCCGGCGGGACGGACGTATTCGGCATGACGCCGCCGTCGGAACGCCGCATCGCTCCCGGCGATCTGGTGACGACGGAGCTCACGCCGGCGGTCGAGGGGTACTTCGCCCAGATTTGCCGCACGCTGGTCGTCGGCAAGGCAACCGACGCGCAGCGCCTTGCCTTCGGCGTCTTCCGTGAAGCGCTTAGCGCCGGCATCGCGGCCGTGCGGCCCGGCGCCACGGCCGCCGACGTCGCCCGCGCCGAGAACGACGTCTTTCGCAAGTACGACCTGGGCGACTATACGACCAGCAAGTGGACGCGCGTGCGCGGCCACGGCCTCGGTCTGTTTTGTGATTCCAAGCCGCACCTGCTCGAAGATGTGTCGACGCCGCTCGCGCCGGGGATGACGCTGATCGTCCATCCCAACACTTATCATCCCGAGGTCGGCTACATCGTGCTCGGCGACGCGGTCGTGGTGACGGAGAGCGGCGCCGAGGTGTTGTGCAAGACTCCGCGCGAACTGTTCGAGGTCGCGGCGTGA
>WNFQ01002437.1_pt1 | contig 14048 bp, 13 predicted proteins | sample 5400171 | NCBI WGS metagenome assembly WNFQ01 (sample SAMN13153356, study PRJNA577476) | soil metagenome | isolation source: 20 cm soil under Madrone tree | place: USA:California | collected 2016-06-14
AATGCGCGCTGGGCTCTGGCTCTGGCGCAGGCACAGGGAGAGCGAAAAGAAAAGTTGAGCTTCAATTGAATCACGAACGACATGATACGACTACTAGTAGGTGTTATCTTTGTGAACTTTCAGCCAAGAAGGACGGTGTTTCAATTGCCGCCAAGACTGTGTAAGAGAGATGGGAGCGTTGGGCGCAGGGTGTGATATCCTATATACATCTGGACGAGAAGCTGTCTCAAGAAGGACAGTGTTTGCCGCCGAGATGGTGAGAGATGATGGGAGCGTTACTAGCAGGCGGTGTCATACCAGACGAAAAAAAACCAGGTTTGGCGAGGCTGTCTATCACCGCATAGTAATGAAGCTGGGCATGGTAGTATGTGTGGTACGGTCCTAATACTGCTACCCTCGTCGTTCGATCAATTATAGGCCCGGGGCGATGGCGATTCAAGTTGTCGGTAGTGCCTTCAAGTGAGAACCGGTAGTAATAGAAGTCGACGTCTGAGTTCAAGTTAGTGCTGGGAGAGGTACTGATGTTTAGCTTCATGCCATCAATCAGAAAGTGATATATGAGAGTGCGAACTAGAGATGCAACGAACGCCACAAGAGAAGCGCTGACTCACTGGCACGTGAGTCGACTGCATCTTCCGTTCCGCCCCTCCACAATAATCAAAAGACATGTCTCGGTACTCGAGCACAACGGCTCCGCTCTGTCTCGCCTGTTCGTCTTCCCTGCCACCCCGACTATGGAAGCGGACCACTCAGCAAGGTGCCCAAAGTGGGCAGACATCCTCCGGCGACCGCGATTCTGAGCTATTATTTCTCACTCGGTGCTGCGGACGACCTATATGCCCCTCCTGTCTGACATCGAATCCGCGGTTGGTGAGGTATGACCCCTGCCTGGCTTGCCTAGGTGGTGTTGGTGCTATCGGAACGAAGAATCTGCAAGGACAACACCCAGTCGCGTCAAACGTCGATGGTGCTGTTCGAGATGAAGATGTATTTGTTGTTGGAGATGAGGACGAAGACGTGGATGCTGTGACCGATGACGGGGAAACTACGAAGGTCCCTGGGGTGGCAATACCGTCCTCTGAGGGCGTGAGGCCACCAGGACTCGACGTCAGAGAAAGGCCTTATACGGATGCCAACAAGCCAGATAGCAACAATGATCAAGGTAGCCCTGGAAGATATTATATTCGACCGGACGATACACTACTGGGAATATCTCTCCGCTTGGGAGTTGACGTGAGTGCTACTACTACGAGTCTTCCCCTTCCGTTTGGAATACTTCACTGCACGACCAGGGCCGAACACTCTGCAAGCTGAACGATCTGCCACCAAGTGCGATGCGCACGACGCCACACTTGCTGCACACGCGGACGTTTCTCGTCCTCCCGCAAACACACTCACAACAACAACACGCCACGACGAATGACGTCTCACCGGAAGAAGAAGCTCGACGCACGCGGGTGCGCGCCCAGGTTTCGCTCCAGCAGGTGACGAAGGAAGTGGATGATGGAATTGCGCAGGCGTACGTTGCGCTCGCGGAAGAGAGTCACTCGGAGCCTGACTTCACTTCTCTCAAAGCTGAAGGGGAAAAGGAGGCACGGCGAGTGGGGCGGACAGGAGTCACACTCGAGGAGCGGGCATTGGATCGGTACTTGGATGATGACGAGTGGGAACGGCAGGAGAGGGCTGAAGGGAGGGGAGTACGTATTCAGCGGTTTCCAATTGGGGGCAGTAGAGAAAAAGTGTGACTGCCGGGAGAGCAGCTCCGTATGCCGCCGCGGCGTGATTGAGAAATCACATGTGAGGATGGGTATAAAGCACTCTCTGCCTCTCTAAATCTTCAATAATATCCATGCCCGAACCAAGGCAGCTCCAGAAACTCACCCGAGACGATGTTACGAAGCACAACAAGGACGATGACCTCGTAAGAATCTCCCTCTTCAGTTGCCATTCAAGTTGTCCCGAATTTCACACCCTCCTGTCAGTGGGTAATCATTGATAGCAAGGTTTACGACCTTACTCGGTTTAAGAACCTTCACCCTGGAGGCGCTGCCGTTCTCCTTGATGACGACGTCGGTTCGTTGAGATTCTTTAGTGCGGTTCATTCCACCACTCACACCCGAATCAGCCGGCCAAGACGCGACCGACGCGTTCTATGGTCTCCATCGCCACGAGGTCCTTGAACGGCCACAATATCAGCGCCTCCAAGTTGGTTACATCGAGGGCGAGAATCCCTCCTTCAAAGGACGCACTGGGTCCGAAATCAGCAAAGTACCATATGCTGAACCTACTTGGCTGGCGGAGGGCTACCATAGCCCTTATTACAAGGAGGTATGCATATTGTGGCTTCTCACGCCATTGTGACGGCGTTCTGAACTATTCGTCGTCTGTTTCCAGAGCCATCGTCGGTTGCAGCAGGCCGTCCGCAAGTTCCATGATGAGGTTATCTACCCTGATGCGCAAGCTCGTGAAGAGGATGGCAAGCGTCCCAGCTTGGAAGTTATCCAAAAAATGGCGTATGTCGTATCATCGTTTACTCTATACTAGTTGTATTGAACGGTTTAACCAGAGAACTCAATCTTCACGCCATGCGCACTGGCCCTGGAAAGCATCTTAAGGGCTTGACTCTCATGGGTGGCGTTGTCAAGCCTGAGGAGGTAACTGTCTTTTTTATGTTCCAGGGGCAACTCATTGACCTTGAGTTGCTATCAGTTTGACTATTTCCATGAGGTAGGTTCACTATAGCTGATCTGATGAGAGTGCTTTCTCACTTCGTGACGCGTATAGCTCATCGTTCACCAAGAAATCGCGCGCTGCGGTGCTCGAGGTTACGGAGATGGTAATCATTCACACCACGCCCTCACTTCGGATGCTCAACCCGATTGTAATGACAGGTCTTCAGGCTGGCGCAATTATCGGGCTTCCTCCTGTGTTGAACTTTGGCTCTCCCGAGCTCAAGGCGCGCGTCGTACCGGAGGTACTCTCAGGGAAGAAATTCATTTGTCTTGCCATCTCCGAGGCATTTGCTGGAAGTGATGTTATGGGCCTCAAGACCACGGCGAAGAAGACGGATGATGACAAACACTGGATTGTCACTGGAACGAAAAAGTGGATCACGAACGGACAGTATGTGAGACCGCTGAGTCACTGTTTTCATGCTCCTGAACAGAATCTGACAGTTTTGCTGACTACTTCACTGTTGGATGCAAAACTGACGAGGGCTTTACTGTCATTCTTGTTGAGCGGAGTGAAGGCGTTGAGACCTCGTCGATCAAGACGAGCTATTCCCCTGCGGCTGGAACAGCTTATGTCACGTTTGACAATGTAAAAGTGCCCGTTGGGAATACCCTCGGCCTCGAGGGTAGAGGAATCTTTGTTATGCTGAGGTAAAGCTCACAGCTAATCAGCGCATAACATCATTTTCATGCATTTTAATTCGTCAGCAATTTCAATCATGAACGTTGGGTAATGGTCACATCCTCCGCACATGCTCAGCGCACGATCGTGGAGGAATGTTTGAAATGGATCAGTCAACGAAAGGCATTTGGAAAGCCCCTGGCATCTCAGGCTGTCATCCGCAGTAAGGTCGCTGCCATGATTGCGCGCGTAGAGTCCGTACAGAGTTGGTTGGAGAACATTACGCATCAAATGAACAATATGGTGCGTCCACTTCAGCTCAAACACTTTCACATTTTGTTCAAACAAGAATAGTCGTACAAGGAGCAAGCGAAGCACCTTGCCGGACCAATTGCCCTGCTGAAAATGTACGCGACACAGACGGCGCAGGAAACTGCGCGTGATGCCGTGCAGATCTTCGGTGGTCGTGGAATCACCCGGACGGGGATGGGCCGTTTCGTCGAGCATGTAAGTAGCGGGATTCCTGCCTTTTTCCGAAAATTATTGATATTGATGACGCGGATACAGTACCACCGAACGATAGCGTTTGATTCGTTGCTTGGTGGCGCCGAAGACGTCCTCGCCGATCTCGGTGTCCGGCAAGCTCTGCGCGCCATGCCATCGAACGCAAAGCTATGAACCTCTCCGAACCGTATTCTATAGCACAAACTAGTTGTAGCAATATTGCCCAGACCCACAGGTAGCCTTTTCGTGTAGTACTGAGGCTTCTGAATTATTCTATGACAACATCATCCAAAGTATATTGTGTCGTGTGCCAGCGCAGAAAAGGTTTAAATCAAAATACCACACGTCCTTTTTTGTCATCTATGTCTTCTCTACCACCATCTGCGTCGTGAGCCGTTTTGTGAGCGGGTACCAAGTCCCACGTTTGTTGCGACCGTGGGACCCCATCCAAGCCATCCAACTACGAAAGTCTTTGCGAAGATCTCGCCAAAGCCGAGCATCACCCCGTTCACGAACGGTAAGAACATATTGATGGACAGCGAAGAGAACAATGCCCAAACGCGCGTGCGTGCGGGTAGCGTGTGGTCGAATATAGAAAGGGTCACCGACGCCGCTGTTGCGGGACGCGCAGCGGGGGTTGCCGTGGTCGTTGTCGTCGTCGTCGCTCGGGGTGCAGGCGAGTGTGGTGGTGAAGGCTCGGGGAACGACATGGAAGGGAAGGATGACGTTGGTGAGGAGAGCACGTGCTCCCATGGTGGCGAGTCGGACGTGCGTGTCCTGGCTTGCGGGCTCGTGGATGGCGCGGGGCGCGTCACGGGCGCGTTTGAACTTGTGGACTGAGGTAGGTTCTGCCATGTATGTACGTGCGTACGCAAGGACATGACATGAAAGCAGACGAGTAAAAAGCGGGCATATACACGTCATCAGCACGAAAGAGGAGTGGGGGGGAAAAACGAAGACTTTACCTGTGGGGGGCAGGACCCCTGCGCTGCACTGTCATCACCACTCGCGTCGCGGTCCGCGTCGGTACAAGGAACGAGCACGCTCGCGCTCTGCTGCGTCATCCCGACTGATACGGCCTCCCACTCGCTGGTACTGGCGCTGGCACTTTCCCCGCTCACGCTCACGCCCGTGTCCGCGTGAGGGATCTCCTGCCCCTGCTTCTGACTTTGCAGCGCCTGCAGTTCCTCGTACTCACGCGCCCGACGCTCCTCCCACCGTGCCCGCTCAGCCTCCGCGTGGGCACGCACGTCTGCACTTTGCCTGCGCCATTCGACGACTTGGGCATCGTACTTGACTTTCCACGCTTCCTGCTCTGCAGCCGAGACGGAGATGGAGCCGGAAGGCGAGGATGACAAAGATGGCTCTACGGGTGTGGGAGCGGCTGGATCTGAAGGGGGAGGGGCATCTGATGGTGGAGTTACAGGTGGTGGCGGTGGTGACTGCGGTTGGGATGTGGGAGAGACGCGAGGGAGATCCGGGGGGACAGAGAAGGGATCGGAGAGGGCGGCCTTGATAGGAAAGTGGTTAGAGATGGCGAAGAGATTTGGGCACGGCGTTGTGAACTTACGCTGAGGAGGTCCTCGCCATAAGGGCGCAAAGGACTTGTGTGGTGGGCCGACATGAGCTGGGGTTGCCAGTGTGGTTCAAAGATGCGGATGAAAAGACGCCACCAAATACGGACAAATACTCTCCGGCTTTACCGTCATCCCATCCATTTCAGGGTACTCAGTCCGCGAGCAAAGAGCGATACACGAGCGACGTGGAACCAAAGCCGATGCTATGTGATCAGTGATACTGATTGTTGACGGCAACATCTTCGATATTACGGGCTCAGTACAACAGAGGGAAATATTCCCTTTCTCTCCACATGTTCTTTCTGGATCCTTCACAGCTGATTTTGGCGCCGGCCGTTGTGAAATTGATAGGGCTACCAAATAGTTCCTTGCACAAGAAGCCTCAAATATTGGGCCTCAACATCCCTGCGGAGCTGTGCGTCCTTCAGCACGGACGCTACGACCAAACTTGGTTGATCCTTCTGATGTATGTACAAGAGCCGACTCGGAATGGGAAAGCTTCCAAATGCTGGGCCATCAATGATGGCGGAACCTGTGGGGTAGTACAGTTCGATGGAACGAGTGCGGGTCATTCGCTTTTTGTCGAGTGGCAAGTGTGCGGTTATACTAAATATCAACGGACCGCCCCGAACAGCTTCTACTCGGACAACGCACACGCCCGAGTCGGGGCCTGTCTTGGCGTAATAAACACCCTCGCGTGAATTGCGACTGTAAAGGGTAACAGGGACTCGGGGAATGAGTTTCACATTGAAAAGCCAACGACATTTTAGCGTTCATGTTCAATTGAACTGCGGCAAACTGGATGTGTTTGCCTGAGAACCAGAGTCACCAGACGAATAGACTCCTACGCTTGAATGTGCCCCGTTCCTGGAGTGTTTGGCTTAACTTGCACTTGGGTCAAACCGCGCGCAAAAACAGCTCGGACGATAGACGTCAACTTCCCGAATCACCGGGTACAGAAATTTCCCACCGTGGACGAAGGTGGGAGTGCGCAAAGTGGAAGATGAGCGGCCAGTGACTACCAGATCCGTTCGGACGACGGACGTCGGAGTCAGGGAGAATATCCGTCCTTTATCGGTTACTCGGATCCGGTAAGGGTATAATTGTCTCTTTTACAATGCGGTTGTGATAGACCGAGGTGGGATGTCGTTGAAAGATAGTACGAAGTGAGTTTGAAAGAGGGGCTCGTGGAGACGAAACGAACCTGTCACCTCAAGATCCGCAGTGTCACCGATAATAAATCAGAGGCGCAACGACTCCTTCCCGCTGTCTGATTGATAACGGTTTTACGCCTTTCGCTGAATGACTCCACAACGACAAACTTGAACCTGGAGGCTGGGCACGGAAAGTTTCTGGCTCCGCAAGGTGTGCCCCATCCGGGGTTTAAAGTGATAATCGTTAGAGATAAATGGACTGCACGAATGTTCCAGGAAACACCCAAAGCATCAGATACTAGCCGAGAAATAGCCGAGACCGAAACCGCGCTGCCCAGATAAGGGATAGCAGATCGACATCTAGTCCCATACGATAGTACACCGCCACGCTGTGGGATTGTAGACGATGCACGGCGCACTGTATAGTAAACTGAGTCCAACAGCGGCCACAGGGGCAGAGACTAGTCAGGTGTTGTAGAGAGGAGTTGCCCATTTGAGGAAGCGGTATTCTGAATAGAAGCATAGAGCTCCGTCGATTGTCAGCAGTGTGGCGAACCGAGCGAGAGTTGTGACGTTCGAGGACAGAGGCATCGCCTTAAATCACACTGTCGGTCGGCGACTTGTGACGCTAGGCCAATGGATGTGATGCACGTCTGCACGGAAACGCCGTTAAGCTACCATCGGTCATACAGTAGTGATATGGCAGAACCAAGTTGACATGTGGGATTAGATGGGCAAGCGTCCCGGGGAATTCGAAGCCAAAAGTCGACCTCTGACTTTGAATTTTTCCCAAAGGGCGTTTAATGCGTCCCAACCCACTATCACTTATCACCATCAACGACTCCTCAGGGGGTCTAATGTGACCAATCGTACAGACGGCGTGGTCCATAAACCTGCGTTGGTGTCACTCGACTCTTGGTTCTAAATCGAGTCAACGACTGTCTCTCTGTCATCTGTCGTGCCATCTTCGGCCTTTTTTTCACGAGAACTCGCTCGCTTAGCCCTCACCTTCGCTGACATTGCCCTAAAGTGTCTAGTATATTATTGTTCCCGCTAACATCTGGTGGCCCAACCCCACATCTGCTCCACGATGATATCAGCCGCTTGAGTCAGTTTGCCACATCATCACAGTGCCTTGTATTCCATGGAGTTTCCGACGCGACGCGTGTGCACCTTGTTCGTTGTTCACTGAAAGCCCCTGTTACACGTATTGACAGGGTCAAGGACCTCCTACCTTTTTGTCCGATTGACCCGTTGTATCGCCTTCGATTCTATCAGGGATGGGTCTCTGAGGTACCTACTGTATTGTCGTCACTTTTCAGACGTTCTTTCCGAGTCGGCCCCCACCTGTTGCCGTCCACGCAAGACGTGTGCATATGCAGTGTCCACCTGGTTGGCCCCGTGACATTACCCGTGGTGATTTGGGGGACAATCTCGCTCCTGCTCAATCTGGGTCAAAACCCAGATCCTCAAATGATCATGAGTAAAGCGCCACGTGATGCTGATTTCGCACTTCGCTTGAGAGGGACCTATGTTTACCGCCGACCCCATTCATCGACTGAGGCGCCTCATACGAGCATCGCTCTATCGGATGCTGCAGAGGCCACTGTCCTGGGGTATGGATTGTTATTCCACTGAGAGAACAAGCTATACCTTTTGAACACGATTACAGCCAAACATGTGCCTAGTTTATTTTCAGCACCCAGTGAGCGCCTGGCTTCATTTAGCTGTTTGCTTGCTGTGCTACTATCCACATTTATCCCAACCTGCGTTGTACTTGTTGCAGCATTGTCTGAACGTGCCGCCCGGGCCTATCATCGAAAACACCAGGGCAATGTTGAATTTCCCAGGCCACCCGGGTATCTGGTCATGGGATCTTTTTGTCCGAAAGGAATACTTTATCCTCTGATGAAAGAATGGCAAAGATAACAGGACATATCCGCTTCCGAGTCCGCGAACCCGCAGGGCTGTGTGATCCAGGATCGTTGACACATGACAGGAGATATTCGGACAAGGACAAATATTTGTCTCTCTAAAAAGCCTACACGGGGCCCACACGGCTACACCCCCCACCCAAACGACGCACACCGCCAATTTAAACCGGACCACCGTGACTGTTCTGCTTGGCCTCCCCCATTCGGATCCGTTTCCGATGATGATCTAGCGTGGCGCTCAATAAATGTTTATATACGATCAGGTTTCGTTTCGTTTCGTAACTTTACTTTATCGAATTTTTAATGGGCGTTCCTGGTACCATTCTTTCCACATTCGTCTCCTTGTTCTAGGACATTGGCGAAGTGAAGGAAGAGGGGGGGGGCAGCTGAACCATATCATATAGTAGATGGCCCTTCTTCTAATTTATTATTATTATTATTTCCGCTCCCTTCTGGCCGGATTCTCGGTTCGCGCTCCCCTCATCTGCCGTGCACCCGCTTTCCCCGCTGCTGGCGCTCACACACACAACTCTTTATGCCCATGGTCAGACTGCCCTGCAATAAGCTATGCGGGCCCCCCCTTCTCCGCAAGAATATATAAAAAAATACCTATAAAAGCCATGATACTTTCGTTCAACTCACGCCAAAGTCACCACCTTCTACCTCTGTTACCTCTCGCCAACCCCACACTATACGCTAGCCTTCTCCTATCCCATCCCCGGCAAAGCGAAACCTACCGGACCACACCAAACAGTCCATCTATCCGTCTCCGCAGCCCCAACCAAAAAGTGGGTCCCCCATCCATTTACAATAACATGTGCAAGGAGGAATGGTACGCAGTCCTATTCCGGCTCTCCAGTGGATTACCTGACACCCCTCGTTCCCTCACCAGCCACGGAAACCAATACCGAGGTTGCGGGGTACATACCTGTTCCCTTTTTTGTTGCATCCGAAAAAAAGCTGTTTTCCTGACCTCCGCATCGCCGATCTCCTGCTTTTTTTTTGTTTTAACAGCACTACGTTCGGCTCTACTCGACAGGGAATAGGACCGATTGCGGTTCACCAGACTGTCTCCACAGCGTCGCGCACAGACACAAGACGGCGCGGACGTGCAAGTGCAATCGGGTACGACGCCATCACTGCATCATGGTGCCATTTTCTCGTTCTGATATTCCCTTTCAATTTGCGCGTGTCACGCCACCGTTATTTTCTCTCTCCTGTCTTCCCTTTACTCGCAGACCATATATGAAGACCGCCGCGTGCTGAACTTGATTCAAGAGCCGTGTGACAACTGCAAGGAAGCCACTTATGATCGTGGTCGGCGCCGCTGATCGGCAGATACTACCTGCCTCCGGCCTTCACCTACCGCAGCCAATGTCAAAATCCCGACTCTTGTCCCCCCGCTATATTTTCTTGCTGTGTACTTTTTGCTTTGTTTTTTTTGAAAACCTCTACAGTACGAGCCCGCATTTCATTGCAATCCATACAAGCATCCTGTATTCATATAGATCTTCTTTTGCGAGTTATCACACTCACCGACTGTTGCACATGCACGGATTTAGGTTCCGTTGATACATCTGTGGCCGCAATACAGTATCTCACCCGGCATAGAAGCAACTGAGCATCAGTCACACCACCACCGGGTTGGGCATTTACCGAAGGGGTACCACAAACAACCGCGGGACCCCACCAACACGCTCGCTTCCCTGTCCTCGGCTCTCCAATGGAAAAGTCATAAATGCACCTTCGAATGTACGGGGATTCGTTCATAGGATCAAACAAAGCACCATCTGCTCCCACAACACGGCCACGCCGTCGATGCGTTTAGTCCGATCACTTAAGAAGCATCGGAGACACAGCGAAACAAATCTCATGCGAAGAAATACCGATAAAGTTCGGATATCTGCAATAGAGTACCCACTATGTTTTGTCACCAAAGAACAGCAGCATCCAAGAAGGTAATCTTCGTACACCCACCGATGAATCCTTCCAATCGGCCAACGGTGAGCATCTGAGACGCGGGAAGGGCAGGGTGCTTGCGCGACATTGGCACGCAAAGCATGGGACGACGGTGGCTCAGAACCGCCGTGCCACGCGCTTGACGGGCTGCTTCGTTCCACGCCACCTCAATTCGCCGCGCTTGGCTCCATCGTCGCTGTCATCATCATCGCCGTCGCGATCCTGTCCCTTTGTTCTTGCCCTCTTATTCGGGCGCGGCGAGGAGTCCGAGTCTGACGAAGATGGTGTCTTCGAGGGTGCACTGCTTCGTGCCACCGAAGCTGGCGCATGAGATCCAGGGACCGACGAGGCAGCGCTGCTGATTCGAGATGCAGACTTGTCCTGAATAGCCGCTGCTGCGGCCGTCGAGCGCAAGTCGCCCCTCTTTTTCCCTGATCGTTTTTCAGAAAGCGCTAAGATATTGTCATCATCATCCTGTCCGGCCTCCGTAGGTGGATTCCCGGTCGTTGCCTGGCCGAGAAGGCCCGTTCCTGGACCTTGTCTCGTAGTTATCGCCTTGGTGGGGGGTTCATCCCCTGACTCTATCTCCATCTGATATTATTCAATGAAATTACTTATCGGCCGCGCAGGACGGACCGCTCACACGTGAATTGGGTGACTGAGCATGTTCCAAGTTGATAGACGGAAGTCGGACAGTCGAGGTCTTATTGGGCGTTCGGTGGCTTCCTGCGGCAGAATCCACGGAGGGCAGGGTAGGTTCTGGGCTTTCGAATTCGTCAATAATGGCCGCTGAGGTACGTAGTCAGCGGGTCCGTGTGAGATGTAGAGAGCAATGTAACATACGAAGATTAGCGCTGAAAGCAAAGAGAGCCGACATCCGATGGACGGTCGTGCATGTGCGCGGTTGGGAGAAGATGTTTCGTATATGCATGTCCATGCTACGACGCGCAGTCCGACCTACTCGGTCAACCGCCTGCAAGGTGCGTGCTCAGATGAGATGATGGTTTCCTGTGTTTTGTTACAAACAGAAATAGAAAGTGACGAGAACCACAGTGGTGGCATGCCGGTGCAAAGTGTTTCCTGCTCGGTCATAGCCATGGGCGCTATCGCCTAACCCCATGATAGGGCATGAGGGGGCGTTAGCCCAGCGCCAATCTGAAACGAGGGTGCTCATGATTGTGTGTAACTGTTGAGGCCTACCTTTTCGAGATCGCTGCCGGAGATCTCGCTGATAGCGTCCGGGGAGATGAAAGCCAGGTAAGCGGTGCTGAGAAGTGGGATCGTGAGATGCTTCGAAAGGACCTCTGCCGATTGCTTGGGTCCAATGGAAAAGGTCTCCCATCTCCATTCGAACCCCTCTCTACAAAATTGGATTGCTAGATCCTGAAAAGCCTGTGAGCGCCTGAAAGGTGTACCAACGCCTACCCGCGTACTGAATAACGAGAATCTGTCACATCAAAGGACAAATCGCCTATTATGCAAGGAGTATGCACGTCCACGAGATACTGCAGGACTTGGTCAAGCCAGGCATCTTCATTGGGATGGGGTAGATGGCTCAGAGCGCTGTTGTTATTCAGCATTGCCCATCGGCGGCCTAATTGTTGCTTGGACAGAACTGTTGGCCATACATATCAAATGGGCGCCATACTGAATGGGAATGTGGACGAATGCACCCTCAACCCAAACGGTCTTAGTATCTGTTATCAAGAAGACGCATGTTTGATCGGCAAAAGTAGGGTGTAGCTTCTACAGGGCGACGTCTCAAGACATCTGTAGTATGCTTTATGAGGGACGGACCATAAGGTATGGAGTAGACTTTTCATTATCGATTTTCACAAGCCACTCCTTGGATAGGAGACGTTCCGAGTGATCCTGTGGGTCGGGTCTGTTTGGATGTACTTTCTTCAAGAAAAGAGAAGCGCCACACCTCTGTAAACTCGTTCATCTGATGTGAATGGCGGTGGCCACGTCAACTAGGCCGTGGGAATTAATGCCGAGTATCGCAGTTCCCACAGTTTATTTATCCAGGTCCTTGTCTTCGTCCCTCATTACCCTGGGGATATGCCAGGCGATGTCTCGGGAAACTCGCCAACTTACCACCCATCTTATGAATTCCAAAGAGGTGATAAAATTAGCTCTCGCCCTGGCATCCACACCTATGCCGAGATAACGCCCACCCCATCCACCGACTTCCCCATCTGCCGCCTTGTCATCCAAGAGAGTAGATTTATCTCGAACAAGTGCCGACTTGCCGTCATCGATGGCTATTCAGAGGTCCAGTTTGGGCGAGACGCGTCGCCGCCTGGCGTCAGCACACCAAGGATCCGACTAAAGGACATGGAAGTCTCCAAACTTCATGCGACGCTCTTTTGGGACGTTGTACGGGTCGAGTGGGCGGTTGTGGATATGGGATCGAAACATGGGACATTTGTCGGGTCCGGCGAGGATACGAATCGTGTGAGGCTGTCCGCATCACGGGTAGCAAGCATGCCCAAACGCTTGAAGCATCTAGACAGGCTGTCCCTTGGGGGTACGACGTTTGTGGTGCACATTCACGAGAATCGCCTCCCTTGTTCCGACTGCTCCGCCTCCGGACAGGGTAGTGACGATCTGATACCACTATTCTCCCATCAGAAGGATGGCGAGACGGTCACCCAAGCGGAACGGAGCCGCAAACGCGGTGCGGATTCGAGCAATGATGTGCCGCGCAACGCAAAAAGAGCACTGGCATCGCTGAAGCACAGTTTATTAAGTCGACCTGGGGGGATCTTTCCCGCTGTGTCCCCACACGATGAACGTACACGAAATTCTAATTAGGAAGCTGTACGACGGCGCACGACCTCGTCTGCGTCGGATGCGAGTGGATGGCAGTGGGAACGGACACCCGACCGCGATTCGGTGTCACGGGCAACGGGGCGGGTAGTGGGATACGTCACGCGAGATGTACGCGTGTACGCGTTATTTGAGGTGAGCGCGTTGTTGTTGCGAACACAACCAGCCGCTGGCTTCGTCCACATCCCTTCACTCTCTTCTCGACCACCTCCTTGTGGTCTTGGTCTCCCCTCATCCATATTATCGGGGTTCTCTTTCTCTATTTCTTCTATTACCCTCCCATCTTGCCTTGTTCCTTTCTCTTTTCCCTGTCTCTTTGCTAAGCTTTCCTCCATTTCACATCCATCATCTTGACTTCACTATTCCTATTCCTATTCCCCTTAGGACCTAGATGGCTCATCGTGTATGCTACTCACTTTTCACACTCGTCGTCGCCACAACAAACTAACACGCCTGCTGCCACGTCTCAATACACTAGCTCCCATTGCGAAACCGGACTGGAATCCAACGCCCCAAGAACCTAGATGAGAATGCAACGAGCAAGCTACGGCAAACTTTGGGTGCAACTTTACCCGGTGGCGTGCGAGGTGGTGTTTCTGGTGCCAATACTCTCAAGACGAGCGCTGTTCAGCGTCCCGCTCTTGGTGAGGTTGCCGTAAACCGCAAGGTACGTCTTGCCTTATATCTTCGTGTCAAATGCTTAGTCTGGTGTCAAGAACTCCAAGTTGAGACTC